>Ga0179593_1573091_pt1 | contig 17112 bp, 27 predicted proteins | sample CZODoug2_1_08_16_FD_185931 | JGI IMG/M metagenome (GOLD analysis project Ga0179593, IMG submission 185931) | Vadose zone soil fungal communities from Angelo Coast Range Reserve, California, USA - CZODoug2_1_08_16fungal (PacBio error correction) | ecosystem: Environmental > Terrestrial > Soil >... | reverse complement strand
TCCCTCCTTCCGGTTCACGCCAGGCATTCAACCCTCATAAGATAGTAATGGAAATTTTCCAGCGTTGAGGTTTTTTTTCCCTTTTTTTTTCTCCCCCTCTGTTGAAAACCTTTCTCTCCTCCCTTTTTCCTTTTTTTTCTTCAAACAGCAAGACCGCGCCAACCAGCTCCCCCCCTTCCCCGATTCTTCGTTTATCCCTGCGTCAATAAGGCAACAAGAGCCTTTTTTTTCCTCTCTTTTTCCTCCCCCAATTTGCTGGTCTGAATCTCCCTCCCCCCCCCTCCCCTTTTTTCCCTCATCCTGCGTGAAAGCCCAGCACGCTGGCCTGCTTCTCTTCTCTGCGCTGGGAAGAAAAGTCCCATGCCCTTTTCCCCCCCTCCTCTGAACAAACCCTTCCCCCCTCTTTTCTCCCCCCCCTTTCCCCTTTTTTCCCCATGCAGTAACCGCAGGAGTGCGCCGGGCCCTTTCCTTTACCGTCGAGTGATCTGCACCAGCAACATTCTTTTCATCGTCCTGTTGCCTTTCTTTCTTTCAACGTCAGGCGTAAGGACGGCGCCCCTCTTCTTCCACCGTCACCCAAGAGATTGGTGGAAGGATATTCTTTTTTTTTTCCTTTCCCCTTTTTCTCTCTCCGCCGAGGCTTGCGTCCGCTCCTTCCCAGCATTCGATCCAGAGCGCCCGGCCCCCTTTTGTGCTCCCCCCGTCCTCTCCAGTTACCCAGAAACTGAATCGAGTAACAGACGTCTTTCTTTTCCCCGCCGATTATTTTGGTGTGCCGGCAGCGTAACATCTGTGCTCCCCTTCTTTTTTTCTTTACCCCTCTCACGCCAGAGCTGATGCTGAGGGACGGCCCCTTTTTTCTTACCCGAGTCCTTCCCTGAATCAGCTATAGAAGTAATTGACGAACAGGAGCCGGGTCTTTTCTTTTTCTATTTGGCACCAGAACGCCTCCGCCCTCCATCTTTTTCCCTTTTAATCCAGGAAGTCGGGCAGGAAAACTGCCTTTCCTTTCCTCCCATGACAACGTCTTGAATCGGAGAAAGAAGGGAAGGTTCTTTTTCCTTCCCCTTCAAGTCTGCGTGTTGGCGCCTCTCCCCTCTCGTTCTTCCTTTCTCTTTCCTCACGGAGCGCGCAGCGGAGTCATTTTCTTTTCCCCATTTTTCCCTCCTTTTCTTCATTTTGAGATCCTTCAGCAGAATCTCACTTTCTTTTTCTCCTGTCCTTCCCGACGGAGTGGTGTTGCGCCCTTTCCTGATCTGTCCTCAAGGACACATTATCGCCGCGCCCTTCAGATCCCCCCTCCTTTTTTCGTCGGTCTTCGCATAGCGAAACAGCTCTTGCTTCCTGCCTCTTTCTTTTTTCCTTCTTCTTTTTTCCCCTTTCCTTCTCGCCTTCTTCCGCACCCAATTATGCATGTGGGGAGGAGCAATGCCCCCTCTTTCTTTTTTTGTTGTGAGAAGTCTCTCTTTTTCTTCCTTCCCCCCCCGCGGTTCGAGTTCGCGCGCTTTTCACATAACCTTTTCGAGGCAAAAAAGAAAGTGCTACTTTCTTCCCTTACGGACGGATAAAGATGCCGGAAATCTTTTCCCTTTCTCCCCCGTATTAAGGCGCGGGATTTTTTTTTCCCCTTCTCTCCACGGGATAGAAGAGCACGGGATCTCCTTTTTTCTTTTCTTTATCTTACCGGGACCTCGCCTTCTTCTCCGGGGTAAAGCTTGAGATTCTGTCTGACTTCCCCTTAGTAATTTCCCCCCCCCCCTTGCGGACGTGCAATGATATGCAGGTTAGAATTTAGAATGTTTTTTTTCCTCTTCTCCGGTTATCGCGATTTCGTGTGACTAACTCTCCTTTCTTTTTCCTTTTCATTTTGGATCGAAGGGATTCTGCTGAGTCCCTCCCTTTCCCCCCCGGTTGATGGTCTTTTGGCTTTTTAGGTAATAGAGAGGATATGAAGTTTCCTGTTTCCCCTTTAGTTCCCATTTCTTCCCTTCTCTTCCTTCTTTTTTTTCCAAAAAATATCAGATATGCTGCCGTTTTCTTCCCACTCCTTGGGTCTAATCGGTTTAGGAAGAGGTGAATGAAATTTTTTTCTCCCCCCTTCTTTCCTTCCTCATCAGCTATGGAAGGTGTCTTCTTCCCCCCTCCTTGCTGGAGCCAGATGTTGAAAAGGGCTGTCCTCCCCCCCTCCCTTCTTTTTCCTCTTACCTTTTTAGATTAAGTTCGGAGTTACGGTTTAGATGCCTTCCCCTTTTCCCCCTTTCACCAGCTGGAGGACCTCCTTCTTTCCTTGCTTGCCCGGTGAATCCTTTTTTTCATTCTCAAAGAGGAGGAGATCTCATTTTTGGCGGTCCCTTCCCCCGAAAGACGAATCCTCCACCCCCCCTCTTAGGGCGGGGAGAAGGCTACTTTTTCTTTCTATCCCAATTTCAAAGTTGCAGCCGTATTAATGCCTTTTTTTTCTGGGGTCAGCATGGTACTTCTGACCGTCTTTTCCTCTTTCCTTTTTTTGTGGCAGATGTTTCGCTCTCCCTTCCTCTTTCTTTTAGGGTTTATGAGAAAATCTTTTTTTTCTTTTTCTTTCTCGGTTTCCTGGCGCTTTTGGAAGTCAGCTTGCGTCCCTTTGTTTTTTTTTTCCTCTTTTTTTGCGGTCTGTTCTTTTTCTTGAATTCTTCTCTTTTGATTTGCGGTTGCTGGGATTAAGCGCTTTTTTTTTTTTCTTTTTCTTTTTGGCGCAGATTCAGACCCCCCCCTCCCAACTTTCTCTTTTTTTTTTATGCGCCTTCCTCTCTGCGGACTCGTGATGGGTACAAAGGTTGCGATTATACTTCTCTTTTTTTCTGCATGAGATCTCCCGAGAGAGCCCTTTTTTCACCCTTCTTTCCGACGATCTTTCGCCGCGTGATATGATCCTCCTTCTTCTTCTTGCCCCCTTTTTGCTGGTTTTCCAATCGGCAGCGTTAGAGGGGTGCTCCCCCCTCCCCTTTTTTTTTTTTGTTGAGAGTCGATGTAAATGAAGGATTTTCCCCTTCTCCTCCCTCTCCTTCTTTCCTCTGATCAATCAGATCGTCCTGGAAATTTTCCCTCTTTTCTTCCTTTTCGCTGCTTTTCTTCGGGGTCAAAACAGGGGCTCGAGCGGCGCAACTCTTTTAACAGCAAGAAAGCGCCCTCCCCTGTACCTTCTTAGGCTCCGTAGGGAAGAAGAAGTCTACTTTTCCCGTTTTCCCCCCTCTACTCCCATCAAATTTGTGGTCTGAATCCCTCCATTCCCCCCCCCCCTCCCTTTTTTTCCTCCCTACGCTGAAGGCCAGCAGCGCAGACAGATTGCTCCCTTTTTCTTTAATCCCGTTACCCCTTCGGCAACCACTACGCGGAAAAACTCCTCCCCTTTTTCCCTTTTCCTTCCCCTTCCTCAGTAACCGAAGGAGTGCTGCTGCTCGCCTCCCTTTCCTTTCTTTACGGCGAGCGAACGACCTTCTTTCCCACTTTCCTTCCGCGACAGTCCCCAAGTACAGGAGGAAAAACGTCCTTTTCTTCTTCCCCTTTAAGACGGCTTCCCTTTCTCTTCCTTCCCCCTGCCGCAAACGTAGCTAACCGCCCTTCGAAGATCCCTCCTTTGAGAAAGTTCGGATGAGTACGAGGGAAAAACGGATTCATTTTTCCCCCCTCCTCGCGCCCGAGGTCCTCCCCTCTTTGTTTCTCTTCCCCCGCTCCTGCATCGAACCATTACCCTTTCCTTTTCTTCCCCCCTCCTACATAAGAAACAACCCCCTTCCCGCCTATCATGGTGTGCTTCCTCCCCTTTTTTTCCACATCTGGATCCGGCCACTCCTTGACTCTGCAGAGCTGATGGATGCTTCTTTTTAAATGCTTCCGAACTTCCCCCCCTCCTGCCGAGAACCGGAGAATCCCCTTCCCTCACCCCTCAGGTGCGCGCTAGGAAAGTTTCTTTTTTTTTCCCCCGCGTCCAGACAACCCTCTCTCTCCCCTTTTTTCCCCCTTTAATTCTGGCAGGCCGGAATAGTTTTTTTCCCCTCCCCCGGTCTGAGCGGCGACAGCCTTTTTTTCTTTTTCCCCCTTCCCCCCCTATCCAACTGTCCGACGTCCTTTTTTCTTTCTCCCTCCTTTGGTACCCCGATCGCGAGAAACGCTCTCCCCTTTCTTTTTCCTTAACGGCGAACTTCATTTTCCTTTTTTTTTCCCTGCTCTCAGAATTCTTTTCCTCCCGGAAATTCAAGGACCCGCTTTCCTTTCCCTTTCCCTCTTCGCAGACGGCTTTTAGGAAAATAACAGAGAATGGCTCTGCGCTCCCCTTTTTTTTTTTTCCCCTCTTCCCTCGCCGCGCCCTTCAGCTTCCTTCTCTCCCCTTTCCTTCCCTTCTTCGTATCCGTCGGCCTTTAGCACATCGGACCCCCTGGCTTTTTTTTTTGGATTCTTTCCCCTTTTCTTGGACAGGCGCTAGAAATAGAACGCTCCCCCCCCCCCTTTTTTTGTTGAGACATGCTAAATCTTTCCCCTTTTCCCTCCTTTCTTCCTCTCTTTCCTCCGCCAAAACGCATAATTTGCGGCTTTTCTTTTCCAAACTTTCTCTCACTAACCTAGGAGAGAGGAACAAAAAGATGCCTCCCTTCTTTTCCGCGGTTTACGATGCCGGAAGCCTGAATCCACCCCCCTTTCCTTTTCCGGGCGAGGCGAGAATCCTTTTTTTTTCTTCTCCTTTCACCGGTCGGGATTGGAATGGAAGGTTTTTCCCCCCCCTGCCTCCTCTTTGAACGGCAGAGCTTTCTTTTTTTTCCTCTTTTGTCGATTCTGCTGAAGGGATCTCCCACCCCTTCTCCCCTGAACCAATGTTCTCCTCTAAGGTGCAGCATTGAGAATGAGCCGGCTTTCTGCGTTCCCTCCGAGAAATCGTTTTTTCCCCCCCCTTTTTTTCTTTTCCCCCCAAACACGGCCCTTTTCCTGTCATTCTTTCTGCTTTCCTTCGTTGCGGTAGCAGAGAAAAGACTTTGGTTTTTGCACGCGAGGGCGCGCCTCGCTCTGCACTTCCTTAGGACAGTCCGCTTTCCCCCCTTTTTCCTTTTTTTCTTTTTGGCACACCACTATCATCCTCCCTTCCCTCTCTCCCCCTTTTTCGGACAAAGTAAATTAGAGGGCGCTTTTTTTTTCCCCCTCCTTTTCCTGCCCGAGAGGCCTTCCGGTACTCCCGGGCCGTCACTCCTTTTTTTCGTGAGAGTGATTCCCCCCCTTCGGATGCAGATTTTTCCTTTGGCCGCACCCTTAGATCATGAAGGATTTTTAGGTAAGTTCGTCGTTTACTTCCCCCCTCTTTTCCCTTTTTAAGAGCGGTTTTGATCCTTTTCTGTCGGCCCGCTGGATAGAAAGGATTTGAACGGGTGTTTCTCCTCGGCTGGCGATCTCCGCAGTTTGGCTCTTTCCTTTTTCACCAATCGCGGGCGCGGTTCTTTATGGAATCCATTCCGCCGTCTTACGCAGACTTTTGAGCTCGCCTTTTTTTTTTTTTTTGGTACTTATGATTCGCTTGCTTCCCTTCTGTTTTTTCCTCTCGCCGTAAGAGATGAACGCCGGCCTTTTTTCTTTCTGCGCCACTCCTGCGGGTACTGCTGACCGCCTTCCTTCCTTTTTCTCTCTTGCTTACTGGTTGCAGCGGAGTGGGTTCCCTTTGCTTTTCCCTTTCGTTCGCCATAGATATAATATAGAGGTCCCCTCCCCCCCTCTTTTTTCCTTCCTTCTTATGAGTGATTCCCTCCTTTTTCCTTTCTTTTTTTTTTCCTCCCTGGAGTTATCGCGGGACTCAAGGGTTTTTTTTTTAGTCTCCCGTTTCCCGCTGCCTAGGGAATCGTGTGGTAAAGCGTTTCTTTCCCCTTTTTCGGCTGCTTTTTCAGAGCCTGCATTGAGATGCGCCCTCCCTCCCCCTTCCCCTCCTTTGGTGCCCAACGCCTCGCTCCTCCCCCCCTTTTTTCCCTCCAGTATCTTATTTGATAGCGTGCGCGGCTTGCCTTTTTTTCCTTATTTTCTTTTTTCCCCTCCTCCCGTTACATCATCTATATTTTCATCCCTCCTCCTTTTTTTTCTCTTTCCCTCCCTTCTTCACGCGAGACGCGGGCCGAATTCCCCCCGCCCTTTTTTTGAATCTTTTTTTCCTGAGTGCTCATAGAACGCGGCGGAAAGATCGCTCTATTTTTTTTTTTTCACCCCTTGGCTCGGCTGTGCATCTACAGGCCCTTATTCCCCTCCCTCCCTTCTCTCCTTCAGCGAAACCTGGTACCATTTTTTTTTTTCTCGGCTTTCTCCCAATAGTCTGCCGCGTGGCCATTAGTCAAAGTACTAACCCCCCCCTTTTCCTTCCCCCCCCGGCCAAGAACAAGAGTCTTCTCCCGATCCTCCTCCCCCTCTCTTTCTTTCTGATCGAGTTGCGCCGACGCGATCCTTTTTTCTCCCAGTCCCCTCCACCCCCTTGAACCCCCTAGAGAAAAAAACCCACCGTCCGCAAAGCTTCTGCCCCCCCTTCCCCTCCCCCCTCCCCTTCTTTGCTTCCAGAAAAGAGAAGAAAGACAGGCTTCTTCCCCTATCGAAAGATCTCACCCCTGCCCTTCTTTTTTTCCTTCTCGCAAGCGATCAGAATTCCCCCCATTTTTTTCTCCTTCCCCGTTTTAAGAGGAAAGTTGCTCTTTTCCTCAACGTAGCTACAAGAAAGCATCCCCAATTTTTTCTTCTTTCTTCTCCCTGCCACTGATGAGGATCTCGGGAATCGTCCCAGGATGACCTTTTTTTTTTTCCCCCCCCTCTGCGGCCAGCGGTTCCCCTCCCCTCTTTCTTTTCCCCTGCTCCTGCCTCGAAACAGGAACCCGCCTCCCCTAAACCCCCCTCTTTCCGCGAGATGGGGTGCGGAAGAACGTTCACCCTTTTCTTTTGGGTGGACTTTGAATCGCTCACGCCAGAAGCTTCTTTTTCCCTTTTTTCTCCTGGCAGTCCGACATCCTTTTCCCGGTCTCTTCCCCCAGTTCTTTTTTCGAAAACAAGGAGCGGGGAGCGCTCGGCCCTTTCTCCTTTTTTTCCAGCCGATCCCGCAATAAAGTATTCCTTTTTTTTCCTTTCCCTTTGCCAGGAAACGGCAGTGTCGTTTTCCCCCGACCTCCACCGGTATGGATCGGAGACAGAAGGGGCTTTTTTCCTTCTTTCCCTTGCCTACGGCACGTGTTGCCTCCCCTCTTTTTTTCCCCCTTTGCGGCACCACGATCGCGAGTCCCTCCCTGAGCTTTTCCCTTTAACCGTCTATCCATGAAACATGGTTAGCTACGAAATTTTTCCTCCCTCCCCCGCTTGACCGAGGTAACCCTCGTCTTTCCCTTCTTCCTTTTCGTGGTGTGGAGCTCAAGTCACAATCCCTTTTTTGTCATATTCCGAAGGTGCCACTATTATAGCCGAGAAAGAAGACTTTTTTTTCCGGCTTCCCCCTTGCATTCTTTCTTCTTCCCTCTTCTTTTTCCCCCCATCTTCGGGATTTCGCATCGGGATTGCTGCGTTCCTGCCTTTTTGAGATGCCCTGATCGAAATACAGAAAGACCTTCTCCCTCCGGATTCCAGGCTCAATCTCTCTCTTTCCCCCCTCATTTTTTTTTTTTTCCTCTTTTTCTTTTTTCTCCCGCCAAAGCTCCTTTTTTTCTCCGGAAAAAGGCTTGAAACGAACCCCTTCCTCCCCCCCCCCGATGCCGAAATCCCTTCCTTTGTTTCCCTCCTTTTCCCGGTACGATGCCGGACAGCCTCCTATTTCTTTTTTCGACCTTTCCTTTTTTGCGACGGAGAGAATTTTTTTTTTCACCCTTTTCTTTGTCAGAAGAGCCTCTTTTCTTCGATGAGCGACACACCCTCCGTCTGGGGCACTTATCCCTCTTCTAGTACTTTTATGAGAGGATATCAAAAAAATTCCTTCCCTTCCCCCATGATGCCCATTTCCCCGGTTGCATTTCTAATTCTTTCTCCTTTCTGGTGCTTCGACGTTATCGCGATCTTTTCCCCTTGACCCAGGTTTCTAAGGGATTATGCATGAGGACATCAAGGCTGCTTTCGATCAAGACGTTTTCGGTGATGGTCTTCACCTTCTTCCCCCCTTTTTCTTTTCTGCAGTTTACTGGCCAGACTTCTGGATACCCTCTTTTTTTCGCTGCTTTTTCCCCCATAGAAGCTGGAGACAGGGCCCTTTTTTTTCTTTTTTTTCCCCCCCCAAATTTTACTTCCGAGGGGCTTTCTTTTTTTCTCCCTTTTCTTTTTTTTTTCCCCTCCTCCGTCTTCGGACGCCAATGCGCACCCGTTGCTTTTTTTTCTTCCCATCCCCCGTAATTTTTTGCCGGCAAAGATGTGAAGGGCTGCCTCCCCCTCCTTCTTTCCTGGTACGTTCGTCGGTTATCGATTCATTTCTTTTTTTTTTTCTCGCGGGTTGCTCCTTCCTTCCCCGTCTGGCGCGCAGATGGATTCTCATTCCTTTTCCCTTTTTACGCAAGAGAGGCGGAGATCTCAGCCCCTTTTTGAAATGCATATACTGAAAAAAATCTCTTTTTTTCCTTTTTCCCTCTTTCCATTCCAAACAGTGCCCTTCCCCCTTTCTTCCTTTAGCCCTGGCCGTGGTCAGCCTTTCTCCTTTATAGAAAGTGGGAATGTTTTCTCTTTCTCGCTGCGTCCCGGACTCCCCCCCCTTCTTTTTTTCTTTTCCCTGCCCTCCTTTTGTTACTGTTACCGAAGGAAGGGATACTGGCTTTCTTTTTTTTTCCTCCTGGAGTTTTCCCCTCCCCTTGCTGGGCAGTTATCTACCACTCTCGCTTCTCCCTTAGAGTGTGGGATTCAGCGCGGGAGCTTTTCTTTTTCCCCGGCATCAGAAAAACCCCCTCCCCCCTTATTTTTCTTTCTCCTTCTTCTTCGCGCGTGGGCGGAGGACGCCGTTCTCTTTTCTGGTTCGCTCTCCTTATAATGCTGGTTTGGCTTTTTTTTTTTTTTTTTTTTTAGGATGCCGCGCGAGGAACAGGTTTTTCTCCCCTCTTTCCCCTTTTCTTATCTTTTCTCCGAGGGATATGATCCCTCCCCCTTGTCTCCAGCTTACGTCTTGAGTGATAGGCGGAAAGAGGATGCCTGGCGTTGGCCCCTTTCCTTCCCCCCTCCCCACTCTCTATGTTACTCCTCCATCCTTTTTTTCTCTTCTTTTTTCCCTTTCCGATTCACGCCAGGCAGCCGCTAGCACTCCTCCTCCTCCTTTTCTGCTCCGACTTTTCGTCCAAGATACGATAGAGCGTGGAGCAACCATCGTTTTTCCCCCCCCTCTCGGCGCATTTTCCTTCAGCGCTATGAACATCCATCCCCTCCTACCCCCTTCTTTCTTTCCCCCTTCGACCAGCACGAGTCCGGAGCGCAGTATTTTCCAGCTCTTCCCCTTCCCTTTTTGACTCCCGAGAATAAATCCAATTTGCTGGTCTGTCCCCTTTTCTCTATTTTCCCCCTTCCCCCACTCCTACGCCCGCGCTGACGCCCCGCCTCTCTTTTTTTTTGGAGCACGCCCTGCGGAGGGTGGTTGCCCCTCAACCTCTCAAGGGCTGCCAAAAAAGCGACAGTCCTCCGTCTTTTGCCTCAGGCCCGAGCCGAACAGTCCCTTCTTCTCTTGACGGCGAGCTACCCCCTCCCCTTGCGGACATCTCTCTCCCTTACGGAGGAAAAAGGAAATGGCCCTTTCTCCTTCTCCGGGGCAATGTTTTTACTTTATCTCCTTGCCCCCGCACCGTAGCTCCCGCCAGCTATCCCTCTTCGATCCTTTTCCCGGACAATGATGAGATAGAAGCATATTCTTTTCCCTTCTCTTCCCACGCTCGATCAAGCGCGCTCTCCCTTTTTTTTTCTTTCCCCCAACCGATAATGCAGAAACATGTCCCTTCTCCCGTTTTCCTTTCCCTCCCAGGCGATAAGAGATTATGGTGTGAGGGCAGCCCTTTTCTGCCAATTACCTTTTTTTTGGAATTGTCAATAGATCACCTCAGCTTTTTCTTTCTTTTTTTTCCTTCGTCCTAAATCCTCTTCGGGCATGAACCTTTCCTCCCACTCTGCCTGTATCCCGAAACAAGGGAGCGGGGGCTCTTTTTTTCGTTTTTTTTCCACCAGCCGATCCGCAATAACTCCCTTCTCTTTCCCTTTCCTCTCACTTCCAAGGCAGAGGAGCGCGAGTCGCTTCTTTTAAACCCTTTTTTCTCGGCTGAAAGAAGGGAAGGGCTAGCCCCTTTTTTTTTCTCCCCTGAATTACTTCCTTTTTTCTCTTTTTTCCCCCTGCTCGCGAGAACAGCGAAGCCCGGATTTTTTTTCCCCATTCTCCTTCCCTCATTGACAAAATGGTCAGAGTAGAAATTCTCCTTTTTCTCTTCCCTTCCCCCCCCGGAGTAATAACGCCCTCTTTCCCCTTTTTCTCTTTTTCTGTTTTGGAGCTACCAGTCCAATACCTCCTTTCTTTTTAGATGGGGTCCTCTTTTTACCCTATTATCGACGAGAATGAAGATCCTCCTTCCTTTTCTCCCCCCTCTTTCTCAGTCGCCTTTAGCAAACATCTCTCCATCGTTTTTCTTACATCGGGATTTGTGCCGCGACCCTCTTGCCCCCCTTTTCACTCGTTTCCTTCGCAAGTATGATTTTGGGGAGCAATGTCCCCTTGTTGTGGTGATAGCGATTGAGCATGGTCCCCCCCAGCTCTTTTCTCTTCTCTCGCATGGCCAAGGTGAAAAAATTTTTCCAATACGGGGCGAGCTTTCCCCCCCCGAACTCCCCAAGCTGTTCGCGATTGGCTCCCCTTTTTCTCTTCCCCTTGAAGCTGAAGCCAACCAAGGTTTCTGGGTAGCCTTTCTTCCCTTCGGCCACCCATCCAAAACAGTGGTCTTTTCTCTTTCATTCTTTCTTCCCTCCTTCGGCAGATAACGGGCAGCTCTTTTTTTCTTCGATTTTCTTCTTCCCCCTTCATCAAACTTGAGAATTTAGAGCGGAAAAAATGGTTTCTCCCTTTTCTCCGTGTCTGCTCGGGCTTCGCTTTTTCTCGTATTCTTTTTTTTTTTCTTTTTCACCCCGGAGTCTAAGTTGGATCGAATTCTTTTTTCAGACCGTTTTCTTTTTTGGACCCTCAACGCGAGGAGAGCCTCGCGAGACTCCTCCTTTTTTTTTATTCCTTGTCCCCTTTCTTTTTTCTTTTTTTGCCAAACACTCTCAGCATTTCTGCTTGGTCGCTCTCCTGTCCCTTTGGTTTCCTGCCCAAAGGAATTCGAGGAGATGGGATTCATCCGGTTTTTTTTTTTCTTTCTTCTCCAATGCGCACCACGTGTGCTTCCCCTTTCTCCCCTTTTTCCCCCTCCAAACCACAATGTAATGGCAGGAGCCCAGAGGTTGCCTTTTTTGTGCTACTCAGTGTCCTTTTTCTTTTCGTACGGATTAAGTAGCTGGGTTAATGTGTCAGCTTTCTTCTCTTTTTGTCCGGGATGCTCATTCCACTCTGGTTTCTACCTCTTTTTTCTCTCCTCATTCTTTGCCAGGTTGAAGCAGGGTGTTCCTTTTTTCCGGAGATCTAAGTCAGTGGCGAGTTTTTTCCTTCCCACCGGTGCGGGGAGCGACGTTGCTTCCGTTATTCCCCTTCTCCCCCCTTTTTCTTCCTGCAGACGTTGAGATCGCCCTTTCCTTCGAGAACTGGGCACAATATGTTGCTGGGTCGAATCGTCCCTCTTCCCCCTCCTTTCCGTCGGCTGGCTGTCGGAGATGGCCTTCCCTTCCTTCCCGGTTTACTGCGACGAAGTCTTTTTACTTTTTTTCCTTTTGAAGTCCCCTTCCCGCCTCACGGGAGTCTCTTCTGAATCTCTCTTCCTTCTTTTTTTTCAGTGCGGGCGTATGCGTGATGACGACGCTTCTCTTTCAATTTCTTTCTTTCTGTTCCACGAGCAGGGCGTGGTTCTTTTCTTCTTTTATCGTGCTACTGCTCTCCGGCCTTCTTTTTCTTTCTCTTCTAGCCCTTCCTTGTTCCCGCCGCCTAGCACGGGTTTGAAAACCCGATTTTTTCTTTTTTCTTTTTCCTTCTTGATCCTCAACGCGTTCCCCTTTCCTTTTTTTTTTTTCCTCCTGTGCCTGGGTGGAAGTCGGGCGCGTCGCGCGGGTGTCTTCCTCCTTTTGTTAATGAGAGATGTAATGAGGAGTCACCAGCGCAGAAGACGGCCCTTCTCTTTTTCTCTTGGAAAATTTCCGCGTGCGGTGCCCCTCTCTCCTCCCTTTCCTTTGAGACCCTCGGGTTGCAAAAACCGTTCCGGTCTGCCCTCCAAGTGCCCACAGACAAGTAGTAAAGGAGCTGCTTTTTTTTTTCCTTTTGCTTCCCTTATCCCCTATCGCCGGATTCTCTCCCCTCCCTTTTTTTTCCTTCTACTAAAATCCAATTTTGCTGGTCTTCATCTCTTCCCTTTTTTTTATCCATCCTACTTTGATCCGAACGAGCAGATAGATGGGAGAAGCGAGCTCAGGCTCTTTTCTCTCTTTTCTTTTTCTACTTTTTCGGCAAAAAGACCGCTGACCCCTTCCCGCCCTTCCCTTTTCCTCCCGTCCTTCGGTCAGAAGTAACCGCAGTTTTTTCTTCGCCTTCCTACAACATCTGACGGTCAGAGCGGGAAGGCTCCCCTTCCCCGATCGCTTCGCCTCCCCTCCTCCAGTCCTGTACAAGGCTGAAAAAGGCCATTTTCTCTTCCCTTCCCTTCGCTGCGGAAATGTTGAATTGCGCTTTCCCCCTTCCCCGTCCCACCGGAGTCCCCGCACGCGATGTTTCCTTTTTTGAGACTTTTCTTTTTTACGTCTGTACCCCGGCTTCAAACAGGGCCCTTTTTTCTCCCTGGTCCTCCAGATTGTAGACGCCCCCCCTTCCTCCACCCTTTTCTTTCTTGAGCGAGTAACAGACGAAAGTACCGAAACCCCCCCCCTTTTTTGTTGTGCTTCCCTTTAACAGCTCGGACCAGTTAAATGGGTGGGAAGTGAAGCGCCCCTGCCCTTTTCTCTTCTTTTCCTTTGTTCCTTGCTTCCGAAATCCGATTGGGCAGTGACCCCTCTTCTTCCTCTCTTCCGCCTCCTCGACGAATTTGAACGAAACAACGGAGACGTATTTTTTTTTCTGTGCTGCATTTCACCAGATACTTCCCCCTCCCCTTCCTTCCCCTCTTTCTTTTCATTCGGAAGAGGGAAAGGTTCCAAGTCTCTTTTTTTTTTTCTTTTTCCCCTCTTTTTCCGCCCAGCCCATCAAACCGTTCTTTTTTTTCCTCCGTCCTAGATCCCACTGAAGAGGAGGTTGAGCCGTCTCCCCTCCTCTCTCTCCTATGACCCGCGAAGACCTTATCTCTTTTTCCTTCCCTTTTCCCCTTATATAATGAAACCTTTTCTTTTTCTCTCCTCAGATTCAAATGAACCCGGATGTAATAAAGCGGTTTTTTTTTCCTCTTCTTTGTGGCGCTCAAAGTCCAAACCGCCGCTTTCTCTCTGCCTCCCCTTTTCTCCCCTTTTTTCCTTTACAATTATTATCAGACGCGCCTTAAGATCCCCTTTTTTCGGTATCTTCCTTTCCTTGCCTACTAAATCGAGAACAAGTCGGGATTAGGCACCTTTCTTTTTTGTTCCTTCCTTTCAACTTTTTTTCCTTGGACATTCGCTTAGCACCCCTCCTTTCCTGCCCCCTTGCTCATTCTCTATCTTGCCTCATCCCCCCTTTTCTTTTCTCCCGCCCACGACTAAGTGCGGCGGTCGTCTCCTTTCTCCTGGCCCCGGAAAAGGCTTGCCCTCTTTTTTTCCAACCATAAAGATTTTTCCTACCGTCCTCTTCTCTTTGCAAAGGCAGAGGTACCCCCTCCCCCCACATTGATTCGGTGAAGGGAGGACTTCTTCTTTTCCCCTTCCCGATCTCACCACCCTTTCTCTCCCTTTTTCTGGCTTGAGAGCAACAAACTTAAGTCTTTTTTTCCCTTTTGTTAATCCGGGTAAGATGAGATTATGATGAAAGGATTCCCCCCCTTTCCACCAAGTTGAATGATATCCGGTTCGCCTTTTTTTTTTCTGCAGCGGGTCTAGAGATGAAGTTTTTCAAACTTCTTCCTATGCAGGGATTATGATGCGGAAATTAAAGGAGTCTCTTTCTTTCCCCTCTGTGCGGTCACAGAGAGGACGTGCCTAAGCCTCTCTTCCTCTTATACAAGAAGAGTTCAAAGTTAGTCGACTCTTTTTCTCCATCCGTTTCCGAGAGCGACCAAGGTCAGTGGTTTCCTCCTTTTCTTTTCCTTCCTCCTGGGGTAGGCCTCCTCTTCTATTTTCCCCCTTCCCTTGCCGTAATCAGAATAAGATAGGCGTGCTCCCCCCTTCTTCCCTTGGGCCCTTCTGATGTTGAATGGCTGCCGACACACATAATCGGACGTAGCTCTTCCTTCCTTTTTCCCCTATTTTCCAGTTCTGGGTTATGTTTTCGTCTGCCAGGGACTCCTTTTTTTTTTTTTCTCACAAGCGGAGGACAGAGCGCGAGATGGATCTCCTCCTCTTTTGTAACCTTGTATCAATCCGAAGGACGGAGATTCCGCCATTTTCTCGCGTCTCGAAAAGAATATCTTCCCCTCTTTTTTTTTAAGGTTGATGCCGTCTGTATGGATTCAAAGTCAAAAAGTGCCTTTTCTTTTTTCTCCCCTCATTCCGTTTTCCTCCTCCTTTTTTGAGAAAGTGGGCCCCTCCTCCTCTTTTCCGTACATTTTGTCGGGAGAGGGGCCTGCGACCCTTTTTTTCTCCCGAAGGACTGTTACTGGCAGATTTTGGCAGCCTCTTTTTTTCTTTCTTTTTTTTTTCCGAAATGTGCTGGTAATGTTCTTCCCTTTTTTTTCGCCATTCTTGATGCTGGGCTTAAGAGCGTTTTTTCTTTTTTTTTTCTTTCTTTTCCTTTGTGCCGGCGATTACCTGCCATCACATGGATTTATTCTTTCTACAAGAGGAAGGAGAGTTGGGGTTTTTTCCCGTTCCCTTTCCTTAGATCCTTATAATGCTGGTTGGCGCGGGATTGCGTTTCTCTCTTCCTTCCTTTCCCCGGTTTTGCAAAAAGATTTTTCTTCCCCAACGCTTTTGTGATATGATAATAAAAGAGGGCCCTTTTTTCGTCTTCTTGTTTTTCCTCAGATTATTCGGGGTGAATCCCTACAGTTAAATATTTCTTTCTATCTCTTTCCCTTCAAGGGAGGAAAAGCGGCTCACGCGGCGTCCACTTTCTTTTCTGCCCCCCCCCCCCCCCCCCCCCCCCCCCCCCCCCAAAAAAACAACCTTTCTTTCAAATTTTACGAGTTGAGGATAATATCCGCGTCCCCCCCTTTTTTCCCTCCTTTTTTCAAAGTTTTTGTTCGAGAGGAGCATATAATGAGGCTCTGAACCTTTCCTTCCTCCCCCCCCTTAGCAGCGAATGGACCAGCACGAGTCTTCTTCCCTTCTCCTGCGTAATCCGACCAAAGAGCCTGCCTCTTTTTTTCTGGTTTTTCCTCTTCCAAAGTTCAAACAGAGTCGTCATAAAGAATAAGCGCGCTGCCTCCCTGATCGATTTCGCCTCGGAGATTCATATCGACGCCTTATTTTGAGAAAGGAAGAAAATTCGCCCCCTTTTAGCCCTGAACAAAGCGAAAGTAAAAGTCTTACCCTCTCCCCTGCCTTCCCCCGAGAAGAAAGCCAGCCGGACTCCCCTTTCTCTCCCCCCCCGATTTTTTTTTTTGTTGTTGTTTTTTTTATTTTTTTTTCTTTTCTTTTTTTTTTTTTTTGTGTTCTTTTTTTTTCTTTTTTTGTCTTTTTTCTTCTTTTTTTTTTTTTTTTCTTTTTTTTTTTTTTTTTTTTTTTTTTTTTTCTTTTTTTTTTCCCCTGTCTTTTTTTTTTTTTTTTTTTTTTCTTTTTTTTGTTTTTTTTTTCTTTTTTTTTTTTTTTTTTTTTTTTTTTTTTTTTTTTTCTTTCTCCCTTTTTTTTTTTTTCTTTTATTTTTTTTTCTTTTTTTTGTTGGTTTTCTTTTTTCTTTTTTTTTTTTTTTCTTCTTTTCCTTTCTTTTTTTTTTCTCTCTCCCACTTTCGCGCAAGCGATACAGAAGATACCTTTTCATGTTTTCAAGTCGCAGTAAGACGGCGGCTTTTCCTTCCCCTCAGCAACGTAGCTCCTCCCTCGATTTTGTTTCTTTTCCTTTTCCCCCTGCTGAGATCTCCGCCTCGGCTTGCGTTCTTTCCCCCGTGTCAGCCCTATGCAAAGCGCGCGTCTTTCCCTTTAGTCGCCCTGTCCACTCTCCCCCCCCCGGAACCCAGAATGAATCGATTACCTCTTTTTACAAAATACTTCAGGACTACGTTCTTTTCTCTCTCCTCTTGCTCCGGCACATTACATTGGGGTTGGACTTGGACTCCTGCCTATTCCCCCCTTTTCCTTTTTTTTTTCCCACGGGTGCGCATTGCGTCCGAAATCCTCTTTTTTTTTTCACACGTCTCCCCCAAGCGGCGCCGTAATTGCCGAAACCAAGGAGCCGGTTTTTCTTTCTTTTGAGTGTTGGCCACCAGCCCCTCTTTCTCCCTCCTCTCCCCCCTTTCTCACCTCTTTGGTAATACAGGATTCCCTGATCTTAGGGTTCGCATAGAGTGACGAAAGAACCTCCCTTTCCCCCCCCTTCTAGAGGGGAAGGGCCTCACTCCCATCCCCCTTTTCCTCTCGTGTTTGCGAAGATAACCGAGCCTTGATCCCCTCTCCTGGAGTCGCCGGAGAATAGAAAGAGAAACGCCATCCCCAATTCTCCTTTTTTGAGATACTCATCCTACTTCCCTCTCCTTTCTTCTTTCCCGGTAATCTAGACGAAGGATGGTTTTTCCCCCCGCCTCTTTGGTCGGCAACGGTTTGAGATCCGGGTCCTTCTCCCGCGCCTTCGATCCTTCTAGCCCCTTTGTTTTCTTTTTTCCTTCTCCCGTCGGCCTTTAAGCCATCCTTTTTTTCTTGATTTTTTTTTTGAGCCGTGGATGTTAAGGTGCAGCTTTTTCCTCTTTCCCCTTTTTTCTCCATTATGGATTTGGCTTCTCCCCC
>Ga0179593_1474967_pt1 | contig 17112 bp, 26 predicted proteins | sample CZODoug2_1_08_16_FD_185931 | JGI IMG/M metagenome (GOLD analysis project Ga0179593, IMG submission 185931) | Vadose zone soil fungal communities from Angelo Coast Range Reserve, California, USA - CZODoug2_1_08_16fungal (PacBio error correction) | ecosystem: Environmental > Terrestrial > Soil >... | reverse complement strand
CCGCTGAAAAACCGGTTTCCTCGTCTTGAAATTCCCTCCCCCAAGAAAAAAACGAGCCTAGCACGTCCCCAGTTTTTTGGACTGGACAGAATGCCCATCCTCGTAATAGCGCCTAAAAGATTCGAGGTCTTTGGTTTGAACCCGTTTCCTTCTTCCCCCCTTGCACCCCTCCACCATTTATTCCCAAGGACGCCCCCCGAACACCTCCGATCATCGATCTGCACCTTATTCTTCTACTCTACTCCTCGTTACCCGCGCACTATTGTGGAACATCACTCCTATCCGTCCTGCGACACCACAGCGGGACAGTTGATGAGACCCTCCATCACTATATGACTTACCCACTAGTATTTTTTTTTCCCCCCCAACCCTCTCCTTTAGGCTACGCGTTCCCCCTCCCCCTAGGATATCTAGGAAAAAATTTTTTCATCACATTTCCTTCAGCCGCTTCCATTTGACCCCCTTCACCCAGAGTAGGCACCGGTGAGAGTCTTGCCACACTTATACCGATGCCACTTCTTCTTCCTTTGTCGGTTCCTTTGACCTCATTCCTAAGGAGCATAGGGCAGCTACCTCATTCCGTCTTCCCACTGACTCGTCCCTGGTCTCCTAATCCCCTCCTGTTTTCCGTTTTTCGCACGCCCCAAATACAACCTCGAGGATATGGCCTCCTCTGCGTTCCGCCAAAATGACCTTTGATTTTCTTGTTTCGTCTAACCGCTCCCCCCCCCCCCAAAAACTAACCTCTGCCCTCCTTCTTTTCGTTCCTCCCAGCTATGGGAAGAGAGGTCGGTCGCACATCTCTGGATTGGCCTCCCCTTTTAGTTGCCCCTTTTTTTCCCAATTGACGACTGCGCGGAATCGCCCCCCTCCAATTAACAGTCCTCTTTTTCCCCAATGCCCACAACCCACAAGAACCTTGCAGAAATATCATGTGCCCTTTGTGCGACAGGATATTTGATTCCATTCTTGGACCCCTCTTCTTGAACCTTACGCTCCCCTTAGCTAGAATTCCGACCACCCGGTTTTTGTTTTTTTTTCTTCACGTTTTCAAACTGGAAAAGGTGTGGCCTCATCGTTGGCTTGCCGCCCTCCCCACCCCCACCTACCCCCCGACTTTGAGAAGCTGGAAGTAAACAACGCATCTTAGCCCCCCGGATTCCTCGCTTGACGGCGAGACTTTTTTCCCCGACGATTATATTAGACCTCATGCCAGCATCTGACCCCTCCAAAAGAAAAACGTCTTCTTATTTACTTTGGCCGATCCTTTTGGGCGCTTTTTACCTTCTACAAACGTACCTCCTTCGCCCTGCCCTTGAACTAGAGAAGAGAGAGACAGATGATCCTTTGTCAAGTAACCTACAGAACTCCCTCCGTATCCCAATCTCTTTACGCACCTGTCGTGATTAGCATTTTAAGTCTTTAAACTCCAGCCTTTCACCGATTTTTCATGCCCTCTCGCGCTCCCCTTGCTCGAAGCATTGAGTCCACGAGCTTGCGCTGTGTCATTATTTCAAAGGCGCTCCCCCCACTCTGGTTTCTCCCGAATTTTTATGCGCCCTTGAATCCCCTTTTTCACCGCAAATCATTCCTTCATTCTCCTCATCAATCGAAGCATTTTGCCTGAACTAACCTTCGCCAAATCGCGATTTTTTTCTTTCCCGGAACTTCCTTCCCGTTTTGTCTTTGACTTTTGAACCCTGTTTCACTTTCATTGTACAAGGATATCTGCTAGTTTCGTTTTTGACTGGAACCTCCTAGAATCTTTTCCAAGTGAGAGAATAGCCTCCCGTACCTGAGAAATAGCCTTTCCTCCTTCGCATCTCTTTTCGAGGGTCCGAAGTTTCGAACCTCGTCCCCACCCGCCCCTTGCCCTTTTGTATACCGGCGTCTGTTCGCTGATGACTCATATGCATTCAAACCCGAGAGCGCCTTTTTGCTTAGTTAAAAATGAGAATAGTCCCCCCCCCCCCCCCCCCGCTTTTACTCCTAAGCACTTTTTGAACACGTTTGACTGTGATACATGGACATATCCGTCCGCCTCAGTCCATCTTTTTATGCCTTAGTTTCCCTTCCCCCAGTCCTTCGTTTTCCATACTCCCTCTCTCTGCCGTACAGTTCGGAAAAAAAAGCCTGATGTGGACAAGGTTTTCTCTATTCCCTTTCCTTTCGAGTAACCTTACTGCCTCCCGCCGCTCCGATCTTCTCCCTCGTCCTATCCCATACCTTTTCGCCTTTCTCCATCCCAGGCCTTCTGGAATAGACCTTTCACTCCCACCTTCCATTCTTGAATCACCGAACAGGCATCCCATCCAGCGCCATCGTTTTGCGCGATACATCGTTTCTGAGGACGGCTATTGCCCACTAGTCTCCTCCCACTTTTTGCCGTCTCTCCGTCGTTTTCCTTCGCTGGCTTGAACGTGAAATCTCCTGCCCCCCCCCCATATTCATATAGGAATCACAAGCCCAGTTGATCTTCTTTCGCTCCTCAAGCTACTTCACTATACTTTTCGGTGCCTGAATGTTCTTTTTCCTTCCAATGCTCCGCGTGAGGAGTCTAATCTTTATTTTTTTTTTTTCCTGTCCCCCGTTGTCTTGTGTTCTCTCTATTTTTCCCACACCAAGGCACCTTTTTCCGAAGTTTAAAGCTTGCCTCCCCGAACTCCCTGCTTCTCCTCCTAATGCTGCGCGAAGGCAACTTGAATCCTGCAGATTGCTTGACTGCCTCTTCGCTTTGATTGGTTTCTCTCCCGTTCCAGTCCTAGAATCAAACCGATTTTTCGACCGCGCCCCATATTTCAAGCTTTCCCCCTTGCGCGTCTTACTGTCTCCCCCCCGACCTCCGGGGACCCTTCCCACCCCCTCTTGAGGGCGCTGGATATAAGCTGCGGTCAATACCAAGATGGGTTTCTTCATTTTGCCAGCATGAAAACATCGTGAGTCTTCCGCCTCGTTTGGATCACTCTTTATCCTCCCTTTGTTTGTTTTGAAGTTGCTTCTTCCTTCCCTCCGAAGTTTTTTTCCTCCCTCCCATGCAGCAAGCAAAAGGCCCTTTTGCTGCAGTAGAAAAAAGCCTTGTCGGTGGTTGCCCGACCCTTTTGATTATCGTGAAAGAAGAACGCCCCGCAGATTGGTTACCAGCGGAGATTCTTCCGTCGCTGTTGTACTTCTTTCTGGCCATCCAGCATACTGGGTAATATATAGCCCCCTAGCCCCGGTACCATGTCGCTTTTAAAAGCACGAGACTTACGTTAATAAGGTGTCCCCGATACTGTGTCTCATTCTTTCCCACGACAGCGCCTGCCTGACCTTTGTCTTCCCCCCTTCTGCTAGTCTGTAAAAATCATTTGAAGTCATTTACGGGACCCCCGAGTATCTATAATACCTGTTTAAGCTTTCGCTTTTATTTTTTTTTTTTTTTTTTTTTAGCAGCCATTCTTCACTCCAGTTTCCCGGAGTTTCCACAGTAAAAAAGATTATCATTCGGTAATCCAAATTTCTTTTTCCCGCTTCTTTCACGACTATTCTTCCCCCCGTCCCTCCATTTCCTTCTCCACCCCAGCGACTTTTCTCTAGAGTATGGAAGAAAAAAATTGATTGAGAGTAATTCCCTAATAGAAGATAACTAGCGGGTGCTTTTTCTTTCTCGGCTAAAAATCTTATCTACCCTACACAATTTTACCCCCTGTCGTCTCCTACATTTGACCTCCCGCAACACCAAACTTCCCTCCCCCCTGCTCCCCAACTCCAGAAGAGACCGCCTGGTCTCCCCCCAACGGGTTTCCTTTTTCATCCACTAGCCGTACAAAGCCGCGCCATCTTCGAGAATACGGTCTTCTTTCTATATAGGACCCTTTGAACCACCTCCCCTCCTACCGTCATTTTCCTCTCCCCTGTAATTCTGTAAGGAAGAAGGCGTGCGATCCTCCACCAGGTCACCCTATTCGTTCCCCCCCCCTTCAATTACTCTTTTTTGCTGCAGTGGTAAATTCTTCTAGAAAGCAAAATCTTTTCCCCCAGTCTTTCCACGATTCGTCCCGTGAAGGAGATGGTGTTAGATGTAACCTGCATCAAACTTCTTAGTTTTTTGTTACGTCTCTCACAGCCAACCCCAGTCTGATTGCTAGAAACCCTATTTTCGCATTAAAGTTCGTGTTCGTATTTCCTCCCTCACTCGCGTAAGAGTTTCGCGTCTTTCACCCCAGAAACAGGGAAATTATCCCCCTTGACCTTATATGTTTTTCTTTTTTTTTGCATTAGAAAAGTAAAAATCCTTTGTTCTGTGACGTATGGCGAATTTTATCCTGCTTGTCTGTACCTTTGTCCCCCAACCACTTTTTGACCTCCCCCCACCACGTGAAGCATATTATCTTCTTTTACTCTGTGTTAAGCCTGGCGACTTGCTTTAGTCGACGTATTTCTCACCGTTTCCCCCTCTGGGCAATATAGCTTGGCGGCCTCCTCTTCCATGGTTCGCTGAGCGACCCAGGAATGAGTTGATTAGGCGTGTTCGTCAAAGTCCCAATGGAATTGCTGATCCCCGTTTCTTCCCACGCCCCTATAGCTAGATAGTTTTGCCCGTTTAATTATCGTAATATTTCCCTCCTCCATCATTACTCCTTTTATCCAATGTGCAAGGGTTTGTTTTCCGACCCGCACTGTTCTTCCCCCCCCCTTAGGACTGCCGGGGGGGCTAATGTCTCTTGGTTTCCATCCCCCCCCAGGCGCTGATTTTGATACGCGGTTCTTTCCAATTCTCCCCTTGTCCCCGTAATTTTCTAGTTCCAATTCGTTTATTACCTAATGCATTTCTTCTGACTTCCCCGTTTTTGTATCCCTCCTTCAGACAGAACGATACGTCCTTTCCGATACTGTACCCATTACGAGAGTTCCTTCCAGTTTTCCTTTTTTCCCTTCTGCTTTTCCCCTGAGTCGCTTAAAAGTTCGCTACTTTCCGCTTCTCCTTTGCCTCGGATATCCTTTCTCAGATTCAGTAACCAATCCTTCCTCTTAGACTCCGCTATAGTTATCAATATTAACGAAGTGTTTTCTCTTTTCTTCTTTTTCGTGTTGCAGGCATGCCCATTTGACGGGTTGGTGGGTTTTTTTTTTTGTTTTGTTTCGACCTTCTTCCTCCTGCCTTCGTCCCCTTCCTTCTGCGAAATTTACTGCGATATCTGTGAGGCAGCAGGCCGGGGAGACAAGTCCTGCTTCCCCTTCTTTTTCCCCGCTCCTCTCCCCCCTGATATGCCTCAGCGCGAAGCGGCTGGAATCACTCTCAGCCCCCAAGGCCTAAGCCAGCCACACAGTGCCCTTTTCAATACTTCCTATGCCACGTCGTCCCTCGCTTCGCACGGATCAGTATAAGGAAAAAGTATCCCATCGTTCCCTTGCGAATAACCCCCTTCTTTTCACTCATGTATCTTAGGATTCCTTCACTCCTTCTCTTAGTATTCATGCTTTTTACCCCTCTGCATTTAACCCCCCCCCAACACTTACCGATAACTCTAAACTTTTTTCCCGTTTCTGCGCTCCCCTTCCCCCATCCAAAGCTATGGTTGCATCTCTTTCTAACCAAATTTTCCCCCTACGCACCTCTCCCTTCCCCCCCGTTGATGACGCGTCCTCCTCAATTTCCTCAATGATTTAATCAACAGGTTGTTTAGTTAATTTTCCAATCCCCTTTCCATCCCCTTTTTTTACTGAGCCGCCAGGAATTCGGAATGGACTTCTGTGCAATCGCCCCTTCCCGTTCCTTGTTATGATGCTATTTTGCGTCTCTCCTTGACTTGTCTTTAGGGAAGCACGCCGCACCTCGCATAACTCTGCTCTTTTCTTGTTTTTCAGCACCTTCTTCTCACGCGTTGCGCGAAATGCAGAAAAAGAGCCAAATGCCTTTTTTGCAACTTCTCCTTCCCTTCTACCCCAGCCATTTAACTCCGACATCTCGGAAGCGTCTCCCCCCAGGTCCCGTCCGATTTCCCATCCCAAAAGCCCCGCGCCCAGATCCGCCGACTTCGGTCGCGTTTGCGCTGTTTCAAGTTGAAATATCCGTTTCGCATGAACTTTTGCGTTTGTCCCTTTTCCATTCTCCCCCCGACCGAACAGAAGTTCCCCATGCCCCTCTCTTAACCTCGCCTGCCTTCATTTATGCTTTTCTGTTTTCATCCCCTGTCAACTTTGTGGAACGGAAATTTCCCATGCTCTAGTTCCTTCTCACTTGCCTGTTTTCCTCTTCCCCTCATTAGATATGAAAACACTTCACCATATCCTTCCGTTTCGCGCATTTACCAATTGCTTCTAGATTCCACCTTCCCCCCTTCACCTTACGCCCCTTTTGCCGAATACCCATATGCAGACAGACGTCACTGAGTCCCCTGCGTTTCTTGCAGAAACATTGCATTATTTTACTTGCATGCTTGCGTTCTTTTAAACCTTTCATTCCATCCGCGGTGCTCAGCTCCCACAGTTTTCCCCCTTTTTCGCCAGTTTGGATCATCATCATCCTTTCATATTGTCTCTTGCTGCAAAAATCACACCCTCTGCGGCAGGGTAGCTTTCCTCCGCGCCGTCCCGTCTTATATAGCCATAGAAGTAGTGATGTGTTACTACCGCGACAACCACCCCTCTGCCGCCACTTCGCCAGCCAAGGACTGAGACCCACGTCTTCCTCCGGATTTACGACATACGGGTTTTCCCCATTTTTGAATTTCTACAGTCCGAATTGCCACTTCAATCAAACTAATATTGACCAATGTCAGACCCCCCATAACCAGGAATACCCTATGTGTATTTTAACCGTCCTCCATGTCAAAGGGTACTTTTTGTCCACCTCACCTATCCTTGCCTCAACGCACCGCATGAATTTTAGCGACCTTCCAAAATAAGTCGAATTGATTTTTTTTCCTTTTTCTTTTATACCCCTCACAACCCCTCCCTCAGCCTCCTGAGTCAGCCCAACTCCACCTAGCCCACGTTATCCTTCTTTCCTTTTTGGCCTTTTTACCATCCTTCTTTACTTCATGCTACTGAAAGAACCCGTAAATCACAGACATCAGTTTTTCATTTTATATAGCAGACTGATCCCTTTTTTCCGTTATTCTGTCACCCCCCATCTTCGCCTTTCACCGCCCTTTTCGTACGCTTTCCTCTTTCTAGGTCACTCTTTTCCTCCATCGCCACAGTAATATAAAGAGTGCTTCTTTCGTGCGCCAGACCATTTTTCCGTCCCTCTAATTTTTTCCGTTGTCTGCTTGATAACGCTCCTGCCCTTCTCTTCCCCGACGCCCCCAGCTTTTTTTAGTTCTTAGTTCATCCCCTCCCCGAGCCGCGGTTACAGTATTACGTTTCTTTCATTGTCTGACCGAGTAAAGCCCCGTATCGTCCCCCTATTCCGAATGTCCCATTTCACTTCTATGCTAATACTACCGAACGGAGAAATACTAGTTGTCCCGGACCTCCCCCTGCCAGTCATCGGTGGTTTTATCAAATGTGCTTTTCCTTTCCTTTTCCAACGTCGCCAGGTTCCCCACGGATATACCTAGCCCGATATGAGTTAATGGAACTTCCCCGTTAGACGAACCCCGTTGCCTCTACCGCGTAACGCTCTGAAGCTAGGATTTTTTCCTTCCTCCGAATTTATTTCATGCATGAACCATCGAGTTCAAAACCATGAGAGCCAAAAGTTTTTCCTCTTTTTTTTCTAATCCTCTCGCATTTCGAAGACGACCTTAACCTTTCCGACTGTAGGACTAGTTTTTTTCGACCTATAGCTTCCTGGCATAGTTCCGTAACAGAACCTCCCCGAGTTCTTTGCAAGCCCCTTTTTTCACGACCTTTTAAACTTCATAAGCATCGATCCCCTTCTAACACCAAGAGAAACGCTTTTTCTCTACCCTCCCCGCTTCCTTTCTTCTTATTTTCTGCAGCTACACTTTTCTTCGAGCCTTCCTCCTCGCTTCTCTTCCGCCGATCCCTCACTTTCGAAGTAGGCTAGTAATATTCATTCTGCCCGCATCCAACCATTCCCCTCCCACTGGATTGATGCACACACAAATTCCGGACCAATTTCCAGCGCCTCTTGGTCTTTCTTCCGTAAAGGCCTGCCCACTTCGCCAAATAGTCGCCATACACAATCTTTAGCTGTCGAAAAGATCAGGTTAACGTTCCCTGAAATGACCTTGCCCCCCCTTATAAGCAAACAAATACACCTTTCGAAATGCTCTTCAAAGCGCCAGAACGAGTCCCTTGAGACTCCGGCAGCGCTATCGACTATCCTAACCCTTCGCCCCTATGGAGGCGAGTGTAAGAATTTTCGTTCGGGGCTGTTTTTTTTGTTTTGTTTTCTTTTTTTTTTTTTTTTTTTTTTTCTTTTTTTTTTTTTTTTTTTCCTTTTTTATATAGTACTTTTAGGACAAGCCCCCCTGCCTTTTTTTTTTTCCATCCCTTCCTATTTACCTTCCTTTTGTTGTTGAGATAGCCCACTTCTCTTCTTGTCGAAACCACCCCGTCCTTCCCGCTAGCACAAGCCCCCTTCTCGCTAGAGGTTGCCCTTCCCCCCTCACGCCTATTTGGAAAGGGCATCCGTAATTTTCTTCTGAGTGAGCGTTTTTTTCTTTCAAAGCTCCATCCGCATGAACCCCGTAATTTTCTACGTTTAGTTGATGAGAGCCCTTTTTCTACTCATGTCTTCATTGCGCTTTTCCCACGCGTCAGTGTTTGACGGCTCGTCCCCCGCTGTCGGTGACATCACTTTTTTCCAACAATAGCGGGCATGCTCCCAAGTTTTTTCTCTTCGCTGTCCTGCCCTGACATGAAATGCCAGTGAGTTCATGCGAAAGACCTTTTATCTTACTAACTCTTCTCCCTTTTTTTTTATTCCCCTTACGCCCCTTTTACGGCCACGACTCAAACGGAATGCCGCTGGCCTCGTTGCTTGTACCCAACTCTGCTTCCTTATGAGATGCGGCCTGACCCCCGCTGCTGCCCCCTTCCCTATCGTGAATTTCACGAAGCGGTTACCCCAACGGCGACGTAGCCGAGGCTGTCTTTTTCAGTTTTTTTCCCTTTTTCTCTATAGCCGTTTCTCTATCTATAGCTTTCCTTCATCTCCAACCCAACTAAGCAGAAAAAGCCAAAAGAGTCCTTCGCCAATTTGCCCTTCGAGAAGGAAAATTGAGGCCCCCTTTTCATCGCTCCAATGAGTCCTTGACTTTTTGAACCGAGCTTTAGACCCCCTCTACTTCTTAAACCGAGATTCACTGCCTCCCAAGGAGACCCCATCAAGAGTCTTTAGTCCCCTCAAATCACTTTTTTCACGGTCCTGTTTCTGTCAACCTCGATCGTGCAGGCCGGCATTCATCTTTAACCCGTTAACCGATCCCCTCCCTAAGCCACTCTTTCCCACCCCCTCCCTCATTGCTAAACAAAAGGACCGAAAGCAGTTCCTTTTACTCTACAACACATAGCAATTGCCATGTACTTCGAAATATGACCCTTTTTTTTTTTAGCTCTTCTACGCGGCTACCCCTCATTTTGCATCCAACCCTTCCTTTGTTCAACTTACCCTAGGAATGTGAAATACCCTTCGTTAAAACCTCGCACGCCCGTTTCTTCAGACCGAGCGGCTTCAATTTTCCCCCAAAACCCACTGAAGTGAATTTTTTTAATACTGTCGCTCTACCTAGCAATACACTTTTTTCTTCGCACTAGAGAGCGTTCTTTTTTTTTTATCGCTGTTCCTCGTCATCTTTCCCTGTTTTCCCGGCGAAAGTTTACCTTCTCGGACGGGCTAGACTTCTTCCCTGGCCCCCAAGGCTCTTCCAGTCACATATCCTGCCGCGTTCTGAGGGTTGAGTCATGCATATGGTCGTCTAGCCGTGAGCACTGCCCTTCCCTCATCAGATCCCCCTGGTTAGGTGTTGCCTGTTTCCTCTCCTTCTTACCCCCCCACACCCACAAAAACCAACCCAATCTGCTAGTTGTTTATGTTTGTAGCTCCTAGTGCATTTTTAGCCACCTTTTCCTTTCTTTTGAAAAACTTTGTCTAACCCTTGCCGTAAGTGTGATGAACAATCGACCTCGTCCCTTAAACGTTTCCCAGCTTTTTTTTTCAAGCCCATCTGCCCTCCTTAGCCCCACCGTCGACTACACGTGTGATGAGCCTATTGCGTAGAGGTCCTATTCTTTCTTTAGTTCGACTTGGAATATCGAACCTTGGACCCAACAATGTGCGCCGCGTTCACTCCCTTCTTTCTCTCAACTCCGGGCTGACTCACGGAGAAGTTTCTTGTTTTTCTCACGAAACCATTTATGCACATAGTTCGATTGCCGGATGTTTTGTCTCCTTTCTGATGTTATTTTAGCCCGCGTACCTGATGCGCTCTTACCCGGCCGTTGACCCCCCACACTTTTTTTCTGATCCCCCTATCCCTCCTGATGGTCTACTTTCCATACGCCCCGCAGAGATAAGTGACAGACGGTCATGTGTTCGACCCGCCACGTTCACTTCCTTTTTTTTCCCAGTCCGTCCGCCGTCGATGGACGCGGTCTAGTCAACTCCCCTATGGGCGTTTTTTTTTTCTGTTTGTCCCCCCCCTTCTTGTTTAGTTCATATCTTCCTGACTGGAGCGTTTAAAATTCCACGGTGATTTTTTCCGTAATGAGACTGTTAACGTCCTTTCCACGTTAGTTAACCCCAAGTACCCTACGCGAGCAGCGTACCAGTCCGCCTTTTTTGCTATGAAATAGGAAGCAATCCTCTCCGGAGCTGCCCTTCTAGGTTTTTTCTCTTTTTTTCCTCCTTTCTCACAACAAGTCCCCCTGAAGGACTGTATTTTTGCATTCCATCTCAATTTTCTTCCGTCAATACCCTTTACGTTTCGTTGTTGATATTTTCCTTCCCCGTTTTAAAGGTGTGGTGTTTCAGTCGTATTCCGGTCCTCGACATTACTTCCATTATGATGGCATTCCCCTTTTGAGTGTCGCATTCCGTTTTTTTTCGCAACTCGTTTCTCTGATTTCGAAATCTAGAGAAAAGATCCGCTTTTTAGAGTCCGCATGATCAGAGGGCGTGCTCTTTGCCCAAGCAGCTTCGACATCCAATATCATTTACCACAGCGACCGCCCATGCTTTCCCCCTTGAAGTCTCCTCTGCTTTTCCGCGGCTCATTTCCCATTTCCCCCCTGTCTTCCTAAGTGAAAGGGGTTGCCCCTCCTTTCCCAATCTTAACCTAAATTGCTTTTTCTTATCACCCTGCGTGTGCGCCTAGAGAGGCGCAGGCTTTACTTTCTCGACCAACTACGATTGATCAAACCCCACCTTTCTTTTTTTCCTTTTATAGTAAGTTCCACCACATAATGTTTTTTTTAGATTCTCTATTGCCACCCGAAATTGGGGCCGCCATTATTCCCAACCCGCATGTGCGCCGTACTAAATCACTCCTCCCCGAGCGGCACCAAGGAGCTGAACTACCGATGTACTCCTAAACGCTAAACCTCCCTTGCTTACATTCCCCAGTCGGGGAGCTCTATTTCCACCCCTATTTGAAGACTTTTTTCTATAGGATCCCACTGACTCATCTCTCCCATCCTATTAGTAGTTACTCGTGAATTCTTTGTTCCGTCATTAATGGTGAATTAGTTGATAATTGTTGCTGATTCTTCTGAGCACCCTAGTCCCCCCTCCCCCCCGTTTTGCTCCTGATCCATGGGAGGACATATACAGGCCTCTCTAGCTTCGACTTTTTCCCTTTTTGCACAATGTAAACGCCCCCCCTGTGAGAAACTGGACGAAAAGAACAAGTTCCCTCTTCTTCCCCTTCTCCTGCTGTGAAATGTCGCTCCCATTCCTAACTCCTGCCAGCATCATTTCCCACCGGTCACCCCGTGACCCCCAAAGGCACCTACACAGAATCGTTATGCCGCAGAGTCGGAAGGGACCTTTTTTTCCTTTTGCACCTTCCGATTATTTTCCTTGTTTGTCGTTACTTCTCCGCGAAACCCGCCAGTTTTTTCCCTTCCTTTTGCATCCCCGCTTACACCCCCGCGCCAGCTCGCCCTTCCCCCTTTTCGTGCCATTTCGTAAATGTTCCCTTCGGTGGACTTACAATCAACTCTCCGACTCACGTGACCTTGAAACGCTAAATCGATTCTTGCGTCCCTCCAACTACCTTTATTTTTTCCCCCTAGAACTTTTACCCCCCACGCGCCATACGGAATATTGGTAAAAAACGTTCCTTTTTTTGGCTAGACAGAGAAGAAGGTCGGAGGCTAGATTTGGAGGAATTTATTGCCGTCCGCAGTTTGACCTTCTGGCCCCCGGAACGGTCACAATCTCCCCCCATCAGGCATCAGACGATTGGCCTTCCATCTACCACAAGTTGTCAGTTTCAAAGCCCCCCCGCTGTGTCATCACTCCCCCCTTCATGTTGGACCGGGCTCACCAATAACATCGCATTGGTAGAACCAACTCCCCTTGAACAAGGTCCTCTATGGACTTACATATTATGTTTTCGTCCCCCGCGGACAAACTCCCTTTCCCTTAGTCCCCAAACCCTTGGGTTCTTTTCTCCCCCCCCCCTCCATATGTTGCTTTAAGCCTACTTGTATCTCCCATTGTTGGTCCCCCCACTAAATCCTTTGCCCCCTGACTCTCGACGCCTCCCCCTCACAAGAATTTGAAAAAGCCAGCCCCCCACCACTTCCATTTTTTCGTTTTCTGAAAATGTTGAATATTAACCCTTTCTGAACCTTACATCGCTTCGAGCCCCGAACACTTTTTTTTTCTCTCCCTTTCTTCACCAATTCAGGCCGTATTGCTCATCGTTTGTTTTGACCCGCAATAACGTTTCCATCCCACCATACCACCTTTGAAAGTTTATTTAGTACCGCACCCCAAGCTCCCCCGCAAACGTTCTCTCGCGTGAACGTGGTAAGGCATTCCCTTCTCTCTCTGCCAGATCCTTGACCCACAGCCAAACGAGTATTTATGGTCCGATCTTCTTGACGCCAGTGACTCCCCCTCTAGCCGAGTGGAGTCCAACAAGACAGAATGTCTCCTTCTGCCCCTTCCCCCCCACACCCCCCCCCCCACAACCCCCCCCCCCCCCCCCTTAATCCGCTCTTCCCCCCTTTATCTCAGTCTCCCTGTCCCCGAGCTAAGCCTGCCAGTATCCGCGAACTTCATTCACTTTTTTTCTCTGATTGAGATCAAAGGAGTGCGCGGGTTTGAGAGACTGTTGTTTTCTTATCTCCAATCCTCTTGCCAGCCCACAGTATCATACACTTATTTAGCCTCGGATTTCCGCCGGCACCTACGTTCTTTACTGACCTGCCAATTATATTATTTGCTCGAACACCGGCCTCCATCGCGTGTTGTGATGAGAAACTGCGTTGTTTTAACCTGTTATTCTTGTATTTTTTTCAGCGAAGGACAAGGATTTTAATCCCCTGACGATAGCGTTTAGTACTGGACCCTCAAGACTTTTTTTTTTTCCGTTTGTTCTTTATCGGGTTTTTACGGAATCTTCATTCTTAGGATTTCCGGCCTCTGGTCAGAGCCCGCATTCTCTTCGAAAAATATTGGCAAAATCTTTTTAAGTCTGATGTACGTGTTACCCTTCCCCCTCGCCCAATTCAGGCCTTATTAGCTTGCGCAATGCGCCATGTAGCCGAATGCTACCCTGAGGAAACGCTAGCTGTTCTTGTCAGTATGGTAGGCTTGAAAGAAGCCCTTTCATCCACAGACATCACGTTTCTCTTTTTTACCCCCCGAGGGAGGAAGCCCCCTTTTTTTATTCTACGTTGATTCCCCTAAGATTCCCCTTTTAAACTTCTTTCGATAGCATCCGTCTCGCCTTTTCTTTTCACCATTGCGTGAGATACAGAACATTTTCGTGTGCCTCGCAACTAGCCTTATCCTCGTTCTCAAAAACCCTCCATTCAGTGCCTTGTCTTTTCGATCAACGACAGCTGGATCCAATTCCAGTGACCCTCTTGCGCTCCCGTCGAGGCGTCTCACTCCCAATAGCCCATCAATGTTTCCCTTAAGTCTAGGATACAGATTCGATGCCGCCTGCCTCCTTGACCCCTTTTTTTCGGCCCCAAATCCATTCGAAATGTCCTTCCCCCTTTCAGAGAGGCGTGTCGTCTCGCAGACTCTTTACTCCAGCGCTCATCGTGCCCTCCCTTTCGGCCCAGTCTCCTGACCCGGGGGTCTTTCCTCTATCTTGGTTGTGGTCCTAGTAGATTCTCCACGTCGGAGGACGAACCCTCTGCCCCCTTTTCTTGGAAGAATATAAGATCTCTTCTGATAGCGCAAGCCTCTAGTTTCTGTGCCGGCCTTTTCCCCTTTCTATTCTTGGCGAGTCCTCTCGACGCTCAATGCCCCTACTGGCGCCCCTCTCCATTTTGTTTCTTCTTTTTGCGAAATGAAGCAGAATCGATGATACCCGTCACAGTAAGGGTCCGCTGGTTTCCCTTTCCCCCCCCTTTTAGTTGCTCGTCAAATAACATGGTGTGATAGGCGATTATCTCGCCTCTTCCCAGATATGACAAGCAGTCGTTTTCTTTTTTTTTTTTTTTTTTTTTTTTTTGTGTTTTATTTTTTTTGTTTTTTTTTTTTTTTTGTCGAGACCCCCGCTGGATCTCCTCCGCCTTTTCCCCCGCTCCGTGGCGTTTCTGTTCCCTTGTGCGTCCACTTTCAACCAAAGGAAGCCGTACTGTGTCGAGGCGACAACGCATGGCTTTTTTCCACTGGAGTCCAGACTTTTCCCGGACTTGTTTTTTCTGGTTCAAGTGTTGTTCGGAACGGTTTTACTAGAACTCCCCATGCCCCAGCACGTTTCCTCTTATACACGAGGCAGATCCTTAACCCGCATGCTTGCGCCTGCCACTTATCAGCAGAACGTTCCCCTATCAAAACCTCGGCTATTTCTCCCTAGGCTTTTTGGACCACCGATTTCTGAATCCTTCGTGCCCCTACGACCTAGTCTCGTTCAATCCTAAGAGACCATGAAAGATTTCGATGTCGAGTTCACAAATCCCGTGTCGTCTCCTTTCTTTTCACTTCCAAATCAATTGTTTTCTAATCCTTGTCCCCTTCAAGACGCCCGGCTCTCGCCCCCTTTTCACCCCGGCCCGCCTGCTTCCTGGAATAAAAATCCAGCCCGCACAGCCCCTTTCTTCCTTTGTAACCACGCCACGAATTTCCCTGTCATTCGAATAGACCCCCCCCCCCCCCATTCCGCATATCCCGCTTCCTTTTCCGCGCGCCACTTCCCCCACCACTTTCGACCAGGCGACAGGACCCTTTGATACCACTAGCCAACAACCGCCTCCCGCGCCTACTCGGGCTGTAATTCAGCCCCTTCCTGCCTTTTCTTTTCCCAATACTTTCAGATTTGTACAAGCCTTTGCTCCCTCGGAGATACTGAACGGCATGGAGCTCTGGACTTTTGACCCCCTGGACAGCGGCTCGCGCTCAAGTATGGCAGATGAATTGATTTTTGCTTCACACTGCCCCCCCCATGTTCCCCGACCCCATCCCTCCGCAGCTTGCCTGACTTGACTTTACATTCTCTTCCTATAGTAACCAGCAATATCCCCCTTTTTTTCCCGCGAGCGATCCGTGGCGCCCCCCCTGGGATCTGACTTCTTAAAACATGAGTAGTTTTTGATTTTTTCGCGCAAGCCACGTCTGGAGTCAACACCTGAATGATGCCCAAACTTTTTAGCTAAAAGGCAGTGATGCCTCCTACTCATACTTCCCCATTCCCATATCTTTCAAGAATTCATCGTAGCCCCACTTTCCCGTTCCTTTACGTTACCTGCCGGTTGTGGTGTGTGGGGTGGCTGTATTAACCTTTTTTTTCTCATTTTATCAAACTTCTTGTTGATTTGATTTACTAACCCCGAATTCCCCTTCATTTGCCTAGTTCCCCAAACAATGTGCGTTCGCCTTGAAATCCATTAGCCGAACTTCTGTTTCCATTTTTTGCTGACTTCCTGATTTTGCCCTTCGCTCTCCCCGAAACCCCCCCATCTACTAGGAGCTTTGGCCGCGTGCCGAGTATGGTCATTGGCTCCAAGGTCTATTGTTATTGTTGTCGCCCTGTTTTACCCAGAAAGAAGCTTGATTCTTGCCCATTTTATTTTTGCCCCTCCACCGTTTAGATGCGCCCCCCTCTGCTCCTTATGGAACTATTACCCTCCCCGAAGCCTGCCTCCTGAAGTGCACATTCTCCTTTTGACCGACCACCAAAATTCTGACTTCTTTCTTGTCTGCTCCGCCCAGTATTTTAACGCCCTTTTTCTTCAATTAGCGCCTTTTTTTTTGCTTTTACCCGCCCGAAGGATAGTTATTTTCCAACTTTAGTTTCTTTTCCCCCTGATTCATTGAGCTTATCATTTCCACTAGCAAGTTTTCGACTTGAATGTTTTAAGCTTCACCCCTTAAGCTAACTTTTTCATGTCTTCAGACGACGTCAGGAAGATTGCCTTTCTTTCGTTTTCAGAATTTAAAGCCGTCTCGCGCGTGTTCTTTCTGTGTCGCCGGATCCCTCAAGCACCCACAAATAAAACATAGCATCCTTGCAATTGTGGATACTTCCTCTTCACCGCCTTCTGCGGCCCCCCCCTTTTTTGGGTCCGTTTCGTTTTAGCATTCACTTTTCCCGCCGGTTTTTTCGGCTTCCGCTGCTTACTCAAGTCAGGACAATTCGTCTGTTTTGGCCGCAGCCTTTTTTTCTCCTAAAAGGTTTCCCCCGTATAGTTCCTTTCGTTTTTCTGAAGTGACCCTGAACCTCTCTTAAGCCCTGTTCTTGCCGCCGAATCGACGCGGCAGGGGCGCTGTGGCCAAGTTAGCCTCTTCAAATTATTCCCTCCCCAATCAAGCAATCGTCCTCTGCAACACCGAGTCCCCCCCTCTATAGTCTTTATCCAGCCCCGCCGCTCATTACTCCAGAGAAAATTTTTTCCCTGTTGAAAATTAGAGACCCAGCACTCCCAAAATGAAGTAGTGACGTACATAATGGCACATTCAGGGAGTCCTCACCCCTTTTCTGAGTTTTCTTTTATGACCCCTCTGATTTTTCCCCCACCAACTTTCTTTGC
>Ga0179593_1373887_pt1 | contig 17112 bp, 19 predicted proteins | sample CZODoug2_1_08_16_FD_185931 | JGI IMG/M metagenome (GOLD analysis project Ga0179593, IMG submission 185931) | Vadose zone soil fungal communities from Angelo Coast Range Reserve, California, USA - CZODoug2_1_08_16fungal (PacBio error correction) | ecosystem: Environmental > Terrestrial > Soil >... | reverse complement strand
CTTGCGGGTCATCTCTTTCCCCTCGGTTTCTTCCCGTTTTTTTCGCCTTCCGCTTGCACGCTTTGGAGTTCATTTTCATTTTCGATTTCAGCGGTTTAGTTTGGAACTTCTTTTTTGGCGCTAGAGAGGGTTCGCTTGGCGCCCGGCTGTTTTTTCAGTTTATCCCAACCTCCCTCGTGACTTGCCCCTCTTTCATGTTGTTTCCCCCCCATTACTCGGCGTCTTCCGGATCGCATTCTCACTGGGTAAATTCACGCCGCTTTTTCTTGTCACCATTTTTCCTTGCTTTACAGCCGCTTGGAAGATTTGCAGGTGGCCCTATGCGAGGTGCTTTTTCCACACCTCTTTTTTTTGCAGCGCTCTCCTCGCCTCCCCGCCGAATCCGTTTATTTTTCCTTTTTTTCCCCATGAGGGCAGCCGTGTTTTCTCAAGATGCGTCCACAATCTTCCGACGAGTTCCATTCTAACCGCGACCCTGGCTGCCAAATATGCTACATCAACTTGGGCGTCTTCCGTTTTCTTAGCTTCTCTCCTTCCTCTCCTGATCGCTCGTTTTGTGTAGTACTTCTTATCCCGTACCCGCTGACATTGCCCGTACCCTCTACTGTTTGACACCGAGTTCGAAAGGAACGACGGGACGCACAGGACTTGCGTATGTCCTTTTTCGGAAACTTTGCCTTCGCGTGTTTTCTTACATTTTTCTCGATGGGCGGATTTTTCTCGTACTTTTGCCCCCTTTCCCCCCCTTCCTCCTGGAACACACTGAAAATTGGAGTCCCCCCCCCTTTCCGATACCCTATCTTCTTTTTCAAATATCTGGCTCATGCGGGTCGCGGTTTTGGCCGCCTCTCTTCTGTTTTCGTCCCCGTGTTATTGGCAGTTCCAGTTTCGCCGTCATTGCTTTTTATGTTTACTTCCTTCCTCGCCACAGTGCTGTTGCACCGCTGCACTTTCTTTCCTCGCCTCTTTGTTTTGGTGGTTTTCCCTTTTCGGGGTCCTTTCTCTTTTTATTCTTTTTTATAACCAACTATGGACCTGCTCTGTTTTAACTTTTGCTCTCCCCGGCGGCGGTCTTCTGTCTCGCCCTTTCCTCTTGTCAGCGTCTAATGGGCGTATGTCTGGCTTTCATGGCTCCCTGACCGGTCGTCCCTTTCCCTTTTTATTTCCTTCGGTTTGACCCGGATGGCCGCCTTTGCCTTTCTCCACCTGGCAAGTTCCCCAGCGCCTTCCTTTTCCCCCCAAAATGCTCCCCTTGCTGGTGTTACCCGGGGAGAGCCACCACACCCGATGCTTCACGTTTTACTCTCTCATATCGGTGCTTTTCGGTCCAGGTGAAGAAGATTACTTTTTTTTGTCGTCACTTGCAGTCCCCCTTCTTTCGGCAGCCTTTTCCCTTCCCTTTCCAAGATATGTCAAATTGTTTTTTTATTCATGCGTTCTCCCGAAGGTTCCAATCTTCTGTTGTTCTTTTCTTTTCCTTGACCCATGTTTTCAACCTACTTTCTTGTTGATAATATTCATTATTATTTTCGTATTTTGGTCATCCCCATAGTTCAGTGCGAGTCCTTACCCCGTTTCGGTCCGGTCGTTTTTTTCTTGTCCCTCCGAGGTCAAGCACCCTCTGCACAGTTCCCCATCCCCTCTTGCCTTCCGTTCGGTCCGCCCCGTCTCCATTTCAGGACCTTTCGCTGCCGGTCTTCCCTTTCGAGTGAGGATGGATTTTTTTTGCCTGTGAGCGGCTTGCTTTTTCCAGTCCACTGTGAAGAGACCCCTCGTTCTAGAGCTTTTTTTTTTTCCTCGGTGCTCGGAGTAACCCCCTTTAGCCGACTTTGTGACCTCCTTGCGCTTTAGTGAGGGTCCTACCTGTGGCGGGTCAGCAGGCCAAATTAATTCCCAGCCTGTCGCAATCATTGGTATTCATCGCCACACCTTTCCCGACCCGATGTTACGGATACAGCTTTGCCCTTTCCGGCATCGCCCGCGACAACAAAGAGTCCTTTTTTTCTCCCACGTGAGGTTTTTCCATTTATTACCCAAAAGTGGCCAAGGTATGCCACGGCGGCGCTTTGGTCTGCCTTCTTGCGTGCGACCCTGCAAGGATCTCCGTTCATCTTGATGACCGATTTGTCCTCCGCCGATCTCTGCTCTCGGTCAAAGACCGCCAACATCACACATGATGACAAGTTTTTGGATGAATTTTGCGGTTTCTGCCCTGTCCTTTTTCATTCTTTTCTTTTCCTGACCGGGGTTTGTCTCCTATTGAAATGAATAACTGGCCTCGCAACTCCCCCCTTCTCGTTTTTTCGGTCAGGAATAACGTCCCTCCCGCATATCCCGATGGCGCGCGCTTTTTTTCACAATCCCTTGCGGCCCCCCCCCTCTTTTTTATGAATTTCCTTTATAAGATTGTAGACCTTCCCTGCACGCTTTTCCGCTCTGATTCTTCAGCCAATTTTGAAGAATGATCCAATCTCTCCTTTTTCCCGTCCCCGAGACAAACAAGAGCGTTGCTCAGAATTGCGACCTACTTTCCCTCATGTCTCACCCAGCACCTCTTCTTAATGTCTTACGTGACGCACCTCGCCGATTGTGAGTCACACCCCTTCGGCTCTGAAAAAGGGCTTGGCAACGAGAATCGAGCGTAGCGCGTTTTCTTTTTTTTCTCTTCTACTTTTCCAGTACTGATTCCTGGCAAAATCCCCTCCCCCCGATTTGGTGAAATTTATGCCTGTCTTGTCTCTTGACAACGCCCCACTAGGCGTCCTTCCTGTATTGGTGAAGGGGATTCTTACACACCCCTGGTCCCTCTTTCCCTTACGGTTCCATGGAGACTCCTGCTATCTCCTTCCCCATTACTTTACCCCCAATGATGGGTGATGCGACCCCTCAGTGTTTGGATTTGTTAACAGGAGCACTGTTGTGTGCGGTTGGCCGTGACCATTTCTCCTCAACCGCCGGAGCTCGTTTTCTGAGAGGTCGTTGTACTTTTTTTTCACAGCCCCCCCCCCCTTCCAGTAGCTTGCGCTGATTCCTCCGCTGGCCTTCTGGCCCTTCCCCCCTTTGTCTTCTGGATCTTGCCCTTGTGGGGACCCCGTTCTGGAGCCTTTTTTTTTTTCTATTGTTTTTCCCCCTTTTCCGTGAAAGGATTTTCCTCGGTTTTTTTCCGCGGTCTTTTCTGCTTGTCGGATTCCTGATCAAATTCTCTGTTTTTTTAACGGGAACCGAGCTTTTTCCAGGGCCCGATTTCCAGCCCCTCGAAGGTCCGCTCGTTCCCTTTTTTTTCCCCCCTGACCAGCAGTTTTGGCCCTGCGTCCCTCACACCCCGCCCTCGCGTCAACTGCGTATTCTTTTGAGGAAAATATTCCCCTTTTTCCACCTGGCTATTTTCCCCTGTGGCGCCCCCCCGTCGCTTTAAGGTAAGCCATCCGGAATTGCAGTCACTTTCACCCCGAGAAGTCGCTGAGTGGTTCCTACTTTTTTTGTTTTTCTTTTTAACATGCCTGCCGGCTCCCCCATCGCAGGCCAGCGATTTTGGTGTCTGGTGGCCCACCGCCGGTGTGTTGCTGTCGGCCCCGCCTGATCCTTCTTTTTCTCTCTTGTGCTGAGTAGGAGAACGTTAATTGTTGCGTTGTATTTTCGTCTGACCGTTTCTGCTTGAGCTGCACCCTGCTGGGTTCCGTTGAAATGCTTTTTTCTCCTTCTGTTCCACAGTTAACGAGTGGTGGTAGCAAATAATTTGTTGCTGACGATCCGGGCTCTGCTTTACTCTTTGCTCTCAAAAGAGCTATTCACTTCGCCAGTCCCCTTGCTGGGTGGACAAGCTGGTATCCTCCTTCCTCTCATTGTATTGTTGTGTCTCACGAGCTGTCACTCCTTTTTTTTTCTGCAATAGCGGGATGTTGTCTCGTTTGCTTACCTGAACCCTCTAGATGTGTTTTCTTCGTATCCGTCCAAGTAACTTTCGACACCCAAAGCTGGTCCTTTTCCACGGTGTTCTCCCCATTTCCCTTCCCAACGCACGGGCAGCTCCCTCCCCGCTTCTGTCTGATTTTACAGCAATACGCTACCGTGAACCCTTTTTCTCCCACCGTATCAATTTGGGCATACCAGGGCAAGTCAGCACCCACCTTTTTCTTCGGGTCACCATACAAACAGCGGTTTGTACCGCGAGGGGGATCCGGCCGGCGAAGTGCATTTTAAACATCCATGAGAGACTGTCTTGCCCCATCGAGAAGGAGTAAAGGTGGGTTTTTACTGAGTTCCGTAAATGGTTGACCAGGGTTGTGCCGGATTTGATGGTACCAGAGCCGCTGTATTGTTTCCGCACTTTTCTTGGGAAACTCATGCCCCGTTTGTCGCTTTTTAAGGAGGTATGTACGCGTGACGCTCGGAGGTGGTACGTGCTCATGTCCCAGCCAATCGCTGGAGTGTAATCGGCCACTTGTCAGGCCTCGATTTGATGATTTCGTTAACTGTGAACAACCCGTTCTTGTCCCCACCCGAGCAGTGAGCTTCCTTCCTTTTTCGGAGGCTGACACATTCTGGGGGTTTACCCCCCCGCCCCCCTTCCACCTTGCATTCACACGATTGTTGTTGAAACCCGCCCGGAGATCCCTCTGTTGAAGTAAGACTCACAGGGTTTCCCACATCGCCGCCAGCTACTCCATGGTCTAGATTTCCTTCTTCCCGGTGTCTTTTCCTTTTCCTTACTACGGTTGCATTCGTCAATATGCAAATTTGGCTTGCCTTGTTGTTTTTGTTCACAGCCTTTTTCCACCCCGCCCTAGTCTCCATATCTTCTCTGTTTCGATCTGCCATGAACACCTCCACCGGGAAGTGGCCATCTACACACCACGGACGAGTGTTCCCCCACACTGTCATTTGCTCAGAAGACCTTTTAAGCGACGCTGGTTGGGCCCTTGGCCCACCGTGTCCCTGGTTCCCGGCCCCCATGTGATTCCTCAGAAGTGCCTTTCCCCTCACCCTGTATGGTCTCTTTTTTCGATTCCCTAAAAGCCTGCCGACGTCCCCATCATTGAGTGTGTGGTTTTAGTTGAATAAAATTTCGTTAAATACCCTCTCGTCTTTTTTTTTTTTGGTTTTGACCCCCAGCCCCCGCCGATAAATAGAGGCTTTGCGGTTGACAAAACCGTGTTTTGGTCGGCCCCCCCCAAACTCGTTATGTGCCCCGTTTCGATATGTTTTTTCCCCCTTGTCGGGGACCCAATCCGCCTTGCAGGATAGACCGCCAAGTCGATCTTCATTTCACCGCATGTTTTTGCCCGTTGGATTATGGCTGTGGAACTGGTAGTTCTTTCCTTGTCTACGTTAGGCAAATGTGTGTGCCTTCCCCTCTTCCCTCTTTCGGCCGTTCTCACTTCGGCTCCTCCTTACAACGGGTGGAGCCTCAGGGTGATTCTGGCGAGCAAATTCTTTGCGCCAATCGTGATATTCTTTGAGGATTGGCCCGTGTCTTTTTCTTTTCTCTTTTGATCGCGGACTTACATTTCTTTTCTCCCCGCTTTTCACCTTTCTGCGGACGACTTGCAGAGGGTAGTCCCTGTCTCTCGGCTCCCCCTTTGAATTGTAAGAATGATCTTGGAGGTCGCCCCCTGTCTTTTTTTTCCCCTCTTAGTAAATAGGCGGTCCTCGCCTTAGCCCGTCCCTGTTTTTCCTGATACCTTTGGTTGTAAGACCCCGCTCAGGTGCTCATTCTTTTTCAGGCCGTATATCACCCCGTGGCCCCGGTTTTCTTTTAGGCGAGCGCATTGAGGGTCTTTTAAGCGCACTACTCCTTTTTCGTTTTTTCCCCTTTTTCCTTCCTTGAAGGATGGCTGAACCTCGGATGTGGTTTTTTTTTTTTCGATGATATGTCTCTTTCCCACGGGCCTTCACTCCAATTTTTTAAACTTCCAGTTAGACCTATGACGCCCCGGTTATGACTTCCGCCTCGCCTTCGGTCCATTTTGCTCTTTTTTTCCACAGCACGCACCTCTCCCCCGGTTCGAGTCCCCGCTCATTGTTCTTTCTTCAAGGCGGGATGGTTGAGACAAAAGCGTCCAGTTTCCCCCTACCCTCAGGCCGATGTCGACCCAGAGATTCTTTTGTTTCGTTTTCTTTTATATGGAAGACTGTTTTTTTTTGTTTTCTCGATTCCCTGTGGTAGAATGTGGGATGGTTCCTGTTTCCTCTGTTGGACCTCGATGTGCCTCTTTCGCCGTCCGTACAGAGCATGGACCCTCGCATCGTAGCCGGAATTTTCTTTCCCCATTTGATTTCATCCCTTTCTTTTCTGAGGACAGAACGGAGACGTTTCGTTGCAGTTCCTTCTCCTCCAACATACCCTCCAATTGGACCGGCTTCTCCGGGATCAGAAAAATTTTCTTTCCCAAACCCTGGTAATGATGTACCTCGCCTCAAAGATGGTCTGCTCCAAGCCACCCCTGTCCCTGGCATACCTGGAACCTTCCTCAACTACTTAATGCTGCGTATCTTTTATCCTGTTTGATGTGTCTTAGTAACCCCAATGCCAGCTTGCTTCCCGTGCCTCCCTTTCCCACGTTTCAACGTTTGAGCGGTCACTGAGACCCATCCGGTTCTTTTAGACCTCCTCGCCAATACAACTCAATTGGCAACATGGTTCGCGGTTTTGTGTTTCCTGTCGAGACCAGGACTGTAACGCCCCCACGTCCTTCCAGGCTTTTCCTACCCCTGCGCCGGCTTTGCTTTTCCTGCGTTTTACGGTGACGATCCAGGCTCATTCTAGTTGTTCTCGCCCCCAAGTTCTGAGTCATCATGATCCGCTAGCGGGAGAAGGACCCCCTGCGTACCGTGTAAAAGGACCGTTTTGCAGGTGGTTTTATGTTGTCTTACCTCTGTCACCTTTTCCCCCCTGCCTAAAGCTCTCTTTTCTGCCTCCACAAAGTGGGGTCCACTTCGACATCTTTCACCAATGCGCGAGACGATGCGCTACAGGTTACTCCGAGAAGTTTTTGGTTTCTTGCAATTTGCGTCTGATCACTTTTTCCCCCTTTTTTTTCATTCGTGCCTTTTTTTCTGCTTTCAAATTCCCGATAACATTCCTGCACCTTCCCCCACCGTTTTTCATTTATACCGGGATGGGATAGTCCCCTTCCTTGCTGGAGCCTTGTTTTTCCCCTTCCCTCTGCGTAGACCGACGTTCGTCTGTCTGTCTTCCTTTTTGGTTGGGATTTATTACAATTTTCAGCCCACCCCGATCTGGCTTTTTCTGTCCCCCTTCTGCGAAGATAACGCGGCCTTGTGCGCTGCTCACGCTTTGATGCTTATTCTTTTTCGTCGGTTTCCTGGCCTCCCTCTTGTTCTTCCCGCTATGATTGTGGCTGCGAGATTCTTAGCCCCCCTGTTCTCAAGAGAAAGTGCACGGAACCCCGGACCAGCTCTTTACTTTTTTTCGGGCCTTGCTCCCCTACCTTTCTTGCTCCCACGTGGGAGATGTCATGTTTTGATTTCACTCGAAAGGATGTTGCTTTTTGCCTTTCCGATGCCCAGAAAATTTTTTCCATGTTGATTACGCCCCCAGGTATTTTTCTTTTCCTTTCTTCGAACTCCCTCCGTTCTTTTTTTTGAACCAAAAAACGTCCTTTAGCAGGAGCGATCAGTTGTTTTGTTTTAAACTTCCTCGCTAGCCGCGAACACGTGCTGCGCGCCTCGCCCGTTCCAACCTCACTGCGCTTTTCCTTTCTCCAACTCCAGCGGCTCTGCTCTTGAAGGGTCATGTTTCCCTTCCTTTCATTTACGGCATGATGAAAGCAGATCTCTCTCTTTTCAGCTACTCCTTGTTTTCTTCTAGTCTTGCTGGTTTTTTTATGAAGGTGACCAATAAGTCCAGTGCGCTGCCTGGACGCACTTTCGGATTCTCTAGTTTGCTGTTCTATTTTCCTCTTTTGTTTCCTCTGGACGAGGTCAGAGAGAGAGGGTTCGCTGCTTCTTTTTGGTTCAGTTTTATAATAAGAAAAGGAGCAGACCCCACACCAGTTTTTTTAATACCCACATTTTACCCTACCCATTTTCATCTCTTCCGTAGCTCTCTGTCCCTTTGGTGCCTTCTTGATACCCCTACCTTTCTTTCCCCCGCATTTTTTACTCACTTCAACAACTATCGTCGCTCCTGCCTCACCTCCATCTGCCATCCCCTCCCCTAGTTCCCTCCACGATCTATCCGCTCGCACCTATACTTTTTCTTCTCCCCCTCCTCCCTCCACCCCTTCCCCCCCCACCTCACCCCCCCCCAGTGCCCTTCTCTCTTCTCTTTTTTCTCTAAACCCCCACCGACCGATTATACTCTCCTTCCACATCTTTCCCTTCCCTCCCGGTCACTTACACCCTCGTCTGACCCACCCCCCCCTCCTCTATCCCTGCTAGTTCATAACTCTCCTCTCCCCTCTTCTCAGTGATCCCCCTCCACCCGCCCATTCCTCGCGGGCTCGCACCCCGTTGATTTTGAATACCCCCCTTCTACGTACTGTCCTTCCTTTTTCCTCTTTGTTTATCTCGCCTATTGCTTACCTTTCTTCTATGATAAAGCACATAAATCTCCAATTCTTGCCTCGATGCCAAGAGCCTATCCCGCAGCAAGACTTTTCAAACACTATATCGTACGTTGCTCCTCTATTGCACCTACCAAAAATGCCTACACTACTTCTCCTGTTTCAATTGGCCTGGTGTCTCAGGAGTGAACTTGAACCTAATTAACCCCCCCCCGCTATTTTCTTTCTTGACTTCTTATTTCACCGATAGTCCTCCTCTCCTGTCCGCCCCCCCCCGCCCTCGCGTATCTCCCTCCTTAGCTTTTCCCCTCTGTATATTTCCTTTCTTTCCTCTGGCGCTAGGCCCTCCCCATCCTATCCACTTGGATGTTTCGCTCCTTCCTCGTTTTTTTACCGCCCCACCCCTCCCCCCCCACTCCTAGATCCCCCCTGTCCATTTGTACTTGCTCATGGTTTTTCCTATTCTTCTACCGCTCATGGCTACATATGCCTCTGTCGCGAACTCTCCAACATCCGTTCCTTCTTTTTGGCTCCCCCTCGTTCGGATGCCACCTCCTTGCAGCAAACGTTATTGACTTGCCTCGCTGTACTCGATCCTACACCTACTCTTAATCCCCCCCCTCCCTGACTATATCCCCTCTCCTCCCTGCCTCTCGGCTCTCCCCATCCTAGATTAACCCTCAATCCATACCTTTCACTATCACCTATTCAAATACAAGTTGATCTCGACTCTTCCTTCCCACATTTTTTAATCTTTAAGCCATTCACGGCCCAGCAAATTCGTACCCCCCTCCCCTTTCCCCGCCGCTTGCTAGGCTCCGTTCCCACGATACCACCTCGTATTTGTTATGGATGTAGGGCTCCTTCAACTTTGTTGTTCGGCCCCTTTTTCCGAAATTCGTGTCATCTTGTCTAATTTTTTGACTCTCTCAATCATACCTCCACCTACCCACCATCTCGCACCCGCTCCGCTTATGCCCTGTCTCTTTCGGTGGGTTTTCATAGTTGCTTGCGTACCCTTTTATGCTTTTTATCTTGTTTTTGGCCCCTCTACAAACCCTCGGACTTTTTGCATTCTTTTCTACTCGCACCTTTTTCGCCCCCTTTTCTTTTTAGCTTTGTTCCTCAAGGCCTTGTTTGCTTCTTTCTCCTTTCCCCTCCTTTCTCTCGGTCGCGTACGGCCGGCCCGCCCACCCCACCCTCTCTCCCCCCCCCCCCCCCACCAACGTTTTGTCACCTTGGCAATCCCTCTCCTTTCCGCCCTCCTTTTTGGCCTTCTGTCTTTCCTTCCTCACTGCCATTTGCGTTCTCTGCTTACCCGTCACAATTTTCTCGCCGCGTATGTCTCTGCGGCGATGACGTGTTGTTCCCACAAGTTGTTTTTGTTTCCTTCGACGTGAGCTCCTTTTCATATCACGTTTTTTTCACAGTCTTCTGGGATTGAACGCCTCTTGGACGCTCTGCTTTTTTTTCTTCTTTGACTCTCCCAACAACCCACCTCTGAATTTTCCTGCAGCTCCGCGATTTCTCCCTCGTCCGACCTCTCTCCTCGTGGAGTTGCCCCTTTGCGGTGAAAGACTTGTGGGCGAAGATTAGCATGCCGCCCCTCCTTCCATGCTTTACATCGTTTCTGCCGCACACCTAGCCTTTCCTCGACACTCCATTTTTTTTGTTGCGAGTGTCAGCGCCGAGATTCTGCTCCGACGCCTTTCCTCCTGCCTATTTTTGTTTTCATTTCTTATCACGTCCCGCTGCACTTGAGCACTGCGACGCTCTTCGTTCCTTTTGTTCCCCCAGGCCCGAAGGCCGCACAGACTTTTTTTCTGGCGCTGTCATTTTCCTTTGGAACCTAAACGCCTCCGAGCAGTTGTAGGTGGTTTGTGCTTCGTTTTTCTTTCCTTTAACCAAGGGTCACGAAGGAAAACCCAAGGACACTTTTCTTCCCTCTCCCATTGCTGTATCCCCCAACTTTTGACCTTGGCTTTCCATCTGTCGGCGCAGCGGTCGCTGCGTTTCTCTTTCCTTTTTTGTGCAGTTTAAGGTAACCCCCTTTTATGGACCTTTGCCTGTTTCGCGCGGCCGGGCCTCAGGTTTTTTTCCGTTTCATTCCGCGACCAACATTGCTGACTGAAACGCTGCCTTTTTCAAGGCTTCATTTGTTTGCTCCTCTCGCTGCGGGGATCAGGATTCCTCCTCTTTTGCGGTTTTTTCCTATAACCACACTTTCTGTGAAAACTGCTCTGATTTTGCGCCCGTAACACGGCGTCTTCAATCAACTGCTTTTGTTGTTTCCTTTTTTATGGGGTGAGGCATGGGGCGGGCCTTTTGGCACTCGTTCTTTCCTTCCCTTCTCAATCTTAAATTGAGTTTGTCTTTTTGGCCGTCTTCTGTTATTCAACGATTCGTTTTCATATTCGCACATTCCACCGTTTCCTTTCCCCCCAATCAGCGATGTTCCTTTTTCCGGGGATCTTCAAAAATTCCTTACTGCGTTTTAGCATCGCGGTCTTCTGCAGGTTAAGGTTAACGACGGGACCTGGTTGCCCCTGGGGACTATTTCTTTCCCTTTCCTCCCAGTACAGCTATGTGGGCAAAGGTTGAGTTTCTCTTTTTTGGATTCTCCTTTCCCCTTGTTTCTCTTTCTTGATCTGACCTAGACGGCGCTGCTGTCCCGCGTCCGCGGATCTTCTAACATAGTTCAGCACGAAGGACTTTACGTCTTTCCTGCTGTCCCGCTTTGATTATTTCAATCCGGCAAATAGATTTCCAGCAAGCGGCCCCAGGCCATCCCTCCCATTCTTTTCCTCTTTTTTCCCTTTTTCATGGGTGCCGCTGACGGAGACGCCCACTTTTTCCGTCTTCTTCTTTTTTCGTGAGGGCATGAATTTTGAACACCAGTATGGCTTAAGCTCTTTTCCCCCTTTTTTTTTGACATGGACCGAGGTGATCTTAGTTCACGCCCTGGGATTGACGATCTCGCGCGTGAGGGACTGACAATGGGATTTAAGATTTCCCTTAAGTTTTCGACTCTTGGTAAACGTCATCGCCCATCCTCTTTTTCTCTCAAGCTCCGGCCCCGTCCTACCCCTTTCTCCGCTTCCCATTTTTTGGCTCCACATACTTTCTGAGCGCCATTCCTTTTTACTTTTATAGAGTCGGCGAAGCGGTCTCGCCAGGCTTTGCTTTCACTGCCCTTTATACCGTTTGTGGTTCCTATGTTTTTACTCCCTCTTTGTCATTTTCTCTCCTCTTTTCTCTTTTGCAATCCAGACACCCCCCCCAACAATGTACCTTTTCTGAATGGTGCGGTTCCGGCCACAAATGCAAGATTCTTACTTGTAAGATCTGTCTAAGGCTTGTTCGATGAACTGGCCTTCCCGGAGTTTTCCCCCCTCTCTCCTTTCGCTTTTGGTCCTCCAGGCGCCACAACCTCATACCGATTTTTTCCCTCTTGCACCTCCACCAATTACCTGGATCACCCGTTTTATGGCAGTTGTTTCTTACGATTATCATGCGTCCCTCCCCCCCTTCAGCTCTTCTTCCCTCCGACCTCTCCAAGATACGTTTTATGTACCCTCCCCTACCCCAAGCTATTGGCTCATTCTTCTGTCTTCACTTTTCCTGTCGAGCTCTCCGCCCTCTCTTTTTCCCCTTGACCCTGCCCATCGAGTTGCGAATACTCGGGTCAATTCTCCCCCCCTTTTATCCCAAGTGCTCCCTCGGTCAGCTGTTTTTTTTTTCTAGTTCTAACCTTGTCCTCTTTGGTGCATGGAAAAGCATCGCCACCTCTTTCTGGTTACTTGATGCGGTTTCCTTCTTACCCCCCTCATCTCATTGATGTGAAGGTGATTTCTGGACAACAACATTTTGTCTTTTCGCCCTGGGTTACAGTTTGGTTTCTCCAAGCCTCAGTTTTTATTCTACCACAATGATTTTCTGGATTGGCAGTTTTTTTGTTTTTGTCCAAGGAATCGGGGGCTTTTGTGCCCATGGTCAGCCCCCGGGCTCGGTGAGCATCGGTCTGTTCTCCTGGCTTGGGAAGAAACCCACACAGCTTTTCGCTGCCTCTTGAGACGATTGCATTAATATTTCCTCCCCTTTCTGTAGGGAATCTATGTCTGGGGCTTTTTCTTTCTTACACATGGTCGGCTTAGTCATGATAGATTTTTTTTCCAGTACTTTTGAAAGGATTGCCTCGGTTTTTTTTTGGTACACAGGAGTTGCTTCCGGTAGGATTCCTCATATTTTTTTTTTCCATTTCTTTCCTGCAGGACATAGACGCTCTTCTATGAACCCCTCTTTACCTTCCCCCCCTTATTCTTAATGGGGCCTTCCCTCAGCGCGGATCCCCCCTTTTTTTCATCTGATCACCGGTGATGATGACCCCTCTTTCGTCACCAGCTGATCTGGTAAGTCCATTTAATCCCCTTCACCGTCCCCCCGTTATTGAATGAGATTTTGTTTGCCCATCCGTCTGCGATGATGTTCCAACCTGAAGCGACTCATTTCGCGTCGCAGTTCCCGTGCTGTGATGGTGGCGACCGACGTGTTTTTTTTTTGTTCAAGCCCCTTTCCTTTCCTCCTTTGTGGGCTTCGTCGGATGAACGTTCATTTTCTCTCGTTGTGTTTTTCCCATCTTTGTTTCGGTTACCTCTTTTGAGATGGAACCGTAGGGTACTTCCCTTCTTTTATAAACCTAGTGGTCACTTCCGTTTGTTTTTTTCCCGCTTCTTCCTCCGATACCCTCCACTCTCTGTGAAGTAATGGTCTGAGAGACCCTCGATATCCCTCCAGCAACGTGACGGTTGAACTTGCCAGCTGTACCTCTCTTCTGTCCTCCTCATCATTGTTTTTTTTTTTTTTTTCCCGGTTACCAGCGTTGCCACGTCATGCCCCAGCACCATGGAGGTAGTTCCCCCCCATAGAGATTAGGCTTTCGACCCCCCCCTCACCTTGAGTGCGGTACTTTTTTCCCTTCATTTGAGCCACCACGCTGAAGGTGACCCCCAATCAGGTGACACTATGCCGTCCCCCTGACTTTCCCTCTCTTTTTTTTCTTTCCTACGAAGCGTCGCACAGGACGTTTGCTACTTCGCATCTCGTTTTTCCCCTTGTTCCCTTGGCATAACCACCGGTTCAGACCCCCACACCAGCGCTTGGCCGGCGACGGGAGTGACCCTCCTTCCCCCCTTCCCCTCCTTCAGGGAACCCTCTCTGAATTATACACGTGTGCGTTCTCCCTTTTTTACCGATCGTCGTTGTATTTGCGAACTTTGGACTCAGCCACGGCGCGATTTTCCTTTTTTCTGAACCCCTCCGTGTCTACTCCGCTTGAGTGACTTCTCTTTTAAATCTTTTTTTTTTTTTCCTGTTCTTGGCATTGAAGGTCATTTTCGTGAAAATGGGCTGCTCGTTCTGTCCCATCTCTCCTTGCCCACCTAGAAGTGAGGGTTCAATAATGCCGTTTTTTTTACCTCCTGGGGCCCCACCACGCGTCACACCTAAGTAAAGGTGCCCCTCGAGACCAAACGACATGTGATCTCTCTTCCTCTCCGCCCTGTTGTCCCCTTTCCCACAGAACGCGCCTGGGCATATATTTCCCCCCTTCCATGTCATTCTTTTAGTATTTACTCTGCCATCGTGTTAAGTTCTCTTCCTCCGTTCCTCTTTTATGAATGTTTGGGCGTGCCCAAGACCATTGTTCTCTTGTAGCAACCTTTTTTTATTAATTCGGTTTTCGTCTCACTCCCTTGCCCGCTTTCTGGGAAACCTTACACCCCTCTCGTTCTTGATCACGCATCTTTTTCTCCCTCCTTTCAGCTCTCTTTTGGACAGCCCTTGTTTTTTTGAAACCTTGCCCGCGTTTTGTTTTCCCTGATTTTTTCCGAAATCCTCCCCTTTCCTTACTTTCCTCCTATTTGGGGGTTCGAGGCTCCCAAGCTTTTGCCGCCACCCCGTTCACCCTTCATTTCCTTGGTGTCCGGACCGTTTTCTCATGTCCCCGAGCTTTTCTTTTTCCCTTGACCCAAGAAACCCTCTCTTCCGATCGGATTCTCTGGGGTCCCATGGTGGGTTGCCATCGGTATCGTTTTTGTGCGTTTCAAGGGGCGGGACACCTAGAGCGTTCTTTTCTTTAGACCCTCTCTTTTGCACTTTTAGAAAGGCCCTCTGTTGTCGCGGAGTTGTTCCCCACTTTCCTCGTTTTTTTTCCGATTTTCGGCAAACTTTTTTACAGCTGGCTGCTTTTCAGTCCTGTCGCACTCGGCGAAGCCCTCGTTTTTACTTTTTAAACGGTTTATCCGTTCCAGGGTGACTTTGTGCTCCCCCCTTTTGCTTTTTTATCTTTGCACTTTTAGGCCAGTCGCCTTCATCTTATTTTTCTTTGCCTTTCCTTGTATTACATTCCCCCTCGAACGCTACTCCAGCTGCCCTCAGTGCATAATTCTGGAAGGTGCGCCCCTTATCCTCTTCCCTCACTCCTTTGTTCTTTTTACTTTGGGATGTTGTGGGTTTCGCGCGCTTCTGCTCTTAGGAGTACGCGTTTCAGCAGAGTACTAGAGAACTTCCCCACATTCTGGTTACGAAGCCCCTTTTTCCGACCCCCTGAGTTCTCCCTGCGTCTCTCCCCCGTTGTCCACGTGACCTCATTGGGAGCGCCTATCGGTCTTAGTCTCACAGCCTTTTGTGTCGATTTTTTTTGCCTCTTTTTTTGTACTTTGGATCGTCCCAGCGTTTGTGTGGTTTTTGGTTTCCGTTATTCAAGTCTTTCCTGCCCCTGTCGAAGGAAGGGGACCTCTTCTGTCCAGTTCTTTCCCCCCCCTTTCTTCTTTCATTTTATGCACAGTTAACTCCCGGGCTACCTCCTTTGCCCTCTCCCTTCCTCGTGCACCGTCAGGTCTTTTATTAAGCCTTTTTTTTCCTTGTGAAAGCCCTCCTCTCCCCTTGGCCCCCCAATCCAGCCCTCCTCATCTTTTTATTGCGGCATAATTTTTTCCAGTTCTGCAATTTTCCTATGTGTTTGTTTTCCCAGCATCCCCATCCTCTTTTGTATGGGTCTTTTTTTTTTTTTTTTTTCGATTTTGTCAATCTCTCAGGAGCATGAAGGACCGTCTTTTTTCTGTCCCACTTTTTTTGTCATCGAACTTCCTCTCATTTCTTTCCCTACGGAGCGCGTTCTTTTGTCATCTCAGGTCCCATACCTCCATTGGGACAGAGTCTGACCTCTTCTTCCGCACAGGTCCCACTCTGGTTTTTGACCTTTACTTTGGTTTTCCTCAAGAAGGCCTTTTAACAGGGAACTCTAATGAGCGGTTCGTTAGATTTTTTTTTTTATACACCGTGTACCCACCGGCTTTGCGTCTTTGGTACCCCTCCTTCTTTGAACACGTTCAATTTTCTTGCAAAACTCCCCGGTAATCCGCCTCCCGCGCCCTACAATTTTTCCTATTTTCGCAGGTTTTTGGCGACCGGAAAGCCCCCTCCCTCTCCCCACTTTTAGAAGGGCCATCTCCTTCCGAAATCTTTTTTCTTCCCCTGCTTACGTCGTCCCCTAGCATTTCTGTTTTTGAGCACACTCCACAGAATGTTTCATCCGTGCCCTTTTTCCTCTTGCGTCCTTCTTCCCCTGAGTACAGTTCAAAAAGACGGGTGCGCTTTCTCCCGTCTTTTTTTCGTCTCTGTCCCCGTCCCCGCCTTGAAAGTCCTTCGGCGAACCCTGACCACACCGTGGGTCATTTCCCCATCCGCAGGTTCACAAGCCGCAAGCTTTTTTTTTCTTTCTTTATTCCTTATATTTTTGGGGATACAGTTTTTTTTTTATAATGCGCCCCCTTTCCTGTTTTTTTCGTTGGACATTTGTGGTTTCCGTACTTCCCCCTCGAATACATTCTCTCACCCTCTTTATCGTTCGGTTGCTTCTGACCATGATTTGGCCAGCCCTGCACTTCAGGTGCTTGCTTCGGCCTGTTTCCTCCTTTTTCCTGCTAGTAGAGTAGCTGATTTTCTTTCCCTTGTCATTGGCTTTATACCCATCAACTTCCAGTCCCCCCTCTATCGTCGAGGAACGGTTTCATTTTCGCTGCCGCGTCACAAAATATGAGGAGATTGCGATTCCTGGTTTTTTTTTTTTCGTTTTCCTTAGTCCGAGTTAATGATTGTGGGGCGTCTTTTTCCCACCTTTCTTCCCAAGAACTCTCTCCCTCAAAGGAGTCGTATTCGGCTTCGCTCCGCGCGGCGTGTCTAAAATGTTCTATGTGTTTTGATCTCCGTCGCGGATTTTACTTTTTGTCATCCTTTTTTTTCCATAGAGCAATGGTGATACAGAATTTTTTCTCCCCCTTTTGAGTCGCCAGCGCTCTGTCTCAGCGTGGTCCTTTGGTGTCAACCCAAAGGCCTTCCTTGCTCTTTCAGGTTTCTTAGTGTCTATTAACCCCCCCTGCCCGGTCGCCTCGTAAAGACCCCGCGCGTCCTCGCGCCTCGCCAATCGCCAACTCTCCGCTTCCTCCCCTTCCTGATTGTAACTCCCCTGACTGATTCTTTTCCGTCCGCTCGTCGGACAGGTGCACCGGCATTGATTACCTGAAAG
>Ga0179593_1660702_pt1 | contig 17113 bp, 31 predicted proteins | sample CZODoug2_1_08_16_FD_185931 | JGI IMG/M metagenome (GOLD analysis project Ga0179593, IMG submission 185931) | Vadose zone soil fungal communities from Angelo Coast Range Reserve, California, USA - CZODoug2_1_08_16fungal (PacBio error correction) | ecosystem: Environmental > Terrestrial > Soil >... | reverse complement strand
CTTTTCCTTTTTTACGTCGGCTTGCCGTCCCCACAAGTGTGGTTTTTGTTTTTCCCCAAATCCCTTACCGATGATCTTCCCTTTTTGAATCTTTTTTTTTTTTCATCTATTTCTTTTTTGAGTTCTGTCGTTCGGAAAAAACCGTTTTCGCTTTCGTTATCACAGGGTTACCTCCTTCGCTCTTAACCTTCACCCCTTGTTCTTTTTCCTTCACAAGTTCTTTTTTCCCCTTGCAGCTGTTCCCCTTCCAACGGTGTTCGTTGTAACGACCTTTTTTTTCTCGCGTGAGCATTCGATGACGCAGTCCCAGGTTCAGGAACCCCCCCGTTTTGATGTTTTTCCCCCCCCAACCGGGCTGAAAACCTTTTCCTTGCGTCTGATGATTCTTGGCTTCGGCCTTTACCCTCCGTTACGGGGCCCTTTTCTTGGTCAAAGAGTCGCCTAGGCTTAAGAAGTTTCCTTTCTTGGTTTGATGTTATGTCGCCCCCCCCTTCCCTATTTTTCTTCTCCTGTCTTTTTTTGACCGATTCCTTGCGCCGTCTCTTTCCCGGCCCTTCGGCACCCCCCTCGGCCTGTCTCGGCTTTTCTTTTCTTTATCCTCCCCCCCTGGCTCCGGGCAATAGGTCTTTTCATCATTGAGCAGGTGTGTCTTTGTGCGCGCGTTCGTCGTGCTGATTTTTGATTTTTCTTTCCCTCTCCATTTTCCTTCTTGCACTTCCATTCGTTTCCCTCTGGGGTAGATATGCTCTTTCCCTTTCTGTTGCTTATTAATCTTCTTTTTGTTTGGTGGGCGATCATTGGGGCTTTTAGCGTTCCCCCCCTTGTTTCCAAGATTTTCCAGAGCTCCCCCTCCTGTTCGCACACTGTTCGATCCGAGGCGAGTTTCTTTTCCCCCCGCGGATGTTCTCATCGCGCTGCGCCCCCTGTTTTTTCAGCTTCGGGAGGATTTTTTTCTTTTTTCATGGAGGTTTTTGAGGCGTTTAACTGCTCTGCTGAGCTCCCTCCCTCTTCTCCACTCCCCGTTTCATCTTTTTTTTTTGATTTTTCTTTTTGCATGTTTTTTTGCGGTTCCGTTCCAGGCGGTGGCTTTCTGTTTGGAACACCACGTCCTCGGTTCTTGTTGATTTCTTGTTTTCCACTTTCTGTCTTTTTCTTCGCCTTCTTTTTCTTTTTCACTCTTTTTTTCCGAGGAACAAAACCTGACTACCGGGTTCTTTTCGTGGGTTTCCCCCTTCAGGCCCTTTGATTGAGGCTTTTTCAATCATTGTCTCTTCTTGGTGGTCGGCGCCTGGGCAACATAGGTATTTCCCCTGTCAACCTTCTTTGGCCTTCTGGTTCTCATCGGGACCCCTCCTTCACTCCCTCCCCCAAATGCTGGGGCCCCCTTTGGCGTCGAGGACGTTGGGGACCTGCTCCTTGTTTTCCCTTTTTTCCCCTGACTTTTTTTTTCAGTCCCCCCCTTCCCCCCCCCCCAGTTTCGGTTCGGCGAATTATTCCACGTCCCCCCCCCCAAGGTTTTTTCTCGAGACCCACAATTTCTTTGGGGTGCGCCCCTCTGGGTCGCTAAACCAGTTTACACATTCCCGACACTGTCGTTTTATTGCAGATTTGCTTTTTTTCGACCCTCCTGATATTAGTCTTTCACACTGGTGTTCCCCTGATTAACCGTCCCCTTCCGGTCCTTAAGGATCTGCCGGTTGGATTTTCTTACTTGCCGCGCACTACGTTTTCATGTTAACCCCCGCTTTGGACAGCTGTTCTCCTTCCTGGGACCTTCTTGCCGTTTCGTGTCCCAAGATCATAGACGTGGCGAGCCGACATCCACCTCGCAGCATTCCTTTAGTGCTTGAAAGCTTTCCTCGATCCTGGTCTAGAGTCATTAGATAACTTTATTTTTAGCGGGTTTGTCTGAGTGGTTGTATTTGCGGGCGACCCCGTTTTTCTGTCTTTCCTTCTCCCTTCGCTTCTTTTAATTTTTGTTTGTTCCAAGGCGTCCCCCCACCACCCCTTCGCAGCCCCCTTCGCTGCCGCACTTTCCCCCCCTGAGGCGGGATGCCCTTCCTTTTTCCACGGTATCCGGGTTTTTTGGTCCCAAGTTTCCGTCCTTTCGCCATTTTCCACAACCCCCTGTTTCGTGCAAAGTCCCTCTCTGTCGTTGTGCTCCTCCCTTTTCAGGGGTTTCTGGGTCCCTGCTCGATTTTCGGTCTCCTTTGCGTCTCTTTTTCCATTGGGACTTTCCCTTCACATGCTTTTCCGATCTCCCTAACGCGCTTGCCTGTCACGGTGACGGTCACGATCCGCGTTCACAGCTGGAAAAATTTCACCTTTTCCCACACCCCCCCTCAACTAGCTCTCACTCTTCCTTTTCACCAAGCTCTCTTTGGATGGGCAACCCTCAGTCGATTTTCCCGGATGTGTTTTACCTTCGACGCATGTGGTTTCCTTCAGCCTCTTTCTTGGACCAAAGGCATTCCCCCCTTTGGCTCTCCCCCCCACCTATGGCCTTCTGCCCAGGATGGCGGCTCCTCCTGACGGGTTTTTCATCATTACGACCCCCCCCTTTTGCGACAACTTTCTTTCCCTGCGCTGTTTGGTTGTACTTACGCGGACTGCCTTCCATCTCAGCCCTGCGCTGTTTCAAAAAATCTTCTCTTTGCTACTCCTTTTTTTTGGTGTTCTTCTTTTGTTTCTGTCTTTCCCCTTTCTCCACTCTTTCCCTTCGTCAGTTCATCCCATTCATGGCGCCGGACCCGCTTCGAAATATTTCTTATTTCTTCCCCTGTCCCTTTTAATTTGTAAGGCCCTCCCTCCGTTGTTGTCTGTATTGAATTGGAATTTCCCCCCCCCCCCCTCAGGGAATTCCATCCGGTCCGTCTACCCTTTTTGGAATCACATTCGCTCATCCCTTCCCCCCTTTTGCTTCCAAGAGGTTTATGTCCTAGTAATTTTATGCAGAGAGTCTGTCCGCCCCTTGGTTTTTAATTTTCCCCTGTTTAGGATTGCTTATTAGGATCCGTTAAACTTAATGCCTGTTGGTTCGTTTGGGCTTGCCCCCCTAGTACCCCTTTCTCTCCACGTGAATTTCTGGGGACTGGCCGGAACCTTTAAGAGAAGTCTCATTTCAACGGTATTTGCCCTCCCTTAGTTTCCAAGCTTGAGATTTTTCGTTTACCCTTACAACCCTCTGGGCGATTTCACGTTCTCTTGATGCGATAATCCCCCCACCCGGATAACCGTTTTTTGGTTGAAAATCAAGTTTCCCCCCCCTCCCCCCCTTGCTGGCAGGCCTCCTCTGGGCCTTCGAGACCTCTTTCCTTTCTTTTCGGGCCTTTCTTTGGTCCCCTTGGAAACAAATAGGTCTCCCCCGTCCGTGCAAGAATCCCCTGTGATTTCATTCTAAGATCAGAATCAGTTCGCCCCGCATTTTTTTTCCTTCGGCCCCCTTAGCTCAGTCTAGCCCTTTTCCGGAGATCGGGCTTTACGTGACCAATAATCTCCCCCCCCTCCGGCCCCTGGACTTTCGGTGGTGTCATCGCTTCCTTTCTTTGGAATCTTGCCGTTCCCCCTTCCCCCTTACAAAATACTTTCCATTGCAGTAGGTGCCTTTTTTTCCCCCCCATTCCCCCTTTGTGGGCCCCCCCTTTGCCGGGTGTCGTCACCACCCCATCGCAAGTTGTGCGCTCCGATCGAGGGTCCTGGGGATTCTCCCCAACCAGTTCCCTTATCGGAAGGCGTCTAGGACGAGAACTTTTCTCCCACCCCCCCCTCCAGCTTCCCCATTTATTTCCTTTTGGACCTTTTTCCCGTTTCAACCCCCTCCTCGGTTCCCACCATTGTCCTTGTTTGCCATTTGCTCACTTCTAGGCACCTTTGTACGTTGTGTCTTTTTTCTATTTCCGGAACCCCCTGGATTCCCCGCCCACCTCCTCGAGGGAAACACAAACCTCCCTGTTGACAGTCCCCATCAGATCGTTTGCCGCTCCTTCTTTCCGAAGCATTTGCTGGTCTTTAGATCGGCACTACTCGTCCCCGCTCTTCCAGATTTTTGCGCGTTCCCACATACAGATTTTCACGTCTTCGGGACGGTTACCTTTAAGCCAAGGCTTTTTCCCACGCCCCCCTCTTCCGTTTTTCCCCGAAATTCCCCCTTCCCCCCCATGCGTTTTGATGATCTCTTTTGTGCCGTCCCCCCCTCCCATTCCGTTCCGATGATCAGAAGATCGCCTCATTTTCGTCGGACAAGAAGATTCCTTCACGTGGACGGATGTTCTTTTTATTTTTTTTTTCCACCCACTCACTTCTTTTTTTTACAGAAACTTTCGGAAGGCTACGATTTTTCGTCCCCCTTTACCTGACCCTTCCTGATGATTACCTTTGGTGAGTGATCGCTGATTTTGTCCCCGCTGCGCCCTACTGAGCATTGTGACAAAAGCCCTGGTTCATCCCCCCCCTCCCTACCCTCACACGCCACCATCCGTTGCTAGCTCCCCTGGATTTTTTTTTTTCCAGGACTTTTTTTCTGCAGGCCTCCCAGCATCTGAGGATTGGTCTGATAGGATCCGTAAACTAGTTTTTCCATTGCCTTGATATCTTATAGTCTTCTTCTTCTTGTTTTCTCCCCGTTTTTTTTCCTCCACACAAGCCCCCCCAGTCAGGCACGTCTTCATTCCTGTCTCCCTTTCCCAGTCCCCTTTTTCCACTTCTCCCCTCTCCGTTTTCTTGCGTTTTTTCCCGGCAATGTGAAAAGATGTCCCCTTTTGGAGATTGTTTTCCGATCCCTGCCCCGTTTCCATTTTCTCTGAACCTTTTTTCCATTTTTTGCAAATTCAGATGCTTGTGTCCACGTCAGTCAATCAACCGGTGGTCGCCGGGGGCTCCCCAGCCCCCTCTTTCAGTTTTGACTCTTTCTCACCCATCACTTGCCATGTCACCTGTTTTGCCGGCAATGCCTTACTTCTTGCCTTCTTTTTTTTCCAGCCCCTTTATTCGTTTTCCGAGGGGTTGTTCCCATTTCGTTACTGCGGAACGATGCTCCCACCCCTTCTGCCCTTCTGTGGACTCGCCATAATTCCTCTTTTTCTGACGACAGTTTCTTCTTTCGTTCCCCCCCCCCTTCCTTTTTTTCGAACCCTTCTTCCAAGTCCTCCCCATGCGACGATGTTTTCCTGAGATGCCACATGCGATTAAACGGTCCTCTTGGCTCTCCTTCTTCTGAGCTTTGCCTTCTCCCTTTCCCCCTTTTGTCGGGTCTTTCCCCCCCCCCCCGTTAGAGTCGTCTGTGGCTCCCCTCCTCTTGGCAATCCTTTAAACGGTTTTTTTCGTTTCCCGATCTGGAGCTTTTTTTTTTCAAAGTTTTTTTTTTTTTTTGGTTTTCCTGAAAAAAAGATTTTTATTCCTTTACGATTGATTCTGATATCCCTTTTGACCCTTTTGAACCCCCCCTTTCCCGTTTTTTTGCTCTTTGTAGTCCCCCCCCCCCTCCTTAACCCGCCCCCTTTTGCGCCGGGCAAGTGGACGTTTGTTCAAAATGCTCTCTCTCCCCCTTCCATCTTCTTTTTTTTTTCCCTTTGTCCCCGTCTGCTTTTTTCCCGGGCTCCGCCCTTGTTTGGCTTTAGGGATGTGTTCTACCAAGGTTCTACGACAAACGCTGTTTTCCTGGATGAGTTCCTTTCTATTTTTTTCTCCTTTTTTTTTTTTTCGCATGACCATTCACGCTCTTCTTTTCGAGTCTTTTTTTACTCTGAACATTCTCTTTTTTGAAGATTTGACCCCCCTTGTCCCCTTTCCTTTTGGTCTCCTTTTCCAAAACTTTTTTTTTCTGCCGCTACGTCTGTTCCCCCGAACGTCTGCAACGGTTTGCTTGAAGCAGTGGTTTTACAGCCGATAAGGTCGAATGGCCCCTCCCTATGTATTTTTTTTCCTTTCCTTGCTACCCTTTCATGTTTTCTTTCGGCTTTTTTTTTTGTTTCAGGGAATCCCCCGGACTGGGGTGGATGGCGAAGTATCTCCCCCCCTTTTCGGCGAAATATGTGAGCATCGTCTTTTTCGTTTTTTCAATCCTTCCCCCCCCCCCCTCGGTGTCCATGGAACCTGGACACGATCTGAAATAAGTGTTCAGGGCATTGCCGTTTAACGGTCCCTGTTTGGCTCCTTGCTTTTTTTTGTTATTTTTTTTTTTTTCTGATCCGCCCCGGGCCTTACAGGTGAACTCTACTGTCTCATATGGTATTCACCTGTGCTGGCGTTTTTTTGTGCTCTTTTTTTTTCTTTTTCCCCCCTTTTCTGATGCCCCAAAAGTCGGTGCAAATCTTCACTTTCCTTTGCAATCGGCGCGTTGATATCTTCGTTTGATATGCTCGTTCTTTTTCTTTTTCTCCTTTCTTTTTTTTTGTCGGGCTTTTTTTTTTTTTCCTACCCCCTTTCCGAGATCGTCTCCGATGACTGAGGGGACTATCTTCTTCGAGATTTTTTTCTGGGTTCGATCCTCTCTTTGTTCTTTTCCTTTTCTTCTTTTCCTGTTGTTCTTTCATTACCTATGTTCCCCGTCTTTCCTTGGTCCTCCGAGACATGCATCGTTTTTTTTCTATTGGCTTTCCTTATGTTTGTGAGTTGGCTTTGTTCCCCCCCTGAGGGGCTGTCCTTTTTTGGTCTAGACTACGCTTCTCGTATATCACTCCTCTTTCTCCTTCCTCTTCGGCGACACTTTCCTGCTTAGATTTTCGCTTTGGAAGGTCAGCCAGTTGGTTTTTCCCCCCCGTCATTTTTTTTTTTTCCCTTTCGTTCATCCGTGTTGGGTAGGTTTCGTTTTGAGATTCTTTTTCTCCCCTTAATGACGATTTTTTCTGCCACCCCCCCCCCCTTATATTCCCTCCCTTGCTCCCTTTTGTTCTCAAAAAGTCCTGTTTTCTTTTCTTTTTATTTCGAGTTGGCTTTGGCTTCCCCTATTGTTGCAAGTCGGGACGTCCTTCTTTGCAAATAGTTTGTCCATTTTTTTTTTTCCCCCATCCTTTTTCTTTTTTTTTTTTTTTTAAGTTTTCGAGGTACTTTCGGTTACTGTCTAGACGCCTACAAATTTGCGGAGACGTTTTTCGTTTTCTTTTGAGTTTTTGATCCAGCATTGCTTCTTTGTTTTCCTCGCTTGAGCGGGTCTGAAAATTCCAGTTTTCCGCGAATAATCTACGTCCCCATTGCTTTGCTTCTCCTTTTTTTCGGTTGCAGGGTGGTTTTTTTTTTCTCGAGGTCCCCTCCAATCAACCGTAGGGCAGGTATGATCAACCGGGTGGGCGCTAGCGACCTTCTATTCGCGCTCTTTTCTTTTTCAAGTTTTTTCTTCCACCGGTTTCGATACCTTCCCTTCCTTTTTACTTCAGGTAGTGGGTCCGGGGGCCCCCAGAGCCTTTCCTCACAGTTCCTTTTGGTACCCCAGACCCCTTTCCGTATTTTTTTTCACGGGCAGCCCCCCTCCCTTTTTTCATCGATTTCCGACATGGGCAGGCGCAGCATCCTGGGTTGAGTTTTTCAAAGGAACAGCGCCCGCCGGCTGTTTCTGCTTCAGCCCTTTTTTTTTTTTTTGACCTTTTTAAGTTGCACCGTCTGTTGAGGAACGGGCGAACCTTTCGTTTGATCGCGATCACGGTTTCTCGTGCTTTCTCCGTTGTATTTTCCGTTTTCACCACAAAAGGCTCTCACGGCTCCCCTATCGTCTTTCGACTTTTTCCCCCCTTTTTTTTTTTTTTGGATTCCTTTTGCCGGTTTTGTGCGGTTTTTTTTTTCCCCTTGTTAATTCCACGGTATCTTGGTTTGTGGGGTCCGTTCTCGTTAATTGCCAACGTCGTTGGTTTCTTTTTTTCTTCTTTTTCTCTTTGTGCTGCATTTTCACACTCGTCTTTGCTCTGAATCCTGTTGGAACGGTTTTTAGTTTTTTTCTCTTTCCCGTATTTTTTTCCCGCGCCCCTTCCCCCCATGACTCTACGCATTCTTTGATCCGATTTTTCTTTAAACCCTTTTTTTCTACTTTTTTTTTTTTTTCCGCGATCTCCCGGCTTTTGTTTTCCCATCCAACTGCCCCCCCCCCCCCCCCCCCCCGTTGTTTTTTTCGACAAATTTCCTTTTTGGTCCAAGAAATTCATCCCTTCCCCCCCCTCCGTTTTTTCTGATGCAACGCGCGGAGTGGATTCGACCCTGTGATTGCTCCTTTTTTCGTTTCCCCTTTTTATGTCCTCCTGTCGTTTTTTTGGTTTTCGACTCTGCGTTTTCGGCCTTCCAACCCCGCGGTCAAGGGCTCTGCTTTTTGCGGTTGTTTTCTTTTGTGCCCCCCATGTCTACAAGCCTTCGCGATGTCCTGACAAGGGAACTCTGTGTCAATAAGGACCTGATCGTGAAAAACACCTCTATTTTTTTCTATTTTTTCTTTTGTTGTTCTTTCTTTCCTGTTCCCCCTGTCAGAGGCATTTCAGGCCCCCAGGTCAGGCGTAAGTCAGCCTCAGGCGCGTCCCTTTACCGCTTTCTCCCCTCAACTCCTTTCTTTGTCCTTCATTTTTTTTCCCCCCTTCTACCGACCCTTCCTTGTAAGCAGGCCGGCTTTTTCTTTGCCACCCCCCCCCCCCCCCCCACCCCCCCCCCCCTCCCCCCCCCCCCCCCCCCCCCCCCCCCCCCCCCCCCCCCCCCCCGCTGTGGTTTCCCCCCCTCCTCGGAACTTCCCCCCCGGGGGACTTTCACCCCTCGGGTTTGGCTGATCCCAGAGACTTTTTCCTGTCTTCATGTTATGACCCCTTTCTTCGTCTTTACCTGCTTCAAGGTGGTCCTTCCCCCCCGTTTTTTTTTTATGGCCCTTTTCGTTTCCTAGTGTCCTCACGTCCTCAGGGCTTGTTCGATCGGCTTTACGGGTTGTTTTTCTGCTTCCCCCCCTTTTTTCCGTTCCTTGGATTTCTTTTTTTTCTCGCCCCTTTTCGTCTAACGTTTCTGGACGAGGTTCCCCAACTTCTTTTTTTTTTCCTAATCCTCTTTTTTCCAACCCCCTTTTCTTTTTGTTGTCTCTCCCCCCTGGGCGATTGTGCCTTCCCACGTCTTTGGGTTCGTTGTTTTCTTTTTTTTAACCCTTTTTCCTCTCCCTTTACGACCCTTGAAAATTCCCCCTTCCATCGCATCCCGCGTGGATGTTTGAAATCCCCTCTTGTTTTTTGCTTTTTTTTTTTTTTTGGGTTTTTTGCCAGGATTTTACCCCAACCTTTTTCAATCGAACCTCCCGGCAGCCTCGGTAGCTTTTTAATTTTTCTTTTCCCAGCCTTTTTTCCGATTTTGTTCATCAACAGCTCCTTCCAACCTATACAACTGCTCAACTTTAGGCCCATTCTGCCCTTTTTGTTTCCCGTGCAATCCTACCCCTGGCTTCGGATGCATGATGGTAGGCCATCCTGAAAGTTTTTCTTATGATTTTGGCTCCCCTACAACTTCCCCTTCACTAATCCTTTTTCAACCCCCCTCTTGGGTACCCTTTACCATGACCACCCGGTGGAGCGACAAAGTTTTCGAGGTTTTTGTCTTGCCCCCCCCCCTTTTTTTCTTTTCTTTCTGTCATTTTTTTTTTGAGGTGGTCGGTTTACTCCAGGAACCCCCCCCCTTACGATGGGTTTTTTTGCTTTTTTTTTTCCCGCCCCTTCTTTTTTTCTTTTCCCCAAGGGTCTCTGTCCCCTTGGGTCTCCCCACAAACATCCCGTTTGGCTTCGTCCCGTTTTTTCTCATCGATTTTCTTTTTCCCCACTTGAGGTTTTTTTCCTTTTGACGCCACCGTAAGCGAGGTGAAAAAACGCTCTGGAAACAGGATTCATCCCCCTACCCGTGTTTCCTTTTTTCAGCTTTGTCTGTCTCGTAGAATTCCTATTTCCTCCTTTCTATGTCCTTTCTTTTTTTTTTGTGAACTCCCCGATTTGGGTTCTTCCCGATTTGGACCTGTTCTTGAAGGCCCCCCTCCTTTAAGTTCCCCCCCCCACGTCCTCCCCCTTTATTTTTTTGGCGGTCCTTTTTTTTGTTGAGCCGAACTGCACGACAATCTTATTCTTGGACCCGGGCCTCTCCCTTGCCTTTCTCATCTTTTAGATTACGATTTGAAGAATTCGGCCCCCCCTTCCTCTTCTGAAGCTGCACGACCTCTTTACGTCTGTCTTTGTCCTTTTTTTTTTCGGAGCGCCCCTTTTTCCCAGGTCCCCCCCCCGTTTCGACTTGGTTCGGGACCGCTGCCTGATCCCCAGCCCCGACCTTCCCTTTTTCCCATGATCGTTTTGCATTTTCGATTATCTCATTCTTAGAGACCCGGACTGTTTTCCATCTTGTCTCCCAGTCCCCCCCGTTTCAACCACCCCTTTTTTTTCCAACATACAGCGCCTTCGGGATGGTTCGTCTGGAAGAGCCCTGGGGCACCTTTTTTTCCTTCCGGACAGCATCCGAGGGCTGATTCAGTTCCCGGCTTTCCGTACCCACAGAACCCCCCCCCCCCCCCCCCCCCATTTTTGCTCCCCATACGATCTGTCCTTCTTAACGTTTGAATCGAAGCCTCCATTTTTTTTGTACTTTTTCCTCCTTCCCCTTCCCCATATTCTTTTTGTGTGATCCTAACGCAGCACTCCCGATCTCCCTCAAATTTTCCGAGCCTTTGACCACTTTCTCCTCGACTACGTATTTGGAGACATTTGAAAGAGCCCCCCTGCCTTTCTTTTAGATTCCTGAAATTCCCATACTTCCCCTTTTTCCGACCGGCCCCCACGCGAGCCATTTTTTTTTTCGCACACTCCTTCGAGGTTTTCCCCACCTTTCAGGTTTCCCCGGTTTTTGACCCTTTTGTAGGATCAAGACACGCCCAAGCTGGCTTAAGCCCCTTCCGTTGGCCTCCCTTTTCGGTTTAATGTTGGGCCACGCTTGCGCCGATTCTTTTCCGCTGCCCATTTTCTCAATTGCTTTTGGTTTCTTACCGGTCACCCCCCTTTTCCCCTCCCCGAGGGGCGCATAAATCGTCCGAAAAAAGCCCGTTTAGTGTTTCCCCCCCCCACCTTTCTTCCTTCTTTTTTTTTTTTTTTACGTTTATCATTTTGTCCGAATTTTCTCTTTTTCGACCTTGATACCGTTGAAGATATTGGGTCCCCCGGTGATTTTTTCCTCCCCTTTCCCCGCCACAATTATCAAGCCCCCCGTGTCCCGAAGTGTTCGGTTGTTTGACCGACCATGCGCCGCTTTCTCAGCCCTGGACCTTTTTTCATGTTCTTTTTTCTCACATGCCATCCGTTCGCCCGTTGATTCCCCCCCTAGAGGACTCCTGTTTTTCGGAAAAAACGTTCCTCCCTTTCCCTTCCCTGCTGTGAGACCCTTGTCTGACCTTTCTTTTCTGAGAACCATACACATTGTTGAAAACTTGTAGAACCCCCCTCTCTAACCATGTTTTTTCCCTGGTTTTTTCACCCCATTGCAATCTCTTTTTTTTTCTTCCCGGTGTTGTTGTGTAGAAGCGTGTCAATTTTCACTCGGCTTGCCGTGTTCCGCGGAAAACCTTTTTCCCTGGGCTTACCACTTTTACTTCTCCAACTTCTTTTTTTCATCTTTTCTTCGTCATAGTGAATCATGGTTCCTTAGTTTTTTTTCAGGAGAAGTTTTCGGACCCCTGTTACCGATTTTCCCCTTTTTCATGCTCTATTTCCCCCCAATCGTTTTTGCACGGGAGTCTGAGGAGTGACCCCTGCTCCTGCTCCCTCGCCACCTTTCTATCACCCCCTCTCCTCCCCCCCTTTTTGAAATTGGGCGGGTCGAGGAATTTGTGTCCCTGGAACCTTGGATAGCCCTTCTTTCCTGTGGTCGGCTTTCCCCCAAACTCAGATCCCAGAAAAGGTGTTTTCGCATTGTAGTTTCTCTTGCTGATCGGACCTCGACTGACGATGACGTCCCTTCCCGGACAACTATCTTTTTTCCATTCGTCCGGTCTTTCCCTCATGTATCCCCAACTTCTCTGGATCGACTGGTATTAGTTTCTGCTTTAATTTTCCTTTTTAGGCTTTGGAGGAGACCTTATAGACGGTCCTTATTTTCTTAAGTCCCCCATGTCCGAATCTGAAGAAGGGAGTTAACCTCTTCTATTGCTTGCAGGCTAACATTCCCCCCTCAATTGCGATAATGGTCCTTTTTTTTTTTACTGACTTCTTTCTTTTTTTTCCCCCCTTTCCATGGCAGGAACACGTCATCTGATGCCATTGCTTTTTGGACTTTGGTTTTTTCGGCTTGTACCTACTTGGCATCATTTTCTTTTTGTCGCCAAAGGTTGTTCTTTTTTTCTTTGGACCGATCGTCTCTTTTCCCCTTTCTTCGGTCCCCCTTTCCTGGGCCGCACCGCCGCGGATTTTTCGCTGATAGGCTTTGGGCTGGTGCGAGTCAAATAGGGAGTGATGCTTTTGGTCCATGGTGGCGGCGATTTGTTTTTGCTCCCCCTTAGTTCCTTCATGTTTCTAGTCTAGGACTATGTTTTTTTCTATCAAGATCGAGGTTCCATGAACTAAAGAGATGCTGCGCTTTCGAGATGCTCTTTTTAATTTATACCTTCCTCCCCCTTTGTCCCCTGCCCTTTAGTTGGCTCTGTGCGGGGTCTCCTGAGGGGAGCTTCATGCTCCGGATTGAGGACGTTAGAGGGTCTTTTGATAAATTAAACCGTTTCCTTCTGCTATGGCGGTCCCTCCCCTTTAGTACTGAGTGTTGCTTGCGTTGCAGTCAGCGTTCACAACTACCCACACCACGTCCCCGGTTTACGGTGAAGAAGACATTCTTCCTTCCTTCTTTTTTTTGCCCTCCTCCCGCCTCGATCGGATTGGGCCGTGCAACAAAACGCCGCATCATGGAGGTCAAAGCGCTCTTCTTTTCGTTTTTCCCCCTTTTGTTTTTCCCCCAGGCGAACCTTTGGTTTCTTTCGCGGGCCACATCGTTATTGAACGCGCCCCTTCATCGGATTCCAAGGTTTTCTTTTCCTTTTCACTCTCCTTCTTTCGTCAATTGCTCTCTGCGGTGGAGCGGCGTTTTGACCTTTAAAGCAGTTCGTTGTTTTTCTTGCGTTTCCCCAATCACGCGCCACCGTCAACAACTTGCTTGTTCGTTTAAGAGATTTCCGTGGTCCCCCCCTTTCTGTTTCGGATTTTTTCCCTGACCCGCCATCAGACAATCCCAGGCGGAATCAAGCGGGTGTGGTTCTCTTTTTGCGCGCTGAATGTTATTACCCCCCGTTATGTTTTATTTAAACCGACCAGCGGGCCTCTTACGATCCGCGGTGGCCGCTTCTTTTTTTTTTTTTTTTTGACCTCTTGGACTGTTTCATGGTAACCCTCTTTCCAGCCCTTATCACTGAATTTTTTTGCCCGTAATTGCAGTTTTACTAAAGGTAAGCTTCCCGCCCCGAGGTATTTTTCTCGCTTCGGCGCCCTTGTTTTCATCAAGGAACTCTTCGTCCGGCGCTTGTCAATGGATAGCTTTTTATGATCCTTTTAGAGTGTTTTTGATTTCCGGGCCCGTTTGAGTAACCTTTTTTTTTTGTATTCCTTCACCCTGATACCGTGATTGCTTTCGAGATTCATGTCTCTGTATCTGTTTTCCCCCCCCCCCCCAATTTTCCCTCCAGCCCCAGCTCGCATCGTCTTAGAGGCCCCCCGCTCCCTGATCCCCTGCGTTAATCCGTTTTTCATTTCTGTTAAATTCTCGGACAACCCGCGTGGTGTCGCACTTCTGCGTCCTCTTCCCAACCCTCTTTTTTCGTTTCGATTTCTTTCCACGGGGCTGACTGGTTTCTCCGTCGATTTAGCTTTGGCGGCGGATTTCAGTTTCTTCTTCCCCCTTCTTCTCCCCTTTCTTTCCTTCTCCCGGAAGTTTTTCCGCTTGTTTGCAGACGCTGACGGACGCGTTTTCCCGAGGACCTCGAGTCCCCTCCCGGGTTCTTCCCCCTTCCCCGGGGGGTCAAATCACTGGCACATAAACCCTTGACCTTCCGTCGTGTTTTCCCCCCCCCCTGTTTTGGCTTTTTGTCATTGGTTCGCCTTTTTTTCCTGATTTTGGGAAGGCTGAGGGAGTTAGTGACAAGGCCGACACTGGATGATCGGCCCCTTACCCTTTCTTTTGCCCTGCCGTTCGTGGCGGCTCCTTTCTGGACGGTGTAAATCCCACCCTTTTCCAAAGAACTGGAGTTTTGATTTCCGACCCTGTCAGCGTCCCTTATGATCCGCTTTCCTTTCCCATCATTTTTTTTCTGTGAACCCCTTTCTTTTCCTCTTTCTACATTCTCTTTGTTTGTGTGAGAGAGCTCCACGGAGAGGCTTTTTTTTTTTGATTGTTTTAGCGTCCGTTCCGTCTCCTCGCCGGACCAGCTTTTCCATCATACGCCAGTTCTTGACCTGTACACAGTTTCCTTCCACTTTTTTCCCTCATCTCTTTGCAGTGCTGTATTATTGAGGCCGTTCGATTTTTTCAGATTGTCGGCCCTTTTTAAACTACTCCCCGCCATTCACAAATTTTCCCCCCCCACCTTCCCCAGCATTTTTTTCCCACTTTTCCTTTTTTCGCGTCCAGCCGGGCGGTGTGACGGTTCTTCGAGGTTTCATGGGCGATTCTTTTGTGCCTATTTTTTTTTTTCCACACCATTCTTGCCTCGTGATCGGTTTTTCTCCCGTACATGCGGGGAGGCTCTCTATTTCTGGGCCTCGACAGTTCTTTCCTTCCTGCTCGCCGGCCCTTTGTGAGACCGAAATCCTTGGATGTCAAAACTTTAAGCCCCTTCACTTCTCCCCAGACTTCAAGTTTGGTTGTAACCATTGGGTTTCTATCGGCTTTTTTCACCCCCTTTTCCCCCCTTTCCCCTACCCGTACCGTGAATTCACGATAAAGTCCATTTCTCCTGCAACCTTGCTTTGCTTTTTTCCTACCTTGCGGATCGGTTTCCCCGGCGTTCCCCGCTGGTGTGTCATTTTTTTTTTCTCCCACTCCCATCGTGGCGCTTGCAGGCAATCACGGCCTTTTTTATGTCTCTTTGAATTGACCCGTCTCAGACAGTTCTCAATTTCCACCAGCCGGCACCCGCCTCCCCAATACCTTCCAAGCCGCTATTATGACCTCTGGCTGGTTCTCTCCGTGGCCCTCAACCTTTCTTCTTTTTGCCTTCCCCTCGATCCCCGCGGGTGCCGAATTTCCCTGTCCCTAAAAACGTCATACCCCCTGTCCCCTGTCTATAACTTGCTTTCTTTGTTACCTCGGCCCCCCCTTGCGCTTGGCAGGGTCCGGCCAACTCAACCGAATTTCCCGGTTTTTTCTCTTTCGATTCTGCACCTGGTCCCTTTTCAACCCCACCAGTTCCGGATCGAGCGCGTCCCTTTCTGTGTTGTTTGAGCGTGGCGGTTTTTTCCCAGAAAAGTCAAGTTCACCCACCCCAGCTGATTTCCTGTCTGACAGTTTTTTTTGTCCTTTTTTTTTTTTATCTTGAATACAAGGGGTAGGTGATCCCCACTCACCTTCGTTTTTGGTTTGCCCCCCCCATCCGTTTGGTCCAGTTGATCTCCGTTCACAGGTTCGTTTTTGACTTTTGACCCCTTCCCTGAAAACTGTCTTTTTGCCGCCACCTCCTCCCTGAGGGAAAGGTTCATGCACACCCCTTCTTTCTTGCGTTTCCCCTTCCCCCCCCAGCGCCCCCTTTCCCGCGGGCCGTTTTCCCCCCAGCATTTGCGGGCGTAGATGATAGATCCTCTCGAGCGTTCGACCTTTTCCATCCCTTGTTTTTTTTTTCTCCAATACGATTTGCCCCCGCGCCGGAGGTGACGAAGCCGTGCATTCACACGCCTACCTTCTTCTTGATTCCGTCTTTTTGGAGGGTTTCCCCCGAACCCTTGAGGATATCGGCGTTTGTGTCATCGCCCGCCATCCTTACGATCGAGGCGCAACCGCCTCCTACACCTACACCGTTACGAAGGCCTTGAAACAAACACTCCCCTAAGCCCCTACCCCCCACTCGCTCCCAAACTCCTCTCCCCGCCAGGAACCGAGTCCGCAGGGGTTCACCTGCTGTTTTGTATTGATTTATCTGGAAAAAATTTCTTCCTCGTTTTTTTCACTGAGTCCCCTTACTCCAGTGGCGCTCGAGCTCATTTTTTCCTAAAAAGAGAGGTTGATCACCGCTCACTGCAAGCGTGGTCTTGCCTTCTGGTTTTTTCTGCTACCTTTTTCACTCTATTTTTTCCTCCTCCCGTCTTTTTACAGATTTCGTACAAGCGGCAGCAGGTCCCACGCCGAGTGTCCCGGCGATGTGTAGACGCCCCCTGGTCCTTTTTTTTCTGACCGGTGTGTTTTTGGTTGTTTGTTTGGCCCCCCCCCCCCCCCCACACCGCACCCACGCACATCTCTCCTACCGTGACCCTCAATTCGCGGTTGTTACCTTTTTATTTGTCTGTCCGCTATTTCATCCCCGGAGATGCTCTCTTGAGGCTTTTTTTTTTGTTTGCTTCATGCTCTCCAGCGTTGGTTTCTTTTGAATGTCACCCACCTCCGGCTTCGCCTCGCTGTATTTCTTGTACATTTCTCCCTTTTTTTTCCCCCCCTCCGGCCTTGCCTCCCTCTGTATCCTTAGCCCCGGGGTAGGCCGTAATCTTCAGGTCTAGTCCTTCCCCGTGCTTCCGGCCTTTTCACTTCCCCACTTTACCCTCGATACTTTTTTTTTTTGGTCGAGACCTGTAGGATTCTTTCTTTGTCCCCCAGGCGTTCCCTCTGTGACCTTTTTTTAAGTACGCTTTTTTTTTTCCTGTTTGTGTTTTCCTTTAGGGCTCCGAATTAAGAGACTGCGAAGTTCTTCGTTTTAACCAGACCCCCCCATCCTTCGGTGAGGCCCCAGATTCCGACCTTCTTTTCTTCACTCCTCTTATCGGAATTCTGATCCATAAGGATTACTCGGGGCAATGGTCCCCCGGTTTACGGGGACCGCGCTCGGAATCATATCCAAAAAATCACGAAGGCTTTTTCCCCGCCCTTTACCCGGCGGACAGAACTAGTCTCCCAGCCCAGGGCCCCCCATACCACAGATAATTCTCATGGTTTAAGTTTTTACAGTTTTGGTTTTTTC
>Ga0179593_1572078_pt1 | contig 17113 bp, 16 predicted proteins | sample CZODoug2_1_08_16_FD_185931 | JGI IMG/M metagenome (GOLD analysis project Ga0179593, IMG submission 185931) | Vadose zone soil fungal communities from Angelo Coast Range Reserve, California, USA - CZODoug2_1_08_16fungal (PacBio error correction) | ecosystem: Environmental > Terrestrial > Soil >... | reverse complement strand
AAGCTAGGGCAATGTCCGTGATTACTCGCGATACCCGGCAGCTGCGGTGACGTGCGAGCCTTCGGCTGCACTTTTATGAGTGCAGGTTTCAACGGCGTGACCTTCATACCCTGTTCCCCCTACGACGGCCCCCATTCTTCACACCGGATCAATCGCTTTTTTCTTTTTTGCGGAGACCCGTTCCCCCTCTTGCCTTGAACCCAAATGCGAACGCGGGTAACTCCCGCCCCCCCCTTAAAGTATACAGCGGCATCGCAACTTTTTTTTTTCCAATGACTTTCCTCCCCCCCCGAGGCGCGGCTTTTTGGAGCCTTATTGGGGAGCATAAGCCCTACCACGCAGCCGTTTTCGATGGCTTTGCCCCCACTGGTTTCGGAACATCGTCAAACCCCTCAGCTACTGTAGTTTCGTAAAAGAAGTCCTCGTTTTCAGTCTCCCCCCCCCCCCCCCCCCCCCCCCCCGTTTTAAGTTGTTCGACGTTTTATTAAAGGTTGAGGCGAGATACCACTCCCCTACTCTTTCTTAGCAATTCTTTTTCTACCCCCGCGACCTCCCCTTCATTTCCGCATTGTTGTAGCCAATTTCCTTTTAGACGCGATTTAGTTGGGACAACGGACCCCTTCCTCCCGAGCCGTGGCCTAGTCTTCACGAACCAATGCGATCGTTGCCGCACAGTTCGATCTTTCCCTTTTCTGGCTCTGTGCCCATGGATCCCGCAGCCGTGAAGGTTCCTATGCTTCGTCTACTGGCCGTTTGTTTCTCGAGTTTGAGGGTCATCTTCACTTTGCGCGCGCATCGTGGTGGACTCATCCGGTGCCACGATTTGGTGTTCGCCGTTTCCTACTTGTTCCGGTTCATCTGCCTTGTCCTGGCCTTCTTATTCAACAAGATGAATCACGTTCCTAGAACTGCCTATCAACCTTTTTCACACAAGATCCTCCCCCCCCTCATGCCAATCCCGACGAAACAATTATATATTATGAGCATTGCAAGCCAGCCGCCTCCCTCCGAGTTCTGCTTAGCATAACCTTTTCCCAGTATGTCATTCCACCCCTGGGCGAAAACAAACGACCGACCCGGCAAGACGCCACATCCTTGACGCGTTTTTCCCCCAACGCTATATGCTTTTTTTTTGTGGGCGTGGTGTTGGCGGCTTTGGGTTTGCCTTTTTTTTTTTTTTGGCGTTTTCTTTTTTTTCTGAAGTGTTTTTTTTTTTTTTTTTTTTTTGTGATTTAGACCCTCTCCCGCTGATTTTTTTTCCCCCCCCTATCTGGCTACAGATTCAATCGGCCCTGAGAGGAGAGACCATGGATCATCTTCAACTATTTAGCGCCTGCCCAAAGTATAATAAAGAGACGCTGCCGCTATCCAGGCGGACGATTTTTTCTTTCTCTGTCAATCGTTTCCTTGCCAATCTTGAGCCGGTCCCTTCTAATACCCCCTTTCAGCGCTCCCTCGGCACTACCTGCAGCAATGCAGCGCGTATTGCAGCCAGACATCATAGATTAACGTCTTGAGAGAATTCACGACGCCCGAGAGCGACGAGTTTCTTTTTTTTTTTTTGGTTAGGGATCCCCCTTGAGCAGTTCGCAGAGCCATGCTGATATCCATCCCCGAGTTAGATCACCTTCTTCCATGCTGCGCCTCGACGTTCCCCAACTCCTAGATTCTGTCTTTTTATAGAAGTTTAGTGCAGGTACCCCGTTCGCCTTCCTTAAATACGCTGCGCTTTCCCCCCCAGTCAGCAGCCCCCCCCTCCCTATCCCATCTTCACTATAAGAGAAAATTTTTCCCCTCAGTCTATTCGACCCCTGGACAGCCATTCGCAATGAGCGATCTTTTCCTCCTACTCCGTTTTTTCCCTCGATCCATTCCGCTTTTTTCTTCAGTTCGAATGCCTTTTCTCTTTGAGAGTGATACAATGTTCCCTTTTCTCTTTTGTGCCTCGCTTTTGGACGCTTCGGTATTTCGCTGCGATGAGGGACCACACCCCCTCTAAGCTTCAATTAACCTCCGGAGTTGTGTTTACTGCCTTTCGGGAGCCCAGACAGTTGATCTACTTGAAGATGTCATGATATCGCCATATATCTCTTTCCAAGCTTCCCCCCCCCCGGCGAGCCTCGTCGACTTCTTGATTCGCCTGAAGCGCTTTTTTCCTACGTTCCTCTCGTTATCAACCTCTCCTTTGCTCCTTCCCTGCCCTGTAATCTTTTTTTTTTTCAGTAAACTCCGGATCCTTAATGTAACGCTCCAGCGCGACGTCTCTGCCCGTGATACGAGACCGCCGAAAAGAACGCGGTGAGATTACGTTGATTTTCCCTCTCAGTTTTTTTAAGATAGTCCCTTATTCGCTTCTCCTTTCTCTCAATGATCGACTTTAGGTTGAATGACGTCTCTCCTTTAGAGAGCGCATTACAACCGTTCTAGCTTCGTTGTTACCGAGCGCTTGTTTCTCTCAGGGCGGATGTTGCTCGTTCTTGTCGTTGCCCACTGGCTAGAGGCCCCCCCTAACGCGTGTCCCCCCCTTTTTCTGACCGTGGAAATTTGTGGGCCCCTTGGACAGCGGGAGATCTTTTCCCCCTTTTCCAGCTTCAACTCCCAGTTTTCGGCCCCTTCTCCTGGGCGTCGGGGGTGAAGGCGACTTTGCAGCGTTATTTCCTCTCCCCCTCGAACAATCGGCACAGATTCACTTTTCCCCCCCTAGACCCAGTTCCGCGACCGAAGCGTCTTCGGAACACCAAATCGTCAGCCGTTATTGCGTCCAAACCGTCCGCGCCATCCTTGTTTTTCTCCCTCCCCCCTTTTTTCAACCCTCACGCCAGACGACTCCTCTCTCTGCTCCGTCAAGAGTTTTTTTTTTTGTGATACATTGATCTCTCCCTCCAGACCCGCCTTGAACGAAAGCGCACCCCCTGAATGGCACCATCTGGGCGTGGTGTGGCCAGCAACTTCCATCTGTCCACCCCCTTCCCGCGCCCATTGCAATCCTCTCAACAAGCGCAATTGTTTTTTCCCCTGAAAGATGTCTGACCGGATTCATGTCCCCTTACTCCGTCGGCTAGGACACATTTCTTTGGAGGCTGTATAAGCCCCTTCCCCCACTAAAACAACTGCCTGATAAGACCCGATGCCGAGATACGTTTTCCGTTTTTGGCTGTTCCCCGAACTAAAAGTACCCTGGCGTATAGCCGATGCCGCTCAACCGAGTTGCCCCCTCCCACTGCGTTTTTGAACACCATTGAAACTCTCCCCCACCTCAAGCCCCCCTTTCCGCGTGCCTCGGTGAGCTTTTTTTTCGTTTCACTTTGAGTTCGCCATGTCGCCATGTATGTCGATTTTTGGGCCTATCGAAGTCGCGTTGGAGATTACCCTGCGTTCCATCCTCGAGCATTGTTGGTTGAATTCGCATTTGTGCCTGACCCGTATTGACTCTTTGCGGTCGTTGATCTTGTCCAGCAGGTTTCCCGTTCGTAGTCTCTGTAGATGCTCGTATCATACGCTTTGTTCTGGCACCAGAGCAACCTCTCGTTTTCCCCCTTAGTATCGCCCACGCTCTTCCCCTTTACTAGACGACCCCCCGGACCAGCCCATCGATGTTCTAGCCGATCATCTTCGCCACAGACGCAAGCGCTCTGAGGCTCATCGTGTAGATGACGATTAGCTTAAGATACGAAGCCAGATATTCCACCCTCTATACCCCTTACGGTGTCCTGGATGCTTTCCTTTCTGATTGGTAGTATAGCTGGCGAGCAAAGATTTCCCTTCAGGTTACGATTTCTTCTCTTCCAGACCGTTTCGATGAGAGTTTGCCCCCTTTGGTTAGTACGACTTTCACGGACCCATCTTTTCCCCCGAAGGGATCTTCCTTCTTAATTGTGAAATCGTTCCTAGCGTGTAACTCGAGAAGGTTTTTTTTTTTTTTTGGTTTATATAAACCCCCCCCCCTAAGTCCTCAGCGTCTTCTACGCTCTCCGCTGGCTGACTGCTGCAGGACTTTTCTTAGATGTGTTTTGATTCGACGCCGAACACGTCAGACAGGATGTCTCCAGCGAAACGTGAGCCGCAAGGATGCCAACAGGGGTCCCCCCTCATCCCAGCTCTGGTTTTCCTTGACATCGAGTAGTAATGAGCCAAAATACCGGTTTTTCTTTTTTTTTATTTTTTAGGCGACAAAGTAACGCGCTTTCCTCCACTTCGTTGTCGGGACTTTTTAGACGTTGCTACCCCGAGAGGCCACATTTACATTCCTTTTTTTTCTTGCGATATCTCTTTTCACCTGTTATTCTCTGATCCTCCAACAGTTTCCTTCGTCCAACAGTCTCACCCAACCCCCCCCCCCCGTACAACGCCAGATTGGCAACCCGATATACTATCCCTTAGCGAGCAGCGGTAGTGGGTCACTTTTACCCCAAAACCCAGTCTTTACTCGAGCTCCAAGCGACCAGATCGTCTTCCTTTTCAGCATGGCGCTACGTCTCCTTTTTAGCCAACCTGTGGACGCGACGGCGCGAACTTTCACCGAGCCTCTCTGCCTCAGCCTGCAGTCAGCTCCTGAGGTGTAAGACCTTTCTCGACCGCGGACCATTTTTTTAATAGTATTTCCCCACGCGAGCGGATGGGCTCTTCCCTGGGCACGCGTTAACCAAACTTCGGGCACCGCCCCCGTACTACCAGACCATAGCCGGCCCCTCCCTCTTCACGGCATTGAGCCCTCAAGCGCGACCGCCTTTCTCCGCTTTTACACCTACTCCCCGATAAGCTCAGCCTCCAGGAAACCTCGAATCCTATGACTATCCGTTTGGATGGAATATCCCCTTCGATTTTACTAGAAGCCACGTCGTCAGCCTACAACTATGCCTCTGCCTTTTTATGCGTAAACATCTGCTGAACCAGCCCTGAATGGGCCTGTTTTCCCTTCTACCGGACCCGCGTGACGTTTGTGAGCTTCCCGGGTGACACACTGGTCAGCCGTGACATTTCCCCGGCGTGAATGATAAGTCGACATTCCGCACTACGACCTTTTCCTAAAAGCCGCGACCAACTCTCCTTCCCTCCGTTCGTCAAACAGAGCCTTCCCCAAATCTCGCCGAACCAAAGCAGGACATAATACAAACGTCCTACTTCCTACCCCCTGCATCGACACACTAACCTTTTTTCCCCTTTGTGTTCCCCCCGAGGCGCTTTTCTCTTCCTTTTTAAGATGAAGTAAGTTCAACACTCCAGTTCGATGGCGGCCTCGATTTTGCCACGGAAACCTCGGCCACCCAGCGGCATTCCCCCTTTTCACACCCATCGCCGAAACTCCTATCGCACCATCGCTAAACTTCAGACAAAGTTCTCGCGTTTTTTTTAGTTGAGGGCAGGATAAAACCTTCCCCGCTTCCGACCCCCCTTCCTTCGCAGCAGGCCTGCATTCCTTTCCTCTACATCCCCAATTAAGTGCTCGCAATTGCAATAGAAGGACCGCAGTGCAGTTGCGACCGCGCCATTGCGGCCCCGCGTCCTTTTTTTACGCTGAAGCCACCTTCCCCCCTTTCGTTCCAATAGGCGCTGCGCTTTCGCTCGAAGGTTAATGACAATTATAATGACCTGCGAGTGTGGACGGAGAGTTCCTATGTCTGTCTCTACGGCTAGGTTTGATAAAGGTAGGTCTCTTCAAGGATGGTTTTTTCTCTTTTTAGGCAAAACGTTATGGCTGCCCTCCTTCTTCGGAAAACGACCTAGTCTCGTTCTTTTAAATCTGTCCCCTCTGTCCCTTGCTCGAGGGTTCTATTCCAATATGCATAATTTTTTTCTAGAGCTATCGCCCCTCTCCCCTAAGAAAATTTCCTGCCGAACCACATTTATTTGTTGAAGCATAGGATGAAGATCTGCATGCCGTCCCCAAGACCCACCTGCTTTGAACTTTTACAAACAAATCCTCCCGTTAGCTTCCTTCTTCTTGGACATTTGACACGAGCATCCCGCGGACACATTAAGACGCAGTTTGACCCCCCCCCCCCCCCCCCCAGATATTTAACTAGCGTGGTGACATGCGCTCCTCCTGATGTCCGTCTAAACTTCGATCATTTGAATTTTTTCCCTTGAGTAAGCGAATGAATGAGACCTTACAACTATAGAGCCCGCCATCAACGTATACTCCGCGCGTATCTCCCGTTGTCTTTTCGCGCCTGGAGCCACTTCCCCCTGAGCCGGAATTGTTTACTGTTTTATCCTCCACAATGGAGCCGGACCCCGCGGATCTTTGCAGAATTTTCGACGGTTGTATCCTACTTTAGAGTGCCCCTGAGCACCCTTGCGATCCCGCGAGCCAGACGAGTCTCGCGCGAATTTTTTTCGAGCTGCCATCCATCCGTTTTCCTTCTGTTCGACCTGCCGCTTCACAACCTTTCTCATGATTCTTTGCTTCTAGTTAGTTAGGCCGTCCCCCAGTAGTACTGAAATCCCGACGCGTCCCAGTGCTTCAAACTGACCCCCTTCTCACCCCCTCCTAACCCCCCCCCCCTCTCAAGTCCAGTATTTCACCTCTGCCAGCCCTTAGGATGGCAGCTTCTCTTTTCATACACCTCATCGTTGGTTTTCAGCGCGCTCCCATTCGATTTTCCTTCTGGTGTTCCTTAGACTAGCTTGCCATTCCCTTTCGTGTACGATGAATTAAGTCGCTGGCGAGCTCCCTCGTTCTTTCAGAATGACGTGTTTTTCCCCCCCGCAACCCTCTAAGCAGTACAAGAATCTATTTCAGGTCCGTCCGACATGGTTTTCTCACCGTGGTTATCGCACATTTCTGCACCTTCCCCGCCCTCCTGTCGCAGGCGATCGGCCCTTCCTGCCCCAGACGTTCCTCATTATTCTTTTTTTCCCTCTATCAAACCGAACCTCAGCCGCCTTTTTTCCTTTTCGGAGAACATCCCCGGCTCCTTTTTTTTTTCCCGTGAGAAGAACGCGACGATCTAGCCCCTTCTCTGCTGGAAGCCTCGCGGAATAAATTGTTTCTCTAGCCCTACTGATTGAAGATATCCCATTACACCCCTTCTAACTTGCCGCTCCCCCTGAATCGACAAGTCAGGGTTTTTGAGACGTCCTGTGATGAGGAGGCCGAACCACATGTTAAATATTCTCTTTCTGCCCCCCCCCCTGTCGTTATCTTTTTTTTTTTCTTGCTGGATCGTTCGTGCGTTGGTTATCCCCATCCTTGCCGACACATAACTGAGCGGGTGTGTTGCCCCCCTTCTGTATTTTTCGCCAGCCAAGCGCGATGTGTGTTTTTTCTAATGATCTTAGCTTTCAATAATATGTGATTTCGGCCTTCTCTTCGGGTCAGGACGCCCGGAGATGAAGGCCCCCTTAGGCCAGCTGCGTTAGTTGAGATCGGTGAGACACCGCGCCAATTTCCCTTTCCAAGAGAGGATTACCAAAGAGCCTCTTCCCCACTGATAGTGGTGATCGCTGGAGGAACCCCAACTTCGTGGACAGAACGAACCTTCCAGCCCGCACTCGCTTCCTATCGCCCCTCACCCTACGCCCCTGAGACTGACATAGCGCTTTTTTTTTTTTCCCCCGTAGCAAGGCTCATTGTAGAGAATTTTTTAAGACCGAAAAATGTCGAAAGCCGCCCGGCCAATGCAGGCAACTGATTTGCATTGTTTGTCGCATGTTGCCCCCCTCGACTCGGCTCACCAAACAACATGTCTTCCTTTGACCCCAATTGAGCGGGCGAATTGCCCGTACATGGTGTGTCCCTCCGCTAATATCCCCTTATCCTTCAGGTAAGGATAATTTCCAATCGTCGGCTTTTTCCGCTCCCTCATCCCCCCCCTTTCCCCCAAGCCATTTTGCTCCCTGCCTGATCCTCCCCTATTCGAGGACCTGCTTTGGCTGCTTTTTTCCCCTCCCGTACTTTACCCTGGTTGCCCGCTGTTCGTCAAACAATTTTCCCTCATAAGAAAGCCTTTTTTTTGAAACATTGTCCATCTTCCACCACGAGATCCCCCCCCCCCCCCCGGAGAGCCGAGCTCTGAGTGAAAAGGTCTTCCCTTTAGTAGCACAATGTCGCCTTTTACCCCCGCTCCGGAGGCCGTTCTCCCCAGTCGGCATGTTGCGATCCCCTTTTTTTCCGAGTCCTGAATTTTCGCTTTAATTCCGAATTGATTGAAGAACGTTTTGGCCGATCCCGTGAGGTCGCGAACTGATCTTTACTCCGGTGACGTTTTTATTTCGGACATGTTTTTCGTAAGCATCGCCGTTGTATGACCAACTTTTTAGAATAGTTGTACCCCGAGCTAGAACCCACTGTCCCCACCGACGAAATATTTCCTCCCTAGCTCCTTACGATCCCCCCCCAGCGACAGTGTCTCCTGAGTTCCCCCTTTTTTCGGACGCCCCCTCTCTTCTGGCAGTTACCTAGTTGGTATACCCGTTATAGCCTTAGATTTAAGGCAGATATATTCAATGGCATAGTACTCTCGAATATGTTCACCTAAATTCTTGAGGTCTTTTCTTGAATTTAGTATTTTTCGGCAGAGCATCCTTTGTGCCCTGCGGGATGTCAGCAAGCACCCCCTCTCTGTGCGAGTTTCATGTTTGACCAGGTAGTATTGCGTACCGATCTGATCTGTTCTCCTGCTCCCTCTGCGTCCACCCCCCCTTCCCCCCTCTGCTTTTAGACGTTCCCTCCAGGCGTCCGAAGGTCGTCTCCACCGGTTCCCCCCTCCGATGGTCAATCAGGCTGAAGGCAGAGCTTTTTAAAGCTGATTCGACGACTCGTAACCTTTTCCCCCCGTGGTCCCTCTTCCATTCCTGAACAGGGTTTTACTCATAACGTTTCTCTTGTCGACGGTTTTGTATATACTGCAATCTCGTCCCACTGTTTTGTTTTGCTAGTAACACTTCCCCTTCTCTAATGTTGAAGTAACTTTCCCCTTTTTCCCCCGGCTTCTTTTACGTGGTTTGAGTCTGCTTGTAAGAAGTTCCCTTTTTTCCCTTTTTTCATCTCTCTATCCTACCTCCGTTTGTTGTGTGTTCTCTCTTCCAAACAGCTTACCTGAGAAATGCTGCCTTCTCTACCTTACTTCCCCCAAAAATCCTCCCCCGCCGTTGATTTCTCCGTTACTTCCCCCTTCCGGCAGCCGTTTTCCCCCCCCCAAACAAGTTCTTGCTCTCTCCATCAGACCGGCCGATTTTCTCCCCACCTGCTTCAGTTGCGTACCGAACAGGTTAGCATTTCGACACTCTGTTGAAAGCGTGCGGAATCCATTCTAACCCAGCCCTCCGAATACGAATTCATCCTCGGCTCGACTGTTTCCCCCCCTGTCTGACGACCCTAGCGGACCGCCTATTCCCTTTATAAGTCTAGAGAGACCTTTTTCCCTTGGTCAAATTTCTCTCGCCTACCCTTACAAAATCTCTTTCTCGACCGATGGCTCCCGAACATGGGCCCCTCCTCCATAACTTCTGCTGACCCTCAAGCGAGACGCAGTTCACTTAGTCCCGCTCGCCCAGACCCACTACGACAAGTCCTACGCTCCGAGTGTTTGACAACCTCCCGCATCCAGGAACAAGGCCCCCCAATCCCAGTATGACTCACAGTGGACTATCTCTTCGCATCTTCAAGAACCCTTTCTTCCTCTACAACTATGAGCTATCGCCTTCTGCTGGCGTCCCCTTTTTACCAGAGGCTTTCCCCCCCTTTCGGAATTAATCGATTTATCCCACTTCTTGTCCTTTACGTTCGAGCTCTGGGTCGGACACCCCTCGGAGTGCCGGACGTACCCCGGCTTGATTTTCTAGAGCATCGACACCTGCCTCCTACGGCCAACAATACAAGAGAAACTCGACCTACGTACGCAGGCCCCCTCCCCCCCCCTGTTTTCCAACTTTCCACCCCAATTTTTTTTTTTTGCTCCGGGGAACTCCCGCGACTTCTCCTTCCCCCGGCTCCCCCACTTCCTTCCATGGGCTAACTCCACATCTCGCGATGACGACCACTCACAGCTTTTCTCTTCGTTTGCGCTTTATGTTAAATTTCTCTTCACAGGATGGCTTTTGCAACTCTGTTTTACGGAACCCATCGGCAACACTTTTTTCTACTTTTAAGTTTTTTTTTCCTTTCACCAAACGAGCTATACTCCTCCTAGTTTCCATGACCCCCGCAAGCACCCGTGTTTTGATGATAGCTTGAGGAAGCCTCCTTTCCTTCATCATGGCCCCTGACGAGAAGTATGCCAAATAAAGAGCCAGATCAGTCCCCCCCTTCATTAGCCTTCTGTTGCTAGACATCTTGCGAGGTAGTTGCGTAGTGTTCAAGGCCATTTCTTCATCCTAGTGGCCTAAGCACTCACCAATTGAGATAATTTTGCGTAGGACTGAGGCTTTTCGTCATGTGCGGATCTCCTTCTCTATATGTACCTCTGACTAGTATCGGATATTTTCCTATTCGTTCTTTTTGGTTCGGGGTTAACCCATTATGGAGAATTCTTCGTTCACTTTCCATAATTTTGCCACGATTTGAGATTTCCTCGCCCGATCAGGACCCCCCCCTTTCATGGGCTCTTCAGTATTCTTTTCCATTGAACTTTTTTCCCCATCCGATCCTCCGGACCCCGCCCTCTCTGCTGAACCCCTTCATAAGAAGTCCAAATTCTAGTCCCCCCTTTATTACCTTGAAGCATTGCCAAGAATTTTCCCCCCTCCTGTCGAATCACGCGCTCTTCTTAACCCCCCCCCCCCTCTTCACTTTATGTTGCATTCCATACATTGTTCCCCCCAAACGACACGAACCTAGAAAGGCCCCATCCGATATAAATCCGCCTGAAAACTTGAAGAAGGATGCGTTTTCTCTTTTCTATATAGTTTCCGTCCGATGCAAGTCTTTAGATGGTTCCAAAGTTCAAAATGTAGACGACTGTCTTAGTCACCAGCATTAACCCTGCAACCCGTATATCCCCTGCCCCTTTCTGGCTGTTTGTTCCTTCAGGCGCCAACTCGACTTTCCTTTCGAGCTTTTTTTCGGTGCAGTTCACTGGCACCCCCTCTGAGTTTCTAATCCTCCAAAACTCTCTCCTCTTCGGGAGTCTAGCGTTTTTTGATAGAAGACCTCTGCGTTTCGCGCCAGCCTGGCGATCGCCGAGAAGCCAATCCCTATCTCTCCCCCTCAGTTGCCAATCTCTCTATATCTATTCACTGAGTTATTCCCCTGATTCCTGCGCGCTGAAGCCCAATCTCATCTATCTTTACATTCTTTTTCGTGTGCTTCACACCGTCGCCTTTCCATACAAGAATTCCCCCGTCGAAGCCAAAAGATCCCCCCCCTCTGTACCCTAATACCTATCCCCTCCCCCCTTTTTCCAAAGCAGTATCTTTCCCGCCCAGCCTTCGAATAGGAGATCTCATATCTTTCCTCCTCTAAGTTTGTTTTTTTTAGCTCCCTTCGAGCTTTCCTCGGTTTGTGTACGAATCACGGCTCAAGTTTTTTAATAACCCTTCTTCAATGTACCCAGATGGTTCCTTTCTCTTTTGCTAGACTGGGACCTTTCGGTATTTCCGACTTTCTCGACAGTTTCCCCAAACTCAAAACTGCCCAGCCCTCCTCTCTGGATCCTCGTGCCACTCAGAAGTCTCCTTGATAAACCGATGAGATCTCCCCCCCTCCCCTTTTTTTTTTCTCGAAACTCGGCGCGAGCCTCATGGTTTCGGCGGATATCGAAGGATTCCTCTTTCTCTATTTTACGGCTAGCCTTCTTCAACCTCTCTTTCTCCCCTAGCAGCTTCTTCTTTGGAAACAGTTTTCTTTCCCCTTCCCTTTTGCAATTCCACGCTACAAGCGCGACCCTGATCTTGCACAATGGATACCCCTTGCCCTCCATGCACTCCCGATATCCGTTATTGACCTTACTTGTCTTCATTAGATTCCATTCCCTCTTCAATGATCATTTTCTTTTTTGTAGATCCTTCTCCTTGATTATTCTCTTCGCAATCACAAAAGGTTTTTTCTATCTTCTTTGTTCCTGACCCTGTTCGTAGAGGATGTTTCTTGCTGGTTTTTCCATTGAGGGACCCCCCCCGTTGATCATTTTTTTTTTGGCAAGAAACTCCAGCGAGTCTGTGGGATTCATATGAGATCTTTTCTCCCCGCTTCCTTCTCCCTTTTGCCGGGAATTTCGAGGTCTGATGAATTCCCCTCTAGGAAAGTTCTGGAGGATCATATTGGTGGAGAGACCTGAAGCAAGGAAAGGGTCTTTCCAAGACCGAGGTTTTTCCGATCGCTTCACCCCACCTTATTTCAGGCCGTCTTTTCCCCCCCGCTAGAGTCCCCTTCCTTCCTGATGACCCATCCCGAGGAAAAAATACGCTCCCCTCCCCAGGAGAACGATCCGTTCAACGACGCAAGGCGTCTCTCATCATACTCCCTGGAATCGCAGTCCAAGGCCCCCTCGCAGTGGTTTGGTGAAGCCTTGAGACCCTTTCCCCCCCCCCCCCCAAACAAATTTCGCGCCCCTGGCCATTGCGACCTTTCCCCGAAATGCTTTCCTTTCTCCGATTTCCTTCCTTCTAAGTTAATTTTTTTTTCTCCCTATGAGGGAGGTTTCTCCCCCACCTCATCCCCTAAACCTGCCAATTTGCTCTATTCTGAATGTCTTCTTCTGGCTGTCTGGTGATAACATAAAATCCCTTTTGTTGAACTTTGTGTTCTCCCGGTGCATCCCCTCAATGCGAGTTGCACATGTCACCATGCTAAAAAAGAAGCTACAGCTATCTCTCCCCCCCCTTTCGTTTTCGTCCTGCGCACGAATTGTAGCCCGTTTCCCTTCCAGTAGAGGCTTTTTCGTTACACAGCCTCTCTTTCCTTGTTGAAGCCAATTTGTTGGAAAGACGGCTTCCTCCCTTTTCTCTTGATATGTAGCCGTGCCCCTTCGGATCTTCCTTCTGGCTAGCACCCTTCTCATCCGAAGTTCCCCTTGAACACAGCTCGTCCACCGAAGATCTCCCCCGTCACCGGCACTCGTTATCAGAACGGGAACCATTATGATGGTTCTTTTCCTGCCAGACAGACTCTCTTCCTTTTCTCGTATAGATGTCCCTCCTTCTGCTTCAAGACTTCTCTCTCTTAAATCCCAACCATGTGATATTTTGTCATACGGATCGATTGTCATGGGATGGAGTTTCTGATTTCCCTTTTCTCTTTTTAGTTTTTTTCTCAAGTTACCCCCTCGTAAGATTTTTCCTCTCAAGTACAACGTCTCCGTTGCCATTTTTTATTAAGAATTTCCCTATTTCTTGGGAATTTCCCGCGTCCATTGACCTTCCCTTCCCTCTCTCCCTTTGTAGACGTTATATTCCCTCCCCTTCCGCAGGGTCCCTCGAACCTGGGAGACCTCTTCTTCCCTTCGGCTGAGGATTCTCTCTTTTTTTTGCTTCTTCTCTTTTTGTGAATTTCACAGGTGTCCCAAAATCGAAAGTCTTCCCCTTTCCTGAATCCTCCTTCTCTTTTCTAGGGGTACTTCTATTAACTGGTTTTTTTCGCCCCCACTACTTCTCGATAATTTGTACTATTAACAGGGGGGGTTCCTTCACCTTTTTGTCTGATTGGTGGTTTGCGTTGTACGGCTTCCCCTCCTGTTGGAGTGTCACTCCCCGGTGTTGTTCTTCTTCCCCCCCCCCCTTCCTCAAAGGGGAATTACACCCAACCCGAAACTCCCTTTCCCAAAAGGGACTTCCTTATCTTGGCTGTTCTTGTGTAATAAAAACCCCCCCTCCTTTCCCCAATATCTTAGTACCGTTGATTCCTCCCCCCCGCTGTTATCTCCTACTTCGGTTCGCTGAAGGTTTTTTCCTGGCCAAAACTCTCCCCTTTGTGTCAGATCTTATTTTCGAACTTTTCCGACCTGAGGCCGCTTGGACCCCTCCCCTCGCGGATGTCCTTTGTCAGTCCCCTCCAATAAGAATTTCCCCCTGAGTTCCCCCCCCCCTCCCATGTTTGAACCGCCTCTCCCTTCTTGAGTCTTCCCCTCCATCTTTTTTACAAGGGCAAATTCCATCTACACCTCCTAACGCTCCTCCCCCCCTCATAAAGGAACACATTCCTTTTTCCTTATCTCCCAGGTGGCCTTCCTCTTGCCTTAGATACTCCCTTTCCCTCCCGTGTAAGATACAATGACCGCCTATCTCTTAGGCTTTCCTTCTTCTTCCCCTGCGGATTCCTTGAAGACCTTGCGGGAACGTTTTTCTTCTCTTCCGGTCCCCTCTCTGGCCGGTCCTCCCCCCCGGAGTGCCTTTCTCTCCAGAAAGGCACTTCCCCCGCATGCTTAACAACGGCTCTTTCCCAACTCTTTTTTCCCCCCAAAGGAGATCGTCTTTTTTCCATACCCCCCCTTCTTCTCAGGCCCTTCCCTTCCAGTGAGAATTTTCCAAAGGTGGAACCTCAAGCTTTTCTGTTTTTTCTATGTTTCAATCTTTCGAGGTCCCCCCTTCTGGAAAACATCCCCCCCCTTGAGGACTTTTTTTTTCAAACAACCGAACCTCATCCTCTATCGGTATCGCAGCCCTTTTTTCGGGGGATCTCTCCCATTTCAATGCTCCCTGAGTTCCTTATCGGAATCCTTCTTTAAGTTTTCTCCCCTTTTGCTCCCCCAATGCCGGGCGCACCTAACGGACTTCGGAACTTCTTCTTTCACAAGCACCCTTTTCTTACCTAAGGTTCTCCTTTTTCGTAATGGGCTTTTATTTCCTTTTTCCCCCCTATATTTCAGTAGTGGAATTTGATATTTCCCCCTAGTCCATTCATTTTGGATGGGTTCTCTTTCCCCCTTGGAGCTATTTTGGACCCCTTCTTGCCCCTTGTTGTTCGACGCTTCTGGCCTTTTTTTAATCTTCCCTTTTTCCCCTCCCTGCCCTAGACTCTTTCCCTTGCATATCGCTCCCTTCCCTAACCCCCCCTCCCCCCTTCTTTAACGACCTCTTTTCCTCTCGATTGCAAGCTAAGAGTCGCCCCCCACTCCTTTCTTTCCCCCAACCATCTCCCCCTTTAGGTTGTTTTCACAAATTTCTTTTCTTTCAGCCCCCCCCTTGCGGAGAACTTTTCTTTGCAACTAAGCTAGGGTCTAAAACAACCACCTATATCCCAACCCCAACCCCCCCCCACCCCCCAATTTGAGCCTCCCCCCCTTTTTTATTCCCCCCTGAGCTGTCTTTCGACTAGGAAATTTCTGACGACACATATCAATCGAGAAGCCCCCTCCTCTCCCAGCGCGCCTCTCCCTGGACAGATCTTTGGGAGCGTCTACAAGTCTTTCTTTCCTGTTCCCTTCCCCCCTAGATTTTTTCTGGTAGCACGAGCGGTACGGTTTCTAGTCAAGTCTGTTGAGATCGTTTTTCTCCGAGGCTTTCCTCAGTTTCAGAGTTTATATCCCCCTTTTCTTTAGCACATTTTCCTGCGCTGACGCTGTCCCAACTTCCCCTCTTTTCGTTTAGTTTTCTTTAACTCCCCTCCCTCAAATCACAATCTCCCTCCAATTGTAACCCTAGCCAAAGAATTGCCAGCAAGTCATTGCCTTCCCCGGCTCGATATCTTTTACATAAGTTGTTGTTGTGAGAGACTTTTCCCCATGAGAGGACGAGGTCCCGTGCTTTTTTTTTTCTTTTTTCTCTATATTTTTTTTTTTTCCTCTTCTGTATTTCATTCTCGTTCCCCCGCAGACGCTCTAGATTTGTGTCAAGCGCTGTCGCAGTCCTTTCCTTTTTTCGATTAAATTTCTCTTGCACTTCTTCGTCCGTAGTCTCCCTGAATTTCTCCCGTCCTCTTTTCTCAAACCGTTTCATTGCTCCCGAGTTGAGACTGGAGACCCTCCCTGTTTCAGTGCAAGATCTTCTTCTCCCCCGGAGACAGTTCCAGAGCGGTGTCTTGCTCCCTTCTTTCCTCGGTAAAATTCCCCCGAATTGCCCCAAAAAAGACGTCTCTTCTTTCTTTTTCCACAGTTCCATATTTGGTCTTTTTATCTCGGCGAGGCCTGTGGGTTGCTAGTTTCGTGTGTTGTCCCCATTTCGGGAGCTTTTTACACATTGCTTTGTGGGCTTCCTAACCTAAATTTTCGGGCGAATTGCTAGGTGGATTTCCCCATTCCGGTTTTTTCCCGCGAAGGAAAAGGGTCCCCGAGACCTTTTCCCGATTTTTTCATAGTTTTTTTTCCTTGAGTGAGTCCCCCCGCACTCGAAGATTTTTCGAAACCTTTTTCCTCTTCATACGAGTCTATTTTTTTTGCAGCCCTTTTTTCTCCAGCCGCAGAACAGGCCGTTAGCTCTTTTGCCCCCTTTTATGCCGTCCCCCCCCCCCCACGGTCGTCCCAACCATCCGAATTTCCCCCTGGTACTGATTCTGACTTTAAGGAAGATGTTTCCCCCCTATTCCGAAATCTGTGGCGGCTTTTCTCCCCTTAACTGGCACTGTGGAGATGTTTTCCCACGTTTTCCTCCCCTCCCCCCTGCCCTCGTTTTCCCCTCCCTCCCCTATTTTTAAAGACGGTGCTTTGACTAGCACGCGAAGTTTTTCTGATCTGGGGTAACTGCGTTTTTCCTGCCAGATGTTGCTCCGTGGGTCTTGTAGAATGTTGTCGAATCTCTCAGTACTCTTAAAGGGCCGTTGTTCGACCTCCCCTTTTCCTCCGAAGTCCAACGGAAACGATAATTAAGTCTGGTACCAAGCTTCTAGTGTAGCCTTCCCTCCCTCTAAGGCCTAGTATTACATCAAAGGTTTTTTCCCCTTTTTTAGGAGCCTTTTATCGGATTCTATGTGTAGCTCTTAAAAGTGTCTTATGGGTCTTAGTGCGAGTTATCATTTTGGTACCCTCTTGCTCTGATTTGTTCCCATGGAACCCTCTCGGTTCCACTTCGGGTCGGTTCGCTTGTTTGAATAAGGTGAGGAATGAAGCGGGTTTTCCTTTTTTGCCCCTTTTTTATTTTCTTCTTTTACAGCCTCATTTGGTGTCCTGCCTTGAGTACCTGTTTTGTTTGAGTTTCCAGTAACTTTTATGTTTTTTCTCTTTTTTTCCTTCCAGGAAACTTCCCTCCGTTTTTGTTGTTCTGTTCCAACCACCCTTGAAACACTTCCCTCGGAGAGTTATTT
>Ga0179593_1534258_pt1 | contig 17113 bp, 18 predicted proteins | sample CZODoug2_1_08_16_FD_185931 | JGI IMG/M metagenome (GOLD analysis project Ga0179593, IMG submission 185931) | Vadose zone soil fungal communities from Angelo Coast Range Reserve, California, USA - CZODoug2_1_08_16fungal (PacBio error correction) | ecosystem: Environmental > Terrestrial > Soil >... | reverse complement strand
GCTGTCTTCATTTTTTCTTCACACGTCGGCGTCGGTGTAGCTTCCTCCGATTTTTCTCTTACCCCCTAAGAAGTGAACCCCCCCTGCTTTTTTTTACCCTTTTCTTGACGCAAGGGAATCTAAGCGATTTTGAGCCCCTTTTGTTTTGCTTTTCTCTTTCGACTTATTCGTCTCCGGCCAGGGAGGGCGACGTTTTTTACACTTACCAGACTGTTGTATTTAACCGTGACTTGCCGTTTCGCGGCTTCTCCCGCACCTTTTTTACATCTTCTTTCTTTAAGACCCAACCCCTTCGCCAAACTCTCCAGTTTGCATGGCCTCGTTACGCTGAAGCCCCCCCCTCTGCAGGTCTTTCAGAGAGTGAAGGACTTTTATACTTTAGGAATCTATCTCTACAGCCCACCGGCACTTTATTCCTTAGTTAAATACCCCCTCCGGTCCTTTATGAATCGCGGCAGAGTGCGTTATATAAACTAAGAATCCCAGAGCTCCTTTATCCAATTGAAGGGCCCTCCTTCATGGAACAGTAGTTCGAGCCGCCCCCGATACGCTGGAGTAGGGGAGGGAGGTAGCCCTTTTTCGCTTTTAATATCTGACGTCCTTTTCCGGCCCTTCTCCGACAAAGAAGTCCCCCTTAAGCCGAGCCTTTCTCTTTGCCAAAGTCTTTTCGCACGGTGGGGTGTCACCACGCTCACTCTTTCACACTGCCCCCTTGATTCGCGTACCGCTCTTCTCGGGATAAATATGGCGGTTGCCTCTAGCGGACGACCCGCGCTTTCTGCTTCTGACGATCAGGGGGCGCCCACGGCCCTTGAATTATGTTGTTTTGTCAAGGAATTATGAAGACCAATTCGACAGCCCCATTTTACCCCACAGCGCCTCTGAAGAAGGCACCGGAAGGACAGGGACCCATCCTTCCCTTTCCGCGGAGCAACGGTAGTCCCCCTCGCTGCGGGGAAACTCCCCCGATGACTGAGTTTGCCGCTCCTCTTTTGGAGAGCCCGGTTTCTTGCTCCTGAGTAGCTAACTTCCGGCGATTAGTCGACGGGCGTTTCTCATTTTATTTTCTTTAGTAGGTTGGTGCGCATTCCTCCTTTTCCTCCTGGTCAGAGTTTAAGGTGTCCCTTCTCGATGATTTCGATGCGCCAGCTCGTCTGGCGTGAGGAACTCCCGGATCCTTTTTCGGGGCGCCGCCCTGATCTCGTCGTGCCCCCGAGCGCTTGTATCCTTTGCTAGGTTTCCCTCCGGAACCCCAGCTCTAGACGCCTTGGATGTTCATGAGAAAAGGTGGAAGAGCAGTAGCTTTATTTCCCCCGCCCCCCCAGACACTTTTTCCTTTTTGTTCCTTCCTGGGGGGGGTGCCGGTTTACTGGTTTTTCGAAGTGCTCGCCTCCCCTTCCCATCTCGGTCGGGTGCGTTCGCGTTTTCCCTCCCAGGCGGGCGAGGGATGGTCTTGGGTGTTTCCAACCCTCTCTGATCGCGTGTTTGTGCCCTGACGCTTTACCGGCTCCAAAGGGAGGAATCTTTGAGTTTGCATTTCACGTCCCCTCTGAAGCCCCCTTCCTTTCCGAAGGGCATTCTCCCCTTGAGCCTTCCTTTTTTTTTTTAGTCGGACTTTCCTGAATAGGTTTCTTTCTCATCTGGCGCGCGTAGGTGATTTTTCGCCTCTGGCCGGACTTCTTTTCTCTTGACGTGACCTAGTTGCCCCGAACCCCCCCCCCCCCACAAACCTTTCTCGCTATAACAAGTATTTCGCTTGAGAGATTCGAATATCATGCTTATCTAACGCACCAGTCTTCCCTCCCTAGGCATCTCTTGACGGCGATTCCTTTTTTTTGTTTTTTCAATCCCTGTTTTTCCCTTTTTTTGCGCCGCCTCCTACGGCGGTAATGCTTCCTAGACTGTCTTTTGGCCTCGCCCCCCGGCACTCGCCAAAAGGATGTCCCCTGGAGCTTTCACGTTTTTCAGGCGGTTTCCCCTCACCCTTTCGTACTCCACCCCTTAGCCAAGCTTCCTCCCCCCTAGTTTCTTTCGCCACATCCCCGGTCCGGTCAATATAAAACTGCCGCGTTCCCCGATTGTGCGATCTCCACTTTCCCCCTGTGTTATCCTAGAGATCGCCGCGTCACGATGTTGCCTTTTTATTGCTTTGCCCTCAGGGGGTCTTTTCGATCTGACGAACTCCTAGTTTCGTTTCCCCCTTAGCGGTTATAAATAACTTTGGAAACTCCCCGTTTTTCCCCCCTCTAGGGAGGACATTCCTTCTTCCAAAAGACTTCTTAAAGGAGCCATTGCCCCTCCCCCTTCGACAGGGGAGGGAGCGCCCGGAAACGCCCGTCTTCTTCCCCGTCATTCGCACGCCGGAGGCGCACTCATTTATCGTAAGCGGTTCCCCGTCTCCCACCCCGTTCACCATGAACAGTGCTTCCATTAAGTAAAGTAACGATTTAAGGGCTTGCGGGGCGGTTCGTCCCCACACCATTATAGGGCTGTCCGGTTTCCGCGTTGATTGAATGTTCCTTCTTCGTACTTGTGGGCTGGGTTTCTTCCCCATCTCTCCCTTCCCCCCGGGCCACATGCGTTTCCGTAAGTTTTTTCGCGTTCTACTCGCGCCAGCGTGTAGATGCCTATTTCTGAGCCCTCCGACCAGTCTCCCTTTAAATGCTTGAAGTCTGCGCGAAGATTGGGAATTGGCTTTTCCTTTTTCCCTGCGCTCCCAGACGCACATCCTTGGTTGTATCGCCTCGGTCCCGGCCCTTTAACGCCCCTCCGTAACTAGCTTTGCCCCCCCGTCTCAACCTTTCCTCTCCCTCTGTTGTAGGAGTTCCCGCCCCCCCAGACTGAAGAGGGGCGGTGACTCCCTCCCCGCCCCTCTCATTTTCAGAAGAGATATGAACGTTTTTTTGGAAGGGGTGTTTAGCGACCCCTTTACGTCTCGGAAAACCCGGTCCCCCCCACCCTTGAGGGATGTGACGCTTTCTTCCTCCCAGATAGACCGGATGCTCCCTTCCTTCTCGGGGGTTTGTCCGATTTTGCTCGGTTCGAGAGGGTTTTTATCTCGGTCGTAGGAATCTTTATATCCCCCTCCTCCTGACCCGAGATGGCAGCTTGCGAGCAGGAGAATTCCCCCTATTTTCCCCGTTCATGAAAGAGATGCACCCTCCCTCTAGAACATCACAATTTTCTACTCTCCCGATACACTCTCCGACTGGTGTTCTATCGCCAGGAGGAAGTTGCTTTAGCCACTAAGGAGTACCCGATCAAAGGGCTCCCCCTCTTTACGCACGCTATGAACTTCATTAAGGTTCGTCTTTCGACGCTCCTGTCGGTGTCTTACTGCCCCGGTTCCCCTTTTGGCGCGGTGTCCGGCGATGGTGCGGTCTTCTTGCTCTGTACGCCTTTGTGGGGTCACAAATCTCTTCGCCGTGCTGAACCCGATCGTTCAGTCCGTTTCCGAGCGTCAGAGTGCGACCGTTTACGATAGGCCGGGACTCCGCTTGCATGTTCCCTGTTCGTGGGAGGCGGTACGCTCGTCCTCTTCTTTTTTTTCTGAAGTTGTGTACCTACCCAAGGGGGCACTCGCCAGCTTTAATGTTTCGGGAGGTTGTTAATTTTTCTTTTTCCTGCTTCCCAGCAGAGAAAGAGTCCCCCCCCACCCCGTTTTTAGCCTCTTTTACCCAGAGGAATACCCGCAAGAAGGTATACCGGATGGGAGTATTTTCGGTTTCCCCCTTTCACATTCCTTTAGGCCCCTTCACTTTTTACACCTTTTCTGCTGAGGCGGGCGTAGAATCCTAGACACCAGCCTTACTCGTAATCGTGTCGGCCGTTTCATTTGTTTATACCTGCTCAGTGACGGTGTGCCTGTATAACCTCGACCCCCGGTTTGAGCACTTTTAGACCACGGCAAGAGCTGCCACCCTCCTTGCAGGCCTTCATTTCTCCCAGGGCCAGCAGCCGATACACTTTGAGACCACGGTTTTTTTTGTTCATTTGTCCTATGTCCCGCAACGTTTTTCCCTCCCTATTTTACCACCAAGCGGCTCGTGCAGTATGCGGACTTCTTGTTCGCTGCCCGTACCGGGAAGTGGAACGCCTCATTTCTTCCTAACGCGCGCCGCCCCGGTCTCCCCCGGAGTTTTTGAAGGTCCGTCGGCGAGCCAGGCCGTGAAGAATCTGGCCGTCTTCGGTAGAGTCAGGACCTCTCCTATGGTACGCCTCCCCCCTGACGCAGAGGTTTGGTTTTTCTCCTCGGTAAGTAACCTCTCTTCTCCTTACCTCTCCGTGAGAGATGACTGTCCTTCGAGTGAGCCGGCCATAACTTCCTCCGGTGGAGTCCTCCCCCCCTTCTTCGTCGCCTGGTAAAACTTTTTCACGGGACCCGTTTAGTCAAGTCCTATCCTCGAGAGTTTCTCAGTCTTTAGCGCCGTTTCGCTCTTCGTCGGTTCACTGGGCGAAGTGCTAAATGACCCAATTCCCCGCCTTACGACCTCTGGTTTAGAGGTGAGGGCCTTAAACTACTACCAGTTCTTGATAACCCCCCTGTCGAACGTGACTTTAGGTCCTTGGCCTAGTTCTCCTTTGCTCCCGACCCTTCGGTCCCTCTCGTTTGACCTCCAGGTCTCCGTGGTCCTTTAAGGGTCGATTCTACCCCCCCGTCTTTCCCCTTGATCGCTAGTGCCAGTGGTCCGAGGTACGTTAATCGTTGATCTCGAGTTCTACGGTCCCAGCAGAAAGCCGACCCCTTTTTCTTTTCCGCTTTGCAGGGCCGAGTAAGTCCTTTCCAGGGCTTCCCGCCCTTTTTACCAGCCCGGTTCGATCAGTTGGCGGCTTCCGTTCGGCCAACCCCATGAAATCCCCCCCCCTTGTTAACCTTCTTTTCTTGGCCTTCTGCCGGCCGACTACCCTACGCCCGTGAGATCTGTGCGAGATGTCCCCCCTTCGTGAGCACGTTGGATCCCCCCGCTCAGCGTTCGCACAGCCGGCTCCCGAAGCCCTTTTTTTTCTTTTCCCCCTGATCGGGCTGCCCGCGATTATATTTTGTGACTTCAGGCACGATTCCTGCTAGTCCCCGATGCTTATCAGGGCAGCCCCATACGAAGATCATTTTTCCGCCCGGAGTCGCCTTAAGCCGCGACGCCTAAGTCGGCCCTGGCCCTCTCCCTCTCCGACTGTGCCGGGACTTTCAAAAGACCGCGGAGCGTCCCCCAAGTCCGGGTCCAGAGCTGCGGGGTCTCCCTCGTACTCCCGTCGGTGGACGCTTCTTTTCGTCCCAGGAACCTCTGTAGGCATTCTTTCTAACTCCGACTGGCGATAGTGTACCGGCTATGAGAACGGTTTTTTGTCTTTTTTTCCGCTGGGTGCGAAGACGCAGCAGGGCTCGGGGCACTCCCTATGATTTTGCGGCTGGCGCCACCTCGATCTTTTGCCGGCCCAGCTCGAGGGCAGCCGGCCTTTGCTCCCCGCCTACTCCAGTCCCTATACGAGCACCCCCGAGACACAACCCTCCCCCTGATTCTGACGCACGTTTCTGAGCCGGCGTCTTCCCTTCGAACTCCCCGAGAGCGTCATATAAGCCATTTTTTTCTGGACCTGACCCCTGGTGTTTCCCTCGACGGGGAGCTTACCGCCTCGCAAGTGCTTCTCTATTCCTCTTTCCCGTCCTGTGATCGAAGCTCCTTCCCTTGACGACGCTTCCCTTCCTTACTTCGCGAGGGGCGGACTCTCCCCTTCCAAATTCGATTCTGAGTTTTTCTCCCCGGTTCGTGTCCACCATCAGTAGTGAAGTCGTTATAGGGAACGTCTTTCCTTTCCCCCTTCGCCCCCCAGGGAGGGGCATTCTCTTCTTGGCTTCGTGAGCCCCGTTTTTTGACCAGACGACCGACCCACTATTAGACAGGCCTATTTCCTTCAGGATCTGCTTCTTCGACCCTTCCGGAATATCCGTCTTCTCCTGACTTTCCCGCCGAGAAGGGCCGGCTTGCATGTGTGATAGGTTAAATAGATTGGCCATCCTCCCCCCCCCCCAAGAAGGCTAGCGTCCTCCCCTTCTTCTTTTGTTTTTAAGAAGATAATGGTGTCGTCCCGCCGCGGCAATCCCTCGATGAAGGAAGATTTTCTGTTTCTTTTTGCCTCCTTAAACTGAGGCCTCATGATTTCTTTCCAGATCTATTCGCTTAATGGTTCTGACGGCTGCCCGGCCCTTTGACGCTCAACGTCAACAACCATTTTTCTACCCCTTCCTTGAAATCCCCCGGTGCACTTAGGCTGTTCCCCATTAAGCTCCTACATTTTTTTTGCACCCCATCACTTTAGACCCTTTCCCCTTGGGCAAGAATAGTAGTTAGCCCCAAATAAACCCCCGTACAGGAAAAGAGTCAATCTCCCCCCCCCATCTTCCCGCGTGGGAGATATACTTCTTCCCCCTCAATTTTTTGCTGATTTCGATCGCGAACGAGTGTAGAGGAAGCTCTTTTCCCGTGACGGGGACGGGTTTTGATTGGAACAGACCGAGGCGTTTGCCAGGTTTCTCGTTTTTCCCCGGTTTTTTCCCCTGGTCCAAATTGAAAAGCGTTCGGACTCTTTACCTCCCCTCCCAAAGTGCTGTTTTCACTGATCCTTGACATACCTTTGCGACCCGGGTGCCTTGATGCCCCCCACCGCTAAGCCAGTTCCTTCGGCAAGAACTGACCTCCTCCCCCCCCCGCTTTCCCCTTATCTTACGCTTTACCGGCTACAAACCCTCCCTTGACTTTTTGACCGGCCCCCTTCCCTCGAAGTAATTATTGCGTCTTCGAGCCCCACCCTTCTCGAGCTTCGGGGCGTCGTGAAGGTTCCCCCTCTCACTTGGATTTTTTCTGGATGGCCCCCCCAATCTATCTTCAACTTGATCCCCACCTTTCCCTTGCCCCCTGGCCTGTCCCTTTCTCCGGCCGATCCTACGCGCTCCCGGTACCATTTGCCCTATGCCCTTTTTTAAGATCCTCTTCCCCTGGTTTTGATTTTTCAGGGTTGTGATTGATGATTGCCCGTCTGCGGCGCCTCTTTTCGTGGTTGGCCTTCCTTCGGGGTACCCGTTAAAGCTCCCCAAGCCCGCATTTCCCTCCCCCTTGATAGCAGCCTTTTCCCTTACCCGCAGTCCCTCAATCCTCCTCTCCTATTGGTTTTTTTTACAACCACGGAGGCTTAATATGCATCCCCCGAAGGTTTTGGGTATCCCCCCTTCCCCTCCCCTGATCGAAGAAGTCCTTCTTTCTTCACGACCGTTCCACGGCCTTGTCTTTCCGTGTGATTCCCAGGGGAGGGTGTGTCGAGACCTCTTCGGAGGGAAAAATTGATTTTTCTTCCCCCCTCCTCCCCCCCCTTTTCGCTCGCGACTGACGAGTCTCTTTGCCTTCCTTCTGCAGTGAATAGTTATTAATCTTCTCGTTGTGTTGGTGAAATAGAGGAGATGACTGAGTCCTTCGTTCGTCTTTTCGAACGACTTCGCCCCACTTACATGTATTCCTCTCTTCCACTTTCTCCGAAATAGCCGGCCCCGGCCATATAAAGGAGGACGCTCTCACCACGAACGCAATACGGTCTCCCTCGTTTCCCCCCCCTTCCCCTCTATCCCCTTTTCTCTCAGTAGTGCGCCCCTATCCGCGAAAAGGTTGACTTTTTCCCAGAGGCCTATGTCACAAGCTCGCCTTCTTTCATCCCTTCCTCCCTGATATTGTTCTGGAAAAAGTTTCTACCCGGGATTCGGCGGTGTATGGACTGAAGGTGACCTATTAAGCCGGGTACTCCCCCTTTCCTGCCTGCCTTCAGGCGGGATTCTCGTCTTCAGCCTTTTTCAGGCTCCCAACACCATCTTCGCGTTGAAATTATCCTTCTTCCTCCTTCGGGAGCGTCTCTCATGCAATCCCCGGTACGTGATGGGTCAGCGAGGAACCCTGTCTCCCCCTGGAACCCGTTCGCCATAGTACTGTGGCCCTTCAGTAGTGTGGTGGACATCCCCCCCATGTAAGGGGGCCATCTCCACCCTGTTAATCGGGCGTAGGTGTTTTGTCCAGGTTTAAGATCCCCAGCATCCACGTTCAAATCAGTCCCCGGTCGAAGACGAACTCCTACTGGCTTACGACGGGTTTTCGAGCTTTAACAAAGGACGGGATCTGACCCCTCCCTTTGCGTCGAAACTTACAGGGGCATTTTTCTTCAGCCGATTTCCGCTGGCCCTTCAATAGTACCGGAGGACCTTTGGACTGTCCCCTTTAGCGCCGTTGTGGGGCTCTCTTTTCATCGACCCTGTCCTCTCCGGTTTCCTACTCACGATTTTCACCGCCGCACGCTTATTTCTAGTTTATCGACCCGATGCCATTCTCCTTAAGCTACCGTGTCAGTCACACTTTTTAATTTTCATGCCCTGCCCCCGCTACTGAAAAGCCCCTCCTTCTAACAAGAGTTTTTCTTGCCTAACTTTTTTATGAGAAGTCTCAAATGCAAGAAAGGGAATTTCCCCTAGAAGGAATCCCTAACTGCGACCCGCCGGCTTCCCCTTCGGGAGGAGCTCTTCCCGAGGTCCTTTTCTCCCCCGGAATCCCAGTGGCGGTCGGCAGGACCTAGAAGTTTTTTTTTCTTCCTCTTTCCACCGCGCCCGTAGGTTCCCGTCTTTCCTTTCGAAGGGACCCCCTTAATTCTTTCTTTTTTTGTTTTATTGCATGAATCCTCGACGTTTTTTTCGCCGGGAACCTACGTCGGCGTCGGGTCAGTCATCACCACTTCCCTTTCGGATAGCTTAAGGGCCACTCCTTCGGGTTTCTCCTCCTTTACTTCTCCGAGCCCTCCTGGAGCGGTCGCGCAGTTAGCGGCCTTATTTTTCTTTCCCTTTGGTGGACGAAGTGATCACTGACCAGCCGTTTCCCCCTGAGTTTTGCCCCTTTTTCGTGGTAGATTTTGTTGCGTTTTTCGGTTACCATCTTAATCATGCCCCCCCCCCAGGGGTTCGGCCCAAATTCTCTTTTTTTAATTGCCCCGTTTCGAGAGCATACCCCCCTTTTTCCGTTAAAGGTGTATCAGCTCTTTCCTTCTTCCGGTTTCGAGTTTCAAAGAAAAACTGGTTCCCCTTCTCCATGTTTAGCCCAGCACGGGCGACGGGATCCTGACCCTTGGCAGCTTTTCCTTCTTCCCCGGCTAGCCCCGCAGCCGTTCGTGGCTCGACGTGACTGTTCGTGCCATCCTGGCACTGGACATCCCCCTGTCGCTCCGTTCGGCGGCTTCCGGGGGACTGATAACTCCTATTTGGAACGGGTGCTCTGCCTTTTGGAGGCTTACTGCCTCAAACCACTCCCAGTACCACGCTGCTCCCCTTTCCATCATGCCCCTCGTGAGCACGGGGGATGTCCACCCCCCGTGCCCATGCGTACCCCCTGCCCTCTAGGGATCCAATATGACACGGGTCTCCAACGATCTCGTGGACTCTTTTGCAGCGAACTCTTTCTCCCTTCGGCCGACTGTACCCCCCCTTTTGAACAGACCACACAAAACCCCCCAAAGAAGATGTGTGAATTCTCCCCTCCACGCGGACGTCAGAGCCTCCCCCCCCTTCCCTCCTAGGCCTCCGCGCCCGCCCCCTTGCTGACCTAAGTGAAAGGGCCCGTCCATCCAACTCCCCTCGCTATCTTGCCGAGTTTCCGTCCGCCCCAAATGCTTCCACGGAGTCCAATTTATCGCCCCTAGTTGTGAGCATATTCATATGGCCTTCCCCGGCCCCCCGGGTCTGCGGAGTCTTTTCGCCAGCTCCTTCCTGTTAGTCTAACCGACCGGGTAGGCGGGAGTCCTTCCCCCTTGTGGGTGCAGCTCGTCAGCCGTCTTCCGGCCTGGCGCCTCGATTGCGGTCTTGCGCCACTTATCATTGCCGGAGTCTAATTCGAGGCTTCCAGTTTATCCCTCTAGGCGCGCGCCCTCTCGATGTACACCCAGCCTCCCCCGCATGTCGAGTCACGGCTTTGCGCCTTCTGAGAGCGTTCACTCCCTAGCGTAGCGCTGACCATTGCCTAGAATTTGTGGAGCTGCGGCGACGAACTACGACACTTGTTTTTTTCTCTTTCCTAGTCTCTGTTTGCGTCCTCGTGCGTTCCCAAGTGCGCGCCCCCTATCCCTTTATTCGGCTCGGTCTCGGCCCCCGGCCTTTTGCTAGGAGCTGTCTCCGTTTTGGGGGGTCACAACATCATTTTTCTACGTGACATCTTTCCGGTTGCACTTTCCACAGGCGAGTCACGTTTGTTCTGGGGTCCGTGAAGTTTCCTAGGTCCGTAAGGAACCAACTATAGTACGCCTCTCTTTTTCTTTGCCCTGGTGAGATTCCTGAGCTTCCCCTCGTCCCACTTAATGTAAACCCTTGGCTTTGCGCTAGCAGGGTTTTTTCATGTGCTGGGCCTCTTGGGCCAGCCAGACCAAAAAGCAGGTCCATCTTCCCCGCTACCCCCTCCCCCCGATCTCGAGAAGTCATGTGTATAGCCAAGAAAGTCTCCTCCCACTGTCCTACCCCACTTTTTATTAGAGTGAGGAAACGTCATGGGTGAAGGTTTTTTTTCTCTAACCCTAGGCACTTTTTCCTCGAGGGTTGCCACGAGACCGTTCTATTGATATGGGAGGATTGTTCTTTTTCTATCCTCCCCGTACCAAAAATGGACCAAGGAGTGCAAGTTGCAGTTCAGAGTACTATATTTAGGGTAGTGGCAACACTTTTCCACTTCGCCACCGAAACTTGGAAAAGACTCGCCTAACATTCCCAAAACCAGGATACTCCAAATGAAGCTCCCCTTCTCACCTCTTTTCCTCCTCCCCCCTTTCCCGGAGAGATCCCTCTCCACTTGCTTTGCAGTTGTTTTCTGATGGCGGGGTGGTCTTTGTTCCTCCCCTTTCTTCTTTGCCCAAGTTTAGTTCGTTTTTAAAGGAAAACGGTGGGGCCCGGCAAGTGTTCTGGGACGCGCTCCCCATTCGTTAAAACCCCACTTGCTCATTTTAAAAATTCAGCCTGTCGGATCCCCCAGGACACGACAGTCATTAGAATGATGAAGTCCGGTCTGAGAGCTATGATCAGGCCTGTTTTTCCTTTTTTCCTCCCAAAATTACCATGAAAAGCGTCCGGCAACTAGTCATCCCCACCAGATCTAGGATTTGGTTATATGGGGCACAATCGGAGATTAGATAAGGCTGCGTCTTCCTCTCTTCTAGACACCCCGTCTCCTTGGCGGTTATTTCTTCAACATTCTTATTTTTTTTCAACGAACAAAACCCGCAAGGGCATTTCTTCTTCTACCCACGCTCCTGCCAGCTTGTCGATGCATACAGTCCTCATCTCGGGAAGATTATCCCCCTCTTCCACCTTCTCAGGTCTTCGGAGAATGTGAGGGCTCTTCCCTGCTCCCCCCGCCCCTATATGACCCCTTTATCCGCCTGGGGAACAAGCGTAATAACGGGCTTACGCTCTTATCAATACTATGGTTTGCCACCCCTCGATGACCTCTCTAGCCCAGCTTCTCTCTTCCCCCCTCCCGATTTTCAGACAATGGAGTCTGCGACGCAACTTCCTTTGACCTCCCCTATCCTTTATTCGAGCGATATAGGTCTTGGCTTCTTTCCTCCGCTCATTTCAGGATAGACTGTTTCGTCCCGACTCAACTTGTCGGTTTCCACTCCGCGGACTTCGACCCCCTTGCTTTTTCGCTCCCTTTCCCTCACTAGCCACGGACTGGGGGTGTAAATCTGAGGATATAGGGCTTTCCCAGAGAAGGAGCTTCCAATTCCCTTCTCGCCCCCATGCCACGATAGGACGAATCGCAGCCCTTTTCTCTCTCCGGTTTTACGGCGGGGTTCATAGAAATGTGACCGCGTATTCTCCACCGCCTTTTCCTTGACAACCGTCTCCTTCACGACTATCGCCGTGGTGGTTCTACTTCCCTCTCGACCGTTGACCCCGTGACTATCGTACAATAGCAAGACTCACTTTCCCCTTACCGACCTTATGCTCCGGAGTGTGCGCTAAGACCCTTTCTGTGTTTTTTTCTTGAAATCCTGCATTCTCCGACGGGCCGAGCTTCCTTTTGACCGTCGTCGCTCTGAAGGCGTGCGATGGCTCTCCACCCCCCTTTTCGAGTGGGTTTTTGCGATCTCTAATCGTTTCCGCCTTTCTCTTCAACCTTCGTGCACTTAAGGCAGATTCTTTCAGCGAGTCCCATAGGTAGGTAGCCGGACGCGGTTTCCCCCTCATGGTCAGGGAAGTTTTTCCCTCCCCCCCGTTCATAATTCCTGACTCTATGACCCTCTCTGCCTGTTTTATTACTGGGCCGTGTAGCTCCTCAGCGCCCCGCAACCTTTCCATCGTAGTGCCGTTTGGTGGTAGGCCCGCCGTAACCTTCCCCTGACTTGATTCGACTTTTTTTTCTTGCCTCAAGTTATTGCTCTGCCTTTTGCATTTCGGTGATAACCCTCGATATTCCCTCGTGCCTTTTGCTAGCGAGAAGACGAGCAATATGCCCCTATTTTTTAATTCCGTCGGCCCGGGCCATTTGCGAACCTGCGTCTCCCGTTTTTTAGACAACTATGCGCAGGATCACTGACTTCATCTTGCCCCCGGCGGAGAGTTCATCCGAACCACATGCCGCCTAGCTGGACTCACCAGGTGTTTTTTTAAGCATAGACTAGGTAAGTGGGTACCCCAGCCCCCCTCTAAACAGATTGTCCTAGTTTCCTTCCGAATGTCCCTTCCTGCCACCCCCGGTTGGCCGGTCAGGACCGGACGCGTCACCTGATCCCCACGCCCCGAAGGCCTCGCGGAGTATTTTTAATGTCGAACCCTGTACTTTTCCTCCTTTAAGCCGTCTTAGTAGAGTTTTTCTACTAGAAGGTGGTGTCTTTACTCCTACCACCTTCCCTCAGTCCTTAAGGTGCAAGTCTTTAGGTAATTTTCTTTTTAACAGGAATATATCTTTCCCTCCCTTTTGCCGTTGGTGCTATCTCTTCTTTCCCTCGATTGTGAAGAAGCCCGCATACCGGCGTCGTGTAGTCTTTTCCTCCAAATCGAGGTTCCTGATCGACGAGCTTCCCCCTTAAAGGCAAGGGAACTACGATTTCCTCTATCCCTCCATTTTTCTCTTCAGTTCGATCTCATTAGAGGACACTTGAGAAGGGGCGTCCAGTTCTCCCTTTCTAAGTCTTCACCTGAGAACCGCTTTTTTGTTGGTTTTAGTCCTCCTGCTGCCTTACATAGAATGTTCCTCCCCCCCGTGTTCTGCCCCAAGTGGATCCCTCGTTTGACACAGCCACCTCTTCCTTTTTTCCCGATTTCCCGTCGGTCGGAGTCCTTCCTGGTTCCTGTTTTCACGTCCGTTTGCTCTCGATGCGCAAATGCCCGGTCCACCTAACAGTATTGGACCATCGTTGCATCTTCTCGTCTTCTAAGCAGGCCCCGTGACGACGAGCCTACGAGTTCTCGCCCGTTCTCGCCAGGCCTGAACTGTGTATCACAGCGACCCGCCAGGTCCGTCTGAGGTTCCGTCGGGCGACTCCTATGGTCTGCGTTTTGCCCCCTCTGAGGCTGATGGCCGAAGACTACACCAAGAAACTCTTTCTCTTTGTATTTTCCCAATAGTTCGCCCTGAATGAACAAGCCTAATTGAAAGAAGAGAGAAGTTCCCAGTAGACGGGGATACCGGCTCTCCGACCCCCACTTTCTAGCACGCCAAGTGCAGCGCAGCTTGCCAGCCCCTCAGCCCGAAAAGGCTGCCGTCAATCGTAGCGCATCAAGTCTCTTCTCGAACCTGACTGACGCATTCAGGGACCCGAGAAACTTGTCCGATGGCCCCACCGCCAAGCGAGTATCGTGAGCCCTTCTTCACGGGTTCCCCCGATGAGGGAGTTTCAGCCTAGCATTGAAGGCGTTGGTGAGCTCTTCGCTCAATTCCCCTTTCGATGGAAAGCGACTTGCTGGAGAGTTTTTATTCGCTGGCGCTTCGGACCCTTCCTTTGACGTACGTTGTTTTTTCCGGTCCTCTTCCCCGCCCTCCCCGAGGCAACTTTCCCGACTGACCTTTTTTGGCTCAGTTCGAGGAAGAAGTCCTCGAGCCCTTTTCGCCCCGCCGGTATCGGTTTCCCCCCCGACCGCCTTGTCGAGGGAAGGATTTCCGCGTCCTATCCAACTCGCGGGAGGTCCAGAGAGGCCGCCATTGTTTCTGACTTTCGGGAATGAGGATAGGTCCCTTATCTTCCGACACGCCCTCATCCGTCGCCGGGGCCTTCCCCATTCTGGTCGGGGGTGCAAGCCGGACTTCTCTGCTGGGGCGGCGCTCCTCTCTTAGTCTATTTCAAGGGGTGAAAACCATAAGGTCTTTTCTCGATCGGCGTGCCGCTGTTTCCCAGGCGTCCAACCAGGGAGGGTCCGTTTTCTGTGGACAGTTGACCCAGACTCAAGGCCCCCTCTTCCATGCGACGGCTCCATTTTTTTCGGAGTTTTCCCGTCTTCGATAGAGACCCTTTATATGTCCTCCCTTTTCTGATCGTTTTTTTTGCACGAAGAGATCCATTGCATGTGCCCCTTGTGGATCGTGACCTTGGCCCGCCATTTTCCCACACCTGCATTTCTTCTCGTCCCCCCGACGCAGACGGAGCTCGTCCCCGATATTGTTTCGAACCCCCGGAATCCCCACCCCAGCTGCGGAAGGAAAGCTTTGGGACGGCCTCTTCCGACCCTGACATTAAGGGTGTCGGACGCCAAAGTCTCTACAGTATCATTTTTCGCAGATAACACTGTCGTCAGTATTGACTCCTCAAGGGTTGATGGTGAGATACCTCCCCACTTCTTTCTCACCACAGATAAAAGTCTCTCACCATAGTTAGTCGGCATGTCCGTTTTCTATTTCTTGCCCCCTTAATAAACAGCCCTTGGAACACCAGACCTTCTCTCTTGATTCCCACTCCCCAATTTCCAGGCACCAGCCAGACCCCCTGCAAGTCTGGAAATGAGGTGCCTTACTTCTGATCTTTGGAGAAGCCGTTTGGGGGTTGTGCGCGAGGGCTCCTTCTTAGCGCGCCACGCGTGCGGTGTCCATGTTTACTGCCCCCCTGGTGGTGGGATCATCCGCCGTCTTGAATCTTTTTCTAAACTTTTGAAAAGGCCCCCTCCAAGAAAGTTGCTCGGCTCAATTTGCCCGGGCAAATTTGGGCACCCTCCTTTCCATCCCCCCCTTTTGGCTCTTGACGGGATTTGACACCTGAGAATTCCGTCAGATTTCTCAAGCCAGAGCCGATCTCGGAGCCCAAAATCGATCCGGAAAGATGGTACTTCGACCCAAAGTCCCATTATTGACATTCCCTCTTAAACCGGGCAGGTGGCGTTATTGACACATTTTTCTACTAGCTGCTTATGACGTGCCTCATCCTCCCTTATTTGCTGGTGGACCATTATTTAACAGACCAAAATTCCCATTGCAAGTCCGGGCAGTATCTGGGTTACTACCGCGAGACAGCGTACTTCTGCAAGTCCTCCCTACAGCTTCACCCATACTCAGGGTACAATTTGATAGTTCTGTTATAATGAGTGGGTCCGCTTTCATGAGTACTCCCGCCCTCCCCGAACCAACATCTTTCACCCCTTTGTTCCTTTTCAGCAGGTCAAAAAGAGTCAAGACTAGTTACTTATCCCAATAACTGATGGTGTTTACACTTGGACTCGTGCCCTATCCTCCTTTTATTAGAGCCTCCACCAGAGTCCCTGACAGTACGTATCTCATCAACGCCACCCTCGAAGGGTTAGAAGACTATAGAATAAAAGTACGAGAGGGTCTCTCTCCTTTCCTTCAGTACAACCGTGTTGTATCAAGACATTCCCACTGGAGGCCAGATCTACGCTCTTATTTCTACAGAGATATTTATCCCTACTCATCGGCTTCTTTTTCTTTTGTACCTCGCATGCAGATTCGACCGAGGCTGGCTCTAATCGGTTGCAGACGCCCCTTGGGGAGCGCTCCCCCGCTTCGGTGAATAGGGCTCTCTTGGGACCGAGTCCCATCCCCACCTTCTGCCTACCCCCCGGTCCAGCGACTAGACATTTTTATTTTAGATACCCCCTTGACCCCCAGGGTCTTTCTAGCCAACGAGTAATCGTCGTCCCCTCGACAACTCCCCCGATAGTCGAACTTTTCCCGCCCTGCGAACCGCGACGGATTCGCCCCCTTTCTCTAAGTTCTGGCGGGCGCCTGCCCGTGAACTTATGACCAGTCCTTTGAGAGGAGCGGGCTGATAGGGTCGGGGCTTAAGCTGCTTCGATGTGAGGGTTTTGGCCAAAAACATCTTCGAAGTTCTGGTTGATGATACCCTGCGCTGAGAGTCTCTCCCGCTCAAAGTCCTTCATCGTCTTTAGAAACGAGGAAGAACACCTGTTCTACGGTCGGAGGTACGCTCGAATTTTTGCAGCTTCTTGACGTTGGGACTCCACCACGTCTAGGTTCCTGACCCAAGTGTGTCTGGGGGCTCAGGTGTAGGGCCACTTCCGTTCCTCACGAGCCGCCTTTGAAACATAGATGTCCGGGGTAAGAAGTGGAAGCGTGCCAGCGATCGACCGTATTTCTTCTCTGGGCTCAAAGTCGGCAGGTCCCCTTACTTTGCCGTTGTAAGAACACGTAAGCTGTAATTCTGCTTTCTTCGCAGAAGAATGGAGACTACGCGCAACTGCCCGAAGTCCGTAGGGTCTCCCTTTGAGAATATCGCCTTATAGTGCATTTTTTTTTGTTTGAAAGAGATCATCGGGGGTTGCCGGGAGAACAAGAACTGACCACTTTTTCGTTCGAGGCCTGCTCCCTCTTTTCCCAACCTTTTGGTTTTCTGAAAAAGGTTGTTGTCCCGCTTCTGAGGGTAACGCTCCCGCAGTACCACCATCTGGATATTAAACGTGAGCAATCCCTTTCCCGAGGGCGGTTTTGCACCCCTCGAAGCGAAATGCCCGCCCAGAAGTTCGAGCCGCTTAGTTCCCCGGGAGCCGGGTACGTTACAGTCGTTGGCCGAGTCGTTGATTCTGAATTTTTTGTTCTCCATCCGCCCACTGCCCGCCGAAGTACCCGGGACACTTTGACTTTAC
>Ga0179593_1353046_pt1 | contig 17113 bp, 10 predicted proteins | sample CZODoug2_1_08_16_FD_185931 | JGI IMG/M metagenome (GOLD analysis project Ga0179593, IMG submission 185931) | Vadose zone soil fungal communities from Angelo Coast Range Reserve, California, USA - CZODoug2_1_08_16fungal (PacBio error correction) | ecosystem: Environmental > Terrestrial > Soil >... | reverse complement strand
TTTTCTTGGGACGGACCTCCTTCCGTGACCATGTCCGGCGTCTGGTTGCACGCATCTAAGCACAATTCTCGCGCTAGGTCTCTTTCTTTCTTTTTCCAAGCTTCGTAGAAAGATGTGTGCGAGCTCCGGTCCTTCTATAGCGACCTTTCCTCCAGCGCCTTTCTCGGACCTCCGGTTTTACGACTTTGACTGGCGTATCTTTTATTCACTTCGCTTCGAGGTTTTTTCCCCATCTCTTTCTTCAATAAGTGGGTTGTTGGTCTCGTCTACCTCTTTTGGAGTAAGCGCCCTGCTTGTTCATTTCCCTCCCCTGACGAGTTCATGGGTCCGTCGGTCCGTTTTCGATCCTGCCGTCGGCGGCTCCCCCAAGGATGGCCATTTCTTTCCTTGCGGCCAGTCGGTTATTAGATCTCCTCTCCGATGCTCGCCCTATCATGAGCTTGTCCCGACTGCCTTCATGGCTGCATGGTCACGGATTCTTGTTGCCGGGGCCCCTTTCCTTGCGTCTCTTCAGGTGATCAGATACCACTCATAGGCCTTTTTACCCGAAGAATTTTTTGTGCGTGCCGTCCGTTCTCTTACGTTTTATACAGGTGGCCTTCGCCCGGTCCGAGGTTGGTCTTTTCCCCTTAGAGGCGAGAAGTACATGCTAGACGAATTTCGTGCATCGTTCTGGTAAGAATAACGACCCCCTTCCTACTCTGGTCGTTTAAGTCTTCGCTCCTGGCTTCCCCCTCCCTAGCTTTTTGTTTTTACTCCTCCGGGCCCGTTGCGATTCACTTCCCCCCCGTTCTTTATGGTCCTGTATGAAGTCTCTCGTAAGTAGGAGTCCCTTCTCACGCACTTCCCCCCGGAAAGTTGAAGGCGTTCTTCCCTCGTTTCTGTTCAGTCCTACCTTACGCCCTGATAGTGAAACGGTCTCATTCGTATTGCCCTTTTTCCCTTTCAGTGAGCTGGATGCTTTCTGTTTGACTCAGGCTGTTCACAATTCTTTTTTACGTTCTGCCGTCAAGTGGTCTGACCTAAGAAGGTAACCCTCGTGACCGTCTGATGTTGCCCGACGTACGGGGACTTTTTGGTTCCTGTGGTTTTTATCCAGTCTCAGTACTTACGCCGGTATGCTCCTCGGAGTATTTTGCGATTCCACGTCTATGTGTTCGTTTTTACCCCTTTTGTCCTTTCCCGGCGACTCGAGCGTAGCGCTTTTCGTCGTAGAATTCATCGACGGACTAGAACCGAAGTGTTTCCGAAGTAAACCTTGCCGATACCCGCCGAGTGCTGGCCCCGCCCCCATTTGCGACGCTCCGGTTTCGTTGCCTTTTTTTCCGGGCCAGGTACGTCTACTGCGCTGGAAAGCCAGTCCAGATGCATCATGTTTGCGTATTCCGCTCTGTGGGCTTCGCTGTTGATGTTACCGAGCAGTGCTTGACAGGCCCAGGACACTGGAGCATTCTCGTTTCCAGTAGGATTGGGTAGACTGGATGTAAGAGTCTGAGGTCCCCAGACTTCCGTCCCAAATCATATTCTTCGGAGTACAGATTACTTTTTTGTCGATCTTGGTACTCGACCTCTTTGGGGACCAGCACTCGGGATTCTTTGTTCATGATGATTCTATAGAGACTGAATCCCGTCGAAAATCTCTTCCGACTCTTCGTGCGTTTAGTATTTTTTTCCTATTCCTCGTTTCCCCTCCGTCGCTTTTATGCCCTCTGGTCGGACATCCGGTACCGTTCGAAGGTTCTCTATCAAATGTTCAACTCCCCTCCCATTATTTTTTTCCCCGCCGGAGTCCTCCGCTATCCTTCCAGAAACGGGACAGTTTAATTGATTTACCGAGCCGTTGTTTTCCTACGAGTTCATGATCATCTTCGTTTTGGAAGAGGAGGTAAGGGCTCGCGACCGTTCCTCCTTCTGTTATTGCTCCGCTTGCCCGGGCACTAGTTTCCCTTTTGGGAAACGGCGTATCGTTACCATCGCACTGGGGAATAGTTTTTTTTCAGGTTCCGTCTTGCGGAGCGACTGAAAAGGTTTGCTTTTTTCTTTCAATGTGCTGCAGAGGGCTTCGACCCAAGGTGCCTCCCCTACCCGGAGGGGGTTTCCGAAGGACGTGCGCTTTCCGACTGCGAAGGCGGCAAACACAATGGGCCTAACGGCACACCTCACGTCGGGTTGTCCCAATGTCTCCGCTAAACGCAACGGCGTTCGTTCCCCATTTTTTTCTTCGTTGCAGGCAATGCCTGTCTGACCGCCCCCACCCTCTGCCACGGAGTTCGAGCTATCTTGCGTAATGGCCGAGAGCGAGCGGTCTTCTTTGCTTGGTCATTTTCGTTCCTCTGAGCAACGTGTCAGATCTTTTTTCCCTCTCCTCCGTTTGTGTGTTTGATTCTCTGCGTTGTCGGTTTCACGTCTAGCGTTTTACCTTTTTCTCGCCACCTCGTTTCTTTTTTCCTCAAAACTACTGTGGAACGAAGATCTTCTCCGCACTTGGTTTCTCCGCTGTTTGGTCACCCTTCGACTCTGAGAGCGCTCTCTGCTTGTAGAGGAGGCCGGTTAGCGGGTTTCTTTTTCCCAAGAATGACCGTTTTGTTGCCGTTCGCCATTGTGTTTTCTTTCTTTCCGTTCGCTCGTCGTTTTTTTTTTGGTCGTTCATTTCTGTTTTCGGTGGTTTCATAAATAGTAAGAGCTCACCGGTGTCCCCCTTTGATCTCCACTCCGTCTGGCTCGCTGAGGCCCCCCGCGGTTTTTCTAGCCGAAGCGCCCGTTCCCTTATTTCCGCGGTCTCGGAGAGTGAGAGGGACCTCTCTTCTGATTTAGACCGTTCCCGGTTTCGTCTCCTATAATTTCCCCCCCGCGTCCGACTAGCTGAGTACGCCGGCACCGGCTGCCATGACTTTGCTTGTTGTCTGGTTTTTTTCGTTTGCGGTAGTCCAAGGAAGGCTGTTGTACCACATGTCCTTTCTAGAAACCTTACGTGTCCTACTCTGCAGACCTAGCGCGCTGCTACGTGTCCCCCAAGTAGTTGTCTTCGGGCCCCCCCCCCCCGATCACCCGTTTACGAAATGTTCTTCCTGACTGCGGTCCTGGCTCCTCCCCCCCATCATTGGTTCGGTTTCCGTCTTGATCTGGTTTTCGCCCGTTCTAGAAACCAAATTTTTTCCTGTAGTTACTCCGCCTCACTTATTCTTTTCTTGATCATCGTGTCCGAAATCGAGCGCCCAAATTCTTATGGTACCTCCCTTCTCACCCCTGTGGCTCCCTGAATTTTGGCTTTTAATGAAGTTCCCAACTCACCTGCTCGGGGAGTACAGTCCCATCGCCAGGTCAACACTTCATGATCGGCCGCAGTGAACTTTCCAACCCCCATGATTCTGAACTTTCGTTCGCTTGTCCCCCCTCCTTTCCATGGTACCTGCTCGCCCGGATAAGTCAGACTTAGCTCCGTGCCGTGTTTCCGCTGATCGGGTTGCCCGTTTCGATCCTGAGTTCGTCATCATTTCTGTTAGTTAAGACTCCCCGTGCTTCTTCTTCGCCCAAGCCTAGGGCTACCCCGTTGGGTCACGAAAAAAACAAAGTTTTTTTTATGATCCGTTTTTGACTTTTCTGGTACTGATCTTTCGTGACCACGAGTTAGGTAAGGGTCCCTTTAGCTTTTACAACGGCCATTTCCCTGTCCCCACACTCTCTTTTTTCCGCTTTGCTGCGGTCGCGGTTCTTTTTTATGCTTGCGTAGTACAATCTGATGTAGAGAGGCAGGTAAGTCCTCCCTTCTTGAAGTGACCTCTGATCTCCTCTCCCACACTTTTCAGAGGATCCTGTAGTATTAGTATGTCCACTATTTTTTTTTGAGGTTGTCACTCTAGTAAGTGATGGTCTTCGACCCACACTACTCTCCCGTACGCAATTCCGCCGATTCCATCTGAGACTTTATAGACACGCCCCGCCTTTTCTTTTTACTGCGCTTCAAGCGTCATCTCAGGGGCCGACGATCCGACGTTTTACGTCGCCTTCTTCTGCTGGACCCCCCCGAGCATTGGACAGGCGTAACTCCTGGTAGCGCGGGGAACAGACCCTGGGGAGAGAGAGCCGCGAGCCTGTGCTTCAACCCGGCCTCCGCGCTCGTTACTCTCTCCCAGGAGGTATTGTTCCTTTTTTCCGGCTTCAGGATTTGCTTGCCGTCCGACGTACCGGTTCTGCCCGCCGTGTTTCTCGCGACGGTTTCCTGTAAATTAGGGGCTCATGGACCTCCTCTTCCTGAGGGGTAGTGGTAGACGCGCACATGATTTCGACCTTTTTCCCGACTTGTAGTAGACGGGCACCCGGTTTGATTCTGGTGCGAAGCCTTCTCTTATCGAAGATCAGTCCCCCCCTCCGTCCAGCAGATTGAGCTCCGGCTGCGTTTTGAGTCCGCGCGCGTTTCTCGCTATGCCTTCCGGTGATTCTTATCTCGAACCCATTACCTTGCTTCGGCGTGAGGATTTTGTCGATTTTTCTGCAGCTTACTTTTGCCTTTCTACTCTTTTGGGTTGTTGTATTTGGGGCCTTCAGCGACTCGGCGCGGATACGAGCATAGTAGTTTATTTGTTCCCCTTCCGAAGCGGTATGCCAAGTAGATCCATGCCGTCGTGTGCTTCTTCAGTTGCAGGGGTCCCCCAGCCGCTTTAGACGAGATTTTCCATTGTCAGCTCTCCCGTCGAGTAGTAGGCGGTTGCTTCGTTCGTTGTGTCAGGGCCCCCCGAAGAAGTCATTCTCCTGTTCACCCCCTTTCCTTGTGTTCACGATTCGGCACCCCCCCTGCAGTTACCGTGAATCTTTTTCTACAGCGACCCTCTATAGACCCGGCCCTCTCATCTTCCTAGAATAGTTTCAGCCCCGCTTATAAAACGTGATTCGCCCCCTTTCAGAGGAGTTTGCGCGACCTTGGATTTTTTTCGACGAGACGTCCCGCCTTTTCTCCCTTTTTTACTTCTCTTCGACTGGTGTTAGTTGAACGTATGCAATGCTTTCCGTTTGTTGAGCGGCTGCTCCTAGCTGGCCGCTTTTCTCGGCGGGGGCTGGTCTCAGGCCCTTTACCGATCCGGCTATTTGGGCCTTACATTGGATGTCGGAGATAAGATACGGCTGCCTTTTCAAGCATCTAATTCTCTCGTCCCTTTTATTCCGGTGCTTCCTTTTTTGCGACACCCTCAGTTTACTTTTTTTCGTGCACCGATTGGCTGGACTAGTAAGAGGGATTCTCTTTTTGAGAGAGCCCTTCAGTCTTCCTTTTTCCTCTTCCCTTCGTCCCGTCGATGGATTTTTATACTTCGGTCTTTATTCGTTAGAAGTGAGCCGCAGTCCCTTACCGGGTGGCGGACTGCGGTGCGCATGAGCTTTACACTACGACTTGCGCCTTTGCTATGGCCTTTTCCGCCAGGTTATGACCCCAAGTTTTTTTTTTTTTGTACCCGGCCCCTTTTTTTTCTGGCCCTTTTTGTGAAGGCGATCTAGACCTCTTAGACGATCAGTTTTTCATGCGGACTGTAAACCGCAAGGGGGATGAGGGCCGTCGCAAAAGGGCGTAGAACCTCCCCGTTTTCTGCCTCCGAGTTCTGATCCCTTCACTGGTTCTTGAGACGGTACCCTTTTGATTTTGTATCGGAAGATCCATGGCCGATCCAGATCATGTTTGCCCCGAAGGCGGGCCCGCTGGTCACTGTAGGATGTAATGCTTCACCTTGCCCTTTCGGGTTAAATGAACTCACCACCTTGGGCTAGGCCGGGATTAATTTCGAGGGACGTTTGGTCGACGTGGTGATGCATCTTTAATTATTTTTCAGCTTTGGATCAAATGACAACTCCTCCCAGAGTAGGCTGTCATACTGCCACTTTTTTTCGAGCTCTGGCACCTATCTCTTCCCCCCCGTATCCCTGTTTCCCCTTGATGTTCAGTGATTCGCCCCAGAATGATGTTGGCCCCTCCCAGTAGAACTTACTTCACGGGGATAGTATTGACCGAAGTCCGAGTTCCCTCTAGCTGTCGTATTCCGTCATTTTTTGTTCGTTTATTGCCACGTCCCGAAGGTCTGTTTTGACGGGTCCAACCACTTCTTGCTCTTGCTTTTTCACGCCGGGGCTTGAAAGAGAACGTTCCCCACGGTAAAAAAGGTACTCCGTTTCTTCCCCCCCCCGTTATAGGTATGTCATCTTCGGCGTTTTTCTGAGGATTCTCCGGGTCCCCGTCTCCCCTGTCACTCTTCTTCATTTCTACGGTGAACTTCAATGGAATGGACTGTGCCTCGAAGCGAGCTAACCCCACCGGAGTTTTAAGTGTGGCTCCCTGAGAAGGACTTGACGTAGGCTTGAAAAGTTCGGGTCTATAACATGTTTATTTCCTCGACACAAGTTTCTCAAGTTCTTCGATCTACGTTCCCCCGCGACGACGGCGTATCGCCTTTCTTTACTGAGCATTTCGTTCAAAAATTTCGAATGACAACACTGTCCAGTTTTCGTTGGCCACTTACCGAGTCACACTCAGAAGGCTCGTCGACACGACAAACGATTTTTTCTTCTGGTGTCCCAGCCTTGATGGACCGAAAACGGAAGTCCTTGCGCCAGTTTCGTCTGGTGAGTGAGAGCCTGGAAATCGAGAGAGGTCGCTACTTTTAAAGGGAAATCGTCGTTTTCACCCGTATTCCTCGATCACTTTTTTCCTCCTTTCTTTCTTGGTTGTGGGAGCTTGCTTCGTGGCGGTTCGACGATGCAGTGACCCCAGTTCGATCTCTAATCTATAGAGTTTGAATCCACGCCAGCCCCCCCCAGACAGTTTTTCAATCCAAAGCTTCGTACACCTTTTTTTGAGCGTAAAGTGGACTGTTAAAAAGAAATGAGAAGCTCTTTTCGCTCTCGCTCGTGCGGGTTGGCTGGAGCGGGTAGTTGCCCCAACGACTTCCCCTTTGTTGGGTTTACCTTTCCCCGGCGTACGCGACCCCCCGGCTATTCCCCGTCTTTCGGGGGTAGATACCCGTTCGGGGGCTTCCGACCACCTGTGTTTCACACCTCGTAAGCAGTTTGAGATCACTTTTTTTTTCAAACCTGAATAAGGTTTCCTTTAGATGGGAACACGTAGGTCCCTCCGGTCGATGTTTTGATCTAGTACTTTGTTTCCGCGTTTTCAGCCGTTGACCGGGCCTTGTCTTATTCCTTGAGCTTTGTTAGTTCAATTTCAAGGAGAGTATAATGCTTCAGTTGTCGCAGATGTCTTTCCATGACACGGCCGCAACTTATCGTACTTGGACTTTTTGTGCTCGTGCTGAGTTTTTCGTGAGCATGCGTTGGTTCCAAGGGCTTTTTGAGTTCCAGTTAAGTATTTTCTCAAAATGTAGTATTCACCTCTTTCCATGCCCCCTGCTGGACGTCGACAGCACGAGGTTTGAAAGTCAGGGTTCCCAACCTGTCACCGGTGTTTCATTCAGTAGGTTCCGGCTTGAGTAGCGCCGTTTTTTTGTAAGGATGAGATGACTCCCTCACGCTTCTAATGTCACCTCATGGGTTGGTTTCGGTGCGGGGTCCCACCCTACGATGTCGGTGGCGGATCTCAGTATCGCACACCAGTTGGGATTTATCCCGCTCTAACTATTTCTTCTTCGTTGTCTCCCCGTTATATGGTGTGAAACCTCCAGACCATCGCAGTGACATTTGGACTACCTCCTTTCCTAACCGTTCTAGAATTCATTTTGTTCCTGAACCCTTTTTTCGAATTTTGGGCCGTCTAAGAAAGTGACCTCCCCCCCCCCCAAGTAAGTATACTTTTCAATTGTTTTCGGCCTGGTCCGTATCCGCGGTTACGTCCTGGCCCGGGTCCGTTACGTTTTCTTGAACCGGACGAAGCGTGAATGCTCCGATGAGTGCCCGCCTTGACCCTACGTATCTGACCGGTGGTAACCACTTTTTATCGTAAGTCCTGTGGCATGCCTGACCGTTAAGCCGATGTTTTAGTTCTGATAGCCTTCCCCCCTGCCAGTCACACCGGGGTCTTGGACGAACTTGAGTCTCTTTTGGAGTCAACGAGATTTTTTTTTCATCTGTGTAAGGGCGTTTACTTTTCTCTGTTAAAGAAGCTCCCACCGACCGGTCCGGGCACTGGCCCGTTTTTTTCCGTTGCGCCTTCGGCGTCTAGTAACTCCTTCGATCAGGAACGGGAACTTCCCCTGTTTTGTTTCAATAGCAACGTACGAGCTGCTCTTGACGAATTTTGCATCCCTTCCCTGCCCCCTTGAGTTCTCCAATGAGAATTTTCCCTATTTCTTTATCTTTGATGTATTCTACACTCCCTAGGAACTCCCTCCGCTCCCATTCTTATCTCCGTGATGAGACTTCCCCAGGAGACGTCGTAAATACGCGCGAAGACCCTGAATGCGATGAATCCTCCCCCGTGTTGGCAGGCAGATGTTTTTTCGCGGCAGTCGAGGAGGCGGGCTTTCTGTTATTTTTTGTTATTTTTCTTTGTGTTTTGTCCCTACCATTCTCTCATCCCCCTCCCCGCCCCCGTCTCTGGGTCCGCGAGTTGGACAACAGATCTTTTGAATTTCGTCGGACAGTGTTATGTCTTCTTTCCCTTTAAGTTAATCGCCCGGCCGCACAGTTTTTTCCTTGCGTACCGTGAGAAGGACTTTGCATTTTAATCTCCTTTTTCTTTACCCGGCGCACTACCTGAGGATGAAGTGTCTCGGCGTGTAGATTCGTGTATACGAGCCTCCGTCCCAGCTGCTCACCCACCCCCCCGGTTCTTATGCCGATGTATGATTGGTCGACTACTTTTACCGATCCTCGCGGAGTCCTTGACGCACCCCCCAAATATGGTGAAGCATGGTGCTCTCCACTTGCTTTCGTCGACGACCTTTCTTTGAGCTTCTTTCGAGATGCTTGATGAAATTTCCTCCGTCCGCTCATTTCTCGACCATTGCTGCTCTGACCGTACGTGTCCCGCCGGGCCAGGTTCTAGGATGGCCTCGGATCCGATCCTGAGTTTTTGCGTCGCACGGCTCCACAGAATAAGTTTTGGTGTTGCGAGATGTGGTTCCCTGTACCGAGTTGCGCGATCGGGCCATCCTCTCCTGCCTTTTTTTCACTTTCTCACGCGCTTCGACAGTCGGCGGCTATCTTTGTGTCATTTTCAAGTCTCCCGAGCCATTTTCCTCCCTAAGCGGTATCGAGCCGCCGAGCCCGGATGATTCCGCTCGTGTCTCGAGTCGTTGCATTTCTGGATGGTCACGTCTGTCGGTGTCCCGTCTTCCGATGTGTCGGGCGTCATGTGACGGGGCGTCATCCATAGTTGCCCCCTCCTAGGACGTCTTATACGAACCTTCGTGCGCCTGTACTTGCATGGCCGACATTCCTTTCGCCGTTTTTACTCGTTCTTAGTGCTTCCCGTTTTCCCTCGGACGACGGATTTACCGCAGACCCTTCTCTCGGCGCTGGTTTACTCAAAGTTTTCCGCTTGACCCTCGTTCGGTGGCGTTCCGTTCTTTTTTTTCCGCGTGTCCGTCGGGGGTTTCAGGTGCCGAGGACGACTACACGTTTCTTCACAACTAGCTGTCTTTTCTTTCCGGAGGCAGTCTTCCCTGCTGACGTTCCGACACGGATGCATCGGCGTTGGAATTGAGCTAGTGTGGTTTTCGCCATCGGTTGCTTCTGCCCCCCTCTTGTTGAACTCGTTTCGTAAGACGGTCTCTTTTTTTCCTATAGGGGGCCTTCTCGCTCGTCAGATCTCCGTTTACATCGTTTGATGTAGACGCTTCTTTCGGCCCGGTGGTATAATGTGCCTCCCCCGTGCTGAACGTTTTCGGTTCGTTATGTAAGGTGTACAGATCAAGTCCAGAGACGGTCGTCGATCTTTCTTAGCTCCTTTGGAGATCAGTTGAGTACCAGAAGGTGTGACACTTTTCGTCTCTCAAGAATTACCTTCCTGATATCAGGAGGCCTTCTGCGTTTCCAGGCCGTGGTTGGGAACCACCGATACCCTCGGAAACGGCGGACGTCATTTAGCTATGCCTCCTAATCTCCCTTTTCGAGGAACTTACCCGGGCAGTATCGATCTTGGACCCGCAGTTTTAGCCTGTTGACGTAGACGGGCCTCAAGTGTTTTGTTTCGCCATGTGGCTGTCTGCGATTTTTTGCTTTTTCGGGACGCAGGCGCCACCTTATTCGAGGATCTTTTTGAGGAGCCGTTCCTTTCTACGTGGTTATGCTCTCGTTCGTTGTCCACCAAGATCTTCCGATGTCTCCGAATCTCACACGCTTTAGGCGTCCGACTTCGATCCTTGGCGAGCTCGCCCCCGACTCGTTTCCCCGCACCTGCTGATGATAATTTCGTGCTGCGATCCGAGCAGCCTCAATTCCCTTTCTGTGATTGGAAGGTGATTCTTCTTTTTACAGAACGGAGTGCCCCCTTTCGTCCTGCTTTCGCTCTACTTTCTGTTCCTTTCCTTTATTTCCTCGAAAGTGTTAGAAACCAATTTTTAAAATGCCCTGCTCCTTTTTCTCCAAGGCCGGGCGCCAGTTGTTTTTTGTTTTTTGCAGCAAAGCAAGGTACCAATGTCAGTTGTTACTCTTTTGTCATCGATTAATCTTTTGAAGCATGGGAGAGTACTAGATACTGGTGGTTATCTTCAAGGTTAATCATCTCTTTCACTGACCTTTTCCCTTAGAAATCTTGGTTTGGGCCCTCCCCCCGCTCTCCCCCGAGAAAACCATCCACTTTTCTTGGTCTCCTACGTTTTGCTCCGCCTCGGAGTCTTTTGCCAGAGTTGATGGTGCTTCTCCTGGCTGATTAGGTATTTTTTGCCACACAAGGTGCTCAGCCTCTTTTGCCGGACCATCCGACGTTTTTTTAGAGCTAGGCCGGCGCAGAGCTCTTGCCACAACCATTTGCTTTACACGCTGTCGTGCTTCACCTACCCCACCCCGAGCTCATTACACGCGGCGGGCGCGTCTTAACCCTTCCTTTTGCGTGGCGGTGCACTGCTTTTCTTTTACCTTGCAACACCAACTCTTGGGAGGCGACAGGCTCTTCTTTTGCTGGTAGTGCATGTCGTACGGAGAGCCCTTGTCTGTCGAAACGCGTCGTTACACTTTTTCATAGGAAACGTCAGCCCTCTTCCCCCTGTTTCCCCCTTTTGGTTGTTTTTGCTCTTTTTCTCTTTTTCTTTTGATTCTCCCCGGTTCCCCCGACGACCTCCGTGACTCGCGAGCTTGACGCGTTTCGGCATCCCCTACTCCACTACGTCGCGCCACTGCTCGTCTCTTTGCGGCCACTGTGTTTCTGTCCATTCCCATGCTTGTTTTCCCTAGCCCTCAGGGCGTGTTCCCTAAGCATTGGCGTGTGCTCTTTCGCTCGTTGTGCGGGTTCAGGTTCCCCCCCGAAACTTTGACATGTATTTCGCCCCATGGTGTTTCCCATTCCCTGCGGCCGGTAGCTCCCGCGTCCTTAGGGGGTATGTTCGTGGTCATTGGCTAACATGTGGCGTCTACCCTCTCAGTTCGTGCCCCCCTGCAAATCCTTCCTTCCTCCCGGGAGGCCTTCGCCTTTGAGTCCCACGTAGTGCCCCGTTTTTTGATCTAGTTCTTCTTTCCTTTTCGTTCCCCCTCCTATTGCAGTTGAACTTTCTCCCCTGACTGGAGATTGGCCACGGCTCGAAATGCTTTTCAAGGATTTTGCTACCCCCCCCCCAACTTCCTATTCGTAGGAATTGCTTTAAGTCGTACGCAACGTGTTCTTCCCTCCTGATGGAGTTTCTTTGTTGGATTTTTCCCCGTCTAGCCTTTTGCCAGGAGTGTTTGGCAGACTTTCTCCAGTTACTTCTTTTAGAACAATAGACTGGCCATCGATGCCTCAGTTAGCGGCAGACGTTCTATACTGAGGGGCACTCCGTTCCTCTGCCCATTCCCCATGTGCCGAGATCTGCGGATTTTTTTTTCAGCTCTTTTTCTCTGCTTCCTCCCCTCACGTGAGCATCCCCGAGGTGGCCAGAGTCCGACTTAGGCGTCTTGCCGGATTGCCAACCAGTTGCAGTACTTCTGCCAACCCACCAGATGACGTAGAAGCCCTGCTCCTTTTTAACCATCAGAAATTGAGAGCATCCAATTCGTACCGTTTCCCTATGAGTCACCGGCTATTCCCTTGTGCTTACTGCCCTCCCGGCACCTTTGTTTTTCTAAAGGGCCCTCACGACATACGGAGCCCTTATAAGGAACTTTCTTTCTCCCTTTTTGTCAGCTCTGGTCTTTTTGGTCTTTCTCCCGCGATCCCTTCCGAAGCATGAATTCCAGATGAGGACGCCGTGCCCCGAGGTGATCGGCCGGGTTTTTTTCTCGCCCATTGTTTCGTCCAGTAACGGTGGCTCTCTCTTTCCTACCCCCCGCGGTGCTTGGTACTTAAGATTCGCCTTCCGGGATTCCACCGGTTTTCCGTTACAACCGATTTTCCGCTTCCGGGGATTATGACACGAGCGTTCATCCCTCTTTTTCTATAAGTTCCTACCTTCCTTACCCCCGAACGGTCCTTCCGGCTTTTTTTCATCGGAGGATTTGTCGGGGCCCTCCCTCCTTAGTCGTACAAGCATTAGTTTTTATCTCGGCACGGGAAATTCGCTCTGAGTTCCCTAGCTGATCGGCTTCGTCCCCCTTCTTCCTTACCGTGCCCTCCTGATGTACTCTTACGAATTTGCCCTTTGGCACGCGTAGTGGAGACTGAACTTGAATTCCCTCTCTCCCCCCCCAAGGATCTTTCTGCGTCCCTTGTTTGCATGTTCGGAGCGGGCTCGGGCCGACTGACTTTGGCGACTTTTTAGTTTTCCGTGGACGTCGGAGGACACGAGCCGACGCGCACGGCGTCCTCGCGTCTGATCGGCCGCGGCCGCCCTTTTTTTATTGTAATTTTAGTTTGCAGAACACAGCCTTCGAGCCCGTCGCCTGTCGCGTGCGACGTCTCGTTCGCGAAGGGCTGCCCGGCTTCACGTTCGTACCTTTGCTCTCCGGCCGCCTTGAATGGAATTCAGCGGACTTACTTTCTCCAATTTGAGCCTCATCCTGTCCTGAGGTTTTTCGGGTAGCCGCGCACTGCCGCCCCTTTGTCTCGGCGCATTCCCGTACTTTCCTGGGCACCGACCCCCGTAAATGCGTACTGATGTAGGTGATCTAGATTAGACATCCTCGGTCTCGGAGGAGGGTCCCGAGGTTCTGATGGCTTTTTCGTCGAGTTTTTGCCGCACCTTGAAGCTCCACGGATGGACCACTGCCGTCTTGAGAAGCAGGAAAGGGATGATTCTCTTGCTCTTGATCTCGTGAGCTACCCACATCATCCTCTTTTTTAATCCTTTTTTTTTTTTTTAAGAGTTTGGCGTAAGCGCCTCCTTCGCGATTGCCATCATCAAGAAGATAACTTTATGTTTCCTCCCCCCGTTCTACTTTTTCTAGATAAATGAGGCGGCTTTTTTTCCTTTTGCCGGAAAGTTCTCGATGCGCGTCCCTAGTTTTTTCCCGTCTCGCTCCGTTCTTTTTCCTTTATGTGCTCGAGTGCGTGCTTCCGACGCTCAGCTAATTTACAGTTTTGAGATATTCCTCGGAGTCCGGAGGGCCCCTTTCTTGTGTAACCACGACCCAGTTTTTCTTTCCTTCTTTCCAGTTCGTTCGCCCCCTCTAATTTTTCCTGGATCCATGCGGGTCCCGTTCGTGAGTACGTAGCCGTGGCGACCCTCGCGTCGCCGTCACCAGCCTCTGATCCCTTTTTGGTTTCTACGGATTTTCTTCCACCTCGAACGAGGTTCCCCTCTCCGGGTTTCTTGGCCTGCGGTTTTTGGTGGACGTATGAGGTTTGGCCATCTCCGGGCACGCGGAGGACGATTTCCGTGAGGGCCCTGACTTCAGCTGGCCGCTTTCCGTCGTCTTTGGAAGGTTTCGTTCACGCGTCTCCTTGAGATCAGACGTTGCGTGCGTGTCCGGGTTTCGTTTTACCCTAAGACTGAGGTGACATGCGTATTAGTCTGATAATATTGGATGATCTTCGTTTGTTTTTCTTTTTTTTCTCAGAGTCCTTCACCCTCCTGGGTTTCAGTGCAGACGCGACCTCGTTGGTACGATCCGGTCGACGTTCTCATGGTGCCCCGACGTTCTTTGGTCGGTCCCTTTGTACAGTTCCCTTTTCCCTTACATACGCTCTAGCCCTTCTTGCTTCTACACGAGAGGCTGTTCATTCTTTTTTTGACCCCGTTGAAAGGTTCATTCGATCGACTTCCTTCTGGCCTTCCTTTCAGGCTGCTTTTATTAATCAAGGGGTTATAGAGAAATAGTCCCAGGGTGCTATACGCGGCAGGAGTAGGTCCTGAGACTCCCTTCTCTCATTCGGTTCGAGCCGCGAGGTTCCTTTTCTGACGGCGTTAATCCCTTCGATTTAAATGTTCTTCCGTCCGTCCTTCCTGGGAATGATGGGAGTTTACTTCGCGATGATTGAGTCGGGTAGTGAACTGGAAACTCCCCCCCTTGAGGATGAGGTAGTCAGTTTGCGGAAGAGGGGTTTTAACGGATTTGGGAGGCGATCAGTCTTTTCGTGATTGTTAACCCATGACCTTCCGATGGCCCGTTAAGCTCATTGTTGGCGGCGTAAGACCTTTCCACTCGGTTTGGTTCTGGAGAGTCCTCCAACTACCTTGTAGTTTTCCCCTCCACTCAGAACGATCAGCGTTTTTTCCGATAGACCCTCTATCAGTCAACGCTCTAGTTCTCTGTTTATCTTAGGTTTGCACGCGAGAGTTGCCCCTCGTTCGATAGTCCGTCGCGATCCCTGTTTCTTCTCCAAGTTTTAAGGTTTGTTGTTAGTCTGTTCCACTTATGTAGTGCGCGGTCATGGGCGCGGGACCCTTCAGGGCCAGAGCCCGCAAAGCCCTGGCTCCTAGCGTTAGGCCGTAAGAGTCATGATCCTTCGTTTCTTTCCGAGGCTGATGATCCGGTTCGCGTTTAGAAAGTCCCGCTCTTCTTCGTAAGGTTCCTTCGTCACGGAACGCCTCCACTGGGGAAACTCGCCTTATCCTCCGAGGATAACACATCCCGGAGTTTACCGTGTATCAGGCGAATGTTCGAGCGAGGAGCGACTGTCAATTTTTGCCAGTTTTTTCGAGGAGAGTTTGCAACCGGTTATATCCCCCCCGATGTCACGGAACACCCGTACTCTTTTTAGGCGCTCTGGCCCCTTTTTCTGGTTCTTCACCCAATGAGCAGGACCCCGGTCACGTCGACATTTTACGACCCCCCGCTTTTTTTTTATTTTTAGACGTTCTCGAGTCATACCATGCTTAGGGTGTCCCTTGAACCGCTGATGAATGGACGCCAACACCATTTTTTCGGCAGTCCGACTAGTTTCTCCACTTCCCCTTGCTGATGATGGCCGCTCACATCGAGTCGCTTCGAATGGCTCTTCGTTTTTTTCCCCTGAGCTTCGAAAGCTATCTTTTACTTCTCTCCTTTTTTTTTGTGTCGAGATTGAGATGCGTGCCGATGCGCCAGTTTACGAGAACTCGTGAGAATCTTCTGCTCTGCTCCCCTTCTCGTGTCTAGGCCCCTTACCCTCAGCAAACTACGTCTTGACGCTGCTAGTCCGACTAGGACAATTTTTTTTTTTTCGTAACCCCATTTTTTTTCCCTAAACGGCAGATTCCGCGTGTTTCGCCTCGCTCTTTGTTCTTTCTTTTGGGGGTGTTCGAGGGTCAGGTCCTCCCTCCGTGCTTAGGTTTTCCTAACCGAGTAACTCATTCCCCGCGCTTCGGCCGTCCTTTTGTCCGTTCTAACCCGCTTTTCTTTACCATCCCCCCTTGTAGGATACTCTTCGCCAGGAGAAGGTGAACCCTGACTCCTGGCTAGCTTTCTGGAGCACCTAGCCTCGGTGTCATTGATCTGTTTTTACGCGCCGTTTCCCCAGTCCGGACGTGTCCGGGCTGGCGCCCTTCGAACTGGACCTGATTTGAGTGCAACCGTTTCGGGAGTAGTGTCTCCTCTCATTTCTTTCGACCGATGTTCCTCGTAATTCAATCCGCTTTCCTCTTTTTTGGGCCGTTTCCCATCGGCTGATGGTTCTCGCTTTTCTTTCTTTTCCTTTTTTTTCTTTTTTCCCTTTTTCTTGAGTTTTCACCAGTTCAAGGCCTATCCACCTTACTGTGTATAGATCTCTGATAAGTCGCGCTGGTTCAGTCGCGGTTCTGGTTCCCCCCCACTAATTCCCCGGTTGTCCTCCTGAAGGAACTTCTGCGTTCCAGCTACAGTAGCTATCCCCCCCTCCCCTTCGTTCCCATCTAGTTTCTTTGGTCCGATAGAGTCGGCTTTTTCTCTTTTTCTTAGTTCCTAGTCCAACAGTTCAAGTAAGTCAGCTCCCCTCCTTTTCTGCTTAGTCAATATTTGAAAATCATGCTTCTCGCGTTTTGCCCGTATCCCGTCCCCTCCTCCCCTCAACCACCGCTCTCTTCCTATGTTGGTTTAATTCTTTTCCCGAACTCAATGTCGGGTTACCCCTTTTCGAAATTTTTTTTCCCCAATCCCCCACCGGGGAAGAATCTCCGGTTTCATGTTCTGGGGACTTGGTTTTTTCCTTGAACGTCTTTATCTTTACTGGTACAGAGTTCGAAAGGAGGATTTCCGACTCCGCGCTGCGTGGAAACTCCTTCTCAGTTTAGCGCGATACTTTCTCGATCATTTGCTTCGTCCTCCCTGGTCACTGCCCTTCCGTCTAAATCGATTGGCATTCGCTCTCTTCACGTGTGCGGCAAACCCCGCTTTTTCTGAAGACTGAGCGTCGCCTTCTTTGTCATCGAGAGTCTTCCCTTATTGCTGGCGTGTCTCTTTAAAATGTAGTCCTCCACCCAGACCCCGGTTTGGCCGCATGAGGAACCCCTTGTTGAAGGTTTTTCTGCGTGAGCCATCCGATGATTTTCCTTTTGCCAGGGCGGTCCAATAGTGAAGGACGTAGTCTTTTATAGAAACAATACCTTCCCCTTCGCGTCCTCTTCCTTAAGCATTAGAAAAGGGTGGCAAGCTAGTACTGTCGCGCGACGCGCCGTCCGCCCCGAAGGATACTTCTTGCGTGAAAAGGGAG
>Ga0179593_1378050_pt1 | contig 17114 bp, 11 predicted proteins | sample CZODoug2_1_08_16_FD_185931 | JGI IMG/M metagenome (GOLD analysis project Ga0179593, IMG submission 185931) | Vadose zone soil fungal communities from Angelo Coast Range Reserve, California, USA - CZODoug2_1_08_16fungal (PacBio error correction) | ecosystem: Environmental > Terrestrial > Soil >... | reverse complement strand
CCTTCCTTCATTCCGAGACGGTCTACGTTTCCCCCCTTTTCCTTTCGTTCGCAGCAGACCCCCCGTTTTTTTCTTTCCGTCTGGGATTCATCTTTTTAGCTTTTTTTCAACAACAAGGCTTCTTTTCCCTGCCGCTCACGTTAATTTCTTTTTACGTCCCCTCTGACCCTTTCAGTTTGACCCGAGGTTCGAAGGTTCGGATCGACGTTCCATGGTGTGCCTGCTCCCTCTCTTAGCGCGGGTATCGGACGCGAGTTCGTTTTCCCTTGGCACTCCTACCGCCTGCTGTCCCTCGTGACCGGATGACCTGATTCTCTTCTAAACTTTTTCCGAGTGCACCTGAAATTTCCCTAGGCCGCGTCAGCCCCCACCTGGGTTGTTGAGACAGTACTTTCATACTCTTTGTTATAATCCGTTGGTTTTTTTTTTGTGATCTCGATGCCGGCTACAAACGAACCTGGTTTTTTTCCTGGAAACTGTGGTCTTGGAACTTGATAGGAACTGGCTCCCACGTTTCCCATTCCATCCTTGCCTTCTTCACTTTTTCTAGATACTCCGACCTTTTTGTTTTTTGATTGCGCTCGCAACCTTAGTGTATTCAAGATATCAAGCTCTTGCGCCTTCAACTGGCCTATAGACACTTTCCCCAAACCCAGCTTAGAAGTACTGTGCCTTATATTTTTTATTTTGTATACCTTGTAAGGTCGCTTGGACAAAGTTATATAAGAGACTTTGGTTTTTTCCCCTCCCCCTATACCACCTAACTCCCCCTTCGATCGAACATTCAAGCGATTCCTTTTAGCAAGCTCCCCCAGGGGTCAGAGGTGTGTTCAACCTATCCGTTTATTATAGTGGACTTTCATCGGGATTCTCTCGTGACAAACCCCCCCTCTCCAGTTGTTTTTGTATTAATGTCCAACTCCTGCTTCCTGTTTATTTGTCTCCACTTCTTCGTGTCGAACTTATCTCTTTTTCTTCGCCCGCATCAGTCTTTCTTTCTTTGGAGAATGACCTCGGCTTTTTCAGTCCGACGCCGGAGAAGGTTTTAACCTGCTTCTTTGTGGTTTCGTTCTTTGGATTCCTCGGGTCTCTGTGGAAGCGAGTTTGTTTCTAGACCCCCTTCAATTTTCTAACGCGTGCTGTTCCTACCCATAGCCCCGGCTCCCAAGTGTCAGGTTCTTCCTCCTGTGCGCGAAAATGTTAGTCCCCCCCCTCCAAGAGGTTCTTCTATCTTTTATCCTTCCCCGCGTGTAGGCTTTGTATCTTTTTCTAGATTTTTTTTGTTGGTCGGGACTGCTAGATACCTTCGATTTTAGATTTGGTCCAAGGGGAGCCTTGACTCCCCCGTAATCATTGAAGGTCGGGGGGAATAGAAGCTTTTCTCATTCTCCCTTTTCCTTCCTTTCTACCTCTTCCTTCATCGCAGGTGCCCAGAGATCGACTGGTTTGAAGGAGGATGGGTATCCCTAGGCAATGACCTTGATAGTCCCTGTCGGTAATTCGTTATCGCTAGTTAGTGAGTACATCCCTCCATACTTCTTCTCTCCTCTCCTTTAGTCCGTCTCTTTCCCTTGAGGCCCCCCAAGTCCTCTCTTATGTAACAAAGAGGTTTGCGTTTGTCAAACGTGCTCGCCTTTACCCCGTTTGTCATTCATGGATGGGTATCCAGCCTCCCCGTCCTTCTGTTCTTCATTGTGAAGTCGTTTCCTAGTAAGTCCTACTTGTGTGGCTTCTTCCCAACTTAAATCAGTGATTCCTGATACCCTCCGCTCGTGGTCATCCTGCCCACCTGCGTTACGGTTAGCATCTTTTCCCGACTCAAGTTTTGATTTCGTAGGGCCGAAGGCAGCCTTTTCGGACATACTTTGATTATAGTAAGAGCTTTTTCTCCCAGCCCCCGAGGTGCTCGCTCCTTTCCTTCCCTCCGATCTGCCATAATACGGTCCAAGTACCCATTAAGTAGATCGCCCCCACCCCTAGTGACCCTGCGTCTTTGTGATTTTTCCCTCAGATAATGGGCAGGTGAGAACCTCTGACCCCTCTTACCCCCATTTTCTCTGATCTACCTTGCGGTTGGAGGCACCCGATTTCCTTCCTTCCTTCTAATCGACCCTTTCGGAGTTCGCCGGGCCGGCCGACGGGCCCCTTCCCGGGGCGATCCTCCTGGTTGTCGAATGTGATTCCCCTTCCACACTGAGGTTAATAGAATATACGGTTTTGCTTTCTTTTTACCTCTACCCTATTCCCGGACTTCTAGGACCGCCCTCGTCTCACTCGGGTCCGTCTTAAGGGTTTTTTGTTGTATAGTGCGGCCAGCCCGATTTGACTCCACTTTGAGTGAGGGGGTACTCTTCTCCCCCTATTGAAAGCCTGACCCACACCGGGGCCCCTGTAACGCTCCCAGAACCAGATCCCGTGCTCCTTTTTCCCCCTTTATTTCGCGCGCCGTGGAACGGACCTTTCCTTCTCGGAAGCTTTTCCAGAAGTGTCCCTTCTCTCAGATCCGCCGGTCTGGCAGACGGCGCCCCCTTCCAGCGTCTCTCCTTCTTTCCTTTCGCGTATCTCTTCTATGATTCGTTTTGATGCGCGGCCGTGACCCAGTGTTATTTTGTCCCGTTTGAGGATTATTAATTTTCGTCCTCGAAGGCCCAGGCCACCTTTGAAGGCGAGGGTAGAGTCGGCGACCCATCAACCCGCCCACCTACACCCACTAAAATCCCAACCCCCCAACACTGCTCCCCTCCCTCCCCACGCCCCCCCCCCCCCCCCCCCCCCCCCCCCCCCACGCGAGCACTTTAGATTTTTTTTGTGCCCTCCCTTTCTAAGTTGTGTTGTTGAGGATCTCTTTGGTGCCTTTTTGCAGGCCCCCCCCTCTTTTTTCCCCTACTTCACCTTGTTTTTTTATCACCTCCCTTACTCCTTTGAAGCATAACCCCCATGTCTAAAGAATAGCCGCTGCTTCCCCCTCGCGATATCATTTGACCGCCTTATCCCCTGCCCGGGCTTTCGCCGTCGCGCCTTCGATTTTCTTTCTCCTTGCCTCTTCTTCACAGCTAGGCATCGAATCTTTTCACTGAAGGGGTTTTTAGTAGTTCCTCGTTTTGCCAGGAGGCGGCGCTCTTTGATGCTGGCCTTGAGTTGCCCCGGTGTGGGTATGGCTGTCGCTACGCGAGCATCACTTTTCCCTCTTTGGTGGGAGCTCAACCTTCGTTTTTTCGCTTCGTCGACACCGCGATATGCGTCTCCTCAGTTGCAATGGCCTCCTCTTTTTTTTTTTTCGGACCCGTCGTTCAAAATTGGAGTCCGGAGCTCTTTTTTCTCTCCTGACCCATTTCTTTAACCACGAGAGGAGCTGCCCATCAGGGCCTCGGTCATGCCTTCCGTTCGCTGCCCCCTCTGTTTGCGGCAGCCTAGTCTCTTGCATTTGGCCTCAAGCGAGGTAATCTAATGGCGCTTTTCCCTGCTGTTGTCTCACAATGAATTCCGCTTGACTCTATCCCTTTTCGCCGCCTTTCTTCTTGGTTCTTTTGATCATTTTTCCCAGATTTTTTGATCCAGGTCTTGAGGGTGGAAATTTGATGTCTTCGAGCCAAGCGCTTTAACCTTTGCTTGGAGATCTAGTTCCTCGCTCCTCTCGGTGATGGTCTCCGGAAGGCTTCCTTCTCCCCCTACTCTCGTCCTTTCGAAGTTAGGCCTCCCGTAGAGCAGCTCCTTTTTGGCTGTCCACCCAGTCGAGTGTGATTATGATCCCCCCCCCCTCTCCGGGTGACTTTGGAGCACCTTCCCGTTAGATTTACCCGCGCCCCTCCTGCACCTGCAGCCCCATTGACCCTCTTTTGCGGTGTTGATCAAGTTCACCTCCTTTAACTGGTCCCCTTCGATTGCCCGTCCCAGCTCGAGTTTGCGATGCCCCCTGCTCGATTCGAGCCCCGTTTTTTCAGCACGTGACCTGTAGCCCCTTCTTTTGGCCGAGGCCGGGTGTGTTTTCCTTTCCCCCCCTCAACCAGCGCTAAAACGCCCTTACAGTATTTGAGATGCGGCATCGTGCTCCCCTCTCCGAGACCTCTCCCCCCAGCGTCGGTTCAAGCTCGGGTCACAGCACCTCGATGATTGACGTATGGCCCCCCCCCCAGACACCTGGCCTAAGTTCAACGCGGATCCTCCTGATTTCCGCGACGTCCTTGTTTATTCCCGGTCCCCTTCTCCCTTTGTTACTTTTCTTTCGCACCCGCGCTCTACCCTACCAACGCAAAGCTCTAAACCACGCAGCGACTTCGCGCGTTTTTCCACTCCCTAGATCACGTCGCCTTTCTGTGGTCGTTTTCCTAGACTTTGTGCGCTCTTCTGAGGGCTCCAAAGTTTTTTCTTCGCGAGCGTTCCATCAGGCCTTTATGATAGGGAATTCATGTGCTTTGAGATTTTTGTTTGGGCCGCGTTCGGTTTTGTTCGGCATCTTTTAATAGCCTTCCTTTTACTTTGAAGTTTCCCCAAGTACGATTTCAGCTTTCCCTTCTCCTTGTCTTTGATTCCTTTTCACGTTGGTTAGTTGGCGGACCCAGTATCAGGCTCTGGAGCGGTTTTTTCTTCTTTTCCCAATAGATATCCCGCAGACGTGATCCCCACCGACACTGAGCGCGGCCAGGAAGCTTGCCTTCCCCACCTTTAGTCGGCGGTTTTTTAGCTGGAATTGTCACCTCCCCCGATCCTCCCTCTTCCCCGGCCACGTCGTGAAGAGTCTCTCCACCGAGATCTCTTGAGCTCCGATTTGACCCCCGACATGTGTTTCTTGCAACTCCGTTCATCGCCGCTTTTTTTCTGATGTGTGCTGCACCCCAAGCTGAGCTCCCATGGACCGCGCGTCATATGTCTTTCCCCGAGTCCCCTACAGGCTTTTTTTTGGGTGAGGGGCTCCTTTGCCATTTTTTGAAGGCAGAAGATCCGTTTGAGGCTTTCTCACGATTGTTGCGAATTCAGCCGGCTCCAGTGGGCAAGATTTTCTCAAGTCTCCTTCTTCCCCTTGATTTGAGTTTTTTTTCATTTGGTTCATATTTTCACCGATCAGGGTCAGCCCATTTGCTTTTTATCCCCCCCTTGTGTGCCCCGCCGCATGGCTTCTCTCTTTTTACTTACGTTGTGTGAGGTTTGCTTCCGAGTTTTGGCTGCCCCTCCAACACCCTGGTGGATCCCGCCGGCAATGTTTTCTTTGCCCTTTTTCGTCCCCATAACACTTTGCATCTGTCACCTCCGAAAAGTCCCTCTCTCTTCATCCACTGCTTCGTTCGACTGGAGACAAATATGTCTTGCCCCCTCTCCTCCCCGTCGTCTCCTTCACCATTGTTGATCGCTTCCTTACACCTTATTTTGCCGTCTTTCATTTTGCTTCCTACCTCCTTACTCCCTGTGAGAGGACAAGGGAGTCCCGTCTCCGTTTTGTGTGTTCCCACCACGCTCCAGAATATCTCACTTTATCGGGCCCAATCCCCCCCGGTGTCAGTTAGTTCCACGCTCATCGGCGGCGCGGTCTGTTCAAAGGAGACCCGTTCTTTTCCTGGCATCGGTTTTCTGGCAGTAAATATTACGACGCCTTGTGTGCCTTGCCCCTTGGTTCTTCCTGGAGAGTATGTGGTTGCTTCAAACTTCCTTCCCGTGCGTCCCTTGATCTTTATGGCGTCCCGATCCTAAAGCAACTGTTTACGTGTCGCCCGACTGCGGTCAGGAAGTCGAGACGGCGCCTTTTCCCCCCTTCGATGTTTTCTTTGGGAGGTCGTGTTCCTTTTCTTTCCTCTTCATTCTTCTAGTGGCCGACCCTCCCTGCCCCATCTTCTTTTCCCCCGCCGCCCCCCAAGGAAACTCTCACCATCTATTTCAGGGGCCGCTTTTGTTGCCTGGTTCAGGGCCTCCTCTTGTTCTTAGACTGTCTAGTGGAACGAACCACCCTTGCGGCGCGACGTGGCTTAGCGGGTGATCAACGTTGATAGGCGCGGTCCCCCTCTTTTTTTTTTTGTCGTTCTGGCTTGGGCGGCTTTCTTTGTCTTTTTTTTTTTGAAGGTAAGCAGTTTTTCTCCTGGACCTTTTTCCCTGACAGGTTTCGCGGACGTCGCACTCTCGCCGCTTTAATCCTGCTCAGACCATCGTGTACTCCCTTTCGGTGTTGGATCCTCCCTACTTGTTTGGTTTTTCTTTTTCTTTGGGCTCCTCCTGAAGCTAGTAGGGGTAATGCTTTCCGTGTAGCTTTTCGTAAGTCCAATTAACCCCCCCTCGGACGTCGCTCCTTGCAACAGAGTCTTGCTACCTCCCTTTTTGACCACAGTGATCTCATAGATAGTTGGCTTTTCCGATATTTTGTTACTTTTTATTTAGGCAACGCTCATTCTTTACTGGGGTCCTCCAGCCGCCCCCCCCACGAAGTATTTTGGATTGAGTCTTCTTCCTTGGTGTCGGTTGATGAGTTTACATCTCAATCTGATGGTTATCTCCACCCTTTCAAAGGGGCTGACTTTTCTCCCCATCGCTCTGGTAATTTCAATTTTCCCCTTTTTGAGCGGGTCCCCCGCCTTCCAGCGTCTAGTCTTGAACTTCTCCCTTTCCGCTGACCCCAACAGAGTTCTCGAGTTGCTTTCACGCCCGATTTATACGAACGTCATTTCACCCGCACTTTGGAGGAATGTTCAACCTTCGGGACGGCGCTCGCCCCCCCCCCGCGACCTGCCTTGTTCACCGTTTTTTACAGAGAATTTTTTTTTTTTCTCACTCGACCCGATCTCCAAGTTCAGATTTGATCTAAATCCCTCGTTGTAAAAAGCGATTCCCCACGGCTGCGAACCTACTGAATCGCCTCCGCAACAGATGGCGCCGAATTGGACCGTTTTTTTTGCCGAGGCATATTTGGAGAGCCCTCCCTCGGTGGTTTTCATGGCCTGCTTTTTACCCAACTAGCTGTCACGCCTCCCCCCCCGGTGCCTTTTCCCCCTCTCTGTTCTAGCCCCCCATCCCGATGAGCCAGTGCCCACTCGATCCTCCGAGGCAGTGGTGTGGATTGGCCGAGCGCTTCCAGAAAGATGTGCCATCCCCCCACCGCGTCCTTTCTTTTCTTCTCTCCGAGCGACCTACAAGACCCTGGCCCAGCATAGCCACTCCCAATGTCGCCGTCCTCCAAGAGACGGAAGTGAGTTCTCTCCCTTCGGTGCCACATGTCCTCCGGTTTGTTGATGCCGACTGTGTAAGGAGAGTCCTCTTCTCCTTTCCGACGTTTTGCTCCTTAGAGACTTCGGCACCTTCTCTCCGATCTCGGCGGAGAGAGCGGCCGCTGGCAGAGTAGTTATGTTTCGAGTTGCCGGCTTCCCTTTGGCGGCCGGAAGGACGTGTTTGAAGGATTCGATCTTTTTTTTTAGTCCATATATATATTCTCCTCCCTTCCCCGTTGTTGTTTTTTTTCTATAGATGGGCTCGATGGTGTGGGGGTTTTTGGGTGGTTTTTTTTTTTTTGTGGGTGCGATATCGAATCCCCGGTGGCATTTCTTTTTTAACCTTGAATCACTGAACTCCTGCCCCTAAATCGATGAAAAGCTGCATACCTTTACTTTCGCTTCGATATTTTACTCCTTCCGTGATCAGGCTGTTCGCAGTAGGAGCGGGCTCTTCTTACTCTGGCCCTAGTTCTGGAGGCTCGGTTACTGAATGTTCTAGTGATCTCGCGCATAAAGGTGTCTAGTTTCCTTTTTTTGGTTTTTCTGTAGATGTGAGTTCCCGTGGTGTGGTTTGGCGGTTCTCGGAAGAGAATCCCTTTCACGTTTTGGGGGCGCTAGTGCTGGAAGAGCTCGCAGGCCCCCACCTGGTTTTTTTGTAGAGAGTTGTTCGCCGTGACTTGATATATAGCTCGGGGTCGCTGAACGCTCGTTACACTTCACATGTAGGCGTCGTCCCGCGGTTGTTTTTCTCCTCAATGTTATCTTCCTCTATGGAGTTTTTATATTTTTTGCATGAAGGAACGTGATGCTGACGCCGGTGTTATGATGCGATTCCCAGTTTAGTTTCTCCTGCCGTTGGCCCTCCCCTCTTTTTCCCTTGAGTTAGATCAGATAATTGTCCCCAGGGTTTTTGGCGCCATAACCAATGATCTGCAGGTATCTTCCAGGTGTTTGACTCTTTTTACTTGGTTGTTGGCGCGCGCATTCCCAGAAGTTGTTTGCTCCCTCCGTCGTTTCCCCTTTTTTGCCCCCCAGATCGTCTCGACCTTCACCCCCTCTGGTTTTGCTTGTACCTTCTAGCTCGGTGATGGGCACGGTTCCTTCTTTTCCCTACTCTCCGCTAGCTGTAGGCTTTCATCCGTCCGCTTCATTGAATTTGGCGTGGCGGGCACCCCCGCCTCCCCCCTCTCTCCACCCCCCACCCCAAAACCCCCATACCCCCCCCCCAACCCCCCACCACCACCCCCCCCAAACCAAACACTCCTCTCCCCACCACCACACCCACCCCACCCCACAGAAACCCCCAAACAACACCTCCCCCCAACACCCCCCGCCAATCCCACACACAACCTCCTGCTCCCACCCACTCAACACACAACAATCCTCCAACCCCCTCCCACACATCCCTCCTCGCCCCAACCACCACCCAAACCCCCCCCACCACTAAACTCCAACAACCCGCATCACACCCCCCCCCACAACACACCCCCCCCAACAAACACCACCCTCCCCCACAACGCTCCCCACCCACACCAACCAAACACACCCCAAACCCCCCCCCCCCCCCCCCCCCCCCCCCCCCCCCCCCCCCCCCCCCCCCCCCCCCCCCCCCCCCCCCCCCCCCCCCGTTTTTTCTTTTTTTTTTCCCCACGATCTCGGTCTTTTTCACGATAACCTTTTACTGTTTATCCCAGGTGAGTTTCCCTTTACTCGCGGCCCCCTCCTGCCCCTCCTCCCCAGGACGGCTTGTTGACGTCGGATCCAGGCCTTCAGTTGCTCCCGAGACGATTTTTTCCTACACATCTTTTTTTTTTGTTGGAGATGAGCATATCTGAGAGAACGTGGGCCGCATGACGTTTTTACAATTTTTTCTCGTAGAGCGCTCGGCGTGGCTTTCCTCCACGAAACTGCGCGCCGCTTACCAGACACTCTAGCGCTCTGCGGGCTTAGTTAAGGAGCCTTTTCCCCCCACCCACCCGCTTTTTTGAAGTCAGTTAGCCCCGCGATGCGCTCTTGCTCGAGAAGGATGAAAAGTTTCCTTTCTGTATCTCCTCTGTCCCGTAATCTGCCGTTTTTCCCACACCAACCCCCCCCCCCCCCCCCCCCCCCCCCCCTTGAGCCCCTGCTGAATCTTCGCAATCCCCGCCTAAGTCCTTTTCCTCTCTTTAGCCTCTCGTTTTCCAAGTTGACACGCGACACGTGCTCTCCCTTTGATTCCACCGCGATTTTTTGAAAGCGCCGCAAGTGGTCGTTTGCCTCTACGTTTTGGTCTCCGCCAGTCTGCTCCCTGAATTGGGCACCTCGGCGGACCCGCCGGCTAGGCTGTTTTTCCCTTGTCCTGTGGTCGCGATCAGCGGCGTCCCTGACGTCGTGCCCCTGTCCTTCGAGACCCCTTCTTCCCCCTTTGGTGCCCCGACCAACAAGACACACCACTTTTCCCTTGAACTTCCGCTCTCTCCCTTGGAAACCTGACCGCGGTCTCTGCTTTTTTACTTAGAGTTGATTCGGGGATAGGGCAGCCCTCTCTCAGGGCCCAATTTTTTGATCACCCGAACATTAGCGCCGGCCCCTGAAGACCGTGCACTCACCCCTGCTAGTCGCTTTTGTAGATGACTTGAGATCAGTGATTTTTTTTAGTTAATTTTCTAGGTGACAACAGTTTCACTGCAGTCGCCGTCCCCTGAACTTGCAGAAAGTTGTTCCAGTTTAGTTTTTCGCCGCTTTCTTTACGCTATGCTTTTTCCCAAACCCCCCCCTCCTGCGTCTTGCCCTTGGCCGAGCTTTTCCGGATTTCCTTCTTTTCCCGGACAGGAATAGAGTGATTTGATCTTGCCGTTTCCTGCTCCCCTCTCCCGTTCTGAGCTTTTTTAGAAAGCAGTTTTGCGCCTTAGTTCGGCCCCTTTTTTTTCCTAGATTGTTTCGTTTTGACCGGTTTTGCCCTTCATTCCTGCTCAAACGTGCTCTCTCCCTTTATAAGGGTTAAGCCCCCCATGGCCTCGTGATCACCCCCTGGGTGGCGCCGCATGGTCTCTCTCATTCCCCCTCCGTTTGTGAGAGATGCCATGCTTAGTTGCACCTGGTGGATCCGCTTGCCATGGGCGGTTCTTCTAGTTTGCACCCGGGCAAACGTTTCTCCTCTGAATGTTTGCTAGTCGCATGCCGATCTTTCCGACCTCCTTTGCCGCGGACTCCTGGCGTCCCCAACCTTCGTGGCCTTTCTTCCCCCCCGTCTGCGAACCTTTCTCCCCCTGAGCCGGTTAAGATTTTGGGGTCTCGTTTGGCGAACTAAGGCCTTCTCTTCCCCCAATTTGGAGTTTTGATTTGGTGGTGTTCCAAGCCACCGCTCACTCAAGCGGGCATACCTCTTTTACATGTGTTTAAGTTAGGATTTTTCTCTAGGCGAGGGTTGGCCACGTAGTCTTTTTTTTTCTGATTTTTTGCACTCCCTTTACTTCCCCTCTCCCACAAACGAGACTCCCGCGGGAAGTTGCACGGTTTCCTTCCGAGCCTCTTTTTATGGTGTTATCTTGAAATGCTTATCCTGGCTGTCCCCCCCAGATACCCCGCATCCGCTGACGGCTTGACCGTGGTCCCAATTCCTCCCCCTCCCGCCCAGGGTCGGTTCCTCGCGCCTATAGACGGTTCACTTGATCACGTGTTTGGTGTTCGTGGGCCTCTCGCGTTCTGTTCCTAGGGGACGCCCCCAAAATTACGCCATGCTTTTTACCGGTTGCCCGTTCCTGAAATTCTCATGAGGGGCCATTCCTGAGGTTCCCCCACGGTTGGCAGGGCGACGACGGGGAGAGCCCCCATGTCGGCAAAGCCCCCACTTGGACGAGCGTCGGGTTTGAAAGATTTTATTTTTCATGAGCTTGTTGATGGGTTTCTTCGGTGGTGCATGGTGTGCGTCTACTGGATGTTTAGGCTCGGTCATTGAGTTTTCGGCAGTTTCAGCCGGGGTCGACTGGTACGCTTGCCTCTTTTGATCGCGTGACGCGCCTCTCTCTTAATGTTCATCCTGCTCGTGGAACCTCTTTCCGTTTCAAGTGCAGTACTGACCTCTTTTTGGTTTTGTGGCCTCTCTGTGGTTAGCTTTCCCTGTCTTGCCCCGCTTCTCTTTGCTTGGTACTGCGTGAGAGAGTTTTTTTAGTCAACCCCCCCCCTTCTTCTTTTAGTAGATTGCTATTTTACGGCTTTTCAACAGTTTTCGTGGTCATTCGCCACCCCTCTTCGTTTGCTCTTCCGTAGACTCTCACGAATTGTGATTCCTGGCCTGGGTTATCCTCCTCCCCCGCAGTCCGGGCGGCATGGTTTTAGGCGTCCCCTCCTATTGTACTAGCATTATGGTGGTCTTAAACCTTCCGGGCTTTTCAATGCTAACCTCTGATTTGGTAAGACCCCCTGCTAATTTTGCGTGCGTCCTTGTCTTACACCTGTCTTCTCAGCGGAGAGAGAGTTCCCCCTCCCGACCGAGCCCTTTCCATAACAGAGCTGATTTTTTTCCTGAGGCTACTTTAACATCCTGTTCACCCCCCTCCCACGACTCCTGGCACCCCCCCCTTAAGGCGACCGGTTCCCCACCGCCGACCCTTTCGTGCGAAACTGGGATGATTTTTCAAGCCTCCTCTTTTGCCGGAGCCTTCTCCCACCGATGCCGGCTATCTCGAACTCTGCTTTGATTTCTTGAATCCGTCTGTGCGACTCCTGCATTCCCCTCCACCCCCCCTTTGCTCTCTTGGTCCTGCAAGGACACTTTTTTTCCGCTTGTTTAGATCCTTAGCGGTTTGTCGGCATTTGGCATGCTTCTGCAATCGTTTTTTTCTAATACCTTTTTCGGCTTGGTAGAGCGAGTTATGACCCCCCCACAGATCCCTCCTGAGTGCACGCCCGTTCGCGAACCCCCCTCGAGCCGCCGGATCGGGCCCCCCTGGTGTGGAAGGATCTTCGGCAACTCCCTCGCGCCTACAAGAGTTGCTTAGGTTTTTCTTTTTTTGCCAGAAGACCCATGACCAGCCAGATATAAGCCACCCCTAAAGAGCGATTAAAGCGGTTCTGCGGCGCGCTCCCCCCCCTTCTTCACAGGATCATTCCCGAGCTTCTTTCCCCGCTTTAAGATTTCCCGGATCAATGAATATCGAAGTTTTGCGAACTTTTTCGGCCGTCGAGAAGGCTAGGTTCCCCCAGTCTCTCTGAGCCCGGTTTTGACTTTTCCAGAGGGTACTGCATCTGGATGTTTGGTTGCGGCGCAGGATTCTGTGGATTTTTTCTGCCCGGGCCAACTTGAAGGAGCTTCGATAGAGACCTTTGCTTTTTCTACTGGTGTTGGTTGCAGAGAGAGTTTTTTGTGTTGATTTCTTCTCCTGCCTCCTTTTTGGGTCCTCTTTTTTCCTCACCCCGTAATCCTGCGCGCAACCGCACAGCCCCCGATGCTGACGCCCTGGTAGCTCTCTTTGCTCGCTAAGCTGTTTCCCTCCTTTCAGGCTCCTTTGCGGTTTTTTCGGGCTGTGTTTTTCGGTCGGACGCCTCTCCTCCGTCCCCTGATTGCCCCCTAAGGGTGCTTTTTTGCAGCCATCCCTGTGGCTGAATCGGAGATGCCGGGTTTTCGAGAGTGTTTTCCGTTGCGTTTTTTTTTTTCTAGGCGATTTTTACCTTTTTGCTGACATAGCTTTGGGAGTCCTCAAATAGTGATGGCCTCTTTCGACGGCCCAATTGTCCGGATCTGTCGTCTCGATTGGCGCGATTGCCTGCCGACCTCTTTCGTTATAGGGGTCTCCTGCCCGTTTTGTGAAAGGCACTGATAGGCGGTTCCAGTCGAGTTGTGTCTCGCATGTCTTCTAACCCCCCTCGAGGAGCGCTTGCCGTCTGCCGGCCCGCCGCTCGGCCGCGTTTGTGTGCTAGGCCTTTTTAGTTTGCCTCCCTTTTTTTTTATCCACAACGCCGCCTGCTTTCATTCATTATCATTTTTTCTGTGGTTTTCCCTACTTGGGCCCAATATCGCTTTACGCTCTCCCAGGTGCGCGCGTTCGGTTTTTTGAGCCAGAAGTTTGGTATCAGAGTCTTGCGGGTTTTTTTCGTCGTTTTCCGCCTTTTTTGAGATCTTTCTTACTCGCTCAGCTCGGTTCTTTCATTTTTATCTTACCCTCCGCTGAGAGTCGTGGTCCTCACCGTCGTCCGCGCCCCCATTTCTCCCTTTGCTTGACCACTATTTCCCTTTTATCCTTTTTCGATACCGGGGAAGGTGGACTATCCAACAGGCCTTTGTTTTGACCTCTTCCCCCCCTTTTTTCCTTTGCACCATGCGCCCCCCCGACGGCGTTTGCTTTTCCCCCGGACAACATTTTGGTCACAGCGTGGCTCTAGCACTCTGGCCCGCGCATTCTTATTGTGGCGACTGTCCCTTCTCGCTTCATTCTTTCTTTTACGTGTCCGGTTTCTTTTTCCACGCTTTCGAGCCCCGAGACGCTCTTCTTGGTCCTTTTCCAAGAAATCGCGTTCCCCCGCAGTACCTACTGCGAGCGCCAGGCTGTCCTTTTTTTATCTTATATTTTTGATTCTCCTTTCACCACCACATTATGTCCGCTTGACACATGCACCGCGATGTTAATTTTGAGGTTTATGCCCACGTTAACGCGAGATTGCGTTTCCCCCCCGTCCTTTATGCAAACCCGGTACTTGGAGACACAGGCTTACGTCCTTTCCCACACCGCCGCGATCCCTGAGCAGGTCACGTTCCCCAGCCGTCCCCTCTTGCATTTTCACCTCTTCACCGCTTTTTTGTGTGTGTGGGTAGATCCCTTGGATAACACTCTCGAAGCACTGCCTTTACCCCGTTGGTCGGTTGCGAGATTTTAGCTTCTCGGTTTTTCTTTCTGCATTTTTTTTAAGAAGAGTATTCCCACTAAGGCCATTTTCGTATTGGTCTGGGGCGGACCTCTTGGCGGCGGCGGTCTCTCCTATGAAACACCCGACCCCACGCCAGCAACCAAACGCGTCCGGGACCGGCAGACGTCTGTGCGGGACCCCTGCCCCCTCGGGCGCGCGTCCCCCCATTCAGCCGGCGCTTGCACGGGCTAGGCCCGTTATATTCCGGGACCATCCGAATTCCAACCCTCCACATGACGCGGGCCGGACTGGACGTGCAAGCCCCCCAGTAGTTCTCGTTTTTTCTAGATGTTTCCCCTGCTTTTCTTTTTCTTTCCGCCGTATGACGGCACGATTTGTCAGGTCTAATGGTGACCCCACCTGCTAAGAGGAGCGTGCCGATGGCCCGGTGATCGTCACCCCTTCGGGATCCCTCCCAGCGTATTGATTTTTTTGCTTCCCCCCCACTTCCGGAGGACTACTTGGAATTGCGTTGAAGTCCGGGTTTTTTTTTTTTTTTTTCTTCTTACGCCCGATTTGAAGGACGGCAGATGTGATCTTTCCGATCAGTCCTGTGTAAGGGGCCGTTGTGTCGCGTTTTCCCCTCCTTTCGTTTGAGCAAGTTCTCGTCCGAGGCAATGAGATGGCCTTGTTTTATACCATGAGCAGGATGCACCCGGTAGGCGAGGCATAACGTGTCGCCTCTCTGCCCGAATAAGGGCCCCTACCCCCTGCTTTTTCCCCAGTCGTGTTCTTCTTTTATTTTCCCCCATAATATATTTTGTTGTTGTTTTATAGCTTCCATGAAGGACTTACGCACACCGGGTGGTCTTTTTCAAGCGGCCATTTTTGTTTGTCCATTTCTAGGGACCTAGGCGCAAATTTTTCCTTGCCCCCCCTGTATCTGTCACTGCTTAAGGGCCGATCTCTTTCCCTTCCCCCCCTAGGCGACCTGTTTTTTCCTGGTCATTTATGCCCCAGCCCAGCTCGTTCCCCCCAAATGGCCTCCCCCGCTCGCCCAGTTCACCACTGCCCCGGTTTGTCCGGGATGTCCTCTGGGCGGAATACCCCTGACGTCCGTTGACCAGGTTCTTTCTCCTGAGACGTTTTTTTTTAGCAACCTTCAAAAGAAGCGGCGACGATCGTTGACCTTCTCACCGGGCGGCAGCCGGAAAGTCCTCCCGTTTTGCTTGAGGTGTACTTGAGCCCTAGTGTAAGGCATCGGGAGGATCTCCTTTGGAAGTCCACACAACCGCGGACTCCGCATTCCTGGAAAGTGACAGTTATTAATACGCGCTCTCGTGTGGATCCTCGTTCAATGCTCATATGGTTTTTACTTGGAAACTGCATCCGAGCCTGTCTGTAAGTGAGTATTTCCCGATTTCCAGATTTGTCCTTTGTTTTCCTGAGAGTTTTGGATTTTTCGCTGGGGGGGGAGGGCATGTGTTCGTCGCCGCGTTTCCCTGATCTAGTGTTCTTAGAATCACTTTCTCGTATCACTTTTCCCGATCCCCCCCGAGATGATGTGTGCGAATAGCTGCCCTGAACTGGCTTTCCCCTGAAGGGCGCTCCCCCCCTGCTCGGGCCTTACCCGTTTGCAGCGACTTTTTTAACCTTTGTTGTGAGACCCTTTTTTTGTGTCTAGGTGTCTTTTTTTTCTCGGCGGTGATTTTGAGGCACTCGATCCTTGGGGGGCTGTTTTCCGGACTTAAGAGGGGTGCATTTTTCTTGGTTTTCATGGTCAGTTCGCGGGAGCCCTCCGCAGTTTCAGTTAATCCTGTCCTCGCCATCCTGAATCCCTCGGTGCTTTTGGGCTCGTTCCCCGCCCGCTGGTTTTGGGACGGTAAGGATGGGTATACTATGACTACTGCGCTCGCCGGTGGCGTACATGCGTTGTTTGTTGTTGGATCCCCAACGACCTCGGGCGTTCGCTTCGCCCGCGTTCGTTATTCCGTAAAGTGCTTTCCCTTTTCCCTCCTACTCTAGTATAGCCACTCTTATGTCGCTTGACCCTGGATCCGAGGCCACTGCCCATGTTGGGCAACCCCCCCCTCTTGGTTGCGGAATGGTGAAGTCGGGCCCTAGAGTCCCTCGCATGGACTGTTTTTTCTCCAATTCCCCGGTTATTGTGATTTCAATTGCTTCACCGAACTTTTTTTCAGTCCCCCGCCCCGGCGTTCCTGTGCTGCCTTTTGTTTCCGACCGCTCTCGGTTTGATCTTCTTCTCCCTGGAGATTGATGCCACCTCTGCTGATCAGACGTAAGAGCTCGGCCATTTCACCGAGGTGCGACGCGGTCTACGGTCCGTTCTCATTGCCACCGCCCCTAGTCATGGCCGACGGGTCGCCACAACCCGTCCAGGAAACTGCGGCTCCCTTGTTTTTCTAGACGTAAAGCAATATCCTTGTGCCTTCTTCCAATAGAAAACGGTTTGACCGTTTTCTCTTCCGATTCTCAACTGCGTTTCCTGCCAACCCTTGCTCCTATCAGCACTCAAAAGCGGGCGCTCGGGGTCCGTTTTTGAGTTCCATTCGTTGCTTCTGTCCTCGCGGTTTCCCGGCATGCCTTCGAGACACACCTGTAACCCCTCCAATATCATGTGACGGGGCCTTTTTTTTTCCCCTCCTGACCCCGACATGATGCGCTTCAGACGCGGCCCACGTGAGACGCCCCTTTATCGGAACTTTTTTTGTGAGGCCCCGGCCTGAAAGACCTTTACGCCGCACACAGTCTCGTTTCAGTAGGTGATTAGCTTCTCCAGCCAGAAAAAAGGTTCAAAGCATGTCCTTCCTGAAAAAGCAAACAATTTCCGCTCCACCCGTGATTTGTATTTGCCTTCTACCAAGTTCTTCATGCAGAGGCAGAGGCTGGGTCCGCTGTCCTTGAATATGGCCCTTTTTCAGCTTCCTGGGTTTAAGGAAACGGTGCTGAGCATTGGTCCCCCTCCTGTCGAGAGGGAGGCAGTCGAGATTGACGCGGTCCTCATCTTGTATTGGTATGTGTTTTTTGACTCTTTCCTCTCAGGGAGTCGTTAGTTGAGGTTCTTCCCCTTCCAAAGTTAGTAAA
>Ga0179593_1373302_pt1 | contig 17115 bp, 13 predicted proteins | sample CZODoug2_1_08_16_FD_185931 | JGI IMG/M metagenome (GOLD analysis project Ga0179593, IMG submission 185931) | Vadose zone soil fungal communities from Angelo Coast Range Reserve, California, USA - CZODoug2_1_08_16fungal (PacBio error correction) | ecosystem: Environmental > Terrestrial > Soil >... | reverse complement strand
TTTTCTTTTTTTTTTTTTTTATTCGAAACAAAAGAGATTACTCTCCCCTCCTTAGCTCAGGCCGAGCGGCAAGTTCTGACGGTTGAATGGGTTCCTCACTTTCTTGCATTTTTTAAACTCACTTTCACAGTTTCTTCGACCTACATAAATGAGAGAAGGAGCCCTTCTGGAATGTTGATCCCCCCCCCCCCCAACCAACCCCCCCCAAACCCCCCCCCCCCCCCCCCCCCACAACCAACCAACAACCCCCCCACCCCCCCCCCCCCCCCCCCCAATCGTGAGCGTAGGGGTCCAACTTCCCTTTCTGCTTGAATGGATAAGTTTGGTGCTTTCTTGACAACTCCTTCCCCCGAACGGGCGTATTTCCCTTTCTCGAGGAAGTTGTTTTCCTTCCCGGTCAGGGGCCCCCCTCAGCCAATCACCTTATTACTGTTCCTTCTCCCTGGCAATCTTCGTAAGAAATTCAGTATCCAGTTGCTTTAATCCCCCTTCCCTCTCCCTCGTTTTAAAGACCTTGACAGCATCCGTCTTTCCCAAAGTTTTCCTCCCCCCCCTTACTTATACCTGCTCGAGAGGTCCTCCCGCGTTTATAATTTCCCGCAATCCCTTGCCTCTTCTATGAAGCTATATGTATAGAGGTCCCTAAGTTCTTCCATACCCTCCCTCCCCGTTTACCTTGCCCTGGATCCAGGAAGCTGATTACGACCATCTTTCTCTCCCTCTTTTCAGAGGTGCAATTCCTAATTCTCATCTTCCAAAACTGGGGCTTTAAATCTCAACGTACGCGATAATTTTCCCCCCTGTCTCTCTTTCATTTCCTGCTATCTTTTCCTTTCCTTGTCAGAAATTTCCTTCCTTTGTTCCCGCGTACGGTGTTCCTTGTGGATTCCTGGGAGAATCTTCTTCAAGGCTTTTCCAGGACCAGGTCATGAAGCTCACCGGCCGGTATAGGTACCTTCTTTGGCTTCGCGATGGCTCAGTATTTTCTCCCCCTTGACTGGCTTTACGCATGGCCAAGTTTAATGATTCTTTACTGAATTTTTTCTTGTAGGTTGAGCCGCAGCACTTACGCCCCCCTCTCAGGTATAGCTTGTATTGGCTTCCAGTCGGAGGACTATCCTTTTTCCAATCCCTTGACAGAATATTAGGAACTCCCGACCGACGGCCGCACTTTTCTTCCGGTAGGTGATCCCCCTTATCCCGAATCCAGGACTATCTCGTTCGTCTTCCGACCGTCTCGTGCTAACTTCGCCCTTAACGGCGCTTTTCTAGATCATCTTAAATTGTTGGAAGGACCTATCCTTATCCTCTTTTTTCTAATCTTTCGTCGCGAGACACTTAACCCTTTCCTCTCTTTTTTACCGAATGCCTTGGCGGTTGGTTCCTCCGCCGGTATGGAAAACGCCGAGAAGTCCTAGTCCTCTTTGCGCCTCAGTTTAAAGGGTCCATTCTGACTCTTTCGGGCTTCCCAACCTTTCTTGAATCAAATGGGATTTCGGCGGCTTTCACCGTTCCCTCTTACCCCCCCATTCTACGCAACGGCACGTGAAGCCCCCCTTACTTCTCTTCCGAATCAGTTTTTAGCGGGTCTTTCCCCTTTAATACGATTACCACTCCTGCTTCCCTCCATTTCCGGCGTGCCCGTTCGTTCCATTCTCTTTTGCTTTGAACCGTGACTACCGGTGGGTCAAGTCCTTCTTTTTTCCTCCTTTCTTAGATGAGGTCGGCCCTTGCTTTGTCCCCCCTTTTTCCTAGTTAGAGTACCTAGCCCCAGGACGATTCTGTTAGCGTCGGCGGTTTCCCTTGCCTCAGCTGATCGCCGGCTTTCGACTCATTACCTTCCCCAAACATACGAAACCACCCAATCTTCCCCTTCCCCCTTGACAATCAGATTTACGCACTGTCTAGTACTACGTCTCCTTGGCTAACACCTTGGGGAACGGATTATTTTCCCCCGTTTTATATATATGTCCTCATAAGGGTGTTTTTTGAGAGATCCTAACACTCTCATCCGGGAGCTTGGTTCCCCCCATTGAGTATAGTAGTACCTAAGTTCCAATTTTGATTACCCTATTCATGAAGGGAGCTGTACATCTCCCTGCTTAAGCAGGGTTTTAGGTCCAGGGAGAATCGGTAGGTCGTACAACGACGCTAGGAACCTCTTCTTTGTTCTCCCGGGTCCCAGAAATCGACATGAGGCCCAACAGCCCAAGCTCTCCCTTTCCTAATCTAAGGCAAAAGAAGTCCCCCTTGTACCCCACCGTGCCAAGAGTAATCCCCCTTCTCTGACTTCTCTTCCCTAGGAACTTTGGCCTTGATTTGTCGGCTGATTTAAATGTATATCCCCAGATTCTAAAACCAGAGCCGAGCAGAGTCTTAAGGTACCCCCTTGCCCTTTGTCGCTCCTTTCTTTTGTTTGAGGCCTCTTTCATCGTTTTAGCGTCTCCTCAATCTCCCTTTTGACTTCCAAGGAAATTTTCCTCGGATTTGCCCAGCCTTGATCCTTATAAATCTGGCCTTAGGCTTGCGGTTTTCTGGCGTTTCCCTCCCTTGCTTGAACATGACTACACCCTGCCGTGTTCACCCACTCTCCTTGTAGAACTTTTTTGGAAGCCGGATTTCTCCTCTCTCCTGATAGGTCTTTACCTCCCTTTTCCTTGTTTTCTTTTGTCTCCCGGGTCCCCCCTTAAGGCGAGACGTTCGCTTTCGCTTTAGGTTTTAAAAAAAACCCAAACCTTGTAGTGGTGGATTCTCTGATCTGGTTAAGCCTCCTTCCCTTCACTTTGCTTGACGATACTTTTACTTCTTCCTTCAGCCGGTCATTGAGAGTTTTTCAGATCTCATGTCCCCCGTACGTGTAGCCGCTTTTGATATCCTATTCCACAAGCGGTGCGGTCATCCCCCCCTCAAAAATATGGTTACGACCCTCCTTTAATGTTAGGCCTCATCCCCTGTGCCGGGCGCCTCAAGCAATCATCGATTACCCCTCTCCAGACGGTGATATTCATGGGGCCAATCAGGGAACGTCCATCAGTCCCCCTCTCCCCCGTCGTTTAATCAAATACGCCGAGTCCGAGGAGCCCCTTCTCTTACAGGAGGCGAACTCCTCTTTTAGAGATGCGACTAGGTCGGACCTTTCTGAGCCAGTTGAAATCATTTAACTCCCCTTCAGGATATCTCCATTCGGCCTTTGAACCCTAGTCTCAATTTAGGACCCCAGATTCCTTCCTGTTGTCCCCGGGCTCAGTTATAGACGGACCTGAGACAGGCATTATTTCAAAGCGCATTGTCATCATTCAGGGTTGTCTGGTTCGAGATTGATTTGGACCTTTTTTCCTTCACGCGCTTCTTACCCTGGTTGTGTCACTTTCCTCCTTGATGCTGTAATTTAGCGGACAGAGTTGATTTTCGTTTCTCCTTCTCCCGGGGGGGCGATTCCTTCTTGGGGCCGAACTGGCCATTCTACACGAAGTGCCCCGTACAGACTGAGGTGATGGGATGGAGACCCCCCGACAGGCGAACAACACCTCCCTTCCCAGCGCCAGGTAACCCCTTTTTCCCTTTCGTTACTGTTATGCGGTATTTGACAGCTCGCCCTAAAACCTTTACCTCCTACGCCCCCCGCGACGGGGGGCCATGGACTCTTCCCGCACCCACGTTTCTTCCGGGTCCGCACTTTGGCTGCGCGATCCTGTGATTTCCGGTCCGACGTACCACTTTCCTTTTGGAACAGTGATGTGACCGCATGGCCCGCGCCGCCTCCGAACAGTTTTCAACCTAGGCGTCTCCTTTCCCCCCTGAGCCAGGAGTTGTAGTCCCCTCCCCTCCCCTCGGGGGTGATGAAGAATCTCTATCTTTTCAAATTTCCTTTTTTTTTGTTTTAGATAATGTCTCACCAAGATGCGTTTCCGCGACCGCGGCGCGCTGCGGCCCTAGTCCCTCGGAAGGACAGGAAAACTTCGCTGTCCTCCTTCCCACACTGCTGCAACACGGTAAAAGAGGCTACCCATCCCCTTGCACGCTCGAGGTCCTTTAGCGGACGTGGGAATAATGTTGCGGGTCCCGTAGCCCCGGGCATGGCATTAGGGGGCCTTGGCTGCGGGCTTTTTTAGGCGCTCAACCCTTCCTCCCCCTAATTCACAGCCCTTAGGGTGTAAAGGCGCTTCGGGCAGGGTGGTTTTTCGCTTTCCCCGGCGGTTTCTTCCCCCATCACCTCATCTTTTATGGGCTGCTCCCTTTTCGACTTCCATTGCGGGTCCTACCTGCCGTCTGTCTCCCATCGTAATGTACTCCACGTCCCTGTTTCCAAGACCATGTCAGCATATTTACTTTTACGCACAATCCCTTGACCGTCTTCTCGGGTCTGTCTTCCTCATCCCCTGACATTGTTTCCTCGAGCTCACATCCCCCCCAAGACTTTGATGACTATGCCGCGGTACTGATTCTGATTTCCTTTTTTTTTCCGGTCCTGCATTACTGCGCCGATTACCTTCCGGTCTTCCATGAAGAGGCAGTCACCCAGCTGGCCTGCGATCCCTGGTTTTTCCCCGGAAGTAATGAGATCTTTTGCGTGAATAGGGTCGTTCCATTCCCGTCCTCCTCGGCCGACCCTGACCCCCCTCTTCGTCCCCGTCTTACTGAACGAGGTCCGGCTCCCCTATATTCTCATGTCCTCTTCTTCGTGCATTGGGTTCCCGTTGACGGCGCTGCCTTCGGGCCCTGAGGTGTACCCTTCCTTCCTTGACTACTTTTTATAGGATCTCCTTTCGGCTGTCCTCATCAGTATTTCGCCGTTATTTCTCTGTGCTAAATAATGATTTTCCTCCCAGCTTTTGTCTTGCATAGGCCCCACTTCGTCCTTTCAATTTTTCCCCCGGGCTGGCGTCCGCACATGACTCGCAGGAAGATCTTCCGCCTTTCGTCTTCCGCACCTACGACCGGTGAGCAGTCCCTTTTCTCCTGAGTATAGGTAAAGAAGATCCAAAAGGATATAAGCGTAGTCTTCAGTACGATTCCCTCCGCTTCCTTTAGGTCGACGACCATCCCCTCTCGCATATCAACTGCGAGTCCGGCAGGACCTATCCAGGATCTTTCTCTTCCCTTCTCACAACGTTCTAATCTTGACTTCTTGTTTCTCGACACTGCTTGTTAAGCAGTTCAAAAGGTATGGGTCTACAAGCCATCCCCCCAATTAAGACTCGGAAGCTTTGTCGCCCTCCCCCTACGGGCAGTGAGAATAGTCTTCTTCCCGTCGTGTACTCACAATGTCTTTCCCCCCCCCCAGTGAGTCTTAGATTCCGGAGGCCTCCTCAAAATAACGCTCCGGCACAAACGCATACCCCTTTTCCCCCCGCTTCTCTGAAGCTTTTATAAGGATCGGGCTCCCCCGCCTCCCCTCGAACCCAGAGGAAATGTCCGTGCGTAGGTTCGCCTCTCCTATAGGTTTAATTCTCTCGTTTGTTTCCCATTTTCCGTCTGTGGCGCCGGCTGGCCTATGAGAAGGACTATGACGGTTTGGGGCCAATTTAGGCTTAAACCAGTAAGTACTTTTACGATATGAGGTGGTTTCCATAATCCTACCCCTTATCGCCGCCGGATACTTATCCCTCCCTCCACTCAGCTTTTCCGTCCCTTACATCATTCAGTTTTTCTTTCCGCCCTGCTGGACTCCCCGCCCGACGGTAAAAAAGTGGTACAGTCCCGTTCCTCCCTTTTTTTTCTACATTGGGGTTATCTCTCTCTTTTTACATATTTTTTTCTTTTTTCTCTCTCTATCCCCCAGGTAGCCAGGAGCTTTACCGGGCTGGATGAACCCCCGGTGTTAGAACTTACTCGTAGTCGAAGTAGCGGCGTTACCCCCTATCAAGCCTTCGTCCGTTGAGTGGACGCGAAAGCTTCTTTGTCGATTTTTAGTTCCCGTTTTTACTTCGGAGGCTCTGTCGGCGTGTTCACTAAGTCTTCCCCAGTCAGCTTGTGCTCGGTTTTCCCGAACTTCCATTGTTTCCCAGGCCCCTTCGCCCGGGACCCTTTCATCTCACTCCAGGGCCCAGGCCCCTTGACCCAAGGGAAATTCATAACGTCTGGACAATGCATTCCGCCCCGCAATGGATTGCCAGTGATTGGCCTTTCCCTTAACTGGATATCAACGAGCCTGTATAAAACCTCTCTCAGTATAATCGCCGTAAGGGTAGTTTTTCTTTGTAGCCGTGCACGGTCTTGGTGATTTTGACCTCTTAATATCTTTGTCAGCCAGTTCCGCCGCCCATTACCATTTGATTGCCCCCATGACTCCTACCGATTGTAGTCGATTCATTCGCTTCTTAACCCAATTTCTGAAGGTGCCATTTCTTGTTTGCCTCCTTCCTGCGTCCTGTCCACCGCCTTCCGTTTTAAGGACCCTCTCGCGTGTAAAGGTTTCTCGCCTCCGGTTGACATCGACGGTAGTTCCTCTTCCCCCTTTTTAGGTGATAGTGCGCCCCCGCTGTCGCGTTTTAGACCAATTGCGGTAGGTCTCCGCCTTCCTTCCTGAATGTTGATGCGAAGTCCTGGTGATCTCCTGACCCTTTTACCTCTCCTCCCTTAAATCAAACGTTCTGTCCTCTCAAAGGTACTTGCGGGACAGAGCTTTCAGGATCGTTCTCGCTTTCTTTCATTTTACCCCCACCGCTGTAGACTAGCGTTATGTCGATTTTCCCTCCTGTGCTGCGTATGCCCTCACTCCCCAATCTTGTTAATGAACCTTCCTGGATCCCTCGCTCCCGTCACCTTTTTTCCGTTGCTCACAATGAAGTAACTCTCATCCGTCCTTCCCGTCTTCAGGCCGATCTTCATTGGCATGTCATGTTTGCCTGGCAAAGACAGGACGCCCTTCCAACGCCATATACCACATTGTATCTGAAGGCAAATGGCACCTCCCCCGGCTCCCACATGCAGGTATTCTTCGTACCTGTCCAGGTTCGGTCGTAAGAGAGGCGCGGACGTAGAACGCCCCCCCTTTTAAAGCCTGTGCTCAGTCCTTTTTGACCTCTCACCCCCGCTTCCGCCCGCCTGTGCGGACTTCTTACGTCTTTGGGTGATTAAGTTTAGGTAAAGGTAGGGAGGCCTGAGACGGATCGTCCTCATGTCATTCCTTGAAGTGCTGGTGTGCGCGATGTTCTTTGCGGGCCTCGCGACGGTCCCCCTCTCCGTTCCAAGTTTTTTTCCCTTGTCACGGTGACTGGATGAGGATGGGCCGCGTGCAGTTTGGTAGTAAAGGACGACTTGTTCTATAGGTCCCATTCGACAGGTCGTCCTCATGCCTTTCCCTCTTATTTCTTTTGCGGCGCACCGACCGGGACTTCAAAACCCTCCCCTTCTCTTCTCCCCTTTGACCCCCCACTTTTCCCCAAGTGGGGAAGTTTCGGGAAGGAAGTGAAGAGCCACACCATCTCCCCTTTCCCGGCGAAGGTTTTTCCGTCGGCACATGAACCCAAGTCCCCTCCCCCACCTGGGATCGCGATCTTCCTCGAGAATCCCAGGAACCTACGCCGTTGACCTTGCAAAGTGCTTATTCCCCTTGAAGTCAGCCCCCCCCCCTTTAAGTACCCGGCCGACTTCCGAGAGGCCGCAGTCGTTCCGGCAGGTATCGTCCAATACGCCATCGGGGAGCCAGACTCTCTCTCTCACCATCCTTTTGTTTTTGTCTCGAGATGTCTTTCGACACCCCTTGGAGTGTCAAGAGACTGACGCTCCTTCCGTTCCTTTTTTAATGAGACGTGTGCGCTCATATAGGGAATGCGGTCCCTTCACCTCCCCCTGACCTTTCACGGGTCCGTTTATTAACAATGGCATTCAGAAGTCTTTTCTTCAACGAGCGTTGGCGCTTTTCCTGGCCCTGAATTACGGGTCCTAATGGCTTTTCCTTGTTAGGTGGAGATCAGGGATTCTCGCCCCCCACCCCCCCCCCCACCCCCCCCCCCCCCCCCCAACCCTCAAGGACCGCATTTAAGGTTTGAGGCTTGCGTGGGTTTCTTTCGGTAGGTCGCAAGGTTTCTTCACCAGGTCTACTTGCCTTTTTCGACCTGTCCATGCTTTTGCAATGCCCCCCCACTATTTTTTCCCCCCCCTTTCGGCCACAAGAACCGGAATTACGCGTCCGCCAACTCCACAATCCTGATTCACTTACAAATCCTGGCTCTAGGCGGCGCTGAGGACGGCAGCTTGTAGGCTTGACGCAGAAAAACCGCAGCCCGATGACTGCATTGGACTCCTTTTGTGATCTCTTTTTTTCCGAACTGCGCGTGACCTTACCTGCTCACCCAGTTCGCCCCCCTCCTTTCCCTCACAGCTGCGTCTGATTGCGAGGGTTCGACGTGGAAGCAGAATGGCGGCCCGATCCTGGACTCCCTCGCCCACGTCCTTTTGGCCACAAGGCTTGCGCCTGCGGACTGAATGTCAAGGTCTCTAATCTGCCTTTTTACTGCCGCAGTAAGCGATGCTGGTGTACCTGGCGTCTCTGTCTCCTTCGGATGTAAGGGGCCCCCGGAAATGCTCCCCCGTTTATAGTTCCCATTCCTCGGAGGCCTTTTTTTTCCTTTTTCTCTGACTTGCCCGGTGAGTTTGAGCCTGGTCGCGTCACTGATTTTCCTTAACTCTGGTGCTTTATTTTTTGCCGCACATGTCATAACTAAGGTCTTTTGACCCGCTGTTCCCCTTCTTCACAGGAAGCGTGGAGAAACTTATCTTCTTTTCCTTTCCCTCCCCTTACCCCCCGGTTCTCGGCCGCCAGTTTCTCCTCTTCGCTTAACCTGACCCCAGAAAATCCCACCAGTCTCCCGCCGGTCGTCCGACCGCCCATTCCTTAGGCTCCCCATTGACCATAGAGGCCCCTTTCCCATGGGTCTTTACGGAAGGCTTCCTTGTCCCCGATGTATTTCTGAGGCCCACCCGTTCTACACTTGCAGCTCTTCCTGACACTTAAGTTTGATTTTGTTTCTCAGTTCCGCGGTAGGGCGACACCCCCACGTTCCACTGACGCCTCAGGTGTTCGCCTCCCTCATCAAGGGCAGTTCGAATCGTCTCGTTGCGGCCGTTTCTGTACCAGGAACTGCTGGAGGTTGCCTGTTTTTTTACCCGTCTTCAAGAGGCCCCTTCCCCATCCCCGTGTCCCGTCTAACAAACGGTCCGAGCGACCTGACCCTTTTTTTTTCGGATCAGGGTTTATCGGTCGCGTCCCTCTAACCGAAGGGCCCAAAAATCTCTTGGTGGTGTTCCCCCTCTTTTTTAGATCACCAGGCCGTCAAGGGTAGTGGGTGACATCGTCCTCCCGTTTGGGTAAAGGCTCTGTTGGCCGCGTAGATGGGTTCGCGACTGGTCCCTGTCGAGTTCAGAGTAACGTATCACAACCGGCCTTATGGCCCGGACCCTTCTTTGACGACCTCCGCCTGTCGCCCCATGATCCTGGACCTCCACGACTAGCAAAAACGCCTTTCGCTCCACTTTTTTTTCACCATTCAAGTTGATAGGTACGCCTGCTTTTTTTCTGGACGAGTCGACACAATTGGGCATCCCAGGCCCCGGTACGCCTCTTCTGGACCGGGGGGGATTCCTTCTTTTCCTCTCCCTCCCCTTTTTGTTGTGCGCATCCCCCAGGAGCAAGAAGGTACCCGGGCGGGGGGAGGAAATGGAGTACTCTTTTTCCCCGTCCCCCTGCCTTGTAACCCGATCAAATGAAGGATGTGTGAGGTGCAGCGAACCGTCTTTTGCATTTTTGGGTCCCGTCTAGCCCGAGTAGAGGGTCGGCGTCCCTCCTCCTTCCTTCCACTAAGTAGTTCTTTTTCCTGTTCAGGACTTTTCTCCCATTTTGCAGTAACGTGACCTCCTCGTATGCTGCTGGACCCAGATTCAAAAAATGGCGCCTTCTTGTTCGAGACTTGTTTAACTGCCGTTGCACGCCGGCCTTGATTTTCGTGGATTTGGGACTGATGGGGTTTTTGCAATTTACAGAGCAGGAACCCGAAAGGCGAAGGACCGACGTTAAGTAGAGGTTTTGCGTTGTTTTTTTTTAGAAGGCGCGTATTTTTTCTTAGACTTACTTATAGGGGTTCCCAGCCAGCACTATAGGTCGCTTTACACGAGAATTGCCGCCCTTCCCTAGTTCCTTCCAGTCCTTTCTAGTGGCGGTAGAAAATTCTGCAGTCATTTTCCTGGCGTTCGCCCTACAGTCTTCACACTGATACACCTGCAATGTCTGCTAACTCTCCATGACCTGTGTATTATTTTTTTCTCCCTCCGAGATCTTCTATAGCCTACGGGATCATTACTGACTACTACGTGATTAGTGATCGCTTTTGTCGCGGTCGACCTTTTTCTAGTACCGTTTTTAGAGTTCGTGTCTAGGTCTCGGAAGACGAACGGAATGATAGTCCGGTTTCCTTCTGTTTTCTGGTACCGTTCCAAGTTGTAAACGTGGAGGCAGCACCGGGTCGTCCTCTTGAATCGATGGGGAACCTGTAGGATGTTCAGGATTCTGTTCTTCTTTATCCTTCAGCGGTCGACGTAGCTTTATGAAGGACAGTGTGCTTGCGGGTAAGCACAAAAGTCATGAAATCATTCCCTGGTATAGAGTCCCTTCACGTGCATTGGCGCCAAATGAAGAAATCACTCCTCTGCCCTCCCCTATACCGGATTTGATCGGCCGGTTGCCTCAGGGCATCAAGGACAGCCAACATTACCCCATGACCCCCGCGTCCTTTCGGCCGGCCCCCCCTTTCTATTTGTACGACCGTAATGAAAGGCAGAAGGCTTCCTTCTCGGTCCCCTGGTAGGCCAGTCGAGAGGAAGTTGTGTAACCCCCCGCTTTTCTGAAGGACTATGCGCTTCGGCTTCATCTCATCTTAGCGCTGTTTGCCTTTCGGCATGGTGATCCCTTAGGCGCCGGTATCGGCATTCCTTCTGACCTCTCTTTCCCTCAGGCAGTACATAAGGCATCAGCAGGGCTGCTGGCTTTTTGCAAAAGCCGTCCGGGCTGCTGCGCGGCCTCTCCCCGTAAGTTTTTTTTTCGTTCACGGTGCTCCGCTGTCCTGTAGTTTTCGGCTCGTCAAGCGGGTTTGTCTTTTCTCTGAGAACGGGGGTTCGCCATACGATTGCTTGACAGCCTGGCCCAACCGCAGGGTCCAGTACCTCTGATTTCTGCTGCGGCGCACGACGGCTTTTCGAAAAAAAACTCTCTCTACTTTCCCCACGTTTTTTAAAAGTGAGGGAAGCTTAGGCAGGGAAGTGCACGCCGCGACCCCACTGCGGTCCCGGCGCTTTTTCTTTGTTGGGGGTTCAGTCGTCCACCCATGTTTGCATGTCCCCTCCCCTTTTCGCTCTTCGCAGTTTCTATGCCAGGCCGCACGCCGTCCGGCATGGCACCGTTTCTGTAGAAACTGCATGACAAGACCGCTGCCGCGAACCCGTCAAGGTCCTCGCATGCTTTGCCCGGATGTAGTCGCAAGAACTCACCTTTTTTTTCAACCTCACCTCCCTCTCCTTTTCCTCAGGTTGGCTGAGTTTCTTTTCTCCAAACACGATTTGACGATCCGCCGGCGCGCCCTTCCGATGATTAGGCAAGGTTGCTGACTCCCGGAGATTTTGCGAGGCTCACCACTTGCGGACGGTCCTTGCGTTCCTTCCACCTTGGTGCTTCTCGCGGCGCGCCGTGCGCCTGTCCGTTGGTTTTTTAAGCGTCCCGTCTGGGGCATTCGTGCTGGCGGTCATTTTCGGTTGCTTAGTTACTTCCTGTCCCGCCCTGTTCCACGGTTCCGTGCGTGCGGTGCCCTTTTTTCCGCCTCCCGGTCGGTGAGCCAAGCCCATCACCTCAGTCTTTTTCGTTGCCCGCTCTCTTTCTAAGGAAATGAGGCATCACTGCGTATGGCGCCGTTCTTAATTCCTCCCGGGAATGCATGCGCAAACGACTGTACTGTTCATAGGCCTCCCCGTTGCCGGACCTTCCTTGACGGCTTGCCTTTTCTAGCCGGCCACCCTCGGCCTTTTGTCCTCGGCGCGCCTCAAGCTTTCCTGGATGGCACCTCCCTCTTCTAGGTATAGTTCTTCCCCCCTGTCGGTTACGCCTGGCCACGGCCGCGAAGTCCGTACCAGCTGCTGATTATTTGAGGTTGCAGCCGACTGCTGATCGTCGGACTTTCCACCTGCACGCCGCATACTTTCTTTTTCCCTTCTCGCAAATTCGCCTGCGGACCATGTCGGTCCGGCTCCGCATCGCATGGGCCTTCCGCGTACGCTGTGCACCCGTGTTCCGTCGTTGGTTTGCTGTCTTTCGGAACCCTTCTGTTGTAAGTTCCCCCGGACGGACTGGAATCTTGTACAGTTGTTTGTCAAGTTTGGTGCCCGGCACGTCGCTGGGCCCATCCTATTTTCATTAACGTGTTGCTGTGTGACTGAGAAGCACATGTCATACAGCTCGGTAGACCTCGGCTGGGCTTACAGTACGTGAAGGATCCTGGAGAACGTAACTGCCGCCACTTCCCTTCTCCCCGTCGAGGCCGCCATTTGAGTTCCGGTATGTTGCCATTTGAAGTATAGACCCTCCAGCTTCGGTAGTCTTCAGACCGCCCGTTATCCTTCCCTTACTTTGCGATCGACCCCCTCCGAGTCCTATCCCTGAGGACGGCATCCCCTACGTATTCCCCTCTTTCGAGGTCTGCGCGCCACCTACAGCTGCTTTACCCGGGCATGGCGCGGGTGAGCTTTCCCCGCCGGTCTGGAGTACAACCTCCCCCCCACGTGTGAGACTTTTCGGGCAGTCTTTTGTCCTCTCGATAACTCCTTTGCGAATAGGGGAGCCATTGTCCTTTTCCATGGTTTCGAATGGTTTTTGATGGTCTTACCTCCTTCCAGCGGCTCAGTCACCAATACCGTTTCAGTTTCCCCCTGCCCCCTCAAGCTACCAATTACGCGAGGCTTGAGCTCTTTTTCTCCGGTTTGGGTATCCGATCTTCCCCAAAATCAGGTCCCCTTCAGGGTAGTTCCGGTCCTTTTTCTTTCCAGGTCGGTGGATTTGTCCGGTTTTTCCGGGTCAGTGGAACGGCTGGCTCTATTGTATTTGTATTTTCGGGGAAATTCGAGTTTTTTGAGTACCCTTCTTTAACACCTGTCAGGTTTATATTGCTTTTTAGACTGCCGACCTGCCGGGTCGATAGGGTTTTACCCTAAAGTACCCCGCTTTTCAGCTTTTCCCTCTTCCTCACGGACATGATCGGGTACGCCCTGCTGGACTCGACGAAGTACGGGATAACAATTGGGAATCCCATTCCGGTTACTCCCCTCTCTGGCGTGGGGGATTAATTTTTTCTCCCCCCCTCCGTTGTTTTTTTTGTGGATGAGCCGCCCCCCTTAACAATCTTTCCCCCCTTGCGCTTTTGCTACACGGTGTTTCGTAGTAGTCCGAGTCCACATTGGGACATCCCTTCGGTATGTGCCGTTGACGCTAACGGCTTATTGTCTTTTTCTTTCCGGTGTTTCCGGCCGTATCAGGGTCGGTTTTCCCTTTCCCCCGCCGACTACGGCCCCCAGCCGCTTTGCTTCTTGGTTATACCAGTACTCCCCGACTCGCCATGTCCCAGCCGCTTCCGGGGCAGACTTCTTACACAGACGTAATACCCCAATTTTTGTTCCAAGGAGTATTCCAGAGTGTTCAACTCCGCCTTGAGGAACTGGTCTTTGAGATGTTTGGACCCTCCTATGAGGTTTCCTTCCCCCTAGCCGGAAAAACGAGCGCCGCGCGATTCAATGTATCTTCGGTGCATTGTCTCCGGCGGTCACGTTCTGTTTGTTTTATTTACTCGAATATCTTGTAACCCCCCCTCTGCAATCGTTCGCCCCTTTGAGGCAAACGGGCCCGCAAAATCTGGCTAGACGAGCAGTGATTTGCGGAGGCACACGTGATGAGCGTTAAGTCCCTGTCTTTCTCCCCCTGGCGGCATGAATGCTCCACCCGATGCCCATCTCGGTAGCTACACGCGGCTGCCCGGTTAGAAAGGCTCGTTAGAGATCTCTCCCCCCCAGAATCAGCCTGTCTTTTTTTTAAGTTGTGCGTACTCCCTTTTCTTCTTCCGAAGTCTCGCTTGGTAGTGTCCGTACTGTCTTATCGGGTGGTTTTCTCGCTTCATGGTTATACTTGACTTCAACGTGGCGGGATCACCGGGGTTAATTTTGCGTTTTTTTTCTGGTCGTCCGACTTTTCGGCTTCCTTGTACCGTGTGTAGACTTTTCCCCCCCCTCGCCGACTTTTTTCTTCCCTACGCATTGTTGCTGCTCATGCCTCCCAGATGCGCCCCTGTTTCCCCACTTCCTTTTCGAAAGGCTAAAGCCGTTCGGGCGCATATTAAAACCAGGCTCCCTATACGCGGCCGGTGATCTTTTGCCTGTCTCCCTTTCCCCACCGGGCCCCGAAGACCGGTCACCCGCCTGTCACCCACACCCAACCCGTGCGTACTTCGGCAGGCCAGACATGATTTCGGTTGACCTTCTCCTCTGGGTCTTGTTTTTTTTTGACTTATTGGCGGCCCGTTCTTTTGGCCTTTTAGATTTCGTTTTTTTCTTTTAACGCCCCGACACGCCGCTCTGCGACCTTCCTTGGCTCCATCGGAGCAGTTTCTTTTCTCGCCTTAATCGTTTAGGTCAATGGTGTTTTTGATATTCAGGAACGCCCGATCCGTGCAGCCGCATTTTAATCAGTCCGGCGTGCTGGCTTTTGATCTTCTTTACCCCTCCGGTAGCTGCAGTTGCCTCTCTCCTTTCACCTTTGGCTGTTTTCCCCCTTTGAATACGGATTTTAAGTTTCAGTTGCCGCTATGCGGGGCCAGTTGCGTTGTACTTTCTCCATTTTTTTACCTCTCCCTTACTCATGGCCGCGTACGACTGATTCCGTAAAATGAGGTGTATGGGCTCGTAGTACCTTTTCAGGCCGAAAAACCCATCAGCGCCCCGTACACAACGTTGGCTGGAACATTGCGGTCTTTAGGAGGGCCGGTTTCCTCTGCCCTGGCGCCACTAAATGAAGAAGAGAAGCACGACTTTTCTGGTTTGAGTTCGGAAAGACCCGTGGCGTTTGGTGCCCGGCCAGAAGAATCCCTTGCTGTTCCCCCCCTCCCCTGAGATTTCCGTTGGCACGGTGGTGAGGACAAGACTGCAAGTACGTTTTGGCCCCGCTTAACTTCAGTCGAGTAGACCGTTCCGACGGCCGTTCCGCTCTTCTGTCGACTCAGCCCTCTTTTTGTTCTCCAAGTCCCTCTCTCTTTTCGCACCTTTTGTTGTTGCTTTCCTCTTTTCTTTGTCCCACTATGTTCTCTAACGCGGCGACCGTGTGCTATCTGCCGAGTCCAGGTGTCCTGGACGTGTGGCGCGGCCCCGGGCGGGTCATGCTGGACTACACATCACTGTGCCAAGGACGGTCACGGGCTTTCGATTAGCATTGGGTCATTTTTTCGTCCTTTCGCAAGTGCGTCCCGTGATCGTGGTCTTTGCCTCCGGAACTTTAGTGGGCTTCTTCCATGGCTGGTAAGTTAGTTGGCCGCTTTTTTCCTTCATTCAGACCTGCCCGCAACTGTTCCACGGGTCTTTTTACCTTCTGCTGGCCGGGAGGTTTCGTTTTGAAGTCAGTTTGCGCCGCAGCCTCAGTATTTTCACTGTTTGCACTTCTTGGTTTCCTTTTTTTCCAAATGCGTTTTGCCCCCCGTTCGCACTGTACTACCAATGCCGTTCCACCTGTAAGCCAATCTGAAGCATCCGGATGTCCGAAATCCTTGACGTTAGTGACGTCGGAGGAAAGAGGTCTTCCCTTCCTCTCTCACCAGAACACGCCCTGAATTATGCCCATGCCGCGATGAATATGATCCCCACCCCGGCTCCGGTCTTGTTTTTGCCTATACTGTCAGGTTGCCCTGCCTGTGATCAACAGGATCTTGGGTTTTTTCACAGTGCGCTCGATTTGATGGAGGGTGCAGGCATGGTCTAGGAAAACTTTTTTTGGGTTCCCCCTCCGTCCAGCCTCTTGGCGAACTGCGACTTTTTTTTCGCATGAGTTTGCCCCTCCTTTAGGATGTCCGTTTCATTGCGGTTTTCCTGTTTTCTGGATGATACATGCGTGACGGCGTCGGTCTGTCTTTTTCCTGTAGGGGTCCCCAGGACCGGCAGCGCTGAGGAAGTTTGAATCTTCCCCGTTCTGTCGGCTGTTCCGATTGGCGTTTTGAAGTGCGCCTGGTACCAGGATGATTTCTTACCCTTCTTGTTTCGTGCGTTCATGAGTAAGAGCACCTTCCGGTCCTTAAAGATCGGTCGACCGATGTTTTCTGCCATCCATTCATATCGGATAAGCCCCCCTGCCCGCTCCCCAATGATAACATTTTGATCCCAGTTGAGTAGCGTATCGGTAACCATTAAGTCTCTAATGTCCTCCCCTTTGCGTCGTCTTCGCTCCCGCGCGGTCCTACACGTTATCCTACTATGATTCGAACCTAGACCGTTTCTATCCCCTTTTTGGAGGACGGTCCCGGAAACCCGTTTCGCTGTCGAGACTCTCGTCGAGGGGCAGGTCTTTCCTTTCCGTGGTTTTTGGCTTCTTGCCCTTCTTTTTTACACGCACTGCTGAAAGTCAGTTGCGCTAAGGGTTGAGACCGCTTCGGCGGCCGTGCCTTCAAATGGCGAAGATCGGCTCTTTTATTTACCCCTCTCTTCCCGGGGCAGCACCCCCGGCTCCTGATAACCCCCGACTTTCCCAATGATATCTGCAGGAGCTCTTTTGGATAAGGTCGGGGATATCCATTGTTCAACCGCGAGATTGCCCTCCCAGGGCTTGGTGCGCGGCCCGTTGTCTGTGGTGATTTCCCTGTGGGGTAAAGGGTCTGTGTCTCCTGGCGATCTTTTAAGGTTTCTTGTTTTTTTAGCCTTTAGATTCCCGGTAGACACCCCGGTTTTTTCCGATTCGAGGCGTTTCCGCCGCCGACGACCTCCTATGATAATGGACCTCAAGACCTTCCCCGCTTACCCCCCGTTTCCCAGGGTTTTTTTTTACGCCTGCTTCGAGGTGCTGGCTAAACCCGTGTCTACATGGTCGCCCTTTTTACCTGGGGGTTT
>Ga0179593_1271454_pt1 | contig 17116 bp, 20 predicted proteins | sample CZODoug2_1_08_16_FD_185931 | JGI IMG/M metagenome (GOLD analysis project Ga0179593, IMG submission 185931) | Vadose zone soil fungal communities from Angelo Coast Range Reserve, California, USA - CZODoug2_1_08_16fungal (PacBio error correction) | ecosystem: Environmental > Terrestrial > Soil >... | reverse complement strand
GCCTTGTTCCGTGATCAGCGAGCACGAATGGTCTCCCCCGCGCTATCTCCCCTTTTTGCTTTTCCTCGCTTCTTTTTTTTTTTCCCTCCTTTTTCAGAGGCCTCCCTTGCTATCCTTCTCCTCCTCTCCAACTTTGTCTTGATTCGACATGACGTCCGAAGTAGTACCCCATGGTCAGAGTTTCCAGCGCTAGTCCGCGTATTCCGTTGTTCCGGGCAAGACCCCCCTGATTGCTGTTTTGTTCTGGTCCTTCGTCCCCCGTATGAATCGAACCTAGTCGACTCTGACACCCTGTTTCTTGGGGGTTCGCGAAAAACATATCAAGACCTCGGGCGGACTTGTCTCAGTTTTCACCTTACCTCCCACCGAAACTGTACTTCTCCTTGGCTTTGTTCCTTGATTGTTCTTGGTTTTGGAAGATCTGCCGCGCACGAAAAACATTTCCGCTTTAGCGTTTTTCTTTTCGCCACTGTTCCCTAATTCTTTCCTTCCCCCCTCAATCGTGTTTCCTGGTTGTCCCCCGATTTTAGTTCTCCATCCACATTCCAAGACGTAAATTGGTCTTCGGGATTGACCCCTTCTCAGCCCCTCTTCATGCTCCGGCATTTCGCCGCTCGCGCGTTGCGCATTTCCTGCGTCAACTCGATTCCCCGAGAACCTTAGTCTTCTTTCCTGGTTTTTTCGTCTTATCTGCGGTTCATGGACAGACCAAATGACAAAAACCCCCACCCCCTTTTCCTGTCTTCTTCGTGATGGTGTTTTCGATTTTCTCCTCCCAGAAGCTTCCCGTCCAGTCCCTTTCTTCTGATTGTCTTTTTCCTCCCTTTGTTCCTCTTTTATACTGACCATTTTTGTGATTTTATGGGTGTGACGAAAGAACATTTTAGAAGTGAGGTTCGATTGGCACTTTAATCCCCCCCCAGCGCGCTTCTTTTTTCTTTCCGTTACATTTTTTGCTGTTCACTTTCTTTCTTCTAATTTTCATGTGTTTGTATTCGGCTTGACTTTACCATCATTCAACCCGATTGATTCAGCGAGACAAGTGCTTCATCTTTCTACAACTCATCCACCTCTTCTATTCTTTTTTTCTTTTGGTCACTCCGCCCCTTTCTCTTCAATGACTTCTAGCCCTCTCCATGTTTGAAGTACACTACTGTTTTTTTGGTTGTCTTTCCGTTCCACTCGATCAGTATTTGTTTTTTTTCAAGTCCGAGCTTTTCCAGTCACCTCTTTCTTTGCTTGCGCTTCTCTCCTCTGATCTCCAAGTCTGATCCGTTTTCGTCCCTTCGACTCGCTTTCAAGACCCGTCAATGAGAAGTTACTTCAGGCGTCGCTGCTCGCGTGCTCAAATGCGTCCTTTGATTCTTTTTTTTTTGATTCTTTCCAGAGGTTTTTCCCCGTCGTACGCCGGTTTTCCAATCGAGACCCGGTACTTCAAAGCCGCCACTTTCCTTTATTCACGGCCAGTTGATCAGCTGTCTGGTTTTCCACCTTCTCTTCCCGCGCTATCCTTTATTCGCCACCAATTTTTTTTTTTTTCTTTTCTCTTTTCTTCCTCGTGCTACTTCCGGTTTAAGAGGTAATGAAAGCTGTAGTTGAGAGTGAGGTTCCGTCATACGATTGACTTCTAGCCCAACTTCTCTCCACGCCGCACGCTTGATTCCCACTTAGTACCCCTTCTTCCCCTTCCTGTAAAAGCGGCGGGCGGTTTTCTTTTTTTTTTTTCCTTTCTGCGGCCTAGGCTTTTTTCGCCATACCTTTTACATCTTGACGAGGCGAGTCCTGTTCGGACCTTACCTTTCCAAAGCCAGTCTCGCCCTCCCGCCGCCATCTCCGTCACACTTTGATGGCCATTCTTAGTTTTCGCCTTACTCTTCCTCGCATGTGCTAGTTGTCGCTATCTTCTATTTACTGTTGTTTGAGAGATTGCGACGCGAGCACCTGGACGAGGAAGCGCGTTGCTAGACGAGGAATTGCATCACATTGAATATTTTTTTTCCCTTTCTTTTGAAGATCTGCTTTCAGGTTGCCCTTTCCGTGTTTGAATCTCTTTTCACCTCTTGTATTCGGTCTGCATCCTCTGCTTGCGCGTCTATTCAGCAATGAAGTTCTCCTAGAGTCTTTTCTTTTGGGAATCGAGCGTTCGGCGTCTTCCTCTACTTTCTCTCCGTCCTGAAGCTCCTTTCTTTCACCTCTCTCAACTCCTTGACCATTACGCTGAAGGATACGCCTATCGATGACGGAGCGACATGTTTAAGGTTTTTCTACACATTCTTCCTCTTCCTGGTCGGGCCCATTGGTGGATCCCCGTGCTCAGTTGGCGGTGAAATACCTCCCTTTATCTTTTTTCCTAGCTTAGGTGGCCATTGTGTATTACTTTTGTCGACGATGGGAGTATCCCTCCGCATCGTTCCGAATCATGCTTTGTCGGTCTCCTTTATGAAGCACGCGCCTCTTCCGTTTTTGACTTTTTTTTTCTTCGTTAATGGTCTTCCTTGAACTTCTCCTTGAACTACGCCACAAAGTGTCTTGCCTTGGGGAAGCAGTTAGAGACTGGCTCCCTCTTCCGGCCTCTTTGCCTGGGACAATCTCTTTTTTTCCCCGTTTCTACACTCGTATCGCGGCCACCTTCCTCCCCACCCTCACTTTGTTTCCTTCTTGAATCATGGCTCGTTCTCCTTCCTGTCTGGAGGCTGTGGGAACAGGTTGACTCGCCCCCCTCTCTGGATCTTTCATGGTTTATAAGGTAGAGCATCCTTTCCTTTTTCTTTCCTCCCTTTTGTAATTCCGACCTCGTGCCAGTGTTCTCCTGCCTTCTACCCTCTACACTCCTCAGGAAGATCTGCCCCAATTTCCCCTCCTTCGTTTTTAGACTAAACCGTTTTCGACTGTACCGGATGAAACCAACCCTCTGATTTTTTTTCAGTCCTTTTTCCCTGTCCGCTCCTTTTCGACACTGGCACCGATTTATATTATTGACCCCTCGCCCTCTCGCACGCATGGTTCACCGAGGGCTGAAAACGAGATGGCCCATCGAAAAATATATTTAAGGACGCTTCTGTGGTCGGTTACCTTCTTTTTTCCTTATGTGACCCCCTCATCCGATCCTCTCCCCCTGGGAGGAGCCGTTCGAAGTGGGCCTCTTTCATTGAGAAATCACGACGCAGGATTTTTAATACACTACCCGTCGGTCTTTTCTATTTGCTCTTCCCCTATTCCGTCGAGATCATTTCTCTCTTAGCTGATCCTACTTCCCCCTTTTCAGATGTTCATGATGCGAACGACACCTCTCGTCCATGATGACCTGTTTTGTGGTTTTCTCCTGGGAGACGACCTTGGTCGCTGCCCTCTTCACGAAGAACTTTTCCCTTGCCCTCGCCTGGTTTAAGTGGGCTATGTCCCAATCAGTCACACTAATCGGGCAGAACGGAATTAACAGTTGCATGGCGCTGGGATTTGGTCCATTGAGTGCTCAAGTCCTGCCCTTCTTGGGAGAATTTTTTCTCTCCCACCTTTCTCCTGCCCCCTCCACGTTTGGTAGAGTTCCCTGGTTTTTCGATACCGGTTGGCTCACGTAGACCCGCAATACCTTGGTTCTTGCAACCTTCTCCCGCCCGCGTCACCTTTTTGCGCAATTTTGCCTCTGTTCTGGGCCTTGGTAAGAATTCTCTCTCCGTGGCCTTTCGACCGCCCCTTCAGTAGGTTCGCTTTCTTTTGATATTCATTCTGAAGGACCGTGGCGAGCGCAGCGCTTATACGTACGCGGTTGCCCGGCTCGTCCCTTTTCTCGACCTGCCTTACCTCCAGGTTCTCCCTTCTCTCCTTTGGTGTTTCATAATTGGGAGTAGTCTTTCGAGCCTGAGATGCGTTCGCCACTCTAGTGCGTGAGGAGATCGCGAATACGTATTTTTGTTGATCTTCCTCTTGCCTCCCTCCCGCCAGCCTGCGATTTTCTCTTCTCCAATTATTTCATCGTTGGAAGTTTACCATTCCCCCACCATCATAGGCGCTTCGTCGCTATGTGTGCGAAATGGTCAGATCCTCCCTTTTTTTCCGTTGGATTCTTTTTTTCGCTTCGCCCTTTGAAACGTCTGTTTCTCCTTCCATCCCCGCCCCGATGAACCCTCGTGTTTGCCAGTCCTGATGGGTTTTTGCGCGAAAAACCATACAGTCTTCCTTCGGCCTTTTCGGCTTTGCTCCATCCTTGCAACTTGTCTTGCTTGTTTACTGCAACTTTTTTCGTTCCGGCTGTCTTTAGCCATCGGCTTTCAACAAATTGTCCGTAGCCTTTTCTTGCGACTTGTACTCTGCCACTTTTCTTCTCCTTCTGGCCCACCTTTGTTCATCCTTTTTTCCCTCTTGTGTTTCGTTTCATTTCCTCCCTATGCCTATTTTTTTTCGACTCATGTTATAGCAGATTTCCTTTCGCGCATCGTGCCAAGGTTCCTGCGTCAACATCTTCCTCACGGCCCGGGAGTAGTTAGTTCCCCCCCCGGGCTTTGCTTCTCTTCCCCTTCCTCCCAAATCCCCACTCCTTTTCGATTCCGTTAGTGGTGAAGTAACATTTTTTGGAAAAGTTCCCGACCCTCGTCGTTCAGAGTATTTTTTCCTTTTAAGTTTCTCCCGTTTTGTCGCCATCTTGTTTAAACCTTTTTTCGTGCCAGGGCTATCTTTTGGAGCGAAGAATCTTTCCGTTGTAGTTGCGGTTTTGCTGGACTACTTATCCATCGCCTGGGAATTTTTTTTCCTATTTTTGTCGGCTTCTGCGTTTTTTTTCTTCCCTCTGCCCGCATCTTAATGTTTTTTGACTCATGATTTTCTTGTACGACATGAGAAATTTCATTAGCTTACTGCTCCCTCTGTGAGTCGGAAGCCCAATTTACTGATTTCCCTCCAACTCTTTTACTTTGCGCTTACTTTGTTCCGCCGCAATCTCGTAAAACTGGAGCATCCTTAAGAGGGAATTAAAGAGTTTTTTTGGGGTCGTGGTTGGTCTCCTCCTCGCCTAAGTGGTGAGAACTGCACTTCCCTGAGCTTTGCCCTTTCCTCCGTTGCCGTCTCCTAAGTCGCGTTTGGACTGATCTCCCCCTTCCCTATCCAGTTCCCTGGAGCTTTTCATCTTTAAAAGGTTTTAAATGCAGTTACAGGTTATACGAGCTACTTCCTAGTACCGCTGATATTCGATTTGCTCCCTTCGCGCTCGCAGTTTTCTTACTGAGGCTTGATCCTGCTTGAGTTCCCCTTCTTATCGCTTTCGCCCCGCTTGGTTCTCAGAACTTTTAATACCTTCCTTGTGGTCACTCGGAAGCGACAGAGTTCCTTAAACAATGGCCGCGATATGCCTATTCCGATTTGAGTTTCCCCTCCCCCACATTTCGTTGTCTTGGTTAGGATCATCGTTGATCGTCCTGGCAGATGGAAACTCTTTTTTTTTATTTTTCGGTTTCCGTCATAACTCTGCATTTATAGATCAAATGTAGCTCCAGACCACACGCCTGCCTTGATTTCCCCCCTCTATCGATCTTGACTTACGCGGATTTTTTTTTTTCTGTATCGCCGAGCCTGGTCGACCTCCATCGAAAGCATGAAGATTTGTGATTGCGGTCCCTGTTCACTTCAGCCCGCTTCGTATCTCCATATTGTCCCTTGATTCCTGGACAATTCTCCATTTTTAGCCCGGACGCGGTGATACCGAGCTGCTCAATCTCTCTCCTTTCTCTACGTTGTAGTTGAGCCGATCTCTCCCTTGGTCCTCTCTCTTTAATCTCCTACTGACTCAAGGTCATTGCCCTCCCCCTTTGCGATCGGCTTTCTCCTTCTGCTAGTTGGTTTCCTTGTTTCCCCTTCCGCTCCTAAGAGCATGTCACGATTTAGTGCAGGCGCCCTTTTGTTTGGCGAGCTACACTCCAGTACTGCCTCGCTTTAGTTTGCACGCCCCTCTTTTCGGTTGTTCTTTCCTCTCGTGTTTATTTCTTCTCCTTTTCCCGCAATCGATATCGTTTTACACGCTTCAACCTTTCGGCTTGCCATTGGCTTCACCCTTCTTCTATGAGCTTTTTCTCTACTTTCTCCGGTTTGTGCGCACTCCTTCGTCAATTGGCCCTGTTTGCGGAAGATCAAGGTTCTCCTTGCCCAAGGGGCTTCTGTCGAGCGGGGCCCTGGTCGATCGCTTGCGGCCCCTCTCTTCGATTTTCCGCCTCTGTTCGATCAAGACTTTATGGTCTCGAAACGAGTGGGCGGTAGGGGGCCTCGCGATGCTTCTCCGTTCCCCCCTTTTGTGCTTGGCTTTGTACCGTGGAATTTTTTTGACATTCCCCCCGAAAAACATCCTGGATCGAGATTTTTTCGCATTTTGTCGTGGGGCGTTTACGGCCCCTTAATAGTTTGCTTTCACCCTTTACTTGTTTCTCGCTTTCTTCACCTCCTCTAGACCCCAAACCACTCCCCCTCTCTTACTCTGGTGTTGAAGATGGTACAGTGGAGCTTGTGGGACCGGAACGCGCCTTTTGACTAGCAAGATCGGCTACGGAATTAGTTGGAGACGGTGAGTCTCTCACTTGTGCCTTCCTTTCATCCAGAAGCCGTGCACGTTTTCTATTGCGTGACCAGCCTCCATTGAGCAGCCAAAACATCACTGTCAGTTTCTTTTGGCTGACCGATCCTGACACTATTGTACGGCCCATGAACACCCCCCGCTCGTTCTGGACTTTAGCAATCTCTTCTTGACAACTTGTCTCTTTCCGCGCCACCCATAAGAGCCCCCAACGTTGCTTTTTTTCACGACTCGAACGTTTTTTCTGTTCCCCAGCAGCTGCTCACTTCTGGCCGTTCGCTTTTTTTTTTCTTCTTGGAACTTTCCGGACTCCTACGCTAAGTGGGGGTTTTTTCGAAGTTGTTTTGCAGGATGCGGACCAACGCAGGATTTTCACCCTCCTCCGGGGGCGAGTTTTTGTTCTACGTCTAGCATCTCTTTTGCTCTCGCGTCAGCGCGATGCCGGAGCTTGATCCGGATAGTTTCCCTCGTCAATCGTGACGAAATGATCGCTAGTTTTTTCAAGACCGATCGTTGACCCTTTAACTTCCATCCCTTGGTTTGCTTCTGACGGTCTTTTCCTCCCATTGGACTGCTCCCTTCCTCCGCCGCGCTACGTTGATGCATTGGTTTTTTTGGGAGTTAAGGATGGAATTACAAACGTCGGACTAACCCATCAGGAATTCAGTTTATTCCTTGGAGGTGACTTTTCTCTCCTGCACACTCTTTTCTGGAGAATGGTTCGCTCCCCCCATCGTTATAAGGCGCCTCCTTGGTTCTCGTGGCATTGTCTTTTCTTATAAGGTTTCTCCGTGTTTTCCCAACCAATTCCCTTTTTTCTGAAATCTCACCTTTGCCTGGCGGCTATTCGCTGTACATTTTTCCTAATGATTCTGTTTTTTTTTTTACCTTCCCTTACGTAAGTCTTAATTTTTTTCGTCCATTCGGAGGCTGATGGGGAGGAATATCTACTTGCTTCAGCGCGCGCACTTCTCGAGACGAGGGCGAACGTCTTCGTGCCCATCTTCCCCTTGACTTTAATTACTCTTTTTTTCTTTTCCCCTCCTGTGTTTTTTTTTTCTGTCGAGATCCACTTTGTTAATTGGTGTCGATCCTGATTTTTCCCGTGAGTTCAGCCGTCACGGCGTTTTTTGGGGCGGACGTCAGTCTTTATTTTGGGCTCCTTCTTTAGTTCCTCCTCCATTCTTCGCCCCTCCATTTGTATCGATTCGGATCATGTCTTATTTACTCATCGGCGCTCAGCGCATAGTCGCTTGCTTTTTGTTCTAGTGGCCCTCCCCCTTTCTTTCGGTTCTCTGTTGCGCCAGGAGACAACCGTAGTCGCAGTACACGCCGTTCCCCGTTGGTATGGTTGTATCCTCGGGGTTGTCGTCTTTAAAATTTCTGAACGGCGTAATTTACGAGCTTTAGCTCACCCGTCCCCCTCACCACCGCTTCCCTGTTCTCTTTTTTTTGTGTTACTTGCCGTTCTTTTCTGCCGGTTTATCCAGATCAATATGGATTCCAAAACCCTCGCTACGGGTCGTGCTTCTGTGCTTTTTTTCTCCCCTTTTCTGGTTTTCCCTCCCACCAAGAATTTTTTTCTCATTTGTCAAAACTAGTGTCGTAGCTCGATTGATCAATTCTCTCCTTGATTTTTCCCAATGTTCTCTCTTTTCCTCTCTTCATCCCGCCGTTTCCTTCTTTCTCCTGCTTCAACCCCTATCCCATCGTTGGATTTCCCACCTGATTACTTTCTCTCCTCCGACAAATTCGGCACCCACAATAGACCATTTGCTTGTAATTCTTTTTCTTTTTTATTCATTTAAAGTTCCCCCTAAGTCTTGGGCAGAAGTATCCGTTCTGCTTTTTCACGACGGTTTGTACCTAGGGAAATCCTGCCCTTCTTGCGCTGATGGGATCGGGTTGTGGAGCGACGTTCCTCCTCTGTGCCCATTGTTCTCTTTCCCGTGTCGCTCTCCGCCTTGAACCAGCGGCTGCCGATGGTTGCAATTTAGTTTTTTTGGTTCGGTGAATGTTGCTGACACTCGAAGGCCTTGAATTTTTGGCTGTCATTTTTTTGCTCTTTTCGCACTGAGCCAATTTCGGTTTCTCCCCAGCTTTTTGCCCAAGTTGACGGCTCTCTTCGCCCACTCATTCCTCTTTTCTGCGATTAGAGCTGGTCCCGGATCGTACCTGTGGAGACTTTACGAGGTGTCTTTTGGGGTGTTCGTTTCGCTCTCTAAGTTTTGTGAGTCCTCTCGAGATTTTGCCCCTGAACCTTTATTTTGCCTTTTCTCCAGCAGAGAATGCCATATAACAAATCGATGTTACTGGATAATTGTTTTCTCGGGAAATTCAGGCTATTTAGGACCGTCCCCCCTTTCCCCTCGTTTAGGACTTTCTTCCCGTGTTCCTCTATCTTCCGCGTCTCCGACAACCTAGTCCAATGAGTCCTTAACAGACTTTTTGCACACCGTTACTTTTTAGACAATTAGGCACCGGTTGCCTCTACCCTCCCCTTCGTTCCCCCCTTTTCCCCCTTCTCTGCCAGCTTCCTGGCTCGTCAGTTTCTATTCCGTGGCTTTTACCAAATTGGCTTTATTTTCATCGTTTGATTTTAGTAATTGAAGGCGTACCTTGGCAAGCTTTAGGTTTTGAGCTCTTTCCGCCTATCTGATTTTTCGTTTCTCTATCCGCCATCCGCCGCTTGTAAACCCTTTACCTCGATCTTGCTTGAAAAGGATGCGGTTTTTGTTTGTAACTTCTTTTAAACGCCAGATGCGGGCGCTCTCCTCGACCTTCTTTCCCTCTTCCTAGTCTCTGCTTCCCCCTGTCCCTTCAAAGCCCAGATCTCATCCTCCGTCGCCATATCTCTTTCACTTGTTTCAATCTCGTCTGTAGCACTTTTTCCTCGCCAAAGTTGATCGCTCTCCTCCTTCTTCTTCCTTCTTCCCTTCTTTCTTCTAACGCGAGCCACTTTGCTATTCTCTTTTGTTCTAAGATTTTCCCCCACACAAGTTGACGATTTTTTGCCATTGAAGGCTGAAGAGCTGCAGGTACTTGGCTTTTTCACCCTAGCTGTCCACGATTTCGTATTCCGACTTCCCTCCTTTTTCTTTTTTTGCTTGCGATTCCCTCCAAACCGCTCTTTTCCGATTCTCGAGGGTTTGTGATCAGATCGTTTTTTTTCTTGAATCCTGTGATCGACCCTCATCGATATTTACGGTTAAGTCCTTCAACCTACATTTGCTTACGGTCCTTCACCTGCTTACTTTCCACGATATAACCTGATTCTCCTGTTAAGTGGAGACATTGAATATTCGAGGTTTTTTATTTTGACGGAAGCTGATCGCTGGTTCGTCGCGTTTTCTCCTAAGTGTTTCTTTCTGTCGCTCTGCCCGTTCTCTCCTCTTTCCGGACTCTGTTCCTTTTCTTCTGTGATGATCATTCCCAGTCGAGAGGTTGAGATCGAGCTCTTTGAGCACGTGCGGACTGACTAATTCGAACTTCTTTTTTTTCCCTCGCCCTTGCACTCCTCCCCCATTCCCCAAGTTCTCACTGGATCCGTCGACTTTTGGTAGTATTTTTTTTCGTTTCGATTTCACGGAAAAAGGTTTGAAAGGTGCATGGCCAAAATCTTTTTTCCGTTATCAACCAATTAGAGAGGGCCCTTTCCCATTCTCCCTCCCCCCCCCAATCCTCTTGATTCCTTCCGTTTCTACTGCCGCTTGGTACTTTTCCCTTTGTGTGGACCTTTTGTACGTTTTAATTTTTATTTTTCTTAAGGTAGATTTTTGAACCTCACTGGTTCTTCCTCCGTGGCCCGACCTGTTTTCCCTTTTCTCTCAGTTCTTCCCTCAGCTGCATCTTTTCGACCACCTTTTCAAATCGAGTGCAGCCAGCACCGCGTCCTGTGTAGTTTTGAAACAAAAGATTGTGTTTTTTTCGTCACTCTCTCCCCCCTTTACCCGTCCCCCCTGTGCACCTATCTTTCTTCACACCGATCCCTCTCCTCCAAACTGGGGAGTGACTCACGAGTGCAAACCGCTGATTTTCTTTGCGTATATTTAAGGCTTGATTGCTTCGGGCTTTGTCACTTTTTGTGAAACTGTCAACGACCTCCGCCTTCCTCCCTCCCCCCCGGTGCGTTTTTCGTTCTCCTTTTTGGGCGTTTCGCAGGAGCATCATGACGTAAGTTACTACTACTTGGTTGATAAGATTCCTTCTTGGTCGCGTCTCCGAGCGTCGCGCTTCTGAGTCTTTCTCCTACCCATGTTCCCCTCTTCTTTTCTTCTCATCGTTTGCTCCCCGATCTTATTCTGAATGCAAATGTGTGGTCAAGTTAAAAGACTGAAGAAGTGGCTTAGGCTCGGCCCATTAGCCCGCCTCTACGGACGCTTCCGTTTTTTTCCTTCCCGATGGCTTTCTTTCTTTTCCTCGTCCCCCCCCCTACTTGCCCTGATCACCCCATCATAATTATTTTTTTTTCGGTGTTTTTACTGGAGATAATCCGCAATTCGCTCTCTGGAGCCTGTGTTTTGCAGCACCCCCTCATTTCCCTGTCCCCCCGCCCTCGTTTAGAGGGCTGGTTTTTACCTTCACTTTATCCGTTGATCAGCAGAGAAACCCTGAATTGTTTCTGCATGCTCACTGCATTTTTCATATTCGTTTCAATCGGCCTCTCTTGTGCCTTTTGGTTTCCGATTCCTCCTTCCGAGTCTCATTTCCCCTCCCCCTCTCTAATCTTCTTTTGCGATTATGCGGGAGGTCTTTTCACAATCCCCGGATCAGCCCCGCTATCGAGATCTGGTCGAACGCAATGTTCCATCTTTCTCCTTCCCTGTACTTACCCTCCCCCTTATCCCTTTTTTCCCCCCTTTTTGTTTGATGCTGGAGTTAAGTCGGTTATCAGCAGCGATGCCAGATTGCGTCTGCGCTCGATCTCTCGTTTTTGTATTATGTTGACAGACGGACCGCGGCCTCTCATCTTCTCCTCCGGCGAATTTTCTTTTCTCTTTCCCCTCCACATTCACTGCTTCATTCGTGTACACGGTTGTGAAGCAAGCGCATACTATCTTGCGTTTGCGCTTTTTCCTCCCCATGGTTTCTTTCTGTGAGCCACGTCTCCCCCCGTTTATCGCCAATAACCGCCAAGGTCGTTTGGAATATCTGGGTTGCGCCTGAAACCCTTTTCAGCTGTTCGGATTTGCTCGTTTCCTTTTTCCCCTTCCAACTCATGCCCATTTTCTGCTGGTTTATGTTTGTGTCTTTTTTCCGCCTAGCCTCGTTTTAGAACCCCCAGAGTCAAGGCTTTTCTTCGTGTCCGATGTCTCGCCCTTTTCTTTCCTTTCCCCCTTTGTCATGGCCCCAATTGACCGGTTTTCTTTTTTGATTTGTTTTTAGTCGCCGAATTCGATGCGATCCTTTTTTTTCGTTCTTGAACCTTGTTTCTCCGTCTCCTCTCCTCTCGCCGCTCTGAGCGAATGTTCTCTTAATTCTCCTCTTGCTTAGTAGTTCCTTTGTCTATGCCCGCACAACTTCGACCCAAACACACTCGCCATTTGCTGTTATTCATGGTCGTACGTGTCCCTTTCCAAGAAGCTTCCTTTTACTCTCCGTTATGCTTTCGACGGTTAGCCTTTTTGTCAACCTTCACCCTGCCCCGTGTTTTTTTTTTTTATGTTGCTTTTTTGCTTCCTCCGGTTCCATTTCCGTTCGTCCGATTCTTGACGCATTCCTAACATTTCGTCGTTGGTTTTCTGCATCTTTTCGGGCGTTCTCTGGTTCGGTGCTTGCTGTCCCACCTAAAGGTCTTTTTCCAGTGGTTTCTTCTCCCCTGCTGCTAGCTATTTTTCGTGCAACCCTTAACGGTTCTTACCGCGGGAGGCAGCAAATTTGAAGGTCTTCCAACTCATTTTTAAAGTAGCCTCCTTTTGATTCGCGCCTCCTGGTCCCTCTTCACTTCCTCTTCTTGTCCTTCAAGGGTGACTTTTTCTTTGGTTGGTCTCGAGGTCGCCTCTCGGAAGTGGGAGTGAGAATTTGCCCGTCGAGATCCTTCCCGTTGCCGTCGTTCAGGCTGACGCCTGCTCCCCATCTCCTCTCCTTTTTTCTTCGAATGTTTTTCGGCGTTCCCCGCAAAATTCAAGGTTATTTCCCCGTCCTGATGCGAAGTTATTCGGAGTCCGCTGATTTTTGGGTGCTAAATTCAGTATCTATGTCCCAAAGCGTTGGCTCCTTTTTCCTTTTTCCAGCGGGTTCCAACCTAGTCCTCTTTTTCCGCAATCTCAATTTTTTCCGCTTATTCCGCCACTTGAGTTACTTTTTTTCCCCCTGATTTTTATAAGTTTCAACTTAGACACGAGTTTTCTCTTTTCTTCCAACTCACCCTTTCTTTTTCTTTTTGCTTATGATTCTTTTTTTTTTTTTTATCTATTGACCTCCGTACCTGGCAAGCTTGTTGGTCGGTCCCCGAAATTTATTTTGATCACTCTCTCGAGCCGCCTTTCTTTTCCCCAACACCCCCGATCCCTTGCGACCTCTCCCTCGGCCTTCGTCCTTGTAATCGCCGCGGCCCAAAGAAGATGCTGGCGAAATAGCTCGTTACCGATGGCTTCCTCTTCTCTGTCAATGTCAACTTTGACCAAACTTCTCTCTTCTCTTCCCATCTCTTCACGACCATTCCTTTAGTGTTTTTTTTTAAGCCTTCCAAGGTTTTCCCGCTCACATCTCTTTCTCTGTTGTTGTTGCGGTGTTCCGCCACTGGAGAGTCCTGTCATTTTTACAGACGAAGAATTGCCTTTTTCCGTTTCCCCTTGATTTGGCGACTGTGAAGGTTCGTTATTTTTTCCCCTATACCCTTTCGGTCTTTTAGGTTTTTCTTTGTTTTTGCTCAAGATACCAAGTCACCGAACCGCGCGCTTTTTTTCTCTCTCGAGGGTCTCGGTTGGGACTCTTTCGATTTTTTCTTGTCTTTGATCCGAGCAAGCCATCCTTTTTAGACTCCGTAAGCTTGCATGTACATTCATTGTGATTACGCTATCCCGCTTACCCCCCTTCGTCGCGCCGTTTTTGTTTGGCGACTCCATTCGGAATCCTTATTTTTATGGGGGACTGTGATCAATATGTGATCCTTGAAAGCAAAGTGGAGGATCTTTTTCGGGGTTTTTTTGCTTTGGCCCCCTCCTTTTATACGGTTTGCACTACGTTTACGTCCTTTTTCAGTCGTGTACCGGAACTGGGCGGAGAGCGGGATTTGGCCTGCTTATATCCGCGCCTTTTTTTCCCTAGAATTGCTTCTCACGTCTTCATGTAGCCTGGTCTTTGCTTTTCCTCCGTCCCCACATCCCGTGACCTGGTCTCTGCGCTTTGGAGAAGTTTGTCGCATGGCGATACGGCCGGTTGTCCGGGTAAAAATCTGATTGTGCCCGTTCAACACCCCGCGAGGGCTTCACCTTCGAGCCGACCCCAACCACTCCATCGGTCTTCTCCCCTCGAAGTTCTGTTTGGCGTGGTCCGCGATGTTGGGCCAGTGAACGCGCGTCTCGCCCGACTCTTATGTCTTTGAGGTTTCTTTCCCTTTTGCTTCCTTTTCTCTGGAATAAGAGCCCCTTCCCATGTTTTTTAAAGAGCCAGCTTTTCCCCAATTTTTTTCCCCCTCTTAGGTGCAGAGCAACCTGGAACCCGCTCCCCGCCCGAACTTTGTAGTTCCTTCAAAACTCTTTTATTCCTGGGTCAAGTCCCATCTACCGTCCCGGCGGGACAAACTTTTTTCGTGGCCGTTTCGCTCCCACCCTCTCCATCGCGACAAAGGTCCTTCTCTTTCTCTTGGCGACACTGTCTTATCTTCCAACACCTCTCCCTTTCCTTTTCCTGGCTTCGGGGTCGGGTCACTTGGCCACTTTCCCCACTCGATCCGCAAAAGGGTGTTGGGTGTTCGATTTGTCGGGCGGAGTTTCTCCTATTTTTCCTTTTGAAGGATTCCTGAATACCCTCCTGTTCTTTGATCCCTCTTGACGCAGGGCGATTCGCCCCTTTTTCTTGTGAGCTTGAGCTGCTGGCAATGGTTACCCCATCCCGACCCTTTATCCTCAATGAATGTCGCTGGCGACGATCTCCCCTTTTGACACATGGACTGCAATTTTTTTTTTTTTGCCTTGACACGACCGAGACTCAAATGGCGAGACATCCTTTACGAAGTTCTCTTGTAGCGGAGGTTTGTGCCCTGGTCCTCTTGTATTCCTAATACAACCGGCTAAACAGTCATTGCATTAGTTTTTCATGGCGGTTGCCTTTTTGAGCTCCCGGCTCGTCCTTTCCGTCCTTCTTTGAACTTGTTTCGCTCCCCCCCTTAAGTGCCTCGGCGTTTTTGGTTATGTTCCCCGTTCTCGTGCTCGCGCAGAGCACTGACCCGTTTATGCTCCACGCCTCTGGACTATTGCCCTCTTTCAAACTCCGTGACTCTGTGCAGGGTTTGTCTTAGCACTTTTTTTTTATTTTTTGATAGACACTTGTTATTACGATTTTGCGGGAGGCCTTTACCTTTGCCCCCCCCCCTCCTCTTCGTTGGCGCAGGCGCCCTCTTGCGCGGTTTTCTGCATCCTTCCCTCCACTTCAAGGCTTCCTCCTCCTCGTTTGGTTGAGCTTTTTCCCCTTGATTTCGACCTTTTTCGATCATGATTGCCACGATGCGTTCGTGGTCTCTTCTTTTTGCGCGCTTCTTCCGTCCGCGTCTTGTGTGACAGACTTATTCATACGCGTAATTCAGCAGCCTAAGTTTCTCCCTCTTTGACAATTTTGCCGTTCATCGTCTCCCTACATTCTCTCCCCCCTCCCCATAATCAGTCGGCAGATTTTTCGCATAGTTCGATTTTCGCAGTTCTTTTCACCCTAACATGTCTTTTCGTGGTTCTTTCGTGAGCCACGGAACCCCCCGTAGATCTCCCCATTCCCAATTCTTCCCAAGTAGTGGCCGTGCCATGATTTGTTGACCCCAGTCCCACCACCATTTTCTACGCTCCTCGGTTACCCTTCAGCCTGCTCCCCCGTCCTCCCTCCCTTTCAATGCCTTCCTGATGGTTACGCCGTCTTGTTCTTGCACGGATGGAATAAGCTTCGAAATTAGGGTGATCCCCCCCCAATCTCCGTTCCCGTAGCGCCTTGATTCTTGCCTATTTCTCTCCATTTCGTTCCGGTTCTTCCCTTTTCCCAAAGCACCATGTTTACATGTTAGTCACCCGTGTTCGTACATATTAACGAGGAGAGCAATTGCTCGATGAACAATTGTTCCGCCCCTTAGCTCTTTATCTGCTTGCTCGTCGCGCATCGTCCTTTCACACTTCTCCAAGTCCCGTGAGTATCTTCACAAATCCTGAGCCGATGAGATTCTTTAATCGAACAGTCGAAAACTCTCTTTCGGTCCTTCTTGATCTGTGAGTTTTCACAAAGCCTCCAGCATCGTAGTCAAGTGATTTTGCCGCTCCCTTTCCACTTTGTCCCTCGGTTGAAACCTTCCCCGTTTTGCTGTGATGGGCTCGGGTTGTTCCCTTCTAATCGGTGCCCCAATTTTTGTGCTCGGTTCGATTTGCATTGAGCGATTTCAAATGCCTGATCGTATTGTTTTTTGTCCTGCCGTCCAATTTTTCTTCGTGACTCTTGGTGTGCCTTGCTGCCTCTCAAGTCCCTCCTGTTTTTTTCTTTCTTCTGTTTTTGAGCTGAAGAAAAGGCTTCAAGAGGAACGTGCTTCTTTCACCTTCTTTCATTATCCGCTTCGATTCCCTTCCCGGTCCACGCGCCATCGCTTCCCTTCGGCCTAGCAATAAGAAGAGGTTCCACGATTTTTTTCGGGTTTTTAGTTAGCTTTTCCGCTCATCGAGAAGTTTTTTTTTATAGGTCCTATTGCCCCTTTCACCCTTTTCCTTCCTCTCCCTTTCTTCGACCTGCCTCTGATACAGGTTCCCTGGAGAATGTTATTTTTCACAGACTTTTGATTTTATAAAGACACGAATGCTCAGCCGAGTCCCTCTTCTATCTCGTGTCTCAATCCTCGCTCTTCCTGAGTTACTCGATGAGCGTTTGATCTTCCCAGCGGAGTCCCTAGTTCTTTCGCAATCGTGCTCCCTTGGAAAGGCCTTTTTACTGTTAACACATCGCGACATATTCTTTCCTCTTCTTCCGTCTCCCTCCACCATGGGCTACCGTTCCCGTGGTTTTTGGTGCCATTCCAGGAGCTTCCTTCTTATCTAGTTTTTAGTCCAATTTAGCTTTTCTTACCCTTTTTGAGCCCCTTCGTTTCCCGTAAAACTCGATTCATTCTCTGGATCGTCTTCCTTTTTTCCTGCATATTTGATTCCCAACCGATACACATCCTCTTTTTTTAAAAGCGAGGCGGTTCTCTTTCCTTCCGCACCCCTGCAGATGCGTGTCCTTTTGCCATACGAATCGTGACCGCTTGCGAGTCTGCCGCTAGGCCCCCAGCGAAACAGCCAGCGGAAGCCTCCCGGCGAATGCAAGCTCGTCCTGTTTGATGGCCATTCCTTTTCTGTGTATAGCCCCACGTGTTCCTCTTCCCCTTTCTCGCGGCTC
>Ga0179593_1232518_pt1 | contig 17116 bp, 20 predicted proteins | sample CZODoug2_1_08_16_FD_185931 | JGI IMG/M metagenome (GOLD analysis project Ga0179593, IMG submission 185931) | Vadose zone soil fungal communities from Angelo Coast Range Reserve, California, USA - CZODoug2_1_08_16fungal (PacBio error correction) | ecosystem: Environmental > Terrestrial > Soil >... | reverse complement strand
TTCAAGATGAGTTCCTTTCGTTTTCAATCCGCCACCCCTGGCGATGCCGCTTACTTGTTTTATTTTACTGCCGCTGTTTATCTCAATTGCCTTCTTCCGTAATTTGGTCTTAGAACCAGCGGTTTCTTTGCACGTGTTTTTTCACGCGTCGCGCCAATCGTCCCGTCCTCTTTTCTTTTCCTCTTGTGCTTTTGAGATGGGAGAGCCTTTCCGGGCCCCCCGTGGTTTTCTCGCGAAGCTCGCGCAGGAGTCCTTGACCTCTCCCTCGACGGTTGAATGGGTGCTGAATTTCGACGCACCCGTCACCCCCCTTCATCACACTGCTCGAATTGCTCGTGACCTTTTTTCTTTCCACCTCTTCCCTCTTTGATTCCCGGGTTTTCCATAGCGCCTCCCCACTCTTGGCAAGTTATTTTTCTTGTTCGGCTGAATCCGTCCAGATCGAAGGACAGTCACACATCTCGAACCAAGTGGGTGTTATCTGCTTTATATCTGTGCTCCTTTCCTTCTTCTCTCCCTCTCGCTCTTATTTCAAACTTCACTCTAACAGATACCTCCTACGGGTTGTAAGGAATGCGACCTTTCTCCCCTGACCAACAATACTCCCCACCCCCATTGTCTGAACTTTTCGTTATTCTACGGCTTTTTTCGTCTCTGACTTCTTTTTTTTGCTCTGATATGTCCCTTCATTTTAGCGCGGATGTGAATTTCTCTCGCGCGCCACATGTCGTTCTGTTATCCGGCGGATCTTCCCAGCTTTCACGTTGGAGTTGCCCCTCATCCTCTTTTCTGAGTAAGATTAGTGTTTTTCCTTACGCAAATGGATATTACAGGACTCACTGGTGTTAAACCGTCGCGGCTTTTTTCGGTGGCGAAGTACATTGCCCCAAAACTTCTAAAACAACTTACCCAGCATGAGATCCCGTTCTCCGCTTCACCTTTTCCGCTTTCTCCCCCCCCCCCCCCTTCCTTTTAAGTTTTCTTTTTAAACTTTTTTCATTGGGATTTCTTTTCCAAACCTGTTTCAGTCTTCTCACATCTACATTTCAATCAGACCCGTCTGTTGTTTTCTGGCGATGACGCGCGTTACACTGTTTTTCCTTCCATTTCCCATGACCCGAGTTTTACTGATACGTTCTATCAGTCCTACTTGGCCTGCTTTTTTTGGTATTTCACTTGCGACGGTTTGCCCTTTGTTTTGCCCGTTCGTAACCCCTTTTCCGCCATCCCCTCGCATCTTCCCCGGTTTCCGATCCTGGCAGAGCCCCTGATTTCCCCCTTACCCCCCCCCAGTCCTTTCCCCCTCCAACTTAATTCCCTGACTGCTGCGCATTTCCAACAGTGACCGCTGTGCGCTCGATGTCGTTCCCCCGCACGTGACAGTGTGCCTAGATCCTTCACCATCCGCGCTTCTTTTCCTTTTTCCTATACAATTCCTGACTTATCGTGAACTTTCTTAACTTCCGTCCTCTTTCCCTCGGTCCATAACATGTTGTAAGATTTTTTTTTGGTACTGATACGTCTCATTCCTTTCCCCCCCCTTCCCCCGCTGTGATCTGCCTAGTGTTAACCCTATTTTTCAGAAAGTCTTTGGTCGTGGAGCTCAGAGCCGTCCCTGGAGAAAAAGGACAATTTACCCAAGCATGATCAAACACCCAACTTTCGCGATACTTACTGCCCTCCCCTTGATATCGACGGATTCATCATAGCCCCCTTCCTTTTCTCCCCTTTTCAAGATTCTTACAAGCGCGAGGACCAAAAAAGCCGAACATGTACGTTCAGGTTTTTTCAAAGTCGAGAATAGATTTTTTCTTTCTTCTTCTCTTTGTGAGTGCCATGCGGAATTCCCTCACCCGTCGTTCGTTTTTGCGTTCCACTCTCATTTCTCCCGCCTTTCCCCCCCTATGCCCCCCCCTTTCTGGAACACTTAGAAGAAACTTCATTCGGAAACCATTGCAATACCCTTCTTGACGTTCCTGCGATTGTGCGCGACCGTTTCCTCCCGATGCGACGCTGGTTATCGACTGCTTTTTTCTGATCTTTATGATGACCCGAGTCCCTGGTCCCCTCCCCCAAGTCAAGCGGCCTCCCTTTCTTGGTCGTCTTGTTCCCCTAAAGGTAAGTCCCCTCTTCAGCGACCGGTGAACCCAGTTCGGCACCCCTGACTAATCAGAGAAGCGGTTTGGTTTAATTACCCCACGCATTTTCTTACACTCAGCGGTGTCCCCTCAGCGCAAGACCCCCTCCTCCGATTTACCCCCCTCTTTCAGCCTACACCTTGCCATTTTTTATTTTCCGCTCCCCACGAAACCCTCTTCCCCTCGACCGGCATGCCTACCGCCGGCCCTCTGCTACATACCTGCTTCTTTCCACTTGGTGCTTCCGGTGTTCGTTCCTTTAGATCCCGATCACCCCAATTTATCGATTCTTCCTCCTGCCGGAAGCAGATGTGATGACTCTTTTGAGCGAACTGCTTTTTCCCGTCCGCCCCTGAGGTTTTGCCGGAGGGCCTCGGAGTGATCTCTCCCTCCCCGTGTCACTGATGAGCCAGACCAGTGTCCAAGAAATGGTTCCCTTTTAGAGCCGGGCCATAAGCAAATTTCAGAGCCGTTGTTCTTCTCCCTTAGTCGGTAAATTTCAGCTCTCCTTTCCCATTGTTTATCAATCCGAGCCAGTCGATCCAGATCTTCGTTTGCTTTTCACTTTTTAGCCAAAGCGGCACCTAACACCGTTATCTCCAAAAATGTTCGACCATTCTTCTCCCCCTTTTTTTTTTCTCCCAGACAGATTTCAACTGATGGGTTTCTCAGAGAAAATACCCACCTATATAGGCCGTTTCTTTTTGGCTTCCCCTTCCACCTTATTCGACGAGCGAAGTGTTTGGCTCTAAAGGTGAGTAGTCCTTGGTCTTTTTGGCCGCAATTTGCGTCCAATTCTTCTCTATCTTGCGTCTCCCCCCCTTTCTCCTTTGGAGTTATCGTCGGATCTCTTTCTTTGTTTTTCCGATTTCTCCTTACCTTTAGGTACATCTATTCCTTCTCCTAAATAATAGCACTTAGGGTTGTCCGTCACCTCCATTCTGCCGCCCCAGGTTCCCCTCTCCTTTCCCCTCCCTGGTTTGTTTGAGTGAGACTCACACTGACGGCCGACTTTTTTTTGTTGACGTACGCCACCCCGTTTTTTGCTATTCTTTCGTATTATGCCCTAGATCCACCTATTGCACTTTTCCCCTTGGAAACCTCCTCCCCAGCCACATCCTCCTTCGCGAGCAGCAAGATTGGATTTTTCTCTACAATTCGATCGGGCCCGTTTGGGCCCTTCTGTTCCTTGCTCCTTCCCCCCTTTTTAACTCGCCTCGCGCCAACCTTTTTTACCCCCCAAACCCCCCACAACCCCACATAGTCCAGCGGCTCCGGGCGTCGCAATGTGACTGATGATGGCATTTTTTTTTTTGCTATGTTTATTTTCCACTTCCTCCTTCTTTCTCTCGGGAGTTAAGTTTTCCCGTTTTTCCCCCTGTCCCTTTTTTTTTTTCCTTCTCTGGGGAACTTCATTTGCCTCTTTGGGCGGCGACTTTTCCCACGAATCTCTCGTGAACCCAGGCTTTTTCTGCTGCTCAGCTGACCCCCAAAGGTGTCAACTTAGACGTATCTCTGACCCCACCTACTAAGGGGCTACCCCCCGGCTCTCATTATTATTTCTCTTCAAATTGTCCCACCTTTTCATCTTCGGAGTGGTCCCCTCTTTCCCGATTTGACTCGACATCCGAGTTCCCCCTTTACAACACAGTTTTTCGGCGGGAATTACTTCCAGTTCGCCCTCCGGCATTCACCCGTGCTGCTTCCGTCCCCCCTTTTCTTTAGTCCTCGCTATTGTTTTTATGATATACTGGTGCCAATTTTTAAAAAGGAGACCATCAGCTGGTTCTTAGCTCTTCCCCCCTCCCTGTTGTCAATGCCGTGGCTATTGCCGCTGTTTAGGAACTCACATGGCATTTTTATTCGATCTTTATTGTTCTTGACACCTCTTTCCCCCCCCCTCTTTCTTTCGCGATTGCTTTGGTATGGACGCCCGGTCCGTTTTTTTTCTTCCTGAGTGGATACTTCTTGTTGCCCTCCCTTTCCCGGTCGTCTTCCCCTTGTCTTTTCCCTTGTTAGTCCTCCTCCCCCCCCCCCCTAACGTGCTTTCATTCTTATTGGGTTTGATTTTGAATTCCTTTTTTTCCTCCAGCAGGACTGCCTTTCCTATCCCCCTGGCTGTAATAGTGATGTAACTCCTTCCTATTCCTGTCAATAACGACTGTTCTTGACTTTTCCGGATGGCGCTTTCTAAATGGTCCATCCCAGCTGTGTGGAACCTCCTCATGTCCCGGCTCTTGACCGCGCCCTTCTCAGTTCTTGATTCATCTTACATCCCATCCTCCACCAGCCCCTACTTTCTCTCTCTGGACCTTCACCCCCTCGGTTTTGGTACATGTTGATTTTGGGCACATTCGCTCCGTGCCATCCACTCTTGTAAAGTCCCGATATGATTAACCCTTCCGGATCCTAAGAAGTACCCCCCCGCGAAAAGTTTCTTTTTTTCCTAGCCTCTGTTTTTACCTTTTTTTTTCGCTTGCTGCTTTCTCGACCACCCTCCCAGCCTTTACCTTTTTGCTTGGTCCCCCCCCTTAGTGTAAAGATTCCTCCTTGTACGTTAAGGATGCCCTGCCCCCTTTTGATCCTTAAAACCCCCCCCCATCCTCAACCCCCTCTTCTTCCGCGTCACCGGAGTCCTCCAATGTAATACACGTTCATGCTTCCCCGGTTCTTATTTTAGTTTCCAAATACTTAAGATCTCTCCTCTATCGGAGCGACCCCCCCCACCCCACCCAACCCCCACCACCCCCCCCCCCCCCCCCCCCCCCCCCCCCCCCCCCTGGTAGGTGCGGGCGACTGTAGCGAGTCGTCCCAGAGGTTCTGGAAGTAGTAACCCGTCATTGAGGTTCGTTTATTTTCGTGTTTACCTTCCGCACATTGCTTCTTAGGTCCACTTGGGAAAAACGTTCGCTTCTGCGTTTCCGGTGCGTTCCGTAAATTCCAACAAAATCTCAACAATTCCAGCAAGTTTCCGTGCCAATGCCCCTTTTCCCTCATCCAGAGTCCTATTTCAAATACGGCTTTGTCTTTGAAGGTGCAAACCCCCGTGTCCCCCGCGTCCACATCTCTTGTAAGCCTGTTTTTTTTCTATGATCCTTGCGTCTTCAACCGGTTTGCCGTCCATTCCCCCTTTCCCTCGGTGAATGCCATTAGTCTGCCCCCTTTCTCTTCCCGGTTGCCTTTTGCCGCGCCGGGGACTTTTTTGCTCACTGTTGTCCTCTGTGGCTCTTTTTTCCATTTTTTCAATTCGCCTCTCTCCTAATTTTTTAAAAGGGTTTCCTTCCTGGCAGAGCATTTTTCTGTCTTCCACCCTGACCCCCCCCCTTACTAATGATGCGCGCCCCTCAAGTTTTGTGACGACTCCTCGTCCTTTTCCCTCCAGAACTTGTTGGCCTTATAATTCAAATCCTCGTAATACTTTCACTTAGACCCTTCAGGTTTCCTATGACGTGCCCTCTACCTTGCCGTCTCCGTCTGACGCGGTTTTCAGACTTGTGTGCCTCTTTTTTGTTTGGCTACATGATAATGTTCGAATTCCCCACGTACCGTTTTTTGTCCTCGTTCTCGCCTTCCTCCAATGCTCTGGAGGGGCCTCATGGATCCCGAATGCTTCCTCCAAACAGTACAAAGCTTCCAAGCTGATACCCAATTTTTTTCCATTTTGCTTTCTTCTTGGATGCGATCGTCTCCTCGGATTAAGCCATGCACATTCCGATAGTGCCCGAGTGTCTGTTTAGGCTTCTTTCAACCCACACCGCCGACCAAGGCTTCTTGTTTTTTTTGGTTTTCCCCTTTTCCGATAGATGTATCGAGGAGTTTTTTGGCTTCCGCTTGGTACCGGTGACATGCCGGACTCTCCCCAAGTCCGTCGTGGCGAGTCCTCCTGCTATAATATCGCTTTGCCCCATATACTTTAGCCGAGTGTATTTACCCCTCTCCTCAGTCCTCTCCTTTCGTAAAAAATTTCCGCCCACAAGTCTTTCCTTGCGATGTGTCGAATGTGCACCCTTAGTCGCCCTGTCGGCCAATGGTTCTTTTTTTAAGTTCCTGCATGGTTTAGGATGACCCCCTCCTTCCTTCCCATCCCCCCAAGTCAAGAGTCCGAGCAGGTTACTTTCCTTCTCAAATCACTCACTCTCCCTCGTCAGCTCCCTTTGGGTTAAAGGTCATCCAACAAATCCCTTCCAAACCCAGTGGCAGACCGAGCAGAGGTCTTTCTTTACACCCCCCAGCAAGCCTCGCACGACCGACGGTCTATCAGAGTCACTGACCCACCAAGTCAGAAGCCTTATCAGCATCCCCCTGCCCTTTTTTCCCTTGCCGAACATCCTTCCCCTTCCCCTTGCATTTCCCCCATTCTTCAGGCCCAGAGCCTCAGACCCCCGCTTTTCGTCTTTCTTCGTCTGTTTCCCCTGAGATCGCAGTGCAAACCTAGCGCTCGGAAGCCAGGCCGACAGCCCCAGGTTCCCTTTTGCATGCGTCAAGTCGAAGAGACCCCATTACCCCCGTCCAAATTGTGTTTTGGTTTAAGCCTCCTTTTTTTGAGTTCCTCCTGCCAATCTGGTCACGATGAACCCCCCCATCTAAGATTTTACCTTTGCAGATAGGAACTCATGAAAGGCGACTGGTCTTCCCTTCTCCACTTTCCGGGCCATTTTCCTCTCCTCCCACCTTTGGTTCTTCAAGCGAGCAGGCCCCTCCTCCTTCCCTTTCCGAGAGTCTTACATTTAGTCTCCTTTTGCAACGCTGCCAATACATTTTTCCACCTCTTCAACAATGTTTCTACCACGTGGAGGGACTCCTCTTCCTTCTCGAATGTCCCTTTTCCACGGTCCCCCCGGATAAAAATATATTCTTGCCGTGCTCTTCATGGCGGCCCTCCCCCTTTCTACTAGCGCACGCGTTTGGGGTATAGTAGTCAGCTGTTCCTCAGTGATTGAGCCCGGAGACTCCCCCCACGACATGGGCTTCTTCTCCTTTCTCTGAACATAAATTCTCCCGTTCGCTTCCGAGTGAGGGCTTGCTTTCGATTTTCTCTTACCGTTCGTTATCGAGCATAATTCCCTTCTCGTCATTCGGGCTTTGTTCCTTTTCCCTACAAAAGTAGCCTCCCAATGTCACATCCTCTTTTTTTTTTCCTTCCCTCATCCGTTGTTGTTGATCTTTTTTTCCCAGTGCGGCGAATTTTTCCTGTCACCCGAAGTGCATTCGATCACTTGTTAGATACCTAGCAAATTTCATGAGAAAATCGCCCCCCCTCATCCCTCTCGCCGAGATCTCTGATGTTATCCGCCCTCTTTCCAGGTCTTCCAATTGCTGGCCGGTCACTTCCTTTTCCTTTCACTAATCGAACGTGAGCTCCCAAACCTTTCTCTGGGAGAAAGTTTCCTGTCGCCTAAGTAGTTCCCAAGATATGTTTCTTCCTTCTTTCCTTTCGCGACGGTTTTAGTCACTTGGTTCTAACCCATTTTTTTGTTTTTTGAAGGATCGTTTTTTTTGACAATTTAGTGCCCTGTTTTTTCTTGAGTCTATTTCCCCACGAATCTATCGTTTTCTTTGCACGAGCTGACGCTTTTCCTTTCTTTGAATGAGAGCTGCCCTCCCCCTGGCTACTCCAAGGGATAGCCTTATCTTTCCCTGATTCAAAGTACCCACCCTTTTTTTTCCTCTTGCGTTTCTTCGTGACCGCTTTTGCTTATCCATACTCGGCACCGGTACCCACTTTTTGTGGGCGTGGCGGGGTTTCTCCATTCATTCCTCGCCCTGCACTTTTGAAACTGGTCCTTTTCTTTTTTAGATAGGGGTGTTCTGATATATGGACAATTCCCTAATACCACCGAGCAGAAGCGGGTCTGTGCTCAGGTCCACCGTCTGTAAATGCGGGGCAGCATGTGCTTTTTTTCTTTTCCTCTACCTGGCTTTTTTCTTTCTTTTTTTTTTCCTTCTTCTTCTTGTCGATTTTTTAAATTAGTTTTTTGGAGGTCATTGCGTTTGGTTTTTCTGTGCCCCTGCCCTCCCCTCCTTCTCTGCAAGGGATTTGTTGCTCCCCACTTCCCCCCCCCTCCTCTTTAATATTTCGTTTCAAGAGATGGTGGACCCCTAGTCAAATCCTGGCGATGACGTTACTTGGGGGGATCTTTTCTGCCTTTTCCCCTCCAAGCAGTAGCGTCCCGTCCTGATCAACCTTTTTTGCGTTTTTCATCGTTTTCCCCGAGTCGCTCCCATTTCCGTAAGACGTTCTTTTGCAGATGTGCCGAGCTGTCTCCCTCCTTTTATTTCCATCCCTGGAGTGGGTGTGCTTTAAGGATTTTCTTCTATGTGAACGCGCCAGCGACTGATTTTTGTAATTCCGCATGGCACCGTCACAAGAAAACCCCTCTCTCGCTTTTCTGGCTTTTCACATTGACATACCTGTTCCCTCTTTTTTCCCCTTTGGTACCTACCTATGGAAGGAGATTTTGTATATGCTCTCCGTCGATCGATCCCTCCATTCCCTCTCCTGCGAACAATTTCTTGTTTTCTGCTTTTCCGCTTTTGTTGTTCGCTTGGGCTCTTGAGGTCCCAGCCAGTCCCCTTTTTCAACTTCGGAGGCCCTCTCCCAGAAAAAAGCCATTTATCTTGTTTTCTGCCTTCAAGTTATTGACAACCACACCCTCTCACCCCAACATTTCATGCCTTGTCGTTTCTTTTCCAGATTCACGTCTCTTCCCTTGCCGGTGTCGTATGTAGAGGCCATCTGACGCGCGTCTGACTGATATCATTGCTCACCCCACTCTTCCGTGGTTCGGGTTGCGATTTTTTCCCCCAGTCTTGTCAATTTGGCCATTTTGCTAAGTCCTGGTTGACATTTCTTTCGTTGGTTTCTTTGACTCCCCCAGGCTCTGCCCTTCTGAAAACGGGGTGAAACGTCTCGGCTTCCTTGTCTGACTTTACATCCAAAACTTCCTCAAGTGCCCGTCGGGCAAGATTTCTCCCCTCTTCTGTAATCCTTCTTTCTGGTTCGGCCTTGAACCCAACCTTTTCCCCTAAGGTCGTATTCCCCCCCCCCTTTTTCCCTCCTCCGTGTTGTTGTTTCTTATATGAATCGGAGGGCCAACCTTTTTTCTCCCCTCCAATTTCCTCGTTTACTCTTGCCTTAGATCCCGGCTTCCCCCCTTGGCAGCTTCTGTCCTCTCCGGTTTCTTACGTTAGTTTTTCTGTTTTTGGCCCCTTTCCTTCTCCCCCTGCTGAATCAGGCGCCTGGGTTGACCCCGGTTTTTGATCCTTATTTCTTGGCGGTTCTTACCACGACATTCCCCCCCTTTCCCCATGATTTCCTTCGACTCCCCTTTAATCTGGGTACGACCTCGCGGTCTTTCTCCCGCAATGAATGGATTACTCCTAATTTCCATCGCTCCTTTTCTTACCCTCTCCCCGGCATTCCTCTTTTCCTCTTGTTCCCTTTGCACGTAAATTTTTACGCTTTCATCACATGGTGTTTCTATTTGTGGTTGGCATTCACACTGTTTTCTATTCCCTTTCCCCCGCTCCGTGTTATTTGTCATCTTTCCTTCCTCCTTGCAAGCCATTGATCGGGGCGGGGAGACTCGAGCTCCCACTATTCTTTCCACCTTCAAAGAGCAACTCATTTCTGAAAACCCCCTCCATTTTTCTCTTTTCACTTTTTCCTTCCCTATCTGATCTTACGTCTTTCTGAGCACTTGAATCATACTTCCTTTGCTGGTGTCCTTTTGCAACCCCGCTAAAAGGTTTTCTTAGTTTTTCCCCCCTTTACGACGCGCTGATCCTATTCTGTGTTTTTTTTTCTTGTTCCGGGCATGCCTCCCCTCAAACAGTAGTCGCTTGTGCGATTCCATACTGTCTCCTTGGCCTTTTTCACCAACGCAGTGATGTTCAACCTGCTTTCGCGCCGTCCTTCCCTATAACCTAACATTCTTTTTTCTTGGGCGCGAAACTCGTGACAACTCCTATGCCGCTGGTTCTAGGACCATGTTAAGAGACCTCTTTTTATGACCAGCTTTTCAGGTCCCTCACCCCAATTTCTCGCATCTCCCCCTTTTCTTTTTCGGATTGCTCCCCACTAAAGGTTATCTCCCCTCTTCCTCGAACGGTCCAATTCTTCACCCAGATAGTCCTCTATTCCTCGGTCTTGGTGACACCTCTAATCCAAGCATAGTTGACCTACGGTGAGCCATTTTTTGCATTCCCCCCAATTCCGACTTCCCCAGCTTTTTCCAGTAAGCCCCCCTTCCGGTAGAGTTCCCCCCGCGCCTCCCCCCGATGCACAGGACATTGAAATCCTTTCCTTTACCCTCAAGAGCTCCCCCCCCCAGCTTTTCTCCTGTGTTATTTCCTTTCCTGGTTGACCATCTCGTCAGCGTCACCTTAGTCGCTTCGGACTGACCGGCGGAAGTGCAGATTCCATGGTAGAGGGCTCTCGACCACTGAGAATGAATAGCCCCCTGTGGTGTTCCTGGCGTGGGCTTTCTTTTATCCCGCCATTTTCAGATGAGCACGATTTATGCCCCCAGAATGGTACCTTGCCTCTTTCCCCTACATGTTTCATTTTAGTTAGTCCCCTTCTGGGAATGCGATCGCTTTTCCCCCCTTTTCGTGATCAAGCGATTCCATTCCTATCCAGCTCTTTCTGATTTGATTAGTTTCCCGCCGGAGACAACGCTTTCACTACCATTTTTTCCCTCCTCCTTCCCCAAATTCCTCCCGTTGGCGGAGCGCGGAACGCCGCTCCGACATGATTGGCACGATAAACCCTACCCATCTCTTAGGGTTATCATGGGGACTAATTTCTCCTTCCTTTTTAAGTTTTCCCGCTCCTTTTTTCTCTTTTCTCAGCTGGTCCGTACTTCCTTCCTAACGTGCCCCCGAACTTTCCCTGATTCTTTGAGATAACTCCAGACTTTCTTTGACGTTCGTTCGAGTCGAGGATGAGGTCCCCCCATTTCTCCATTACCTGTTGAGGTCTTAGTAACAAGTTTACCTCAACTTAGGGTTCCTCCTTCCCATCTGCCCTGTCCTTCTTCTATTTTCCACTTCCCTCCTTTGGTGGTTGTTTTGATTTGAGCTGTACATTTGAGGCTCCGGCTTGACTTTCCCTCACCCTAAGCTTTCTGATTCATCTACCTGCACCGGTCTCTTTTTCCCATACGAAACCCTTCGCTCCCCGCTCGAACGCATCTTTCTTTCTGTTATCTCCAATGATAGGCGTGTCCACTTTCTTGCCTGTGGCCGCATTCAGGCCCCCCCCTGTCGCACTCCTCGACCTTTCCTTCCCCCCCCTCCGAGTGGCTCCGAGTCCGTCCTTTTCAGCCGCTTCAAGTCCACGGACATCATTATTTTCTTCCGTCCTTTTTTGCGCCTTTTTCCTCTCTCTTTTTCTCCCCCATTTCGAATGTGGTCCCCCTTCTTTTTTCGCTTTTTTGAGAAGTCACGAATCTCTCGTCAAAGCTCTTTCCCTTGGCCGCTTGATCACCCACCATTTGTCCCCTTCTCTCTGAACATGGACTCCTCAGGGGCTACGAACGTTGATTTTTTCTTGCATGCTTGCCCCAAACTTCCCCTTCTCTGGGCGTGGCTCCTTTCAAGACTTTCTTTTGATAACTAAGCTTCACTCCCCTGCACCCCCGCGGTCGGTCCCCTGTGCCTTCTAGCGATGCACCTTCCGGATTCACGTCTAGTGCCTGTTCCCATATCTTTTTTTGCCCTCTTTCACCCTCCCCCCCTCCTACCACCTGAGCCTAAGAGGTGATGATCTTTCCCGGTTTCTTCTTTTTCCAATTTGCTTTCTCTGCCTTTTGTTCGTGCCCCGACCCTTGCATCTTTTATTGGTTCATCGGCTTAGTTGAGATTGAGGGGTCACGTCGGTTTGCGTTTAGGCTGCTTTTGTTTGGGCCCGCACGACCCCCTGTTTCGACGTCTTTTATTAGGTTTGAACTGCCCACCTTCCCTGTCGCTTCCTCTTCGAGTACAGTTGAGGTGTAAACCGCAACCCTGGCATGGCGCTTACTTTGTTCCTTTCCGCGCTGGTCACCCCAGCAGTCGCTTTTTCTTAGAACAGCTTTGACCCTTTTTTTAAACTCTGTTTTCAAATCGACTAAGATGTTCTTCAGCTTTTTCCCCCTAGGCTGGTCGTTCCTTCTACTTTTTTCAATCCATGGTTGTTTCTTCCGAAGGCCAGGGTGACCCTCTAAGCACGACTGGGGATGACCTTTTCTCATTTCCCCGTCCCCCTCCCCAAATTTTTGATCCCTCTATTCACTATAGGACCTTTTGTTCCCAACTTGTACCGTACCCGTTGATGCGTGTTTGCCATTCTAGCGGCCTAACCCTTTTGTACAGGATGTTTGCTATGCTGCCCTTCGATCTATCTAATTTCCCCCTATAGAGACCATCGTGGTTGTTAACTGATTTGTGTTTTCCTTTTTTTCCGCCCTTTTTCTTCTTCCCGCCCAGCTCCCCATTCTTTTCCCCCCCCCATATTCTTGAAGATTAGGTATACGTTTGTTAAGGAATCCGACTTTCTCATGACCAACCCAATCGCAACACATGGACTGACGCGTCAGAAGTATCCCCCTTCCAATTTCATCCTAAAGTTTTTCTATGTTTTTTCTCGTTTCGTCTTTCGCTTGAACTTACTTCCTGAGCTTCTTTGGCATTTCTGTCGCAATGTCGTGCTGGCTCCGGCCTCCTTTTTCGTCCAAGTTTTTCCCCCGTTTTGAAGTCGTTTCTCTAATTTGAGAGTCGTAGTGGTGGCCGGTACCTGCAAGGCTCTCTGATCGGACCAACGGGGCCCCCTTCGTCGTTATCTTTCGTCTCGGTTTAGCGACGTAAATTACCCCCCAAAAACTTCCTAACGATCAAGCCTTCTATCAAGAAGTATGACACAAGAAAGTTTTTTTAGGTCCGCGGAATTGGTACGCGGGTCCTTGGGATGTTCACTTAAAACAGTTTAGCGATAATCTTCTCCGTCCTTTTTTTTTTTTATTTTCTATTGACTCGGATGAGAAATTTTTTTCTCTTCCATACCCCATTTCCTCTTTGCGCATTACCCCCCTCCTCTCCCTTCGATCCCGTCTTTTGCTGAAGCGGAGATTATAGATTGATTGATTGTTGATGTTTTTGTGTTGCCGTACTTCCTCCTTCCCTGCCAGGCCCCAGCCGGCCCGGGCACTCCCCTTTTGTTTAATTTTTGCAGAGCCTTGGCGCGTCACCCCTTCACCCACCTTTCCCCTTCTCCTTCCTTTGATTCCACCTCCCCTTTTTGACGTACTGAGGGTTTCTCCCTCAACTCCGTTTGAGCTCGATATACTTAACTATTTCTCATTCTTTCACTCTCATACTCCCCGGCCAGGCCTAGACGTTTCCCTCTTCCCTTTGCCTCCCTTTGCCTTTTTACCATCACCATGGTTTTCGATTTGGTGCTCCCCTGTCGTTACTTTACCTTACACCTTACGTTTGTTGAACTAGTTCCTCATTGCCGCAAGCTCTTGTCGTTTCGCCTACAGGCCGACAGCGGTACTAAACCAAAGGAAGCCGACACATGCATGACACCCTTTTTCGCCGTTTTATTTTCCCTTCGATCCGACTTTCCCCTCATAGAACTGTCTCTTCCTCTTTGCTGGCCTCCTTCTCCTCTTTCAACCCTGCAGAAAGGTTCACTCGAGTTTTCAACTGTATCTGCAGTCTTTTTGTTTTGGCGTATTGACTTTTCCCCTGCCGGAATTACTGCCCCCTCTGGCCCCTTCTTTGCCTTTACAGATAACTGTCTAGACTCCTTCTTCCCCACGCCAGGGTTTTTTACCCTTTAGAAGCTTTCGCCCATTTTTTTATCGGCACAAATAGTGCCGCCATTTCGTTGTTTTTGCGTCTGTCTCTCTTTTCCCAATGTTCCCTCCCCCAGGTCGACTAATCTGTTTCCCGTGGATGCTGTGGGAGGCTCGACCTCGTCCTGCACACCCCCCACCAGTCCGATGGCCTTCAGGGGGATTTTTTGCAAGCCCCCAATTCCACTTTATCTTCAGCGACCTTTTAAATCGGCACCCCTCCTCTCCCCTCCTGGACGATCCTTGTATGTTGAAAAGAACCCCCCGCAAGCCTCGTCCCTACCGACTGTTCTCTTCTGCAGCACGACACCAAGAAGCCGTCCAACTTATCTTTGACAGAACAATGCCAGGCCTCGTGCTCACAGCTTTCCCCAAGATGGCCCTTCCTTTCCATTTTCCTTTACTTGCACGACCTTCTTGACCCCTCTTCGGCTGTTTGTCTTCTTCTTTTTTACAGAGAGCCGCCCCGGCACACCTAGCGTGCGGTCATCGCAAGAGTAAGCCTCCTTCCTTACTGCGGCCTTTCCCTCTCGTCAATGAGAACAGACAGTCCCCACGGCTTTTGCCGGCTTCCTCTTCTTGATCTCTCAAGGCCTAGTGCCCACGCCAAGATGAACCAATAATGGTACCTTTCACTAGTCAGTCCCCATAAGAAATGCGCTCCTTTTTCTTTATCCACTTCTCCTTTGTAACTGGTTATCTATTTTTTCCCCCTTGGTGATCCTCCTTTTTTTAGCCAGGCTATCCATCTCTTACCTCTCTTTTGTGTCCACTTCTCCGCCTTTTCGCCCACTGAGGACCAATACTCCACCCTAGCTTCAAAAAAGTGAACTGGTTTCCAGCCGTCGCCCTCCACCACCAAAAACCCCCCTGGGAATGCCTTCCCATCCCCTATCTATTCTTCCTGGCTTTGACCATTGTCCTTTTATCCGCCTCTACTCTTTTTTGTTCGACCCAAAACTTTTCTTAGTTCAGTTTTTCTTAATGCGGCCAGCCCCTTGCCCACCGACCCTGGCCCGCTCGATTTTTTCTCAACAGTCTGGGTTCGCGTTTTTTTTGTTTTTTTGGTCGATTTTTTATTAAAGTGTGCCTTTCTTTTGCATTGCTACCTCCTTCTCATTAGGTTGAGTCGTTTCCCTCCCTTTTCCCCGCCCCCCCCTTTTCCATCTCTCTATTTCCTCTCCTTTGTTGTTGTTTTTCTTAATTTGTTTTTTTTACTTGAGGCGAATTGGCTTGATACGAAACCTCGTTCTCTTAGCACTATTTTGCTAGATACTTCCCCCCCCCCCTTCTTTTACCCTCTCCACCGCAAGCCTTTCTTTCTCTGACTCAAGATATGGAGTCTACACCAAGGGTGTCCCCCTCGCGTGCCCAGTTCGGCACGTGCTGGCGCTTGACCTTCTAACACTCGACGGTTGTCGCCCCCGTGCGTGGCTCACGGGCGTTTAGAAAGTTCACCGCCACCTCATGCCCCTCTCCCTCTACTCTCTTATTATTTCCGGAAGTTCACATTAATGTCGTTTTCGTTTTCCGCCCTCTACGCCCTGGTCGAAACATTTTGATTTCTTGGGAACCCTTTCTTGTTGCTCTTTTTGACGTGACGAATCTCTGTCCCCCCAGAGCTTCTCTCTGATCACCCCCCCTTTCCTTTATTGGCCCACTTCCATACTGTTTCTCAGACTTTTTCCCTTATCTTGCACTCTTGCAAAGGTCACCCCCCCCCCCTCTTTTCATCTTGGCTGTGGTAGAATATCCCCTTCTGCGTTTTTCCAATCAGAGGCACTCGGTTTTGTCCACTTTGGGCGGCTTTGTTTTTGTTTTCTCTTCGCTCTCCTTAAGGCATTAAGATGTGCTTCGCCTTTTCTGACCTCAAGAGTTGGTTTCCGCTGCTCTCTTTTTCCCCGACTAATAACAAAATTTTTTGAAGCTTGTCTGCTATATGAACCTGTGCCTCCCCCTTGCAGCTTTTTTTTTTTTTCCTGACTTTCTCTTCTTTTTGTATTTCTGGTTCTTTTATTATTGTTATGAAGTGGACGTCTCCCCGTCTTTTTGCGATGATCCTTTTTTTGGTGTCTTTGGGACGTCCCCGCTTTGCTCTGCCCTTTTTTCTTTTTTCTGGGTTTCTCCCATTTACTTTCAGTGATACTTCTCTTTTACGTGCTGGTTTTTTCCATCCTCCCAATCCCCTTGGTCCCCCCCCTCTTCCTCTTAATTGGTGGATTTTTTTTGGATGTTTTCCATCAGCGTTTTCATGGTCCGAGCAGCGTCTCCCTCGTTCACGAGTTTCCGTACACCTTCCCCTCTTCCTGACGGAGTTCTGCCAGATTTTTTCAGAGAGGGCGCTCATTTCCTGTTTCCATCCAACTGTCGTGTCGTTTTCATCGCGAAGCGATAAGAGATTTCCCGTTCTCCGATTTTTTATGTACTTCACGGCAATGTTTGCCCCTTCCACTACGACACCCGCTCCTCGCATCAGAATTTCTTTGAACGGACCGTACTGTTTGGGTTTGACCATCAGTTCCCACTTTTCTTGACAGGAGATTTTTCTCTTCTACCCCGTCGACTCTAGAAATTACATACCTCCAAGTTCTTTTATCATGCTTGTCCTTACTTTTTTTTCTTCGCATTTCCCCTTTTTCTGAGTCTACAAGCACCCCACTCTTTGCATTTTGGGGCAACTTCGGAGGACCCCATCAAGATGCGGTCTTTTCTCGCTCGTGTCCCAGGACCACCCAAATTCACCCATTTTTCTGCCCAGCTTCCTCCGGGTACGGCAATTTTTATTTTAAAGTTCCTGCGGTGCGTGAGTATGAAATTCCCCTCTCTCTCTTTTTCCTAGAGAGACACTTTTTTTGCGTGGTCCCCTTCTATAGTCTTAACCGAGGTTTCCGTGGAGTCGCGCCCTCTTTAGGAAGTGGAGTGTGTTGTTCTTTTTCCCCAGGCTCTGACCTTTATCGTGGAAACAGGGTTCAACATCTTGCTTGCGTCTTTCCTTTTTTCTTTGAACTCCAGGCCACCCCACCTTTTTTTTCCAACAAAGAAAGGTCTCTCAAAGCCCCCGCGCCAAGCGACTTTCTCTAAGTCCTCGTTTAATCCTTTTCCTTGTGATGGACTTTTCCCCCAACCCGTTGTCCCTGC
>Ga0179593_1694951_pt1 | contig 17117 bp, 14 predicted proteins | sample CZODoug2_1_08_16_FD_185931 | JGI IMG/M metagenome (GOLD analysis project Ga0179593, IMG submission 185931) | Vadose zone soil fungal communities from Angelo Coast Range Reserve, California, USA - CZODoug2_1_08_16fungal (PacBio error correction) | ecosystem: Environmental > Terrestrial > Soil >... | reverse complement strand
CTGCCGAGCACGGCAACTTTTGTCGATTTTGCAGATATTGATTGGCTTCTCCAAGAAGACGGCGTTCTGTCAGGCGACCCCCTGAGGAGGCAGACCGCAGATAGAAAGTAGGGTCATTGACCATCCCACGTCATGAAGATTCTTTTAAGAAAGCTTTTCTGTTGAAAGCTAGTCCTCCTCTCATCCTCGCTGATCTCATGACTTAACTCGGTGCGTGTCTTCGGCCCTCTGCAAGGACTATTCTTTTTTTACAATCTGACTTTCTCCCCCTCTTGCCGCGACAAAACTGCTAGCTGCGGCCACTCGGTCATCTAGTCTGCCCTCGTGAGAAGTTAAACAAAAGAGTTCATTGCCCCCTTTTCCCTTTCTCCTTCAAATCCCTTCCTCTTCTTCCCGATTTCGACGATTATTCAGAATAGGTAAGGATTCAATAGAACGCCCCATGTCCCCTCTCCTTTTTTTAAAGAACATTTTTTCTCTTCCCTGTTTGGATCTGCGGATAGGGTGACGATCTGCCTGTGTAGATTACTTTCCTGAATTTGTTTGAAATGACAAACTGGTTTTTTCCTTTCTTTTCTTCAAGTTTGATGGTGGATTTTCTCCTTATGTCCCCACAAATTATGGCGCCTTAAAGTTCCCCCACGTCCGTCCCTTTCCTGAAAGCTCCCGAGTCAAAGAATAGGCACTTGTCTTCGCCAAGAGTGGTTCGGGTAGGACAGATATCTAATTAAATTCTGGTTTTTTTTTTTTTGTTTTTTCCTATTTAGGAGGGTATTTGAAAAACTCCTCTTCTGCTGTTGTTAGGAGATGATGTCTCGAGTCGACTCATTGGCGGTGGGTTTATATTCTCTTTCTGATTATGGTAGAAGTCTGTGGCGTAGGTTTCACCCAACCATTATAGGCTTCTGGTCCTACGTGTCACTTCTTTCTTTGCTAGAATACTTATCTCCGCTTGCCAATATTCCGGACTGAATGTGTTATAACCGAGGATCTTTCTCAAGTCTCTTCACCCCTCCCCCCGATAGTTAACATGTTAACCCGATTTCTGGCTGTGTCTGTGGTCGCTGAAAATGGGCGGGACTCGCCCCCCCCCGACTTAAAGATTTAGCGTTAAGCTTTCCTTCCTGTCTGCGTATCCCCTAGATGAAATCTGCGGATGCCCGCGGAGGTTGCGCTTGTCTCCATTCATTCTTTTAGTAAGATTAGCTTCCGTTTTTTCCCTGAGTGGAGATTTAAAGCATTTGGTCTTTCTCATTAAGTCTAGTCTTTCCCCGGCTCTTGATGGCAGCTGGCGTCGTGGCTGCCCCACCAAGGGCAGAGTGGGCCTGGGTTTTTGATAAGGCGAAACGCGCTTGCGCTGTTTAATTTCGGGAAAGGTCAAATCTTCCGTCTTCTCATAAGGAGGCGCTCTTTCTTACCCCGAACCGCCCATTTCTACAGCATCCGCCCTCAGCGACAAAAAGGTCGGCTGTGGTATCCACAGTTTATATCCCCCCTTAAGCATTTCCCCATATAATTGTAGTCATGGAACGGCTGACCTTTCCCCTTGCTGACAACTCTGCTATGTTTGAGCCCTATCCCAACATCCAGGAAGCTCGTACCGCTATATCGAGCTAGTTCTGTGAATGCAAACCGAAGGTCCCCCCTGAAAACGTTTACCCCTTAAGCAACCATTCTATTTCTCCCCAATTTGACCGAGCCCTCGAGGTGCGACCGGTTTTCGTTATAGAATAGTCCGGCGCTTTCCCACGAATGTTAGTTCTCCCTCCGCCTACCCCCCCTTTTCTCCTCCGGTTTCTTATGCTTGAAGGGACTCCGGCGCTCGAGTCCAGTGGATCGCTAAGTTGTTGAATTTTTCTTTTTCTTCTCGCCAAACTTCCCCTGATTTCAAACCCACCTGTCCAGCCCCATGTTCATCGTCTCGGAACCGCTACCCCCCCCGGCAATGTTTGACCCCTTCCCCCATCCTCTTTGTTCAGCGCCCTTCGATCTCATCGAAGAGTCCTTGCCGGAACCGAGTTCACGTCGGATGTTCGGTGACTTGGCTAAACCACCTTTCAGCCTTTCGAACATTACCTTTCGCGACGAAGTAACTTTTGATCGCTGATCCGCTTCCCGAATTAAGAGAGATGGCGCCCAGATTCCCCCCTCCCTCTGTCCTCCCTTTCAGCTGGGAATCTTCTATGAAAGCTCCTCCTTTCTTGACGAGATCTTAAGTAGTGATCCCCACATGTGGTGGTTTTTTTTCTTTCGCCCCAGATTTCATTCCCTTTTTGAGAGCCAGACGCGCATTTTCGCCATAGTAAGATCAGCTAAGACTTGCTCGGACAAGCACGATCCTCTCCGATGTAGGATCTAGTTTTTGATTTTTTTCCGAGAGGTAGTTCCTTTCGCGTAAGTCTGCCAAGGTGAAACCCCGTTTCAATGTTTAATTGACTCTGGAGGAATCCCCGTGCGTTCCCGAAATCCGCAATCAGTCAGCTTTGTTCCCCCTATTTTTCTTTAATACCTCAACTTTTTTTTCTTTTTTTCTGAAGAATTGAGAAGCGGAAGGCGCTCGGAACTCAGCCCCTTTTTATCCGCTCCCGACGAGGCTTTGACTAAAGACGACGATTGCACTCGTGCGTTTTACGCTTAAAGAGAACAGATGCTTACGACCCTCACGGATTTGTTACGACCGCAGTGATTGTATACAATGACGTGTCGCGGATAGAATAACTCCAACTCCTGTTCCAGGATCATCCATGACCCCCCCCAGAGTGACCCATGCTCCCCCCCCCCACACCCCTTTGGGGGGAGGAAGAGAAAGGTCCATCTTACTTCGGCTTAGCATTCTCTTTTTTCTGTGGGCTATATCCCCCCCTTCCACGGGATACTAGCTGGCCCCCTAATCGCTCCAACCCCCCTTGCCCGGAACTCTTCACGGCTGATCTACGATCCTATGGAAGGCTTTGGTCGGCGCGGCAAATTTCCGATAGACTTCCTTGTACCCCTTGTTTTTTTCCTCCCCGACCATTACCATCGACAACCAGGTCCTTTATCCTTAGTGCACACTCTCAGAAGGGGAGATTGCACCCCCCCGACCCTATGGCGGTTCTCAGTTCTTGCCCGTTGGTTAGCAAGCCCGATTTTTTAGGTTTGGGTTAGTTCTTTTTTTTCTTCGAGATTAAGGTCCACCCCTTCGGCCGCCTTCCCTTCTGCCTCCACCTTCCACGTGATTGAAGCAAGCCGGTCGCAAAAGTCTCGCCTGTTCTCAGTTCCGTTTTGCCTCCTTTAATAGGAACCTCTGGGCTCCCAGTCTAAGAGAAACTACAAAGCTTCCCCATCCCGCTTGGCTTTAATTTCTCAGGCAGATTTCGGTGGAGTGATTTCTTCGCTTTTTTCGGGGCTCGGTTATGAAATTACATCCTAAATGAGAACGTTACTTGCATTCCTATCCCCCCTTCTCGCCGGATTTTTTTCTAGTCTCCTGCCTCCCCCCAGCTCTTTGTTGCCTCCCCCCCACATGGACCAACCCTTTTTTTTTTTCCGTACGACAATGAGATCGGTCCAATGGGAATATATTCTCACTTGTTTTAGAAACAGCTCCGACCTGTTTTTGCGCTGAGGGGGTCGTAGCTTTCTTGGCCCTTGGTGTTCGGTTTCGGGCCTATGCGCCGCGTATTAGTTCTTGCTACCTTCTCTGGGCACCAGCATGAAAATTTTTCGGCTAAGAGCGACTTTTTTACTTTTTTTTCATATTAAAAGACCGACAGGTGGCCCCTTCTTGCAGTTGGTCAGCCCTCCCCGCCCTCCCACCAAAAATAGTCGTCAGGCGTGTCCTTTCCCCCCCCGTGAAGAATGAAGGATCACTACCCCTCCTAGACAAAAACCCTGTCGCTCCCCAATCGAGAAGCACCCCGCCGGAAAATGTTAGAGTCCTGCGCCCCTTTTTTTGGGCTTTACGCAGCGATTCTCACACCATCTTGAGGTCTTCTTCCCCTTCTTGGATAGTACCATTCTTCGAGTGTAGTGCTTTCCCCCGAGCTGTTTCCTCCATCCCCCCAGCTCCTTCCCAGGCAGATGATTTTCATTCGGCAGAGGAAGTCTTTGCCTTTATCCAAGCCGTACTTTCAGAATGACGTAGATTCACAGGGAAGGTAGAAGACTCTTACCCCCCGAGAGGACTTGAACGTATCTGCACGGCAGCAATCCTTCTCCATCGGGTAACCTGGACTATTCCTGAACTCTCTTTTTAGAAAGGGTTTTACACCATGTGGCCCGGAAATTCAATTCGCGCATCGGCCCTTTCCCCCCCCCCGAATGAGAAGAAAAATGATGACTCCTCCCCTCAAACCCGAAACGCGAGGGTCAGTACCGACCCACTACCAACTTTCTGTGCCACTCCTCCCCTTTTAGAGAGTTAAGACCGAACCTCCCCACGCGAGCAGGAGTATCAGTTTTTCCCAGTTTTTTTTGGGATGTCAAGTTTTTTTAAGATCCCTTCTCCCTAATATGTGGGTTTCCCTCGAAGATGAAATCGGTGTTTGTGCCTCCTCTAAGGGCTCCCCTCTGCCCACCCCGACAGAAGTGAAAAAAAAAGTGGGCATTTCAACCCCCCCAAGGACAAGAAGATAGCTGGACCTCCTGGGGACTAGTACCTCCTTGACTGTCTAACCGTTTTTTTGAAAAGAGAAAACATATGAGTGAGGAATGACCCTTGGGATATCATACCTTTTCCTTTTCGTTGATCAGGCACCATCTTTCTCCTCTTTTTTTTTTCGAACTTCCCCAAATGAAGAAGGAGAAGTCGGAACTAGTCCAGATTTTCGCAGGCCCTTCTCTGCAGAGGTGGTGCTCTACCCAAGTAGACGTACTGATTTTCCATCTTTCCTCCTGGCACGAGCCTATTCGAGCGAAACGGAGACCCCCCCCACTTCGTTCCTCTTGACCATGAGAGCCATCCCGCGATTCTTCTCCTCCCCGAGAGGAGAATGTAAGAATTGCTAAGATCTTATAGTAGAAGATTCTCACAAGCCGCCCCCCGACAGTCCCCCCCTTCTTCATGTGCTTTACTTTATTCTACATGGCCCCCTAGTATTGTTTCGCCGAATAGTTCTTCCAGCGTCATATTCTTAGCTGCGCCCTTTTTTTCTCTCGTGGTTCGCTCTTTGCATGTAGCACGAAGACTCTCTTCTAGTTGTGTTTTTGAGAGATCTTGGCTAGAGCCAGGCACGGTCTAGATACGACGAGCTGACTGGAGACGCTCCTGCAAGTCTATTTTTTCTGATCTTGGCAAAACTACCCCTTTTGGAGGAAAGCGACCTTTTCCTTTTCCGAAAGGGTCCGGTCCCCAGTAAAAGTGACCCTTCTTATCCTTCCGCGTAAGATTCGCAGATGGGGGAGTTTGAATCTCGGGGAAATTAGTGCCATTCTCCCCTCGAGGATGTAGCATTAAGACCTCTGGAGAGCTTCCAGACTCTGTGTTCTCTCTGTTTTAACGTTTCGGCGAGTAGCCTTCTACTTGCCCGGTCGTCTTCATAGCCCGACGGCTTAATCTTCCTTGCCGTGGTTCGCCGCCCCACTCGTTCCGAGGAATTTTGACCCTTTTGACTTGATTGAACATCGTCCCGCCCCTTCTTCTGAGGCGACTTTCTTTTGATCGCGAAATTGCCTGTCATCGCTAGCATCGGTACCATGTGTTCGTCCTCGAAAAGATAATGTTTTTTTCCCCACTTTTCTTGATTCTGAGGATACTCGCTTGGTGTCTCGTCATCCCCAAGCTCTTTCTTGTAGGGGTTTTTTTGCCCCTGCACAAGGCGTATGTGTGGCCGGTGTGTCTGCGATGGGCGTGCCAGATTCTCTTTTTCGGACCCCACAAACAGTCGACTTCCTTGTTCCACCGCGTTCTTCTGCCCATGCTCAACCCGGTCGGCCGCTGGCGGATCTCCGCCTCCAGTTCTAGGGTTAGTTGCCCCTATATTCAGTCCTAAGGGGGTTCGGCTAAAACGTCTGGGATGTTTACTGTTTTCCTATCTGAGACATCGTTTGTTTCTATAGTCGGAATTTTTTCTTTCTCCTCGCTAGCTTAGGCGGTCGGCCTGACCAACCCGTCTTTCTTCTTGTTCCCTTGAGGCTCTGTTCCCGGCGGCCTTCCTCTTTCATCGATTCTCTTTTTGCAAGAATAGGACGAACTTCTTCTTCCCTCATTTAGCTTCCTTTCTATTCGTAGTTCTCGCCCCATCCCCCTACCTTCTTCGTAACTGGAAAGATGTAACATAATCTCTCCCGGCGCCGTTTTTTTTAGTCCCCCGGCGCGGGCCAGATCCTCTCTCTGATCCAGAAGAATACGTTCGCTCCTTTTTTCGCCTTCCTCTGGTGTTATCTCCAGGATTGATCGCATGTGCGAGAAAATTGTTTCGCCTTAAGGATTTCTTTCTTTTCTCTTCCGAACTGACCTTACGACTTCCCTCCGATTCTCTCCCTTCAGTCTACGGCTGTGCCCTCGCCCTTTTTTCGCGGACGATTTTTTGACTCTTTTTGGTGGCTTCCACACCCACAATCCCTCACGTGGTAGTGAGCTTCTTACCTTCAGAACCTCCGCTCATTGAGCAGTTCTGCTTGAAAGGACAATAGTTCGGTCCCCTTTCCCCCTACACCCGGCGGTTCCCCGATTCCCCCCCTAACCCCGCCGTCTAACCATTGCCGCAATACCTGACGAACCCCAAGAAGGTAGGCGCGGTTGGTAGACCAAATTATCGTCCGTCCGCATGTTCCTCTCATTGTCGTCCTTAGGCTTTCACAGTTGTCTATCCCCTTCAGAATTCTTGCTCAGAGGCAGCTCGTCGCCCAACTTCAAGAAGCTTCGTTTATGAGCATGCACTAGCGCGCTTATTATTCCCCACCGACTTGCGAACGACACCTTTTCTTTCCTCCCCCTCGACTCCGTATTGATAGAGAAATTATTACTCTCCCGGATGTGACATTAATCTTTCTTCATATGCCTCTTGTCTCACCCGATGGTTCTCTCCCGGGAAAGTTTTTCCCCCTCCAGAGGATCGGTTTAGAAAGTGACTTTCCTAGAACTGTTGCCCCGTGGTATTTAATTTCTTTTTAGACATTTTGAACGTTATCCCCCCAATTCCCTTCCTGACCCCCAAACTCAGCCTGGTTAACTAGTTTCCTCCCCTTTCTATGCAAGCGGCCACTTTGCCCCTTGATTTCAAGTTCCCTCGTTCTTATGAGCGGGTTAGTTAACTTTAAGAGTAAGGTTTTGCTACAAAAATGGTCATTTTTTGAGTATGCATGTTCTCGGCAACCACGTCCGGAATGCCCGAGTAGAAGTCCAATGTATCGCCTCACCTCCGTCCTTTGCTCCATACTGAATTTCAGATCCTATTTAAGAGCTGAGAAGACTTTCCCCCGTTCCTGCCTGGTCCATTCCTTCCTTCCTAAAGATAGAAGAGAGTCAGTCCTTCCCTTCCCCTCGTAGGAAACCCATGGGGTTTAGGTAGAACCTATGGTCCTTAAAGGTGGATGTTTTCCGTTAGCAACTTCGTCACTCTAAAGAACCTTCCTGGGTCTCTGCAACGAGGAAGTAGACCGAGTCGGATAGAGAGTTTTTATCTGTCTCTCTTTTCCTGGAAAGAGACTTTCATGTAAAAGTTTGCTTTTTCCTCAGTTGTCAATAGGAAGCCTTTCCTGCTTTCCACAGCCCCGCCCTAATTTCGGGAACTCTCTTCCCCATCCTTTTTTCCTTTCCCCCCGTTTTGTGGGTTAAATGAAAGAAGCGTATCTTCCCCCCCCTTTTTTCTTCATCAGCAGGGCCTTCTATGTACTGAACAACGAACTTCCCCATTGCTACCTCTTAGTTTCCCGGTCTCCCTCTCCTCACCTCCAGAGGAAGAGCCCGAGGCGATTTTTCTCCGGCCTACGGCTTTATCCAGGAAGTCTGGTTTCTCGTTCTCTTCCCCCCTTCAATAAAGATATTCATTATTTTTTAGCGCCACACCCGATTCACGGCCCCCCATAGTGATTAACGTCCACCCCACAAATTGTTTTGAAACGGTATAATTTCCCCTTCTTAGTACCCATTTTCGAGTCTTTGGGAACCTTCCTCTTAACCCTGCGGACAGATGCAATAGTCTAGCTGCAACCTTCAATTAAATAGGACACTCTCTCCCTTATTTCCCCAAGATGGAAGTATTTCCTTTACAGAAGACCCTTATGACTTTGTTTTTTCTAACGTAAAACCCCCTGACTACGCTAGTACCCTGCCATGCCCCTGGCCAAGTATAGGAGGCCCGCAATATCAGAATGCTCCTTCCCCCATTTCCCCCCGTTGAACTGTTTTCTGGATTGACGGTTCAGACGATGCCATGAGGTTTCCCTTTTGTTTTTCCGGCGGCGATCAGGACCCTTCCCCCGAAACTCCGTGAGCCGAATACAGTGCTAATGAACCGAGCGCCCTTTTCCACCTTCTTATAAACAGCTCGACTGAGGAGGTTAGTTAAGGGCCGGTTAATTTGTTTTTGGAGAAATAAATCTTCCTCGCCGTAAACCACAACCTTTCCCTGGTAGTCCATCATTGGGTCCATATAGACTTCTCGACTTTCTTCTCTTTTTAGAGGAATCGCTTTCTTGTTCTACCTTAGTGTATTCAAGCCAAACCCGAGTATGATCTTCTACATCGGCCCCCCCGCCGCATGTCTTTTGATAGTGCTCCAGTCGGGTACTCCCCCCCCGAAGTAGACTCAGCACTGTTACCCCTCTCCCCCCATGCAAAGCGCCCCTGAGAGTAATGACTACAATGAGTCTGCGCGTCTCAAGGTTTCTTCCCACCGTAAGCCACTCTGTAGCTGAGTTTCTTGCTTTTTCTCCCTTTCCCCATGGTTTTGTTCGGTATTCGCCTTTAGTCGAACGACGCTTGCCCCCTGTACGCATGAATCGTCCACCTCTCTAGTTTCCATTTTTTCCCACCCAAACGCTGCCGTCATCGGCCCAGTTGTTCAGTAGCCCCTCCCTCCCCCAACAAACTTCCGCGGCCGCTACAGAAGTGACGCCTCTTGCCTTTTTTCCTCCCCTTTCCTCCTGCCCACGAAAACTTTACTTTTCCTACCCCCTTGGTCAGAAATCACCGCAGTCCGCCCGATTGACCTTCCCTCTAGAGGTTCCACCATAGAGAATTTTTTAAGAAGTTCTTCTTCGTTCCCCCCCTCAAAGTGGACGAGCGTGCTCTTGTCCGCCCGTTTTCAGCCACAGACACCGGCGCCGGGATCTCTCGGTCACCTGTCCGAGGGTCTTTTTTATCCGAGAAACTAGGAACTTTTTACTATACGAATTAATGGCGTCGCGGACAGTAAGGGTCTGAAGACGGAGCCAACGAGCGAGTAGTCCCCTCTCTCCTCATTCGTCCCGTAGGACAATGCTGCCTCTAAGTCCCCTTCCTAGAAGACCGTAGCATCCAGCACCCCGGATCGCCGTCTCTATTTATGATCATCACGCCTTCCCAAACCCGAAACCCCAGGGGTACCAGCTGACTTCCCCCTCCTGCCTGTGACATAATCCGACCAGAGGATGGTATCCCCCCAAGCCTTCCCCCCCCAGCGAGAATGATCTGGCCCCCCCCCTTCCCAGCTGCTGGAAGATGAGTTTCCTCGCACCGTACCCTTCAGTATGAAAGCGGGTTTTTTAACCTTTGAAAGAGAACCGGCCCCCCGCCTGTTTGGGTTACACTCCCTCCTGAGCACCTTTACAAGTCCCCCTACCCAGACGTGAAACATTTTTTTCCTGTGCAAACCACAGCCTATCTGTTCAGACAAAGAGTTGTCCGCATCGCGACTCCCTCACATTGTTTTCCCCGCGACCCAATTTTTTCTTAAGCCCACATTTTGATGCATTAATGACTATGCGTTCCCCATTCTTTTGTTGAGATAGTTACCGAAATTTAACCTTAAAAGTGGCCTCAGTGGATCCTGGGGAATCTTTTCCCCTCTGGTCAAGTCACGCTCTGTAAAGCGTGGTGATCGCTAGAAACCCCCCCGTAGACTTTTTTATTTTCCTTAGTCCTCTCCTTTCAGGTCACGACGCTTTGTCTCTTCCTAACGGCGATAGTTTGATAAGATTTTTCCCCCTCTCCCATCAGCGCGTCGGGAACAGCGCGTTCGAGAGAATAGTTTTCCAGATGCTCCAGCGGTTCCGTAGCCTCTGCCCCCGCGTTTTTTCCCCGTCACTGCCTCCCTCGTCGCCGGTTTTGGATCTCTGCTCTGCGGGATTACTCTTTGTCCACCTTCCTTTCGTCTTCTGCGCCGATCCTTTTATGGCAATCTCCCCATCTTTTTGTGTAGTGGCCCGCCAAGTCTAGTGGATGCCCGCTGCCGCCCTTCTTTAGCTCCCCCCCTCTCCTCTTAATAACATTCCCTTGTTTTCTGAGTGATATTCTGAAAGGTATGTCTAGTTGTCATCATACTCTGATTTTCCCTTCTTCCGTAAAATACGTTCCCCTTTATGACTTGCACAGAGGGTTTTTGAATTCCAGAAGACTCCTTCGGGTTTTTTTATTTAAAGCCTTTCACCCACAGCCCTCATGCGTCGCTGCGACCTTTCCTTAGGGCGATGTTTTTTTGATTTTCAACTACCTGGGACCCTCGTAGACCCCCCCCCACACCAGCTAATGTTTCAAGCTTAGCTAGGCGGATTGATTTTTTGTAGAGATGATGGATCCTTTTCGCTATTCGACCGCCTTTCGCCGCGACAGGCTAGGTCGTCACTCCTCGGCGTCCTGGAATTCGAGACTTCTGAATTTTTATTCATCGTTTTAGTCACCCCGTGTGCAGCGCCGGGTTAAGCGACCTCTTTGACGGACCAGTCCGCGCACTTTCCGCTCTGCTCCTACCCTTACGTCGCGAATAGGAATGGAACCTCGATCGACACCCATTTTTAAACATATGTCGGGTAGATTTCACATGTGAGTTGGATATGCTTTTTTCTCTTGATCGCCCTGCTCGCGTCTCCCCCCCCTCTTGATATGGTTTGTGTGCCACTGGGTAACTGTCGTCCCTTTTGCCCGAGGGCTACTTTTTTAGCTAACCCCCCAAAAACGGGCCTGCACGCTGTTCACGGTTGAAACCGCTCTCCTTTTCCAGGATGCGATCCGTATTCCTCCTCTGCCTTCGACCTCCGGAGAATTTGGTAGTTTCTTTGTGAGGAGATATAGCCGCTCGGGGTCGGCGCGGCACACTGATGGGCTGTGTTTCGGTGCTTAGTAATAAATCGTTTGAGTGGCGTTTGGTTGAAGGATTCTTGAAGGCATGTGGATGCTGGTCGCCCCTTCTTGGCCTGTCCCTCCGGCTCCACGGTAGGAGTTTTCTCGATTCCTGCGCTTTAGGGTTCAATGCTAAAGGCTAGCGTCCTTGAAACTTCAGAGCTTTACCGAATAGGAAGCCTTTTAATGCCTCTTGGAGAGGATTAACGATCGTATCTTATAGGACCCCGCCCCTAACTGCAGTCCTGACGATGGTTTTTTCAACCGACTCTTGCCGGAAGGGTTTTGTTTTTGAAAAGGAGACAGACAGCTTTCAAGATTTTGATGTACGCTCCCACCTTCCTTTGTTTTTTTTTACGCATCCGAGTTGTTTCACTCGAGAGGCGCAGAGGCGGATGGCGGACCGGGAAGAACCAACGAGAGGACCCCTTTCTCCCTCCAGATTAGGGTTGCGCCTGAGTGTTCTCTTACCCTCTTGGCGCTCCCTGCCCGTCGTCACGGCTGTCGCCTTAGTTCCTATGGGTGACTTTTTCTCCGGTCTAACACACAATGTCGACGTCGGCGGCGTGGAAGTGGAGTTCGGAAACCCCTCGCGCTGTCGCGAGGTTTGACCTCCCCTCGTATTTTTAGAAGCCAAATGACGGCTTTATCAGATTCCTAACCCCGAACCCCCGAATTTTAGAACCTCTTACTCGCCTCATCTACTCGGCTGATGCTGTTCGGTATCCCCCCCCATTCCGCCCGTCCGCATGCGATCTCATTGTCGTAGGCTCTCCTGTGTAAAGTTTGCTCGACACCTATCTGCCGGGCGGCTTACCAGGAACTCAGGCCCCTCATCTAGCGCGCAGACTAACGTTCGCGTTGGTATTGAATCACCCGATTCCTCCACCACGCGATCATATCGCTAGTCCGCCCTCCCCGATTTTTCAATTCTGACGAGCCGTTTGTTTTTTGCATCTCTTTTTTGCTTTTTCCTACAGATTTACCCCGGTCCTGGCCCTTGAAAGACTCAGTTGGGTTGAGGCACTCCGTTTGTCGTCCCCCCCCCCCCCCCCCCCCCCAAGGGCCCTTCCCCCCCCTTGTGGTCCTTTCGATTTCTTTCCCCCCCCCGTCATGACACTGGGTGGGTACTTACTGCACCGTCCTTTTGCCCTGGCCCATCGCATGCCACGCTTCGTGCATCTCTAGTTTTTTACCACTTTTTTCTCGTCATCCTACCCCCCCCTCTCGCCCTACCACCCCCCGCAGTGCCCCACACAACCCCATCCCCCGCCACGCCCCCCGCCCCACCTTCTCCCCCTGACGCCCCCCCCCCCCACACCCGGTCCCCCCCCCCCCCCCACCCCTTTGGCTGTCATTGTACCCCCCCTTTTTTTTTTGGAGACTCTTTCTTTTTTCCCCCCTATATTTTGTTAACTGATTTTTTTTTTGTGTTTTTTTTATATTGTTTTTCGTTTTTCCCTTTTCTTTCCCCATTACAACCTTTTTTCCGCCCTCCTTCCCCCTTCTGGCGACAGCCTGCCTGTCTGCTTCTCTTTTTCACTGATCCCCTGATCAACGACTCATTTCTCCCTTATTAGAGTCGTGCCCTCTGACAGAGTCCTCTGACGAGGAACCCAGCCCCCCTTCCGATGCTATTTTTTTGAGCATGCTTACTGATAATTACGTTGTTGTTTTTTTTTCCACCGTAACCCCAACCCCCCCCCCCCGCCCCAGCCCCCCCCCCCCTCCCCCCTCCGCCGCAGGCCGTTTTTCCACCGGTTCGATCTGAACTATCTCAAGCCAGTCCTTTTTCGCGGCGCTAGGACGTCCCCTTCTTGAATACTGCGGAGGGGGGGGTTGTTTCCCCCCCCTTGTTTGCCGTCCACCCCGATGACCCCTCTTTTTGAAGATGAGCCCCTATTGCGAGCAGCACGCCCACCTTTTTGCAGCCAGCGCCGCCCCCCCGCACCCACCCCCCCCCACTTTTAGTATTCCTGCCCGGCTCCTGACTCGATAGGTTTTCCGGTTTCTTTCCGCTTTTTCCCCTTGTGTGTCACCCCCCTGTACGACCGGCTTCCTTTCCGTACAATTTGTTCCGAACGTGTCTCAATATGATCTTTACGTTCCCTTCTTCTCCCCCGTCTTAGTCTTCCGAGAGCAATCGAGATTTTTTCTTCTACCCCTGACACGCTTGTGGTCTCTTCGCATAGTCTTTTTCCTATCGCTTGAGCCGCGATCGTCCGCCTAGTCCTCACCTCTCACGCAACCGGCCGAAGGCCGGAGCTTTTTTTTTTTTTCCATCCTGCAAAATTGACGGTCGGTAACCCTGCGTTTTTTCTATTATTCGCTGTCTATATATTTTTTTTTTTTTATTTGCTTTTTTCCATTCCCTTTTTGTCTGCTCTGTTTAGCAGACTTCGACTCGTAGCGCTTCGCACTTCCCTCAGTGATCTCCCAGGTGCCAGAGGTTGTCGAATTAATATTTCAAATGTCAGTCCCGGTCGTACCTTGATTCTTCTCTTCGCGAATTGCCCCCGTATTTTTTCCCCTCTAGAGTCACTATATCTTCGTCATTATGATCACAGATTATTTCTCCCAGCATTGACCGGATCCTTCCCTTCTTGCCCCCTAACTGCCCGAATAGTGCGTTCGCACTGTCTTTGCGTTATTCTAAGCTTTCCCCCCACAATTTTCCACGATTTGCTGGAGATGTATGATGAGTGGAGCCCCTCTCTCAGTCCCTGTGTTGTTGTCAGTTTTTTGAGTCCAGTCAGCGACGACCATCGTCTTCCCTTTTTTCGTCAGCATCCCGCCTGACTCTTGATTATATTCTTCTTTCTTCCCTTAGGTTCGATTGCCTTCGCCTTCTCCCCCCGTCCCCCGCCCTTTCCCACACGCCGCGTCCTTCCTTACCTTCCCTATGACGAGTCCTGTCCTTTTTCACGCCTTCTGAGATTAGAGTTTCCGTCCCTTTTTTTTGACTTCGCCGAGACACTTTTTGCGGTGCGATCTCCTTACCTGTTTCTTACCACTATCGATAGGTGAAGCCCTCCACTTCTCTTTCTCCGCGGTTTTACAAATAGCACAGTGACTTTCCCGACTGTGCGAATCCGTTTCCAGTTTTCCCAACCCGATCAATTGGGGTGCTTCCCTTACTTCTTTCCCGCCGGGCCAGATCGCGGATTATTAGACTTTTCCTTTGTTCGCGGGCAGACCATCTTTTTTTTCGGCCAATACTATATTTATTAGGCCTCGTGCACCAACTCACACCCACCCACGGCCCCCCCCCCCAAGATTGACGCACACACATAGACCCCACCACACCACAGACACCAGTTCTTCACTTTCTCTTTGCCATCCCAACACAGCCCATGGCCTCGCCCCCCACAGACCCCCCCCCCCCCCCCCCCCCGGAACCCACCCCACTGAAGTCTCAGCCCCCCCCCCCCCCCCCCCGCCTACAACGGGCCTACACCCCTTTACGTGGTTCCCCCCCCCCCCGCCCGCCACCCCCCCACCTTTACACATTGCCCCTTCGTATCAACGAGCTAGTTGATCACCTTTCCTATGTTTTAGTTTCTCATAAGCCATCCCAGCATAATGTCGTTCCTTTGGCTTCCAACGCATGGCCCTTGATTTCCCTGTTGTCCGTGGCCGATTTCCAGTTTTCTCCCGAAGATTCCCAACACCACGGGGTTTTTTTCTTTTTTTCCCGTGTTTGATCTTCCCCCCAGTTACCAGAAAAATTCCGACGCCCTCCTTGCAGGGCGGCCAGACCAATTTTTTTCTCTACCTGTCCCCTCCAGCGGTCGTCTTCCTGAAACCGTATCCTTTTCAGTTGGGGCCGTTGCCTTAGGTCTTTTTGCTGACCCCGTACCTAAGCTTACGCAAGACAACTGCCGGTCCGACCTTTCCCGTAAGATTGCGTCCTGGATTTTCAGGGCGTCCTCTGCGATATTAATTTGTTTGCGCCTTCGTTTTGAAATTAAACGCAGACACGTTAGAATAAATAGCTTCCATCCCCCTTTACTGGATGTTTTTTCTTCTAAGTGTCTTGGAACTTCGTCAAGCTTCATGGTTATGCCCCCCCCCCTGTTCACCCAGAGAGAGCCGTATGCCCCCCTTCCCTAGGCCATGTCTTACTTTCCGAGTTAACCCGGTGTCTACAAACAGTCAGACACCCTGTCTCTGAGGGGGGAGGCCAGTACTTAGAAAAGATTTTTTATTTTCGGCATCGATCCGCCTCGGAGAGCAAAATTTTATGGGGGAATGTACGTTTTTCACCCCTTCGAAGACCGCCGAAGGTTCTGCCCCAATCGGAACCCTGGGAAAGTTCGGTCCATGTGTTCCAGCTTACCAGACCACAGCAAACTCACCGCCGTTATCAAGAATTACTCTGCCTTCTCAACCGATTTTCCGCCTCTACCACCGGTCCGGCGTTCCCCCTTCCCGTTCCGCAGGAAGCCCAATCCGAAGGCGTTTTTACAATTAGAGCACCAGCCCTCGCCCGAGCCTCCCCCAAGATTGAGGATTTTAACCCTCTTTAAATCCTTTATGCTTGAGGCGTGCTTTCCCTTCCCCCCAGAAAACAGACCACACTTTGGGATGCTATGAGTTTCCCATCGTTAAGTACTACCCCTTCCCCTTCATGGAACCTGACGAGGACCGTCCGTAGACATAGTAATCCTTGCTTCCAACAGTCCGGGTCGTTTTATTCTTCCCACTCGGCGCGTTTTCAAATTAGAGCCGCAAGGAGCTATTAAAGACCGTCTTTTCCTACTAATTATTAACGTGACCATAAGAAGTACTCGACGGAGACACAGACAGTACCCCTGCCTGCCGTCGCCCCTTCCCCAAAAGAAACACCCCTCTGAATTTTCCCGTACTTTTCCCAGGATTTCAGCAAAACCCCCATCTACGTGTGAAAAAATCCCACACCTTTTCCTCTATAAGGTCCTCCCAATACCACGCGCTCCAGCGAAGCTGTCTTGCCGATGACGGTGCCTAGCCCCCCCCTTTGACTCAGGTTTTGCACCGTGAACAGATTCGGGCCTTGTTTTTGGGGCATGTCCTCTACCCAGATACATCCCGCAAGAACAGAATTTCCAATTTGAGGGCAAACACCCCCCTCTTGCCCAGATCTCCTCAATGGTCCCGAACCGTCAAGGGGAGAACACAGCCTGATGACAAAGAAAAGTTTTCCACCGCTAAACGGAGCAACTTTTTGTATCAGAATGGAGTGAGTCTCTATTTTTTACCTCTCCTATGTGCTATCGTCCAATGATTCTTGTCCCACGTGCGCTAGAGCACGCGGAGCGGCCCGTCTTCTTGGGGGTGGGGGTTCTTGTTCCCTGACTCTTCAGAAAACAACGCATATCCTAAGATGCCCCCCCGATTTCTTTTCTGACCACTTTGTCCTTCGAATTTCCTCCCGCGCCCAACCCCCCCCCCCCCTGAACGAGAGGGTGAGTCATCAGTACATTGTGAAGCGCTGAACCTTATCAAGTCGTCACCCTCGTGAACAGAAGTCCACCTTCCTTACGACCCCGTGGAAATCTTAATATCTTTCTCCGTGATAAACCTGAAAATCATTAGTTTCTTATTCCCCCCCGCCAGTCTTACCTCCAAGCCATTCGTATTGCGACCATTGAGCCCTCAGCTTTCTCCCGTAGAACCCCTTTTTCGGTTTTGCCGCAGATCTTTTTTCCCACAGTTTGTGTTTTGTTTTTTTTTTCTTTCTTCGGCCTTTTTTCTTTCCTAGTGGGCCATACGAGATGATGTCTCGCGTTTCCAAGGATTGTTCCTAAGTTGCCCTCCTGGCGGCGAAGCCTTCAGACTCCTTCTTTTTCCGGTGTATGAAAGAATCACGTAAAAGTACCTTTTTGAAGACTGG
>Ga0179593_1603106_pt1 | contig 17118 bp, 16 predicted proteins | sample CZODoug2_1_08_16_FD_185931 | JGI IMG/M metagenome (GOLD analysis project Ga0179593, IMG submission 185931) | Vadose zone soil fungal communities from Angelo Coast Range Reserve, California, USA - CZODoug2_1_08_16fungal (PacBio error correction) | ecosystem: Environmental > Terrestrial > Soil >... | reverse complement strand
TCCCCCCTTACTCCCCTTCTTTCCAGGGGGGCCCCAGGAGTTGTTGTTTTCCCAACTGGCGGTGCGTCCCTTGGCGCAGGTCCCCCCACACATTTTTTTTTGACCTTTTCCTTTTTTGTGGTCCGCCTCTTTCAGTTGAGAACTCCACTGTCGCCCACACCCGTGCCAACTTTGCGCTTTTTGCCCAGGGCGACTTTGTCTTCCCGACCCATCTTTTTTTTTTGCACGGGGGCAAGTAGCCGCGAGCAGCTGCACCTTCCGCTTTATCCCCGCCCGGTTTTTCTCTTCCCTTGGGTTCATTCTTCTGGTCTTGGTTCCGCTGCGTGTTCCGTGCCCCGGACGCCGTCCGGCTCGCGCGACATTTTCAGTTCTCCCCCACGCCTTTTTATTGTGCTGGCGGCATTTTCTTTATGTAGCTTCCTATCTCCCCCTGGGCGCCCCCTCCCTTTTTGGTTGACTTCCCCCCCTTCATTTTGCGTACCTGCTCTTCCCCCTGGCCCACTAACATGGTTACATGGGTGACTGGGAGCCCTATCTCTCCGCTGACCGCGCCCTCTAGAGAATTCGCTTTTCGTTCGGCCACAATGACGTTTCCCCCCCCTGGTTTTCCCCCAGGCATGGGTTTTTTTTTTTTGTCCTCACTGTGGGGCGTGTGAAGGATCATACCGGAACCTTGGTTATCTCCACGATGGTACGGCTGAACCACAAATTTTTTTCGCGCTCCCGATCCCACAAGATAGGCAACTCTTACGCCAATTTTTTCATGGTTGTTTGTTCGTCTTTGTCCGCAACGGCCGGTTTGTTTGTTTGTTTTCTGTGAACTCCCACGGCGGTCCTTGTTTTTTTTTTCCCTCCCCTCAGAACCTTCTAAACTTGCCCAAAAGTGGTCCTTCGTTGAACGCCTTTGCTTCTGCCTTCTTCCCCCTAATCCGCAATAGGTCTAGGGGTAGTTGTTGGGAGTTCTGTCATGACCCTATTCCAGGCGGAAGCTCCCCCCCCTCTGGGTTACCTGCTTTCCATCTTCGCTTTGTCGAATCCAGATATTGCCCGTACCTTCCATTCGTGTGCCCGTGGTGAAATTGGGGTTACCCCCTTTTTCCCCCGCTTTACTGTTGTTTTGCCCTTCTGGGCTGTCAGACGCCAAGATCATGTCTGTTCCATCCGCCATGTCCTTGGGTTTACCCATCGTTTTCTGTTTCCTTCCCTTAGCCGTTCCCCCCCAAAGCACCGGGGGGGTGGCATTTTCTTTTCCGTTGCCCTCCCGTTTTCCCTTAACCAACGCTTTAAACACCTATGGAAGTCAGTACAGTTGTGGCCCGCGGCAGCTCCTGGATCTTAGATTCCAAAGGTTTTTTCCCGAGTTTTCTCCCAGGGCACCCCACCCGATTAACGGAACTTGGGATGTGGTGTTTTGGTTGAGTTTCTTTGGTTTTTTCTTTATCCCTCCGACCGCCGGCAAGTCTTCCCCCCCCCATTCCTTTCACTATCTGTCGTCTGCCCACTCTTTTTCGGTTTGGACAAGGGGGATATTTGGATGTTTGCAATGTTCGGGGTCCCCCGTCCAACGTGCTGGTCGCCCCGCCCTGCGCGTTCTGCTACCCCTCTCACACTAACTTCGTTTTTTTGTGGGTGGGTTTATTTTGCGGCACAGCTACTGCGCTTCGTTTGTAAATGTTTCTCTTACCTACTTCGAGGGTTGTATTTCTATACTTGTGTCCCCTAATTTCAGGGATTTAATTAGCGGTTTTGTTTCCCCAGTGAGAATGGCCACCCATCAGCCACGGGGCGCGTCCATTCTTTTTGAAATTTTTTCCCCCAACAGGACGATTTTATAAATGGCTGTTGACTGTGAATTTTTGGCGCAACCTCGTTGGCGAGTTTATGAATTTTGTGTGTGACGGCTTTTTCCTTCTAAAGTCTTTCTGAGTAGGATTGTGGTCTGGGGTTTTGCTCGGCTGGAAGGCTGGGACCCGACCTTCTTTTTTGTTCTTCTTTTTCTTTTTGCTACCCGTTAGCTGATAGTGGTGCCACCCTTTGCCCTTACTTTCAAGTGGTGCTTGCTCTCAGACCTGATCGAATTTCAACCGAGGCGATTTTCTCCCATTTCAATTTCTATCTTCACTTAATACCATCCTTGTTTTGCCGGTCTTTGCAATGAAGTGGTCCCGCGACAGATAATATAGCTCGAGACATCCATCAGTGAGAGGCCTACTGGTATGCTCCTCCGGTCAAGGCTGTTAACCTCAGTTTAGTTTTTTTGCGCGTCATCTCGGGTCCCTTATTAGAGGAAATTCGATGGGAACCTGCACTGATCTAGCGACCCCACAACAAGTCCCCTATTTTCGCCCAGCCACCCGGAGGTCGGTACAGGCCCGGCCACAGTTTTTTATTGTGTTTCCCCGCCCACCGGTACACGATGTGGGTTTTTTTTCTGCCACCCCCCTGTCACCCCACCCTTTACGTTTTCTTTTCTTACGGGTTTTTGGGGTCCCCCAGTTTCCTTCCGCACTCGTTTGTGTGTGTTGTCCTTTTCACCCCGGATGTGGGTGTCCCTTATCCACTTTGAATTTTGTTCATTGGACCAGTTTTCCCCTCCCCCTTTTTAGTTAAACACTTTTTTAACGGTTTTTTCTCCTATTCAATCGCGTGTGTTCTTTGCATTTTTCAGTGTTGCTTCCCAAACTTTGCGCATAACTGGCGTCAGTCATAAACCGCCTAGTGGTTAGCTTTCGGCGCTCGGTGAGAAAGGATACCAAGGCCCCTCCCTCTAATTCCGCCCCCACGTCGATTTACCCTAAATCTGTGCCCCCCCCCCCCCCCCCCCTCCCGAAAACTCCTGTTCCCGTCCTTTCCACACTGACTAATATCGTGTATGTAGACCGTTTTTTTTTGTTTTGGCTTGACTAGTTCCCGCCCTTCTACTTCTTAACTGTTCCTGCGGCGCTTCGCGCTTGCCCCAGTCGGACCCCCTGTTCCCCCTATGACGTCCCTGACATCACGCACCATGAATTGGGGCGATCGACACTTTTTTTGAAAACATCCATTCCCACGAGGTGTTGGTTTTTCCCAGTCGTTGGACGCCATGCCGTTCCCCTTGCCCCCACAACGCCGCGAGTTCCTCTTGGTCCCACCCCCTTTTTGGCCAGAGTAGGGCCCTTAACTCGGGACGAAAAGCCCCCTTTGGATTTTTGTGGTTGGGGTTCATGATTTCACGAATAGAATATTTTCTGTGTCGAAAGCGCCGCCGCCCCCCGCCACCGAACCCCAGACCCTGTCCCCCACTTGTCCGGTGGCCTTAGTGTTTTTCGCTCCTTTCGGCAACACAGGTTTTTTTCCGTGGATTTCCTTGTTTCCCCCTCAGGGTCTGCGGTTTCGCTGGGTCGTTAGTTTTAACCCCCTGACCCCTCCCTGCACTGTACCCACTCTTATGATTCGAGCATTTTTTCCTGCCGCCTCTTCATGAGACCGCGCCGCAAGTCGGATTTTCATCGGGGCTTTTCCCCATTCCCTTTCTTGCGCCGTCGCCGCCACACGTTTGGTCTTCTTCGCCATTCCACCCCCCTGGACCGCTCGTCCCAGTTAGATTCTGGGGTCCCGAGGGATAGTCCCAAGTGCTCATTATGTTTCTTTTGTTTTCGTCGGCGGTGGGTTTGTATGGTCCATTCGTTTTTGAAGCCGGCTGTCTTGTTCCAGCTCCTGATTCCCCGTGGCGTTTGAGACAATTTAAGCCCGACCGTTATTTGATGTGCACTTGTCTGGGCCCCCCCCACGGTGCATAGTTCTAGAGCCGCTTCAGCTTTCTTCCAGTTCCTTTTTTATTCTGTCCCCAACGTAAATGTCCCCCTTCCATGATTTGTTGCGGTAATCGCAGTTTTTTCGAGACCCCTCGGAGGATTTTGTGCTGGTAATTTTCATCGACGCCTCTACCCTTGCAGTGGAGATAATTTCCCTGGAATTTTTTCCCTTTTTGCCTTCTTCTGGCTGGATATATGGGGTTGTGGGACTCAATTTTGAGGGCGGCCCCCCTACTCTTTTCTTCTACCTCGCATTTCTAGGTGATGCACCGGTATCTGCAACTCCCTTTTTTCCTCTTTGTCGTCTGAACTTACTGTAGGAACAGGGCCATTCCGCAGGAGGACGTGGCGTCCCTTTTAAGGAGTTGGTGGAGGAGTGACCAGCGCACCGTATTGCCTTCTCTTTTTTGACACTTGTTGCCCCGGGAAAGGGTAGGTTACACCACTACTCTTCCGTTCCCCACACTCTTGTGTCCCCCCCTTCTTTGATTTTTTCCCCCATGCTGGCAGGCTTTTGCGACGACGGCTGGATGCCACGCGACTGGGGGTCAAGGCATTGGATGTTCTGTCTTCTCTCTTCTCCTTTTTTCTTTCCTTTTTTTGTTTTTGAGAGCGTTTCAAATGTTATTCCCCCAGGTCGGGTCCCCCCCCCGATCTTGCGTGCGCCCAACCTGCGGCTCCCCCTCCCCCGCGCCCCAGGTCCCCGCCCTTCCGTGTTCCCGGAAAGGTGTGGGTCAGACAACTGGACTTTGACGTTTCGTGACCCTTTTGTCGCCCCAGTTCCCAAAATCTTCCGTGCCCCGGGTGGCCTCTTCTTTACCCCCCTCCGTCTGCTTTCCCCTCCACCTCATTGAGCGCGTGTAAGTAGAGCGCCTGGCCATCTTCACACACGTGTTAGCCGCACGGCTTTTTTTTCAACCAGGCTTCCGTTCTTGCCTTTCTGGCATGGCCCTCCGGAACCTTTTTGTTTCAAGTCCGGTCTCATCGAGCCCCGCTTATCCGCAGCTGTTCCTGCATTGTGTCGTTCCTCTTGTAGGATGCGTATCTGTTTGTGTCGCCCCCCCGCCATTCGGGCCGCCTTTCTTCTTTTTGACTGAGTACCTCACAGAACTTGGACGGGGAATGGATGCGGTGTGGCCACTTCTCCTGAACTATCCCTGGCATCTATTGCCCCGGGAGCCTCTCGCGATGGGTGGGGCACGTTCCCCCCCCTGTGCACGGACGGTTTTTGAGGATGTTTTTAGGTTTTGCCCCGAGCTCCTTTTTAGGTTTTTTGTTTGTTTTTTTTGTTGCCCCTGGTGTACAGTTCCGAGTAGGCTCCATCATCCAATGGCTTCCGAGTCGGCTCTAACAACCCCGGGCTCTCCCTCCCCCCCTATCCCCACTCCCTTCACTTGTAGTCTGGGGCGCAGTCTCGGTCCCGTCGGGTTGTTTGTATGGGTGACCACTTTTTTTCCCTGTGTTTTTCTCCAGCCGCAGGACACGAATCAGCTGCAGATATTCGACCATGATAGGTGCTCGATTTTTCCCCCTTCCCCATTTCCTGTTTCCTAAAGGGTTTTTCGTCGAGGCCGGTCTCTCCAGTTTCCACGGTTACCGGGAGACCCCCCCTTTCGCCGGGCCTTTGATAACTCTCTCGCAGTCTCTACAGTATCTTTTCCGTCCCCACAACCCTCGGTAGTTCCCCCCTTCTTTACGTGGTTACTGGGTTGTGGGTACCTCGGGGGGTGCGGGCCCCTCAATATTTCTACCTTTCCTTTCCCCCAGGCCCCCCTTTTCCGCCTGTTCGTGGCCCCTGTGCTAGTGTTTCTTATCTGCATCCCAAAAGGTGCAGATTTTGGTAGGTCTTTTCCCCGTTTTCTGTTGCGGGAAGTTTTGCCCACGGGGCCCGTTCACAGAAGGGGGCAGGTGTAGTTGGCTTCGCTTCACATACTTGGACGAGGCACCCTCGGTTGTACAGCGTTTCTACTTTGTCCGTTTTTGAGCGCACCGATTCCCTGACCCCTTTTTCCGGCTCCTTTGCTGAGCTCTTTTTCCCGTCACTTTTAATGTCACAGGGTGTCGGCGATTAGTTCGTTTCCCTTCTCCCTCCTTGAGCTTTCTTGGTTGCAATTTTTTTCTTACATCCCGGGCTTGGAGCTAGATGTGTTGAGGTTCGTCCTTGCTCCCCGCTTGTTTTTTTTACCCCTAACTTTTTATGGAGGGGACTTTTCTTACGTTTTTCAAGCGGTCCCTCTAGATCCCTGTCCCCCCCGCTACACCTTCCCTTGCTTTGGGGGTATAGGGGTGTTGAGCTTTTTCCTTCTTCCCTGTAGGCCTGATAGTTAAACTTTTTTTTTTGAAACAAAACCCCCCTGTAGTTTACGCTCAGATCCCTTCCATACCCACCAACGTGGGCGACCTTCTTTTCTGGAGAAAAAACCCCTTGTTGCCTTTTGAGGCTTGTCCCCGTTATACGTGCTTTAAGGCTGTCTTCCCGGCCTATCCTTTCTGGTCTTTCTTTTCTCTTGCTTTCGCTCGCTGTTTGTTTCTTTCATCGCTGGGCGGGGGGCGGGTATTTTTCGCGCACGATATCTTTCCCACCCTCGGATGACCCCCCCCCCAGTGCGAGGATTAGGGCGGCCCCTACCCCCACCTCTGCGGGTCGTAATTGAAAGTACGTCCCCGTTTGTGTGTTGTAGGAGATTTTGTCCCGATAGCCCAGCGTCCGTTCAAGTCTATGACCCTAGGGAACTTTGGTTTTTTTTCGTCGTGTGGTCGATCTCGGGGCGCGATACTGCACACCTCTGCCCCCCTCATCCTCTATTCCCTCCCCTTGTCCCCTTTCCACCCATATGCTCCTGTTGCGCCCCCTCCTCCCACCCCCTTACCCCCTTCCCCGCTTCACTGGGCATCCCCCCTCTCCCCCACCATCCCCGATTAGGAATGGGATCCGACCCAGGGCCTTTCCTGCCGGCCCTTCTCCCTGCCCCCGGCCCGTCCACAGAACGACTGTCGTCATTTTCCCCGGCAAAAGTCCGGAGCGTGGGTTTGGACTTGGGAGAACTAGCCCACCTGCATTGGGCACATTTTTTTTGGGAGGGGTGCATGCCGTAAGATTTCTCGGCATCCGGGCCTCCGGGCTTTTTCACAAAGTCCCCCGTGTCCAAATGGTTTGAGGTTCTCGCCCTTTTTTTCCGTGTAAGCGGCCCCTTTCTCTTTTAAAACAGAGTACCAGCCTGTCCGGTCAACTCCACAGTTAGATTCCCCCGTCCCTACGGAGTTGCAAGTGTTCGCCCCCGGCCCATATACTCTTGACGGGTTTTTGACGATTTTTAGTACAAGTGCTATTCCAATTTGTAGCCCTTGGCTTTTTTGTCCACGGACGGCCCATCGGTCTTTTTTACCCCCCCTCCCGTGCATCTTGTAGCCCCTGCGGCTTCTTTTCTTTCGGGGTTCTTTACTTGGACATCTTTTCCTTTCTCTTCCCGGCTTGTTCGTATTTTCGGTGACGAGTTTTGATAGAAACACGGATGTACACCCCCCCTCGCCGCAGATAGCCCCTTAGGGTTGCTCGAAAGTTGCCAAAAACCTTTCTTTTTTCGTCTTACTAGCATCTTCGCCTGCCATGTGCTTACGGGGTAAGTTAGAAACGCCACCCAAGGCAATTTAAGCAACCTGTCCATTTTCAATGCGTGGAAGAGGGACGGACCGAGCACACCAGAAGGGATGAAAGGGGCAGCTTTGATGTTCCTTGGTCTGACGAATAGCTGGGTCCCCGCAGCGCCTCCCACACATTTGGTGACCCTCGACCCCCCCCACAGTGCTCAAACGACCTGGTATTTTAGGGTTTGTGTCGACCGATACTTCCGTCGGAGGAAGCGAGATGGTTGGAGCTGGCCCGTCGTTTTTGCTATTAGATGGTTATGTTCCACGGGACCCCGCGTAACCTCGATGGATTCTTTTCGTTATTGGCGTGCTTTGAGAAGTCCAACTGCGTTCAAGCGTTCCGCAGAGTTTATGTATTTCCTTCTGCTGGCTTGATCGAGGACGGCCAGGGTGTTGCATTTTCTGTCCGTTTATCACACCCACCACCCCCCCACAGCATTTAACAGTTCGATTGTAGACCCCACTATGACTCCCCGGAGGGGAAGTGAGATTGCTCATTGATTTGTCGAGGACTAGTAGTGATCTCAGTCGATGTTTTTTGGGGTTTCCTAGTTGGTTCGGCTTGTTTCCCCGTCGCCGTTTCGATTTGCGTTTTTTTCTCTTTTGAAAATGTCCCTGCTTTGCTGGCTGCGCTGATTCCTTTACAAGTCCCATACTTTTTCTCTTAGTCAAATGATGGATCATCTCAGCCTCGTAGGATATTGATTTCCTTTCCAATGTACAGTAAGGTGAAATTTCAATTTGTTTGCATGTAGAGGCCCAGCGCCCTGCGCCCTGATCAACTATTTGGCCCGACGGGTCTGAGTTTTTGCAGCAAGGGCGAATGTTTCGTTTTCTTCCCTACCCTCAAGCTACAGCCGTCGCAGATCCTTTGGGTTCCTTTGAGAGAGTGTGTTTTGCGTCCCTGCAAAACCAACCCTTCTCGATCTGCGAGCGGGTGAGCCTTTGACTCCTTATTGGCCCTACTCCCAGATTTTCTACAAATGGAACGCTATTTAAAGTGGATCATGGGGGCTGACTATCCAGTCAGCTGAAGCTGGTGGTTTGGCTCGGGCTTGTTCCGCAGTTGCCCGTGGGGTTACCCCTCCGGCTGTTTGTCTGAGTTTGCTTTATTTTCGCCCCGTAGGCCCGGGAAGGTTGGGTCCCTTTTTCTGGTGACAGGTGTGTCCGGTCGAAAACGTATCCTAAGTCTTTCCCCCCACCCTTCACGTTTGACACTGCTGGTTTCCGGGCGGACCCCCAGTTTTTTATGCCCTGCCTTTTTTGCGCACCTAGACTTTCTTTCGGGCATTTCTTGGAAATGCCTTCTCTTGTCCCCCATCCGTTTGGTGTTGGCGTGGTCCAATTTTATCAATTCTGCTCTGGGTTGTGGGCATTCGGTTGGCTCCAAACTAGGACCTCCTTCCCCGCAAGGGTTCCCCCTCCCCCATCAGTGTTAGGTAAGGTGTGGAGCCAGTTAATAGGTCTTCTGTTTTTTCCCAAGTTCCCCCAAATCTCTCCGTTAATTCTTGACCCCCTCCTCTCTATTGGACTCCCTGGGGCGAGGTCAGCGTTTTGATTATTCACACCTTCCCCTCGCCCCCCCGAGACCCGCCCATGCTTTGGATCCCATGCCAAGGAATTTTTCCGGTGCTTCTCCTTAGATCTATCGAACCCCTTCCCTTCTTTCGCGGTGCCCGTAGAACACGCACCCGGTTTTATTAGGCATGGCTTTGTCCCTGTTTCCGAGGTCCTTGCCCATTGACCAGCCCTCGTGTCATCTTTTTGTCCTTCCTGCCCTTACCGGCCCCCCCAATCAAAAGGGAGGCATGGATGGTCCCCTGCGCTCGGACGAGTTTCGCGACGCTTAGCATGGTCTTTGGCCCGGCATTTTCGGGGTTGTTCCACATGAGCCATCATGCACTAGCGGCCCGGGCGCTTCTTTTTAGACTATCAAGGCTGGACCCCCTTTGTTTTTTTTCTGTTCCCATAGGGTCGGCACACCCTTCCCCTTTCCCCCCTTAGTACCGTCTTCGACAACAAGTGCCTAAAGATAGTCTCAAATTGTTCCGGGGCTCCTCTTCTTGACGCCGTCTGGTTGTGTTTGCTTGGGGTGACGACACCCTGGGTTTGGCTGTTTCTACGTTTTTTCCTGATCCCTTTAAATCCCTACTTTTCTGCGGTTTTCATGGCGCAGTTTTGGAGCGGTGCCTGTCTTGCTTTTCCCCTGCGGAGGTTTCCGGGCGGTTATTGTGGTTAGCAAGAAGATTTACCACGGATCCCACCACCTCCTTACCTCTCCAGTCATTTATCCTACCAGTATCCCTCCGACCCAATTTGAGACCGGTCCTTGCTGGTTTTGGGGGCGGGCCTGTGGGAGGTCCCGGCTGGCTTTTGGCCAGCAAATTTTCTGCTGCCAAGGACATCCCTTGCACATGTTCGTTTGTGTTAAAGCAGGGTTTGGGGCATTTTGCCTTTTTTTTTGGTTTTTTGAACGGTGGGACCCCGCAGTCTGCCGGTCTTTGCTGGGCGTGAGTTTGGAAAGCTAGGAGTAGTTTTCCTGTTCTGTCCGGCCCCTTTCAACAGAGGAGGAGTTGGACGTCGCGCTACCCTCCTTGTTATGGTTGCTTTTTACCTTTTTGCTTGTCTCCCTTTATGGGGTTTTGCCGGGAGGAGATCGCCCGTCGGTCGCTCGGAGTATGTGCTGTTTCTTTCGGTTCCCATACCGAAGACTCCGCAAGGCCAGAGGTCAATCTTTTTTATGTGCTCGGGTCACAATTGCTCCAAGGAGGGGGGCTTATTTTTTTTTCTTCCTGTCCATCCCTGTGTCCTCTGGCGTTGGTTTTCCTGGTCGCCCGCGGCAAGTTTGGGGAACTCCCAACTACGGTGCCCTTTTTTCTGGACGCTGAGTTCCCAACGGTTCGCTTAGGAAGGAAGAGTCCTAACCTTTCCGGTCTATCTGTGCGACGCCGCTTCTCGCTCTTCATTCCTGTCTTAAATAATTCACATCCGTCCAACCTAAGCAATGTTGGGAGTGCCGATGTGGGCTCCATCCCCTAACACTTGCCCGGTAAGGTGGATAGTTGTCTGCAACTGTTCGGGCGTGTTTTCCCCGCCTGCCACCTTTTCGGGACCGTCCGTCTGATTCGGGTTGGCTGGGACTTGGCCGCTGTGTGTTCGTGTCTTTTGCGGAGTTGGAGGCGTTAAGGCGGTTTTATCGCCGGAATAGACGACGGTACCTTTTTCATCTTTTTTAAAATTGGCAGTCTCTCCCCACGGAGAGGCTCAAGGAGTTTGAGATCTATTCCTTCTCCTACTCCTTACTTTGTTTGTGTTGTTAGTCCCCTTTTAAGTGAAGTACCTATCGTCCCGGGCGACGTGATCAGGACTAGATATCGGTCAAGCTTGTGGCCATACGGGAGTTTCCCGTGTTGCTCCTGGGTCTCTATACGCTACCTCGATTCAAGTCCTAGATACGCAGGCTTTTGCCACCAATCCACATGTTTCCAGGCATCGGCGGGACTTTAGTACACGTTCCTCCGTTCGATGTTTTTTTTTCTGGGCCACAGTACACGCCTCAGGAGTTTTTTGCTCAGATAACTCGGCCACCTTTTTTCCTTTTCTTTGTTATCTCGGGGGTGCGTTCCCGAGAAAACTCCGTGTTGCGTTTGGTGGCCGTTCTTTTTTTAATCCCTTTATCAGCCCAGCCGGGGGGCACCTCACAGACCAGGCAAATTGCAAAGGTCTACGGCCAGCGATTGAAGACCGTTTTTTTTGGGCACGCTTATCACGTCGGCCAGTGCAACGCCATGTGGTTCCGGTTTGTTAGATCCCGCGAGAATCGCAGTAAGCCCATCTCTGTGCCGAGCCAAGCGGTTGGTTGGAGTCCCCCTTTTCCCCCCTCTTGGGCCAACCACCCCATTCTTTCGGTTGGAAAGGAGCCGTCCGACTCCTCCCGGCTTTCTTTTTTTTCTGACCCTTTGCATGTTCTTTTGATTACCACTGTCGCCAATCCCCTTCTCACGGTAGGGGTATTCTTTCGCTACGCCCCTTTATTTCACACCCGCCTTGTTACCCCGATGGATTTAATTGAAAGACCTGTGCGGCTAGAACTGCAAACCCAATCTTGTTTTTACCCCCCGATTGGTACGAGGCGGAAATTGTGTTGAACCCTTGCACCCACCCCTACCGCAGATATTCTATGTGCCTACCCCGCGACCACACGTGGAAGGCACACGAACCCACTTTTTTTTTGCTTGGTGGGCCTTGGTGTTATGATTCACAATAGTTATCCGCACTTAACGATTCGACAAGCCTCCAGAACCCAGTGCAAGACGTCCCCAACGGAGATCTTTTCCCCCCCCGTTTACATCGGAGCACGATTTTTAACGATCAGGAGGGAGAAACTGTGTAAGATCGGGATGGGCGTTTTTTCTGGGGGAAGCAGGTGGGAGAGTCTGCGTGGTCTTCATATTTCCCTCTTTCCCGAGGAGATCAGCTTGCACCCTCGATAGGTTCTCGGGGAGAGTTTGCACTCCTGTGCAATGCGGATTTTTCGGCTTTCCTTTTTTGATGCGTTGCGTGTTTTTTTTTGGTTTTTGAGCGCCCACCGTTTTTTGCCTTTCTGTCGCGCCCACACCAACAAACCGGGATGTTCCCGTCCCTGACGCTTTTATGCCACACCAACTGGCCCTCCACCCTTTTCGGGTTTGGTTCGTTGGGCTTTGTTCCTTTTTTTTTTCAATCTTAACTAGGCCTCTGACTTCTGTTTTCTTTCTCACGTCAAGTTAAGTTGGCCTTCACCCAATACCGGTCGCATGAACTCTGTCTACCCGTCAGCCTGGGCAGTCGTGCTGAATTACACTCGTAGGGACACGACACGCGGAGTCCCCCCCTTGGATAGATTTATATAAAGTCTGCAGGCCTTTTGGGTTCCAGTCATGTAATTTCCTAATTTTTGAGTGGCCCGGTACGAACGTAGAAACGATAATACTTGAGGAAGATGGCAAGTTTGGGCTGACCCCATCCCTGGACCTTGGTGTTTTTTTTTAAGAGACTAAGCTTACCCTTACGGCTTGATACAGGATGTTCTTGACTATGGTTCCCTGTATGTTGGTCAGGTAGATTGGGCAGGCGTCGGGGTCCCAAGATAAGACGAAGGCGTCACTTGAGCCCGCAACTTGGTTGTCCGGGCATTTGCAGGAACGTTGTTGCGTCGTCTTGTTCAGGGTCGAAGTGAGTTAACCTTAGACCTATTGTTCGAGCTCTGTTCTTTTTCTTTAGCGCCCACCGTAGGGTCCCCACCCCGTCCCGTGCCCTGGGTTGAACTTGGACAGGGTCTTTTCGAACTTTTGATCTTTTTTTACCCCCTTAGCACATCTCGCCGTTGGCCTTGGCGCAGGGCCTTGAGCCGCAGTGATTCTTTTTCGAAAGCGGGGGCACCCCAGAGCATGACGGTTATGTTTATCTTCTCTCTTTCCCCTTTTTTTTTTGGACGATCCCCCTTTTTTTTTTGTCAGTCCTCGTCGGGGCCCCCAACGGCCTTTGCCCAGGACAGGCGTTTCTCAAAGTTTTTCTCCCTGGCACCCCTTCCTTCCTGAGTGGGGAAGGTTTTCGGACGTTCGGCTGTGTTCTACCTCCTGGTCGCCCAATCCAAACATCTCACCTTCCCTCGTCTGCCCCTCCCCTTTCTTCCTCAAAAACATTACGGGCGCGTTGCCCGACCTCGCCTGGATGCCCCGGTCTTGCACTGCCTAAGCTCAGCTGCTGGCTCCACGGGGACAGGCGCGGGAATTTGTATTTAGAGCTTTTTGCGCCCTCTTCCCTGTCAATTCCCTTGCCCCCCGTACAACTTCCTGGCTGCCCCCTGGCCCCTTGCTGCTGCGGCATCGTATTCCCTGTGATTCCCTGTTCCTGACTTTTCCCCCTTTTGATCAAGCCAATCTGCCGATGTATCAGGCGCGACGGCTCGCGGCAAGCAATTTAGGTACGGGGCTTTTTTTTCCCCCCCTTTTTGAACTCCCTATGAGGGAGCTATGATTGAGACTCCGAGTATGGTGCGTTCGTGGGGCGGGCCCACGTTTGACAAGTGCAGCCGTCCACAGATGAGGGGGGCAGTATTTTTTTTTTTTTCCCGTTTTCCCCCCTGACATGGGAGTCGTAATAGACCTTGATGGTTTGGAACGGTGGCGATTTTTCACTCGGTCTTTCCTTGAAAAGCCGGAGCCCTGACAGTACGATGCCAAAACCGATCGCGGTGCAATTTCCCGCAAGAAACCATCGTTGTTGGTGGCCGGGCTCGGACCGGCCGTCCCAGGGTTTTTTTGTTTCCCCTGTCGGCAATGAAGGGCGGCGGATCTCCGGACGCAAATATTTAATATGAGATTTCCTCTTTTTGGCTCATGGCCAGGATTCTGGGGCGGGCTGCATTAATAGCTTTTTCCCTCCTGGCTTTTTCCTTTTTCTTCAGTAATCCTGGTAAATATCCGAGACCCCCCGACGCGCCCAACATGACTTGAAGTCTCACCCCCCTTCCTGTCCCTTCCCAGGATCCAATTATTCTCTCAGCAAACTCGCATCTTGCCCGTGTTTTCGAATGGGGAACTGGTGGGTTTTTTCCCCTTTTTTAGGAAGATTTCGGGACAGCCTTCGATAAGGTTTACCAAGGGCACATCCCGTTAGTGCCGGTGACCTGTGTGTAGAGTGCCAGCCAGAAAGGTGCCACCTCTACGGATTTTTTTTTGTGGCTTGTGCCCACCTTGGGAGCGCCGTCGGTACCCACCGGCGGTCAACAAGAGGAGAGGTTTTTTTCCCTTTTCCCCTCTGTGGAGCACATCCCTGTTAAGCCGTCCTTCGGTTCACAGGGGAGACTATTTTTTTTTCTAACTAAGCCTCACGGTTGGTCGTCTGCTTTTTCTTCTCCACGCTGTCAGCCCTTTTTCCCCCCCCTCCGCTTCAAAGATCGTAGATAGTTCGGAATGCCTCCTTCTTCGATTGGTGATTTTTCGTACGTACCCCTCCCCTTCTTTTGAACTTTCCTTCCGATGGGCTCCTGTAGCCGTTGCTCGCCGAGCTTACCCTTACCCCTACGTCGTGACGTTCCTTTTTTTTTTTTTCCCTTTTGACTTGGTGCTCCCCCCCGAATGGATTATCAGCGAGGGACCTTCATGCGGTGGTCTATCCGACATTGCCCTTTCATGATCTTTTTTTTTTTTTTTTTTCCTTTTTCTCGAGAAAACCCTTCCAACCCAGGCTGTCTCGCGAGTCCTGCCATCAACCAGCGTGACCGTGCCTTTGCCACGGTGGATATGTTTTTCCCCCCTCGTTCTGTCCAGTGGACCGGCCTTGCGGCATGCTTTCGATCCGCTTCTGCCTCTGGCTGGTGGTTCCCCCTGTCCGTTCTCTTTCCGCACCTTGTTGAGTTATCGGACGAACTCGGGACGCCGCCCCGAAGTTTGATGTTCACATCTTTTTCGTCCTGGACTCTGAAGACGAGGGCTCAACTTGCGGCCCCTTTCATCTTATTTTCCTCCTTCTTAGTTGTTTTGTGGTTTTCTCCCGTTCGTGAAGGTAGAGGCGCCCGTGAGGCGTTGGTGCAGCTTCGATCTCCCCCCTTTTTTCCCCATACGTTTTGGGTTCTGTCGCTCTCGCTCGATCGCGCCCTCTTTTTTTCCCCCTGAGATGGCGACTTTCCCCACCCCCCGCCCCCCCTCTAGAATTTTTTTCTCGTACTACCGGACAGCCTTCCAGACCGGCACGTTGAGGCCCCCGTTCCCCCAAGTCCACCCCACGATCCACGATCACCGTGCACACCCTGGTACGTTCTTTTTTGGTATGGGCGGCCATTCGCCGTGTCACCGCAGCGGGTGGCATTGGTGGCCCTTTTATCAGCATCCCGGGCCAGTCTTTGCCTCCCTGTTTCCCCACTATTCCACTGCCACCGGGCAAATGGACGTCTCGGCCCATGTCGACGTACGATGAACCAGTTCCTTGTCTCCCTACCGGTCGCCAGGCCCCTCTTAGTTGTGTTTTTTTTGGCGGGTATCGGGGAGAGCACCTGCTCCTGGTGGATAAACCGGTTCTCCCATCCCCCCGGTTTTTTTTTTTTTTGTAAGTCACTTGGCGAAACATCTTCCCATCTTCGAAAAGGAGCCATTTCACGACGCATCGCCCTTTTCGCCCCTTCTTTTCTCAACATTGAGAGGGCTTCTATGATGAAAAGAGCGGAATCCCCCTTACTTTTTTCTTACTTAAGGTAGGCTTTGGGGGGTTCCGTGGTTTGCGCTCGCCCTAGTCGACACTACGTACACCCCTTTTTTCCGTCCTCTTTCTTCCGTAAAGGGAGTAGGCCCGCAAAATTTCCTCTCGGTGTTGAACCCCGCGGTTCGACCCGGCGAATGAAGCCCTGCCCCCTTACCCCCCCCTTCCCCTAAGAGTACGCTTGGTCCACTTCTGGCCCCCGCTGGTTCCCGGGGACCCCCTGGTTTTCCAATGGTCAACAAAGAAATGTCGTATGGCTTGGTCTTTATAGCAATAGTGTTGAGAAGCCGCGCCGCCCCATTTTTTGACCCCCCAACCAAGAAACCAAGGACACAGACGGCAAAAGGGACAGGGCCGTTCGTTTTTGGTAATTTTTTGAGAGTTACTGGTGTGTATCTCTGGTGATCCCGATTTTGTGATCAGCTAGGTGTGGGGCGTCCGTGGTGACTTTGTTTGACCCGCCTTCCCTCCCCGTAAGAAACCCTCCTTGTGTGGACCCCTTTTTCCTACGAAGATATGGCCATGCTTTCCCGAAGCTCGGATTTCCATCTTGGTCTTTTGTTTTGTTTTTTGATATTGAAGCCCAACGTTGAAGGTGGTCGCCCCAGCACACCCGGACCCCTGGCGTTACTATCCTTTTTTTTCAGCTGCCGTCCCACATGCCCAACTTTGGATTTTTTCGACGTGCTGCTTGGCCTCAAGCTTTCGGCATAGTACTACGGACGTCTGCTTATGGTACTCCCCTTCAGGTGTAAGTGCCCTGCAAACCGGTCGTATGCCGATCCTTTTCTCCCTCCCTCGAGGTAAGGTTCGTGTTTGCTCCCCGCTCACATTTGGTTGGGAATCTTATTCATATTGCTGTCTCCTGACTTCTGACGAGTAGTCGTGTTGATGCAAGTAACTGTTACAATTCCCCGTAAATTTGCCTTGGTTACTGATCGTTTTTTTCGAATCTTTTAAGGCGGGGCCTATCTTTTTTTTTTCCATGGGCCGGAATTTGGAAGAACGGCGCCCTGGATATTTCCTCGCCCTTTTCCCTCCTTTAAGTTCATGCTGATAGGCGCTGGGCCTTCGATTTTTCTGTTTGCGCCTTGCCGGCACGGAATCGTCCCCGGTTGGCGGACCCCCTTAGAAGATGAGATCCACATTTGCGGGGCTTGATTCGAGATTTTACTTTTGTGCGAGAGTCATCAGGTGTCGACGTGTTTGTGCCGTCCAGGGAATGTCGCGCTCTTCTTCCCCCTCTCCAGTTTTCCATTTAAAGTTGGGGAACTTTGGGCTTACCAGGAGGGTTTGCAAACGCCGGACCCGTTGTCCCCACCCTCACCTTTTTCCCCCAATGTTGGCGGCTGACCTTGTTTTGCGGCCCGCGATTCCGGTCCTTCTTTTTGTGTCACTCCATCTCCTTTGGCCCCCGTGCATGGGATGTCCTGATTTT
>Ga0179593_1448406_pt1 | contig 17118 bp, 23 predicted proteins | sample CZODoug2_1_08_16_FD_185931 | JGI IMG/M metagenome (GOLD analysis project Ga0179593, IMG submission 185931) | Vadose zone soil fungal communities from Angelo Coast Range Reserve, California, USA - CZODoug2_1_08_16fungal (PacBio error correction) | ecosystem: Environmental > Terrestrial > Soil >... | reverse complement strand
TGTCCTGCTACTGCCTCGCGGTCTTCCTCCTTTTCCTTCTTGGATAATGTTACAGGCAACTTCGTTTCCCCGGTGAGGCTTCTGGTTACACCCTGTGCCCACCGCAGTTCTTGTTTATTCCTTTCCTGAAGGCACCCTTCGTTTTAACTCTTTTTTCTGGTAGTGTTCCCCTATCCCTCATTTTCTTTTGACGTCTAGTGCCTCGTTGGGTCTCAAAGTTTACACCTTCCTCTTTTTCTTTAATGTTTGCCCCTTACGCGTGAAGGTCTCCCATTTGCCCCTCCGTTTCCCGCTAAATGGTTTAAGTTTGGGGGTTCAGAAGCCTTTTCTTTTTTCCCCCCACGCCAGCTTCTCTTTTATGGACGTTCTTAGTAGTGGGTCCCTCTTTCGGGAGTCTCTTGCAGTGGAACTCCCCCCCCTCTTACCCCTCTGCCGTTTTTCCTTGCCCCAGCGTGTTGGTTGCGACTTCTACCTATTTGAAAGATCGTCTTCGCTTTTTTCCTTTCCATTTTTGGTTATCCGTGGTGCTCTCCGTTATTCCCCAACCCGACTCCCTGGTTCCTTTAAGTTTTTCTCCCGAGCTGTCAGTTTTCGTTCCTTTCCCGGCTGGTGCATATGTTTTCCCCTTAAGTGTCACTGAGGCCTCTGCCCCCCCCTTACCCTCCCCCGTTTGGGCTTGGTGGGCGGTACTCAAGGAAAATAGGAGTTGGGCCGCGGTATTCTGGTAGTCCTTCGACTTATGCTGGTTTTCTCAAGCTTCCCCCTTTCTTTCGCTTTTTATCCCCCCCGAGAGGAGTTTTTTTTTTCTCATGTTTGTTTTCCCCACATGCGTACCTAAATCTTTTATTCAATTTATCTTTCTTTGAACCGGGCTCCCCCCCCCTTCACTTGCTTTGTGTTCCCCTTTTCCGTGAAACTGAAGAACCAATTTTACACACCTTTTGTTGGGATAAAACCCTTGGTTGCTTTGCTCTTTTTTTGACTTGGTGCAGTCCTTTTCACCCGGGTGTTGTATTTGTTCCCCGTGTATTATTGCAGGTTCAGGGTGGCGGATAAGGAGCTTTGGTTTTTTGGTTGATTTTCCCCTCCGCGGCAAAGGATGATGTTTTTGTGTATCAACTGACTTCCCCCTCCCCTTTAACCCTCCCCCTCATAGGTCTCCCTTCCGTTGCTTTTAGGCGAAACCATTTCGTTCTTCTTTTGTGTCGCCCTTTGTCTTTCCTTTCCGCACTTGTTTACCTTTTGAAAATGGACACCTGTCCCCCATCTACCTGATTGAATATGAAAAGTTTTTGTTTTTTTTGACTCTGCCGTCCAGATATTCTCTGAATTTAACGTTTAACTGCATCGTGACCCTTACAATATTTTTTTCATTCACCGGGTGACGGATCTGGTGTTTCCTATTCTATGTACCCCGATGTCCTTTTAACCTTTCCTTCCCCCACCATACTTCCAGCTGGTAGTTTCAGTTTTCCCAAGCCCCCCCTTATTTTCTACTACACTAGGAAGTTCTGTTCCTCCTCAAAGCCCACCCGTAATTCGACCTGCCCCTTTTCTAACTTTTCCCCCCTAAGTATCGTGTCTCCCGGGCGTCTATTTTTTGGAGGTCTTGATTGCGCGCTTGTTTCCTGTCCACTAGGGGCATAAGGGCCTCATCCTGTCCTTCAACAGTTCCTTCCCCCTATTTCTTAGACACTTTTTTTTTTTCCCGGGCCTCCCTCCCGCCGTCAAAAAGAAGGATACCCGCCGGTATTCCGGGCCCCCTTCTACTGTTTCACCTTCTGTAATTGGTGTGCTGTGTGACGCCCTCATAGTTGAAGCGCCTGGCAAGCCTTTGTGACGTTATCCTTCGCTGCCAGGCCCCCTTCCTCTGATTGGTCTGTCTAATTTCTTTTCGACGTGGCTCCGACGATTCTTCCGTCCCTTAAACCTGAACCATGTTGTCGATCTTGTCCCGTCACGCCTTACGGTCCCGGTGTTTTTCTGCCGGGCCTCAGGAAGACCACTGCCGTCTCTTCGAGCATTACTCTTTGCGTTGTGTGTCCCACTTGAATGCCCTATGCCATGCACCTGGTCAAGACCACCTCGTGTACAGGAGTTCCGATTGACGCATTTCCGGGTTTTACTGGCCCTCCCCGGACTGTTGTTTTTTTCAGGTTCTTTGGTTCATGGGTCCGTACGCCCTGCCGTCGTCTTTTTTTACGCTTTGTGCCCCTTCGTGCCCTGCGACAGTTAATCCCTCCCAACAGACCCCAGTAGTGGTTCGCGGTTCCTTAGATTTTTTGGGGCCGGGGTAGGTTGTACCCAGGTTCTAGCTTCCCTTTACTAGTTGAGGACAACTAGATTACCTAGTTCGAAGGTCAGGGGTTTGTGCCTTTTTTTTGTCCCTTCGCTTCCTTTCCCATGCTATCGCCACCCCGTCACTTATTAATTTTTTTTTCTCTTTTTTTCAACGTGTGGAGGACCACCTGTTGATTTTACTTGAGGAAATTTGTGTTTTCCACACCTCGTTCTAATGGCACCGGCGGGTCTGCGGTCGTCCCTTGGATTTTTTTCTTCCTGTCCAAATCTTCAAGCTTTTGATTGGGGCTTCTTCTTTATCTCCTTTTGTAATCCTGCCCCCTGTGTTCCTCCATTTTTTTCCATCCTACATCCTTTTGTGGAGAGCACTCTCTTTTCTCTCTTCCTTTTTTTCGCGCTGTTCCCTTTCGTTGCCACCAATCGGCATTGCTGCAATTTTTTCTTCAACTTTGTTTCCAAGGGATGCGAGTCCCCTGTGAACCCCTAGCACATTCTGTTTTTCTACCGTCCGGTTTTTTTCCCTCAACCAAGTCGTGCTATCCTGGAAGCCTCTCAACCTGTCCCTTTTTTCGGTTGTCCATCCACTCCGTGCACAGCTGATGGAGTATTTGTTTCATCTTTGTTTTCTTTCTGTTTGGCAGGGAGTGGTCTCTCCTGGCCAACCTGTGCCGTAATACTCGCAACTTTTTTTTTGCCTTATTACCAAACATTTTTCAAGTGAGCCCTTCCCCTTTTTTCCATGTTTGTTTTGTCACCTAGGCCCGCCGGCTGGATATATCTCTTCTAGCACTCCCTCCAACGCAACGGGTCGGTGCGCCCTTTTAGAGTGCTTCTTGATCTGTCGGGACCCAATTGCCTATTTCTAACGACAGACCCTCCAACCACTTTATATAACCCACTTTCCCCCCCGCCAATCTTCCCCAGCACACCTCCGTGTTTGTGAGCGGCTCCCGCTAGATATAGGCCCAAATTGCCTCCTTCGAGGTTTGCTTCTTCGTTTTGGTTTTTCTCCACGTTAAATTTTTTTTTTAATTCGATTCTGCGGCCAGGGTCCCCCTGTTAATCACCCACTTGCAGGAGTATTTGCCATCGTGCTTCTACTTTTTTCTCCATTCCTAGCCCTCCAAGTTTACCGTAGTTGTTACACGCAATCACCCTCCCCTCCCAGCTAGGTCCCACTCTTTATGTTGTTGTTTCCTTTTTTTCTTTTCCGGGCTCCAACGACTTGTCCCCTTTTAGCTATTTCTGTCCCCAGTGAGCTGAAACTGCAATGTAGTACCTTTCCCATTTCCCCGGTTTTTCAAAGTTAATAGTTATTTGGGAGCCACCCCTTTAGATGGTCAACTTTTGACTCTTCGGGTGTAACTTAAACTACCACCCCCCCTGAACAACATCAACCCCCCCTCTGCACTCTCTTGTCATTTGTCCCCCCTCCTTATTCCTTTCACAGTGTGCGGCTAGGCGTTAGTACGGCGAAGTTTGCCCTCTGTTAATTTTTATGTTACCTTCCCGCTTTGTTGATTTTTTCAGTAATAGTTCGTCCTTGTTGTACCTCTTTTTTTTTTCCCCTTCTAGACATTTTCCCCTTTCCTTTCCCAGGCCCCTCTCCTTGCTAGGGAGTGCCGCCTTTTGGCTTTCTCAATTTTTTCTTTGGTTTATTTTCCCTTCGTTTTCTTTCGGGTCCCCACTCTTGTCTTCTTCGACTTTTCTTTGGCCTTGTTGTTGGCATTTCCCCCCTGTGGCTTTTTTTTTTTTGTTTTTTTTTTTTTTTGTTGGTTACTCCCCCCCTTTTCTTTAGTTTCCCTCCGAGACCCGCCCCCTCTGCGGTTACTCATGTGATTCTTTTGGTGGTTGTCACCCAAGGGTTGTTTGTCCCCGTTTTAAGATCTTTATTAACTTACTTGCTTCAAGTTTTCCCCTTTTCCCCCTGCTTTTCATGTGATGATTCCTTCGCTTTTGTAAAGTGTTCCATTTCGGTTTTCAACCTTGTGTCCCTTTGTTCATTTTCCTTTTTTGAGGCAGGTCGATGTCCCAGCAAACTGCACCCTTTTTTTTTTCTGTGAGAACATCTTTCCGTGTTGTACCTGAGGCCTCCCCCTTTTGGTCTTTTTTTCTTCGGACCTCCTGACACCTATTTGACTATAGTATGGATTCCCCCTCCTCCTCCCCCTGGCCCTGTGTTTGTTCCCGGGCACCCCCTCCTCATTGATACTTTCCTTTTCGGCTTTTTTTGTTGTCCTTGCCCCCCCTTACCCCCTTTTTTCCCCCATTATGGTCTACAAAAGGTTATGTCTTTGCGGCCGCTGTTCCGGGCCTCCCCCCTCCCCCTTCTTTTTGTCTTTCCCTTTGTTTTCCTTCCCCTTTCAACCATCATATTTGTACTTCTCCTTCTTCGCCTGGTTGGCGTGTGAAGTACCACAAACTTCTTTTTCTATTTTTATGAATCCTGCCGTCTTTTCCCCCAGTTTAATTATGCGTTTGCCGTCGCCATTTTTCCCCTTCTTTTTTGACAATCATGAATACCCCCCACTCCCCTTATGTGTTCTCTTCCTTCCCACCCTTGTTTTTTTGTGTCCGCCATTTTCCCTTACCCCCCTGGATTAGGAAAACGTTCAGTGGTTTTTTTTTTTACCCCCTGTCCCCCCCCTCCGTATTCATTTCAGTTGTTGACATCTTTTCCATTTTCCCCTTTCTGGAATTCGGGTAGGTGAACACTCTATCCCCCAACGGTTTGTGGTTGGTATAACAGTCAGGGTCCGGAGACAACCCTTCCCAGGTGCTTTTTACCTTCAAACCCCCCCAACCCCTCTTTTCCCCTCTCACACGGTGCAGGTCCTCTGCCTTTCCTTATTTTTGACTGACCTCACTTTCTTCTCCTTGTTCCCCCTTCCACTTTGCTTCCACTCCTCAGTAAGTTGTTTCAATTTCTGAACTCTCCCTTGATTGAAAAGGACTTCACGTTGCCCCTTCGGCCCGTTGGGGGCCTTTTCCCCCTGGGGGACCTTTTGCCCCTCATCACAGTCCCTACTCGCATCTTTTACTCCTCGCCCCCCCTGCCCCGATACCCAAGTCCTTGGGTTTTTTTTTCTCCCCTCTCAACCCCTTTTCAATCCCCCCCCCACCTATCGCATTGCTTCCTTTTTCGTTGATTTTCTATTTCCAGGTTCCAGATTTTCCTAGCCCATGTTTAACAGATTCACCTGTTTTTTCCTTTTTTGTCTTTCCCCCCTTTGGTCTTCTCCACGTTTCTTCTTTGGATCCTTTTAAACCGCCGGCCTTGTCATCTCCCTTTCCCCCCGGCCGTCTATTCGGCCCCAGTTTGCCCGTTACCTCTCTCCTCCTGCCTTTTTGTTTTTTTTTTTTTTCTTTTTCCTACTGATACCCCTTGTTTAGCACCGAACGTTGTCCTGTCCCCCTTCATGTCCCCTTGGTTCTTTAAACCCCCCGTTCCTTAGTTTGCCGTGCGTGGACCCCGCCTCAGATTTTTCCCCCTTGTAATCCGTTTTCTTTCCGTTACAACTTTTTTTTGTACCGATTAATTATTGTCCCCTCCCAATGGTGTTCCCCCCCCACGTCGACCCCTCTCTGTGATTGTTTTCATCTCAGGCGTCCCACCCCTCCTCCCTCCCCCGGGTTTTTGGCCCGTTTTGCTGTCTTCCCCGCCTAACTCCTTCCTTGTTTCTACCACCTCTCTTCCCTCTCAGACCCTGTTGCCTGGCCCCTCATGAAGCTGTTTCCTTTTCCTGACTCATTTACCTTTAATGTTTGTACTTCCATTTTGTTTTTTTTTTTTTCCTGGTGCTTTCCGAGTACCTTCGTCTCGCTCTCTCTTTCCCTTGTTTTTCCCCCCCTCCCGAGCGGAAGACGGTTAAACGTCAACCTTTGTTGTTTTCGTTCCATCTTTCTATTGCGTTGACACCGTCCTTTTTCCGGGGTCTTGATTTTTTTCTCCCGTTGGGTATCTCCCCCTGCCCCCCCCTAGCTCAGTTTCACCATGCGCCGTGTCTCTTTTACTGTTTCAGTTTAGTTCTTTGTTTTTCCCTATGTCCCGAAATTTTCGGGACGGGAGAGTCGTCCCTCGGACTTGATAATCCTTTTCCCCCCGTATGACTTCTTACCACCTTTCGTTCTTTTCATTTGTCTATTTCCATTTCCCGTGGTAGTTGACCTTCTCCCTTTACTTCATCCCCCCCCAATGGGGGTAATCGCGTTTACTCTCCCCCCCATTCCTATTTGAAGGTTACGCTTTTTTTCTTCCCCTGTCCCCCAGGTACTTATAGCCTATTATGATGTTTGACAGGTCTGCCCGCCTTTTTTTTTACCCAGGCTTTTTTATGGTCCCTGTTTGAAGGACCGTTGACAGGATACCCTTTTTAGTTCGTCCCCCCTTTCTGGATTGCCCGTTGGTTTTAATGACTTTTCCCACTCGCCCCCCCCCCCTGCTTTTGAAGTCCCCCCTATCTTGTTTCGTAGGTCTGTCTTAATGAATCGATGACCGTTCTTTTCCCCGTTGACCTTTTTTGGTGCTTTCATTTTTTCTTTTTTGGCCACATGTTCTGGCTGTTCCCTGATGCGTCTTCCGTATTGTCCTTTCGTTTTCCTTTCTTTTTTTCCCCATTCCTCTGTCGCCTTCCCCTGTCAGGTCCTTTGCCATCTTGGTCCCTCCCCCGTGATGCACTTTTGTCCCCCTCGTCTCCCCCCTTTTTCCTTGTCCCTTTGAATGCCTGCCCTTTCTGTCCCGGATTTCTTGACCCCTTTTTTCCCCCCCCTCGTTTTTTTTTCCCACGGGCTTTCGGGACCCCCGGACCTTTTTTTCTTCGTTGGACAAAAGGACTCCCTTAGCCCGCTGGCTGTTTTTTGGTATCGCCTGGAACACCCTCTTGTGGTAAGGTACCTTTTACCACCCCCCAACACCTTCTTTTTAAACTGTTTACCTGCTGGGACGGCATCTGCGATTCTTCTTTCCTCTTTGGTTTTTCCCCTGAAAACCAGGCACCCGTGGCTTGACCTGACGCAACACACTTCTCCCCTTCCCTCCCTACGTGCTCGCTTTCACCAGGGTCTAGATTTTCAGGCTCTGATGTTTTTTTTTTGTCTTGACCCCTCTTCCTCTTGTTTAGCTCGCCCTTCCATATTCTTACTTGATCGGTGCAACTTCTATCCTGATCCTTTTTCTGTGACACTGTCCGGCCTTTTAAGTCTGTACTCCCCTTCCAATTCTATTGAGTTTCTTCCCCTCCCCTCTTGCGGCAGGTTTCTATAACTTTTTGTTGTTTCACTTTGGGTATCCCCGGTCCTTTGTAGAAGGACTCCCTGTTTTTTGCCCGTTCAAGGCGTCGTTCCCCCCTTTTTCCCCCCCCCCCACTTAGTCCCATTGCTGGTTCCCCCCGTTCTGGCGTCGCCAAACCCCTTTTGTTCCCGTTCGCCCCCTTTGAGGCAATTGACCCTTTAGCTGTCACCCGATCCATTCTATGCTTGCTCCTCGTTTTCTCCGCTACCCGGTTTTCTCTTTGCATGTCTCCCAAGTTTGTTTAACCTTTTCTCTCTTAGACTAAGACTCGAGCTCTTTACTGGTATCCATTTTCAATTTAACCCCATTTGAACTTTCCATCTCTCTTTTTTCTACACCGTTCACCCCTTGATTGTTGTCGATTTCCTTTCAGAATTCTCCTTGTTCCCGAGGGACTTGTTCTAGTTTCCGAGCATTCAAAAGTGCCGGGGTTTGGCACGCGGTTCTTTTTTTTTCCCCACTGGTACTAAGTTCATAAGTTTCCGTTTTGGTCTTGTGCGTAGGCTATAGCTCGTACTGACGTATGTTTGATCCATCATCGTCACAACATTTCCCTGCAACCACTTCCTGAGCGTTGGGGAGTCATTTTTTTCTGTTTTCAGTCTTCCCCCGATCTGGCCCGGACTTTTCGTAGAGCTCACCGTCATCCCCCGGCGAGTCTGCCCGAGTTATGACGAACCCTGTTCCCTAGTCTCCCCTGTTCCTGCCCCCCTCCCTTCCAACTGCCACTGCCCAACCCCACTCGGACCCCTCCTCTTTGATTTTTCTGTCTCATCAGATTTTGGAGGAAGAAGTCGAGTTGGCCCTTTTCTTTTCCCGTCCCCCTCGTTGCCTGCCACAGATTGCGTTTGTAAGTTTGTTCGCCTTGGAGTCCTGTTTTCCCGTTTTTTCACGGCAGTTCGTGACGTAGAGTTGTGATTGTACTTCGCCCAGTCCCCCCTTTTTCCCCTTTCATTCCCTCTTTTTATTAGTATCAATTTGTGTCCTTCCTCTTTCTTTTTTTGAGACGTTTGTTCTATAACTTTTTTATCAAACATTTCCTGTCATCCTGCCCCATATGACCAGCCGTCCTTTATTCCCAGCCGTGTTGATTCCCTTTCGTCACCCCTCTTCGCCTCTCCATTTGATCTGTTTTTCCCCCTGGTTACGTCCTAGTCCGTATTTTGGAATCCTTCCCCCCCGTTAGTTGTCGCCCATTCCAATCTTTTTCGATTCATCTTCTTCTTTTTGTCTAAGTTGTACGCTTTTCATTATTGCGGTTTTTCTTTTTTTTTTTGTCACTTCGCGACTTTGACCCCCTTCTCTTCTTTCGCCCCCTCCCTACCCTTGTCTTCCTCAACCTTCCATCCCCCTTAATAGGGGAATGATTGTTCAGTCTTTCGATTCCCTTCACTACCCAACTGTTTTGTTCAGGCCACATTGAGACCACACTGTGACTCCTCGCAGTGTGTCCCACTTTTTTCTAAACAGACAAGCGACCCCAGGTTAGTAGCCACCGCGCTGATTTCCGGTCTACTTTGCTCGATCGGTTCACCCTACCCGGGTCTTGGACCCCTGTCTCCTCATTTCTCGTTCCACGTTCAAAGTGGACCCCTCCCCCCCATTTCTCAGGAGACCTCAGGTTATCACCCCCCCTTTGCCCCATATCCTTTGTTTTGAACGGAGCTGCCCTCTTTTCGTATGTCGTATGTAAAAACCCCAGGAATTTTCAACTGCATACCTAAGCGACCGTGACCCTTTACCCCTTTGTATAGAGGCTTTACGTGCCACATTTTTTCCAGTGATGTGCGTGGCTTCCCGTTTTTTTCCCTTCAACGCCCCATTAGTGTGTTGTTCCCGTCCGTTAAGGACTGCCCGGAACTCACTGTTCTATTAGTCCTTGGTTCCGTGCTCCCCCCCGCAGGTAGGTTCCCAGATGTATTCCCCCAGCATGTATGTCCCTGCCCCTGTTATGTTCCAAGGCGACGGATATACATCTTTGGTTGTTCCCCTTTTTGTCACATCTCTATACCTGTTCTTTGTCTGAGGCCCAGTTTTTTGTCCACGTGAATTTCCCCCACCCGAAAAAGTGGACCGCGTCCTCTTTATTCCCTGGCCGGTGGTTACCTTTTGATGTTCCCAAAGTTTTTACTTCTTCACCCCTGTACATGGGTTAGCCTTAGTACGTTGAATGCCTCATGTTCCGTTCACTATCCGTGTCAGCCCCTACCCGTGTGGCCCCAAGACAAGCCATCTTCCCCTAGCTCACCTGTGGGCTGATCGTCTCGTGGTTGTTTGAAGCCTTCCTCCCGTGGCCTGTGTTTTGTACACTTCCTCTTCGGGGCCCGGTGCGCCCCCCGCTTAAGCCCGTTCCCCTGTCCCTGTTTCCCTCCTACATTTTGTTCTCTTTAGTTTGTGTTTCCGTCCCCGGCTGCCTCAACCTCGTGTGCTCGAGATATTTTTTTATGTTGATGTGAGGTCCTTTTTCTGCAGGGCCCTTCCTGGTGAGACGGGGGTCCCAATCACTCAGACACCCCGGACGTCCTCCCCTGGTTTTAGGGGGACTTACCCCCGAGCCTTCCTACGCCCTCCCACCCACATGTATACAGGCCTACTTTGTTTTACTTTGGATCCATCAAACGGATATGCTCCTTTGCATGTTTCTTCTTGGCTTACCAGTTTTTCTTTCTGTCTTTTCTTAATCGGTCTTCCCACCGTAGCCCTGACACCTTCAGGTTGTGAAGATCCATGTCGTCCCGACCCTTCAACTCTGACCCGATTCTTTCTCGTCCATGGAAAAGATTCCAGGTTTTTCCCCCGTCCCCTTACTATCCTGCATCCCTGGTAGGTGCTGTCCCGGCTCTCACCCCACCGTTCCTTCCACACTCTTCCTTTATTCTCCCCAACCGCCCCGAGACTAAGTCTGCCCGTCCCCCTCACCTATCGGTTCCTTGGCCCTGGTTGATATGTCCCCGGCGGCGTTCCTCCTCCACCAACCTTCTTTTCTACCCCTGTACCCCATACTTCCGACCCTTTCCCACCGGCTTCCGCGGCTTCCTTTTTTTTTCCCCACCCGGTTTGACATAGGAATCGTGTATTTTTTTACCCATTTCCCCCACCCCTTCCTACCTTTTTCCCATCCGGGATTATGTACTATTTTTTGCCCGTCTCCAAATCCCCCCTTTTCTCCATCCTGTGAAGGAATGGAGGATCCTTTTTCTCCCCCTCCTTTTTTTTCCTTTTACCGTCCGGTACCTAATGACCCCCGTCCCCCCTTCCTCTGTTCTCCCCCCCGTTAACTCTGTGTGCAGTTCTCCCTCTGTCCGTTTATTCCGTGACCCACCCTTTGCCGTCTGGTTTGAAAAATAGTCCCCTCGCCGACTTTTTTGCTGGCAGTCCCCACAGAGTACCACCTCCTTCCGTCGCTGCCCACGAGTTTAATACCGGTACTCACCAGGGCTCCCACCCACTCCCTTTTGTGAGCTCCTTTTTTTTTTTGGTAGTTCTAGCCTCCCCCCGTCCCCGCCTGTACGTTCTCCCTTCCGCCACGGTCCACCCGAAGTTTGGGTTTTGCCTTCCTCATTCGCTTTCCCCCCACCCGCGATGGAACTCACCCCCCGTTTCTCGGTTTTTCTCCCCCCAGTTTCCGTTTGACACTTTCTGAATCCTACACAGGGTTCTTCTTGGTTTTTCAGGGGCTCCCTTGCTTTGAAAGGGCGCGGCTTCTATTGGCCAGCGTTTTCCAGTTGATCACAAGCAGGAGCCGACTTCGTCAATCTAGACCCTGACGCTTTTTTTTTTTCCCCCTGTTTTTTCGCCGGCCCTTAAAAAAGGGCCGCCCTCCGTTTTCCGTCTTTCTTCCCCTGGGTACCCTCTCCCTTGGGCATTTTTAACTTTTTTACGGACCCCCCGCCCCCTTTCTGGTGCTACGGTACCCTGTCCCCCCGTTCTGGGCCCCCTCGTTGCCCGTTGCTATTCGGGTTACCCCCATAACTCCCTTCAAATTGCCGGGTCTCCCACTCCAGTTTTACCCTGGCCCTCCCAGTGAACACGCACAGCATTACCTTTCGCTCTATTACAGAAGTCCCGTTGTTGGTTGGTTAGAGAGAGACACTTTGGCCCCACCCGCCCCTTGCCCTCTTGATTAAAAGTGGTTTCACTGCTTATGGCAACCCCCCCCCGCGTCCCCCACATACGCTTTCTTTTTTTTCCCCTTCTCGTCAATGTGCCCCGGAGCGAGTGTGTCGCCCCAACTGTCCTTTTCCTTGCCTGCACCTCAAGACTTGTCCCTCCCGTCTTTTGTTCTTCTGGTCTCCTTTCTCTGGGAAATTTTTTCCCATTCCACGTGCCGCACAAGCCGGGATTCGTGCCTTGTCGGCTGAGTCTCCTTCTTTTTTTTTCCCTCTCCTCTGCGGGTGGAAGATCCGCCTTTGTTTTTGGTTTTTTCCCCTCGCGAGTTTTTCCGTGGGCCAGCCAGTCCGTCCTCCTTTCTTTCCCCCCCTTGCTTCAAGTTGTGGTTCGTTTTGCTCTGTGTGTTTGTTACGCCCTACGCTCCCAGTGTCCTTCTAAAGATCTGGCCTGCCACGCGTTTTTTGTTCTCGTACTAACTTCTATGTTTTTTTGTTGTCTTCAAATGACCGAAGTCCGCTGCGATGATGATCCGTTTTGTATTTTTTTTTGTTGACATCTTCGATGGTTCGTGTGATGGCTTCAGTTGTGTTCGCCCTTGGTACGTTGTGTGTTTAATTTCATTTTCATTTCGAGGGACCTTTTCTGTCCAGCGTGAAATTCTTCCCCTTTGTCGCTTTTGTAACGTCTTGTTTCACTTTCTAACCCCCTTTTTTTGCCGCTGGACTTTCGTTCCCGTCTAACAATAGATTTGATTTTTCTCCGTTCGTTTTCTTGTTGTCCCTTTGTGTCGCAGCGCGTGCAACCACACACTGGCGGTTCTCCCCTTTTATTCCCAGCTTACATATAATGTTTAGGTTTTTTTGCCTTTCCCCCCTTCTCCCCACTTTAATTACGTCACTTTTCAAATGGTTGATTTTTTTCCCAAGCACCCCCTCTGCTTGCTGCCGGGGAGAGAGGCCCCTGGTTGCCACACTGGTGTTTTCCCCCCTTTTTTTGCTGTGTTATTAAGAGGAATCCCGGGGGTTGTTCCCCTTGCCCCTTGCTTGGTCTTTCGGGCCCCGTGGGTAGATTGATTGTTCCGTTTTTTTTTCGGTGTGTTCCTCCCCCCTGGTCCACCCCTGATGGCCGTTGAGCATGAGTCCTAACGAACTTTCCCCTTGTCTCCCCCTCACGTGTCATGCAGCGTTTTCTGGGGGATGTTTTTTTACTTTTTTTCCATCTCCCTGCTCGCCAGGTCCCCCCCTTGCTTTTTTTCCCCACTAACACACTGCACTTGAATCCTTCCCCCCCAATCCAAGCCTTTTTTCGTTTTTGTGTGACCTTTAACCTGAGCTCTGGTTTTAACATTAACCGGCCTCATTTTTTTTTTTCCCCCGAGCCCCCCCCTCCCCCCAAGTTCCCTTCTTCCCCCCCCCTTTGGCCCTTGGGAGTCGGTTACGCCCCCCACCAGCAGATGCCACTTCACCTTTTTTCACAAACTTGCCAGCTGGTCGATTTACCGACCCTCCCCTCCCGATATAGAATGGAACTCCTGAGTTTGCCCCCTCTCCTTCCCCCACTTCCTTACTACTCGTTTTTCTTCCCTTCCTTCAATGACCTTTCCACTCCAGACTTCTGGCTCCCTCACGTTTTCTTTAGTAGCGCTGAGGGCGCGTGTTAAGAACCCTCTAGCTGAATTCGTTACACCCTTTTCAGTGCAGTCAACACTTGTCCCTGTTTTGGTAACTTGTACTCCTTTTTTACTCCTCAGTCTTTTCAACTCTAAACAAGGCACTACCCACAGTTCATCCTCACTGGTTTTCCTCTTGTCGGTTGTCTGTCGTTGATGACCTGCGGTTGATGGTTTTCGCCTTCCATTTTCGTCAATTGTCGCCCTTCCCCTTCTGGTGCCAGCTCCTTATTTGCTCGTTCCCCCAGGTGATTCCCTTGTAGAAATGCTTGCTATTTTTTGCTTTAAGGTTTTTTTGACCAACCCTGCAGGTTTTGCATGTGTTTGGTGTTCCTTACCCCGTATCAAATTCTTTTTTTTTGCTCTCTCTTTGTGGAGATTGCCCCATTCGAAAGTATTTTTTCTAAACACTTTGTTAATTACCGTCCAGTCGATTTCCCCCCCCCCAATGATGATTTTCTTACTGTCCCCACACGCAGTGCTGGCAGCATGTCCTTTACCTGGACCCACTGCCGGTTCCTGGCACATGTACTCCACCCCTCTATTTTCCCCCGGCTTTTGAACCCAATTTTTTCCTCAGGTGTTGTTTGGATTAGGTAGGCCGTTGTTTTTGCTGCCCGCTCCGGTTTTGTGTGCTGTTTTCACACTAACACATCCCCCAATCCCCCCCTTTTCGTCTGGGTCTTCTCTGATTCATCCCTTTGTTTCACTCGGTTTTGCAAGTAACTCCACTGCCACTGGCTTGTGTCTGCACTGGCGTTCTTTTCAGTGTTGTTGGAACCGTTCCGATGACCGGCCATCCCCCTTCCCCCCCCCCACCTCCCCTCCATGGTCCATTGCCTTGGAGTTTTTTCAGTTCTCGGTCCCCCCGCGTCCCCAGGATCGCGCCCGCGGATTCCCTCCTTTCCCCCTCCCGCACCGGTCCCCCACACGGCTCACTTTTCCCCCTTTTTCTCCCACCCTTTTTCTGAGGAAATTTGAACACGTTCTCCCCCCTTCTTTCCAAAGTGCCCTTGAACCTCCCTTTTTTTTCCCACAACTGAAGACCCCTGGGAACCCCTAAGTACCCCTTTTCGTTAAAGATTTTTCGCCGTAAGTCTCGAGATCTGTCACTTCTGGTGGACGTGTCCTACTTTAATGGTGGGTAGCGCCAGTCCGTACATCTTTAACCCTACTTTTTCACGTTGTTTTTTGTTCCCTCGGGATTTCATGGAAGTTACGCTCACTTGCCCTCCCTCAGAGTCACTCTTTTACACCATCATATGGGCTACCGCGAATCATCTTCAAAGTAATTGTCTAGAGTCTTAAGGCTTTCCGGGTTGGGCCCCCTCTTCCAAGGAGTGCTGCATCATTAAACAGCCCCCCACCACAAACCTCCCTACTCACACTGACGACCTGTATGGGTACCTTCCCCCCCTGACTAATGCATTCCGATTCATCTTTTGCTCAGCGGAATGTCCTTTTTCCGGTCACTTTCATCTGAGCGTTGCTTGTGCCGGCATCGGTCTTTGTCCCCCCATGGTCACATTACATTCTGACTTGATTCTGTCGCCGTCCTCCCCCGTTTAAGATTGTAGAGTTTAAATCTCCCCTGTAAGTGTCTTCTGTTTCAACAGTCAGGTTTTGCCCCTGCGCTTAATCACTAGCCTGGGTGAGTTCAAAGGACCACCTGTTTATCTCTTTTTTTCACGCTTCCCTCGTTACCACCCACCCGCAGTTCCGTTTTCCGTTCTTCTCCTGAGACTTGACTCTTCTGGACTCCGTTCTAGTGTCGTGCCAGCCCCCGTACCCCCCTCGTGCTTTTCCGTTTCTTTCCTGGCACTTCCCCAATCACGGTCACAGGTTTCCCCCCCCCGCTTGTGCGCCTTTTTATTTTGAACCACCCCCAGGGACTTTCTTCCTTTTCCTTTGCAGCTTCCCTTCGTGTAGGCTAGTCCCCTTTTCGTTCCCGAGATCGCTTTTTCCCCTCTTTGCATACACACCGAGCGTGATCTCGATCCGCTCGGTTTTTTTTCCACAATTCGGACAGTTCTTACCTCTGAAGGTGGTAAACCATCCACTTTTCAATTTTTCTCCCCGCTGGTGAGTAACATCCCATCTCGCCGGCAAATTTCCCATTGCGGTCTTACTTTCTTGAGGGACCTTGTCACCTTTTACCATCTGATGGGTTTTATAACCCCTTAGACGTACCCACCAAGTTGACTAGTTTACCCACTAAACAATGTGCAGGTCCTTTCATCTTTGTTCCCGTTTTTTGTTAAAGAGGCAGGTTCCCCTCTGCCTTAAGACTAACCCAAGTCTATCTGTTACCCATTGAGTTGTTGTAAAGTACCCCTGCACCTTAAGAACATTCTGCTCAGATTTCCAATGGGAGAGACACCTTCGTTCTAGATCTTCTCCGTCTTTTCTGTGTCTGGGCACCAAGCGGTGGTGGTCCACAGGACCCCTCTCGACCTTGCCCTTGCTGCCTCGGTTTCTTCTACGCTGTTTTCTTCACCTCAAGTTTGGGCCCTTCTCGCAGTCACGTGTTTGTCTCCCGAGCTTTTATTCCATGGCCGGCTCGTCCACCCCAGTGTTGGTTTTATGCAATGTCCGTGTTGTGTTCCTCCCACGGTTCCCCCTCCTCCTTGAGAGTTCTATTCAATTGTTTGCACTTCTCATTCTTCTTGTTTTTTTGACAGGAGGGTGGCTTGGTCCCGCTTTTTTTTTTTTTTTGACCCCTGCCTTTACGGATGGCACCCTGTCCGTCCCTTGCTTTAGTTTCATTTCTCCCTTTCCATTCCCCCCCCCCCCACTTCGACGGCCTTGTTCCTCGCTTTTCCACCTAGTCCAAACAGTTTGGTCGCCCTGTGCCCACGTGGGTTTCGGAGGGTTTTCCCACCCCGTGGCGTTTTTTCCCCCTCTTGATTCACGTCGTCCCATTGCTCCCCCCATCCTGTGTTTTTGTCACTTTGTCCTCACTTACATTTTCCCCCGCTCCTATTCTGTGTTTTTTTCGACCTGCCCTTGTGCTTCTTTCTTTTTTTCTGATCCGATTGTGGCTGAAGGTTTCCCCCGTTTTCGTATATGTGCCCCCCCCCCACCCTTGGTTTTGCCCTTTTTTTTTTGCTTCTATTTTGTCTGTCAATACTGTCACCAACCCCTGACACATTTTTTCTTGACAATTCCCCGCCCCATTCCCTGTCCGCATTCTTTTCAAGTTCTTCCTTTCGGCTCGGGGCGTCGACCACGACTGTTTCCCCCCTCGTCGGTTCGATACCAAAGACCGTGCCCTCCCGGCTGCTCATGGCAGGCCCTTTCTTTTCATAGGCACCCGGGGCCCTTGCTTCCCCCGATTTCCTGAGGATTAAACCTAAAGTTCTTTTTCACACCACCAGGGGTTCTTTCAGTTGCGGCCGTCAGGGGACGCATGCCCCCTCCCTGACCTTGGCCCGACCTTACTTCATCTTACCTAAGGTCCCCTGGTGTCCCCCCCGCGGTTTTTGTGTCCTCCATCCCAACGGAAACCTTATCTCTTGAGCTTTACCTTTTTTCGACCTTTTGGTACCTTTGCTGGTTGGTTAGCTCTCCCCGATTCAGTTGAAGTAAACTTTGGACCCCCCACCCTTCCCACCATCCCATCAAATCCGTATTTTTTTTCCCCAGTTTCTTTCTGCAGCCCACTCGTTCTTCGTGGAGTTACCGTCGTGGCCTGCTTCATTGTTTTTGATCCCGTCTAGCGGTGTACAACGTGTCGACCCTTACCGGA
>Ga0179593_1498982_pt1 | contig 17119 bp, 18 predicted proteins | sample CZODoug2_1_08_16_FD_185931 | JGI IMG/M metagenome (GOLD analysis project Ga0179593, IMG submission 185931) | Vadose zone soil fungal communities from Angelo Coast Range Reserve, California, USA - CZODoug2_1_08_16fungal (PacBio error correction) | ecosystem: Environmental > Terrestrial > Soil >... | reverse complement strand
TGGCTAGCTCGCGCTGGGTTTTTGTTTTGTTTACCCCCCAACCCCAAAAACCACAAATGGTTTTGCCCCCGTGTCCTTCCTTGTTTTTGGCAGCTTTCTCTGAAATCTTACTGACCCCCCTGTTTGTTCTCAATCCTGGTGGAGTCCCACTTCTTGACCCCTGTCCGATGTGTTGTCCTTTCGGCTGCCTGCAGCCCCACTTTGTCCTTGGCCTAGCTATTTTTTTCCCCCAATTCGCTTCGCCCCGACGTCAACTGCGAATAAGCAGACTTTTAAGATCCCGGTAGTTTACCCGATATTCTTTTTGCTTCATTTCGCGCGCGCGTCCCAATCCTGAAGAGTGCTGTCTGGCTTTCCCCTTTCTTTGTGACTTCCTTTTCCCGTGAGTTTTCTTATCTTCTGATTACGACGGGGTGACTCCGTGTCTCCCCATTACTAGTGATTATGAGTTTTGATGAAGTACGGGTCCTATCAACATTCTGTTCATGGTTTCTGGAACGGGCAGTCGTGCTGTTTCCCCGGTTTTAAGTTTTGCCCCCGTGCCATCTCCCGGTTCTCCTTCTGGTTTTGATTGCGTGGTCGTTTTCCTCTTTTTCATCCTGACAGCAGGTCTCTTCCCCTTTTTTTTCCCCCTGCCTTTTTTATACCTTCTTTTTTAAGGGACTGATGTAACCAAACGCTTGAAGGTTTTTTTTCAATTTCCTGCTTTTGATTTTTTCTGGTCTCTTTTTTTTTGCTTGGGTTTATTTTTTTTCTCGTTAGCTGTAACTCTTGCGGTCTGTGAATTAGTCTTTGCCCACAGCTCGGCGGCTGCGGCCGGTTTTCTTTGGTCCCTGGTCATCTTTTTCTGGGCCCTCCGCCCCGTTTCCTCCTCATGCCCCACCATTTGGTGGACGCCCCTCGATGTTTCCCCTGAAAGGGCTGGCCAATCCAAGAGACTTTGAGTTTTTCCGTTACCCCTTTGCACCCCCCAAATTACCGACCTTTTTCCCCCGTTTTCTCTCATTCCCCTTTCCCCTGTTACCTTTGGCTCGAAAAAAGCCTCCCCCATTTTCTTTTTTTTTTCAAGCCACCTCTGACTCACGTCCGGGTTTATCTACCTAATTTTTGCCAGAGAACTTGAAAACCCCTGATCCTCTAAGCCATGCCCCCGCTGCCCACCTCTTCTAGACATGGTCTTCTCCTTTCTTAGATCTTGTGCCGTTCTTTGGTTCTCCCCACCTCTGCGACGTTGACTTTTTTTGCTCACCCCTCTTTTGAGGGCTTTTGACTTTCTGGTGTCCTTTGCACCCCCACCAAAACTCTAAACCCCTCCTTTGGGTATAAAAAAACCGGCCAAACCCCTTTCATTTATGAGAGTGGCTCCAGCAGCCTCCTTCTAACACCAAGATCCCTGCCCCACCCCCTGATTAGTTAGATGGCGTTGCCTGTATTGATTCTCCTATTCTTCAGTCTCCCCCCCCCCTCTACTTATTTCTTTCGCCCCCAGGAATTCCCTTTCCCTATTTTTCCCCTGTTCCGTTTTGTCTTCTGAAAACGTATTGCCGCCCGTGTCGGTTCAGTTCTTTTCAACATCGTTGGTTCCTGATCCACTTCTTCTCCCTAATGAGTGTTCCCTTTTTCCCCGTTTTGGCAACAAGTCCCCTCGATCTATGCAAAAGAGCTGTACTCGCTTGCCGGTCCTGTTCCCCCTGTCCACTCCCCAATTTTCCCCAATTTCCATCATTCTACCCCCTCATCTCTTGGGTGTTCGCCTTTTTTTCAATGCATTCCCCCCCCCTCCCGATTTTATGAGACAGCTCTACCCAAACCCCCCCAATGCCCTAACGATTTGCCCCAATTGCTATCTTGTAGGAATGGGACTACCCATGGTTTCTGGAATTGCTCGTTTTGTCATGTTTTGACCCCTTTATTTCCACTTCCTTTAACCGACCACTGACCTTCCTTCTCCTCTCTTTTTTTTGTAATTTTTGCCGTCTTCCCCGTCAACCAGTTTATTGTTAAGTTATCCTTGTTTTACGCTCTCCGTTTAAAAGCTCTGTACTGTTTTCCCTGACGTTTTTCGTTGGCTGGTCAATTTGACAGAAACGTAACTTCTTTTTTTCCTAACGAAAACCTTTGTTAAGGGGCCCATTCTTTTTCCCCCCCCCCTAATTATCCCTTTCCCCACTTTAACTGCGAACCTTTTTTTCGTTGACCCATGTTAAGAACATGTTTTTTTTGTTATCGCCTAGAATTTGTGGATTTAGATTCTGTTCCCAACTTCCTTCACATTTCGGTTATAGAGAGTAGGTGTCTTGGAGGATTTTTGTATTTTAAACCTATCCGCATTTCCCTTCTTTCACGTTTTCTGTGGCTTCATGTCCTTCAGCTGTTCGCCTTATTCACACCCACTCGGCAACGCCACGGTGACCCTTTCACTGTCCTTTCCGCATCCTCGTTCAGCTAGTACGAGTTTTTGCCCATTTCCCGTTCCCCCTTCTCCTTCCTGATGGAGACCCATCAGCCCAGAAAGTTCCCCTTGTACCCTTCCCCCTTTTTAGAAATGGTGTTAGTTCAACTTCTTTCCCCCAATACCTGTTGGCAATCCCCCCCTTCCTTCTCTTTTAATACTCACTTTCTTGTATTTCTAGCGCGATCACCCCTCGGTTTTTTTGACATCCCCTTGTCAATTTTTCACCCCCCCCTTGGTCGCAGAGGGGACCCTGCCTTTTGTTCTGGGCTATGAGGACATGCGGTCCCGACAGCATTAGTTCTTTTTTTTTGACTTTGACTTTATGATCCAGACGATGTTCTGAAGTGAACACTTGAAGACCAGGTTCCGTTTCCGCTTGGGGGGGTTTACTGCGCCCCATTGCTACGTTTTTGAGGTTGCCTTTCCCTATTTTTGACCCCTCGTATGATGACCTCCATTCCCTCAAGAGCGCTTTTCGCGAATCCTCCCCCTACACACGTCTGGTGACTTCCCTACGCTTTTCCCACTTCGACACCCCTGGTGCACTTTTCCCAACTTCATATGGCTCCCGCTCCCTTTTTTTGAGGAACGAGAACGGGGTCCGTTCTCTTTCGAAATGTTTGATTTCATTTAGTTTTTTTCCTTCCTTTTTAATTGCTCTTACAGATGTTTTTTTTGTTTGCGCATGATATTATTTCTGTCTTCTTTTGGTACCGTCCCCGCACAACATGTCTGTCACTTATCCTTAAAACGCTTTCTGCCCGTTCCCCAGTCTAACTTTCCCCCCCGAAACTGGGCGTCTGCCCCTAACGAGCCCCCTTTTATTTACCCCTTATTCTTATGGTGCAGGCAGTTTTTTTCCCTACCCCATGTGGTTCCACCGAGCACAGAAGACCCTGGTAGTCCCCCCTCTCACAACTTTTTTTTTTAATTCCCTGACTTCTTTTGTTTGTTGTGTTTCTCCTGTGCTCCTCCCACCTCGGGAATTACCTTGGCGCCCTTGTCCGTCCAGTGTGTCGCTTTCCTTAATTGTTCGTGGACTTGTTTTACCCCAGAGGCTCCTGGCAGACGGGACATTCTTTTGTCGGGGCGTCATATTTCAAAGTCGACATAACTCAGTGCTGGCCCCGGGTCCAATCCTCTGTTTCCGTCCGTCGTCTTCCCCTTCTTCCCCAAGGCCAACGGTTCCCTATCATTCGTTTTTCATCCTTGGACGGCAAATGGCTCCAGCCCCTTTTGCTTTTTTCACTTACATCTAGGCCCCCCCCCCCCCTCCCCCTCTCCGCCCCCTAAAGTCACGAAGTGGCAGGGCAGGATTGCTTTTTTTGACTTTGCCTGGTTTGCCCAAGCACGGAATGACTTAGCCGGTCTTCCCCTTTTTTTTTCTCCTTGTGAATCGCCAAGTTTTGGTGTGAAGGTTTGCTTTCGAACCCACGCACTTACCCTTTTTTTTCACCCCCCCCCCTTTTCCCCAATCTCTTTTGTTAGACCAGTTCCCTCCACTTCCGCACCTTAGGAAGTTGACTGTCCCCCCCCCTCAGCAATCTCTTACGTCTATCCCCTGCGCTCCTAGGCGCTTTGCTTTTCCTACTTCGCAGGTTTTTTTGGTTTTTTTCGGCTCTTCCGTCGCCCCTACACGGGGAGTTCTGCAGAGTTATCGTCCGGGTCCCGGTCCCCGTTCGTTTTTCCCCGTCTACACTTTTGTTCCTGCCTCTCCCCTTCCCCCTTGTTCCAATTTGCCAACCGTAACTGCCCCGCAGCCGTCGATCTACCTTTTCCTTTCATGCTCAGTCCCATGTCCCATGACAACCCAAGGGTGGACTGAGGGTGTGTCAAGTTTTCTTCGCCGGAGGCGCCAAAAGCTTGGGCTCCCAGCCCCCCGACCGTCCCCGCCCAGGAAATCAACGCCCTTTTTCTGTCTTTTCAACCCCCGTCAAGCTTATTCAGACCGGCAACACCGTTCATCGCAACGATCCCCCATTAAACTTTTCCCTCCCCAGATCCCCATAAAGAAGATTTTCACCTCTCCCCCAGCACCTCTTGGTCATTAACAAGTCATGACTTCCCAAAACGTTCCAAAATCGGTTCCACAAAATGATTCCCTAGGCGCACCCGTCTTTTTCTTCGTGAGACGCCCCACCCCCCAACCAATTACCCCTCACTTGCCCCCCTTTAAAACCTGTTCTCTTTTGTCGGGCTTCCGCTACAATCTCTAATCAGCGCGCGTTGTCCTTTTCTGTGTTTTTTTTTTTTTTTTTCCCAAAAAACCTTGCGCTGTCCTTTTTGTCTTTAGGAACCATGCTTCCCCCGCGCCCCCCCTCCCCAGTCTGTGCTTTTTTGTTTTTTCCCATTTTCCCCCCGATTTTCCACAACTTTCTTACCCTTCCTTTCCTGACCCCCTATCCAAATGAGCTGCATATCAAGCTTGTCAACGCTTGTCCTTTTTCACTAAATTTGCCGCTCTGACACCTCTTCTTTTACTTTTTCTGTATGGAGAGAAGTCCCCCCCCCACCCACGACCCAGGGTCAGTTGATCAAATTTTTCCCTACTGCGTTCCGGTATGCGTCACCAGAATGACGTAATATCCCCTCCGGCCGCGTCACTTGGTTAGGCAGACATCCTACGTTTTGCCAAAACCCACAAATTGTTCCCCCCCTTTCCAAGCATGGCTTTCCCCTTTGAGCTCATTCCCGACACTTGAAGACCCTCGCTTTTGTCTCACGGAGTCCCCCCCCTCCAGCCTCGTTCTACTCTAATATTCTTTTCCTTTTTTCCTCTCCTCCTTTGTTTGAATCGTCGGCCGTATTCCTCTGGATAAGTTAGTGTTCGGCCATTTTTTCCCCCGCTGTCACGATGTTTGGGAGCGACTTTTCCTTTCTTCCAAATGTGATCCCTCTTTGTTGGCTTTCCAGTTGGCGCTCGCACACTTGTAGAGAAGCATCTACGCAATCTGCTTGAGAGTTTTGAATTTTTTGCCGTCAGGCCTTTAATCTTACGAGGTTCCTTCTCCCTTCAGTTGCCTTACCCCTGTGGGTGACTGCCTCGACGATCCATGAGTGATTGAGGACGCGGGCTCTAGAGAGGACCGTTTCGGGTTTGACGAGTTGCCATTGACTCTAGTTCGCGTTATAATCCCCTGTGTCCTCCTTTTATTGCAAATATGAACGTGGTAGCACCCCAGCGACCTAGATGGTTTCTTTTGAGTTCTGCATCGTCCTTCAACACTGAGCATTTGGCGTTCCCGCGCTTGCGGCCATTCATTTTAGAAACCCCCTTCGCCTTCCAATTCCCCGGTTTGTTGTATGGCTCCAGTGTTCACTAGCTGGTGTGTTTGAGCTTCTCTTGCCGACTCGTCGAATAAGATCATTCAGACTTTTTGATAGAACTTCTTGCCTTTTTGAATTGCGTCTAATGCCCCAAACTTCCTTGTTGCCTTTTTTATCGTATGATGGATCTTTGTTACCCTTTATTTTTTCTTTTTTCTTTTCTCTGCCCAAACCCACCCTTTTCTTTTTTTTTTTTTTTTTTTTGGTTGGTTTTGAGCGTCTGCTTTGACACGTTGTTTTGACCCCGGGCCGAGGCTTAGAACTTTTCCGGTGGCCGGTCCTGAAGTCAGACTCGTTTGGCCCCTTTTCTGCGCCTCCCTGCTTTCTTCGAAGGAACACCCTTTTGTGCGCCCGTTTTTAATTGGTCCTTTTTCTATGGCCCTGACATTTGACCCCCCCTCGACGTCTGCTTCATCTTTTTAAGTGTGTCCACACTTCTTTCCACACTCCGAACTAAGTCAAGCCCTTTCTGGTTGCTTGCTCCCCCCCGCCGAAACCCGTCCCTTACCTCCCTTACATTCCGCGACTCCGTTGCGATCTGCTTCTTGCTCCCCTCCTCCACTAACCCGTGATTACCCCTTGCTCGTCTTTTTCTGGTTTTCGCGCTTGGATCGATAGTCGACTCTTCTTGTTTTTATTCCCCCTAGGTCTTTTGGCGGAAGTCACAGACTGTAGGCGTCTGGTTCGCCTTAAGGCTTTGCCCCCCCCCCCCCCCCCCCCCCCATTTTTTTCTCCTCCCCCCCCTTCAACAACACCTTCTCAGTTCATGTACCCACTCCTCGGATCGAAACCCGGCACCCCAAGCTCTCCCCTTGCCCCCCCTTCGGTTGAATCCCGCCATGTCAAAACCCCGCAATACCGTGTTCCCAGCACCTGCGTTCTACCCATGTGCGATGAGGATGATTCTATCTTTCAAGGATTGTCGTCATAGAAATATCTTCGCCCTCCCGTTAGTTCTATCACTGAATGACCCTCTTCTGGTTCCTTGGGTGCCTCCTTTCCCTAGGCCGGAACCCTCGTTTCGTTCCCCAGCCTTGTCCATCACTGAGTTTATTGTCGACGGTGAACGATAAGACTTTGCCTCCTCAGATATGCCCTCGGTCTCCCTTTTCCTTTTTCGTACCCTCTTTTTGTCAATGGTCAAGATCCCATTCCCGGCATGCACATCGCCCGTTCTTGTTCGCCCGTTTTGCCCATTGTAATTAACCCCCCTCTCTTTTTTGATGAGAAGTTCCCCCCCCCCCCAACAACCCATCATGCCCGCTCCTTTTCCACAATGTCACGTGGTCTTTTTGACCCCCCCTTGTCTGAACGATAGTGATCCTGTGACAAGGCTCTGCGCACGACTTTAAAAAGTTTCTGCCTGATCCCATTCGCATTTTACCCCCTTTTTGTGTATCCCCCCAATCCCCCACTGTGCTTTCGGGGTGTGTTTCCTTTTGTTTTTTTTTTTTTTCTTTTTTTTTTTTTTCACTTCTCTGGTCTTTCGCTCTTTTCTCTTTAAGGTTCATTTTGTCTCCCCGTGACCGACCTGTGTGTGCGGTCGAGTCCATTTCCTCCACTTCCACCAGCTATCCTTCGTTCCCCCATTTAAGGAGAGAACAATTCAGTGACCACCCCACTTTATTTTCCCTATGTCCAATTTCTCCTTCTCACCCCGCTTCCCCAAACCCGTTTTTTCTCGGGGAACAGCCCACAACTTTGTCCTTTGTTAAAGCTGGCATTTTTATTCCCTTTGCCCTTGTCTTAACCCACTCTTTTTGCCCTGGTCAGCTGTCTTTTCTTTCGAACCGGCCCCCCCCCCCCCTTGGACATGAAACTCTCCCTTTTGATTATTTCCCCGAGTTTGCCTCCTCTTTTTTTCTTGTTCGCATAGTTGATGTCCTCTCTTGCTGGGCCGCTACCCTTCCTCGAGCAACTGACCGGTGAACCTTTAGTTTCCATTTCCTATCCTCTCTGCAGATTCCTCCCTCATTTAGCACTTCGGTCATCTTTTTCCTTTCATGGCCCCCCCTCCCAGCCACTTTATCGGATGAAGTTTGATGGCTTCCTGTTGTGCCCAATGTTTTTTGTGGTTTTCCCCCCGGCTTGGTGTGGTTTCCCCTTACCACCCCCCCCGAGTTTTTGCATCGGCCCCCCTTGGGCCTCCGCCCGCTTTGCGGACGAGAGGTCCAACCATCCTTTTTTTGTCCCCCCCCTCCCCCTCTTTAACCGACGTTTTCACCACCCCACCCTTAGTTCCCCAAACGACCTCCTTTTTATTTTTTGCCTTTGGAACTTTTCTTTCTATGTCGGACTGCAGGAACTGTCCCCGAGGATGACTTTTACCTTGAATCCTTCTGACTGGAGGGTCTTTCCATTTTTCCCCTTGAAACCCAAGTTTTTCCCTTTCTGCTAGGAGGTTGTGGCTTTCACATGCGTTGCCCCTTTTCGTTTCCCTGACGGACCTGCCAAAATATGTCACTGCCCATCCAAACATTCTGAGACTCCCCTTGGGCTTAACCTTTCCCGATTCGATCTTTTCCTTTTGGTTCCCCCTTCCTCCCCCCTCCCCCGCACTGAGGATACGAGCTTTTCCATAGTTGCCTCCACCCTTTCCTCTACTCCAACTTCTCCCTTCGCCCCACCGTTTTGGACCCCCCCCCCTTTGGTCATGGCTCCCCCATCGGTGTTTTTCCCTTTTCCCTCCATTGTCTTGACATTTAGTCCTTTTGTCTATTTTACCGCTCCTTACCGCTGTTTGGTTTTTGTCACGTTAGATCCTCCTCCTGTCCCACTGGGACTCGACCGAACAACACAGGTCTGTCCTTACCCCCCCTTCCCTCCTGTGTAAATCGATCGTTTTTATCGCCACGCCGATCTACAAGTTCACCCCCTGAGAAGCAACGCCCCCCCCCCCCCCTTTGGTTCCCCCCTTGGTGGCGGGTCCGCAAAAGTAACCTATCCCTCTGGGACCTTTATCAATCCGGTATAATGCGGCACCTTGCAGTTGCGCACTACTTTCCAGGAAATCCCGATGCCTTCACTAACTTTTAGTCCACATTAGACAACCAATCTGCCAACCTTGTGCCGGCCTCGGGACTTGCCCGAAGGTCGGTGTTGTGTTGTTAACGCTGGCGTCCCCCACCCACCAGTCTTGGTTAATTCAATGGCGAACCCCTTCGCCTCCACCCCAGTTTTGTATGAAGCGTCTGCTTTACTTGTTGTGGACTTTCCCCCCTAGGCTGCCTCCATGAAAGCGCAAAGCCGCGGGAAACTCTTCGCGGGGCACGGGAGTATCTTCCCACCGTCTCAAAATAACCTCAGTGCCCGCCAGGCTGCTTTCCCCCTGACTCTCTATGTCCCTCAGTTCTTTCAATGGCGGCACCGCCTTTTCTCCCAAATTCCAAGCCATTTATTATGATAGACTTCGACACATTGAGGACGGCAAAAAAGGGACTCAATAGACGCTCACACGGGTTTTAGATATAAGGAGTAGATTCTTCTGACTTCCCCCACAATGATAAGAAGACCCCACTTCCAAAGAACCCCCCCCAACTGGCAACCAAAACCAACCCCGGGGTGGTCAGAGGAGCAGTGGCTTACGTTGCAGGGATTGCGTTGGTTTGCCCCCCCGGGCCCTTGCCCAACAAGCTCACTGCAAAGTGAGTATTTGGGGTCTATTCCGCGGGGGATCCATTATATTTTGGGACCAGCTTGAAAAGTTTATTTTCCCTTTGTCTTCCGCCACACCACCCCCACGCTGACGGACCCCCCCCCTCAATTCATTGTGCCGTTCTGCCCAGTTAGCAGCCCACTCCGGTTTTGAAAGCGTTATTCAACACCCCCTAGAAAATTTCACCCTCTCGATCACCCCCCAAGCGAGACGAGTTGATCTTTCCTATTCACTGCGTCGTCACCTTCCCTGCTGCCATTTTGTATCGCTCTTCTCCCGACGTGGCTAGGCAGGAGAGCCAGCCACCCGGTTCGGAAACTTCTCCCGCTTAGATTTGGTCGTTTCTTTTCCCGACTGTTTCGCTGGTTGTGCAGGCGCCCCCACGGCCCCCCCCCCTTCCAAGGACCCGGAACCGCTGCCGGCTTCTCCCGGTCTTTGAGTTCTCACAAAAGTTGGGGACGGTCAAAAATTCACTCCCTGAGGAACCCTCCCCCAGAGTCTATTAGTTCTGACCGGCATTTTTTTGGCCACTCTCCCGTTCATTTAAGCATGCTTTTCCTCGCCCACTTTTGTGCATTTCTTTCGATGAGACTGACACTGGCGGCGTTCTGGCCCACCCCCCCCAGTGTTGGCTGCCCGAACCGAAAAACGTTGCCAGGGTCCTGACTCCCCCTTTCGCCGCTTTGCCCCCCAGCACCCTTTATTTGTTTTTTCTCCCCCGCCGACCGCACAACCCCCCCCCCCCCCCCCAACAATGGCAGTTCCCCCCGAGCACCACCTCAATTGAAAACTGCTCCCAGCAGACCCACCTTTGTCACGCCCCAAAATCCCTCCAGGGCCCCCACCTTAATTTTTTGGCCTGTACACTTCTTCCCCCTTCCCACACACATTCACTCGCTACCCCACTAGCCACCGTCTCCAACCACTGTCACCGACTTTTTTTGCATTTTTTTTTCCAGTCCTCCATCGTTCACTCTCTCGCCACAACCTTCACCCCTAATCTCACTGTGCGCCCCCATCCCCCATTGATCTTTTTTTTTTTCCCACGGGTGATTGGTCCCTAACCGATTGCCCTCGATAATCCGTACCCGAGTTTCCTTTCACCGGACTTCCACACTGCCGCCCTTGCCTGTGCCTTAGAGGCCCCCCCAGATTCTCATCACCATCAGGACATCTACCGGACAGTCTGCTGTGCGACCATTGCATCTTTCCTGACACAAACCTTTTTCTGTTCGCTTCAATAATGATTTCTAACGAATCCCCCCTTTAAACGCCCCCCGGTCACACCCTCTTTTCCAATAAATGCAGCTCTAGACACTCTTCCTTCGCCTGTCTCTTGAATACCCCGTTCTCTTCTGTAGTCAGGTTCTCCCCCCGCACAATATTTCGGTTGTACAAGGCCGTCCCTGGAGGGCCATATTAACCACCCTTTCCCTCCAGGCGCTGTCGCGGTCTTTTGCCTTGCACGTCTCTTCCGAATGAGCACTACAGTTTTGGAACGCACACACGTTTTTTCCTCCCCCACCCGATGATCACTTTGTTCAGGGGCGGTCAAAGCCCTTTTTTTAATGTCCCCAAACATACTTTCTCATCCGCATAATGTGCGACATGCTTACCCCTCCCTCAGCCTCAAAGTAGGACAGACCCCTTCCCAGGGCTCAGGCCGGCCGTATTTCTCTCTCCTCCTTTTCTTTTTCCCCCCCCCCCCTTTACTCCTCGGTTGTTTGTTGAGAGTAGATCCGCGCCGACCGTTACACGCGTGTCCGAGCCTTTCTGGCAGTCTCCTCGAGGTTCCGGCACTTTTTTTCTCTCGCGGCGCCAAGATGTTTTCTGTTTGTTTCCCCCCCCCTTTACTTAAGGGTGCGTTCACTGGACCCCAATTATTCATCGATGTGTCGACTTTTGCTGCCCTTTTTGCCACACCTTTCGCTCATTCTGAGACGTCTTCCCAATTATGCGGCATCTACCGACGAAGGCCGTAATGACCTTTTTCAGTTTTCCCAGACGACTTTAGTCTTCCCCCGTATGTTGCGTGGTGTGGGAACTGCCGCGTCGAGCCCTCTCGGACGCCAAAGAATTTTTTCACAGAAAGACGGTGGAAGCCGAGGGGATCCTTCTGCACCTCCTCTGAAATTTCGTTTCGTGGTTCTCCTGGTTTTTTCTCACCAGATATTGCAAGCCCCTTCGGAATGTTCATTCCTTCTCTTCCTTAACTACCCCCGGTTGTTTGTGACACAATTGACGGGACAGTTGCTACAAGACGCCGCAGTCTGATGTATGGGTCCCCGGAGTGATGGCTGCGGGAGGTCCCCCCCCTGTTATAAGACCCCCCGTACCAGCGGAATAGGGTTTTTTACCGCCATGACTTCCCCCACCGCTCGTGCGTATGTAGCGACCCTCCTTTTGGGCCGCGTGAAGCCCTCCCCCTTAAGGTTTGAGGTTCCTCAAAGTTTATCTATATTTCCCGTGTGCGCTTGGTGGTGGCGCTGCTTGACGCCTAAGCCCGTTCGCCCCCGTCCTGCAATTTTTGGCCTATGAGTGATGGGCTCGAACGATTCCCCCTTTTTCCGTTCCGACCAGTAACCCCCCCCCCTCCGTAAGTGGGTGCAATTCGATTAATTCGTCTGTTTCTCTGCTTGTCTTCTGCTCCTGGTTCAAGTCCCTTTTTTCTCGTCCCCGTTTCTTCCACATTGGTTTTTTTTTTTGGCCCCGGGTTGGTCTGTTATCACTCGTTTTTTTTTTGCACTATGACGTAGATTGATTAGGCTCCAATGCATGTGCCTGGTATGATCCCACGCTCCATAGGGCCCTTGCCCCTTCCGGGCTGAGGGCAGGACAAGATGGTGGATGCGGCTCGGTTTGGAGGACGCCAAAGATCCCGCGCACGCTTCTTTTCGCAGAACCCCGGGGTAGACGTCCCCCTTAAACTCTTTTGGTTTTTGCATGATCAGAATTTTTTTATTTCCCTCCGCCTTGAAGGCCCCATGCGGCACCGACCAGTTACGGCTGATGCAGTGTTACCGTTCTTATTTCCGTTTCCCACATTTTAAAGCCACTCGACCGCTTGCACCCTACTAGGCCCAGTTCCCGGTACGGTGGATAACTGCAACCTCCTTTTTTTTTTTTTCCCCCCACTGAAATCACTCCCTAACGCAGGCCCGACTCCGATCCTTGTGCTGCTTTTTCGAATTTCATTATCAATAGGAATGTGCGCCCACAACTCTCCCATGCTCTCGTGTAGCCCCCAGTAATTAAAAGACTGGGAAAGCGCTATTTTTCTTTTTTTTCTTTACGCTTTCGGATCTAGAGTAGTGTTTTTCAGCAAAGGTGACTTCTCTTTTATTTTCTTCTCTCTTTCCACTTTTTCCAAGAGGGACGTTCCTTCTTGATTTTGGAGTTCCCAAATGGCCAGACCCCCTTAACCGTACTTCTGTTTTTTTTTTGGCCCGTAGCGTGGGGGGTTTCTTGTACCCCCCCTTTTCGCCCCCCCCCCCCCCCCACCTTTTTTTTCCACGCCCACATTTGTCACAATTTCCTCTTCGCGTACCAAAGGAAGAAAATCCCCCCTCACAATGAAGCAATTCTGAACTCACCCCTGCTGAGGGGCTGCCAGGCATGCCAGCCCCTAACCCCTTTCACCCAAACCCCAAACGCCAACGCAAAGACCAACCAAGCCCATGTCGGGAATATCCCGGGTGCGGTTTCTTAGCTGCTGGAATATGAGCCATACTGGTAAAGTTAATTTCCAGCGAACTACGTCACACACAGGGATGGTCCTTAACGGGGCCCACCCCCCGTCCGAGCTTGGCTAACCCGTCCGTGTGAAGTTATCCCCGCGGGGGGGCCTTTGCCACCTTCCCGTCCCCCCACTGGTTTTGACCGTTGCCCCACCACCAAAATTTTTCTTTCCATGAAGAATAATCGTTTTAGCCCCTCTTTCAGAAGACCGGATTCTTTCGCGTTTTTGAATGTTTAAATCCCCGCCCAAATTCAGGAGATATCTCCCGAGGATGGGTTTTTGGGGCCTTCAGTTTTCCTTTGGAAGCATATTCTCTGGGGCAACGGTCCCCTACAATTGGACTCTGAATTCCCCCGGACCGGGTTGTGACCCGTCTACTCCAGTCCTTGACCCATTACAACCCATCGATTTGTCACCCATGGAAAGCTTTTTTCTAGTTATACCCAAACCCCAAAACAAACCCATAGTCAAGCTTACCACTTCTAACCCTTTCGGGTAGGTGGAAGAAACATTGTTACTTACCCCATTTTGTCGTGACGGATGTGGAAGACTGGGGGAGTCTTGAGTATCTTATTCAGCAAAGGAATTTACCATCCCAAATTTGATGATACATCCGACGTTTTTTATCGTGGTTACCTGTGGCCCTTAAAGAACCCCATGAACCACAGTGTCTCTTTGGAGTTCTCCTGTTACAGTTCTCTTTCCTATTTGGTTTCATTTGCGTCATATCGACATCGAGGTTGGCCCCGGACCTCCATGGTGCTTAGAGTACCAGACCTTGCCCCCAAGTCCCAAGGCTGGATATACTGACCCAACTCTGCTATGTTCAATTGTTTCACCATCGTCCACCTCATCTTGAATATTCCTTTTTTTTTACTTCGACCGAGGAAACCTTTTCTACTGCCCCCCAGTCTGCCAAAAAGGACGGTGTCTTTACATATGAAGGGGGATTGAGGACTGTGGACACCGCTTGGTGTTAGTTCCAACTAGACCCATCCGGAGCCTTCGCGTAGTGGGTGGGATGGAGGATCTGGACTTTACTTCGGCCCCCCATGCATCTCTTTTTCTTATCCTAACAATACATTTCGGCACGCTTTTGAGTTTTTCGCTTCTGGGCCTCTTTTACTCCCTGGCCCCCAGTCCCGCCCTCCTCGACCAAACCCCGCACGGTCACCTCTCTGTTCAGGGAACTAGCCCGATGACATAATTCGCTTGCTGTAGACTTCGAAGGAAGACCGTTCTTTCTCCTTGTTACCTTTCTTCTTTGTCCTCACTTGCTTTCCCCTCGGGTTGGTTGACGTTGGGCCCTCCGTCTGGGCAGCACGGCTTGACGCTTGGCTTCCTTCGAATGGCAGCCCAACCGGAAGGTTTCCCAGGAATTTTTTCTGCCAGGACTGCAAAATTGTGGTGAACTGTTTCCGGAGGTTGCCAACCCTGCCCCGCTTTTTTGTTCTAGATAGTGACCCCCTCCTCCCGTGTGTTTTTGGGTTAGCCCCTTTCACCACAAACTCGGTGGGACTCCTTTTTACTCCCCGTTCCAATTGTGTCCTCTCCATTCCGGGTTTTCAAGACCCCTCCGGTTAAACTTCTTTGATTCTTTTTTTGGGTGCCCCGGCCATTTTTGCCGTCCCGCCGTCCTGAGTCGGGAGCCCCCGTCTTCACCGCACCTCTTATTGCGGCCTTTTGGACTAGACAGTTTCCCCGTTTCCTTTCAGGACAGGTGGGCGGTACTGCGCCCAGTCCTTTTTCCTAGGGACCCAGGCACCCCAAAAATATGTGCCACCCGCACATAGATCCCGACATTTACCGACCCCCCGTGAGAGGCTTTCAGCCCATCCCCATCCACCTACTAGTGAGTACCCCGAGACCCTCTGGCACACAGGGACCGTCCACTACCCCCCTCTTTTGCTAAACCCTCCACTTTGGTTACATGGGCCCTTTCTCAAACGGTTTTTCTCCGTTTTCGTGAACTTTCTTCCTAATCGTTTTGTATTTTCTACCCATTTGGCTGCTCCTTCCCCCCCCCCCCCCCCCCCCCCACCCCCCCCCTTTTGTTTGCATTTCCTAGCTCATCCTTTTGTACTTTCACGGGATCCGACCACCCAAGGTTTTGCCCTCCCCCGTCCCCCTCCTTTCGACAACGCGTTCGTCTTTTTTACGACCCCCCCCACAGCAACTGTTACCAAAGGTGTGGTTTTACGTCGCGAGTTTTTTATAGCCAAAGTTACACTGGAAATGTTCGCCCCGCCTTGGATCCCGGGGAAGTTTTGAGTAATTCCCTCCCCTTTTTCACACTTCAATTCGAGGCCCAGGGAAATTTCAACTTGGTTATTCCAACTTATCCTGCCCCCCCACCTTTTGCCAGTAATCTTTCTTTTCCTAGTTTTTTTTTTGAAGCTTTTTCGCCCCAAATTCGGCGTGTTGTTAATTAATTTTTGGACCCACGCGCACCCCTTCTTCCATGAATGTCTTTGCTGCGGTTTTAATTTTTCGTGAGACCATTTGAACAGAGGCTGCCTACCCCGCACTTCCGCTTGCACTATATTCGAGTGTGCCGCCCTTCACCTCGACCATACACTCCCGTGCTGTAGACCTCTGCTTTCCCCTGATGCTTTCCGGAAGAATTTCCCCCCAACCCCCCCAACCCCACCCCTGGTTGGGTTGGTGGGGTTTCTCCCCCGAATGTCTTCACAGGCCCCGGCATTTAGTACTTTTTTTAGACCCCCGAGCGCCAACTGGGAGTAAGGTCTTGATGTTCCCTTTCCTCCTCCTTCCCCTCTTTTCCCCCACGAAGCTGCCATCTAGAACGATCTCCTGTTGCTGCTTCAGGTATTGCGTTGGGTTTAATGCCTTCTCCCCCACGCTCGGCCCCTTCGTCTTGGTTCTTTCCTTTTTACTTTTCCTCTCCAGACTTGAAAGTTCGGTTTCTGTCAAGGGGGGATACTAACACCCAATTCCCATTACCCTTCGGACACCCCCCCTCCAGATGGCTGCCATAGTCTTTTAGTTCCAGCCCCCCCCCCAGAACTATGAATTTGCAAATTGAAACAACCCAGAGAAAGTCTTCTCCCTAATCCAATCCTTGTAGATCGCTTTACCCTCATGTCTACAAAGGCGCAGGTTTTCCTTTTTAGTCTCGGAGTCCTACCGAGTATTGTTTTTCCCCTCTAGGTTCTCAGTCACATGGTCAGCGGTAGTGACGCGGCTGGAGGAGTTGACTGGTCCTGTTTTCGGGTTTGTTGAATGGCGCCCCCCTGGTAAACTTCCCCGGCAGGTTACCCTGCGGTCTAAGGCGCTTCCCCAGTTTATCTTTGATCATGTTGCCCCACGGCCAGGACCTATGGCTACAGCCTTCGTTTCTTCCTCATGTTTCCCTTTCCATCGAAGTTTCTTCCTTCGTAATTTGTGCGCGTCCCCCAGTGTGGCCGTTGAGACCCCCCCGTTTGATTATTTGGTCCGCCCGAGCGTTTACAAAGACCCGTCTGGCGCACGACCGCCTGCAACTCGAAGTGCCTGACACATAGAGTCTTTTCACCCATCCGACGATGCTATCTCTCCCGCCCCCCCAAATTTCCTGAGTCCCCCTTTAACTTGAGACAACCTCACTTCGCCACATAAGTACACATCCCCCCGATACCAACGAAAATGAACCCTTTGCAACCCGTCTTAACCTTCTTTTGGGCCCTTAACCCTTTTCAGGAAACCAAACATAGTTCTAGAAAAATCCAGGAACAATTCGACGTTTCTGAACACTTTCCCCCGGCGTCGATCCGACCCAACCAACGCTAACCCCCCCCTTCCAAGCCCACTTTGCCCCCCTTCAACCAATTGCCTTGCCGGTGCCTAAATTCCCACTGCACACTTAACCCGCTTTCCGTTTTTAAATGCAGCGTCCTTGTAGCCCACCTCATTCTCCACCCGAGCCCTCAAAGGATTTTTGTTT
>Ga0179593_1444065_pt1 | contig 17119 bp, 20 predicted proteins | sample CZODoug2_1_08_16_FD_185931 | JGI IMG/M metagenome (GOLD analysis project Ga0179593, IMG submission 185931) | Vadose zone soil fungal communities from Angelo Coast Range Reserve, California, USA - CZODoug2_1_08_16fungal (PacBio error correction) | ecosystem: Environmental > Terrestrial > Soil >... | reverse complement strand
GGTGTTCGGAGAAGGCCCTTTTTTTTCCCCTTGTTACGGTGGTATGCTGGAAGGCTCCCGTCCTGCTCGCTTCTGGCTGAACTGATTCCATGAATTCCCCCTTCGAATTTGCTTCCAGCGGCAATCCCAACCCCATTTTTTCTCTCTTTCACCTCCGAAGGCGTGACGGTCCTTGAACCTTTTCCTCCGGCCCCTGAAAGACGGGAAACGGGCTTTTTTTTCCCTACCTTCCGAGTTTCCCCCTCGCTTTTTTTAGGATCCCCTTCCGAGCTCCGGTAATCATCCAATGTACGCACCCTCTGGGTGTTTCTTTTCCTTTTTTCTCGGCGCGGTGCTCCCTTTCCCGTATGGCGCGTTAAGCCTTTTTTTTTTTTCAGTGTTTTCGGATTCTTTTCGGTCGTTGTTTGTTTCTTAGATTTGACTAACGGGTTGTTACCCGGAACTCTTCTTGACACTTACTTCTTTTTGCGGCTTTTATTCCTTCTTTTCGGTGCGCTCTATGGTGACCCTTTTTCCTCGGTCGGTTTGATGCCATGTTTTTTCCAACGCAGGGGCCTCCGCCGCCCCACTTATTTTGTACATCTTTTCCTACGCGGAGACACCCTCCTATTGAATCAGTCAGTTCAAACGTTCCTAATTTGAACTGGGTCATTCAGTTTCCCTTTTTCTTCCACAGTGTGCATGTGGCCCACAGGTACGTTCTTCTACATTTTGAATCTCCCCTCTATTAAACAGCGTGATTGTTTGCGTTCTTTTGGTCGGGTCAAAGCCACCCCCCTCTGTCTTTTCCCGTAGTGGGTTCACCGGTATTTTTATGTTTCTTTTGTTCTGGGAGACCGGCCCGCCGCCTCCGTCCTTTTTCGGAACGTCCCCCCGGCTGCTCTTTTCCCACTTTACTACTGCGGGCTTTTTCTCGAAAGACAGGTTTTTTGCCCAACTGAGCCTTTATTTTTCCGCCCGGGGTTGCGCTTTTCTTGAACATCTTTCCATTTTGAATTCGGCTCTTTACCACTCTTTTTCTTCTTTCCCACCACACACAGGATTACTCCTTGTTTTCACAGACGGACTTGTTTTTTTTCCCCCCCCGAGTGCCGCTCGTAAACCCCTCTCCCCGACCCACTTATTTCCGCTGGATTCCCGGCAAAGACTTTCTTTCTTTCCCCTGATCGCAGTGCCCCCCCTCTTCCGCCGCCGTTTTTTTTGCTATCTTGTCCTTAACAACATCGATTTGGACGACCCGATTTGCCCGCCCATTAGTCGAGATTATCATGAGCCCCACCCAAGCGATCCGTCCAGCCTTACCACGATGATGGGCTCCCTTTGATTTGCCCCCCACCCATACTATTCGTGCGCGCTCCCGGGTAGTGATGTTTGATCTTCGTCCTCCCGTCATGAGCCATTCCTTCTCCAGCCTTGAGCGGGAGATTGCCTACCTTGCGATAACCTTTCTGTTTGACCCCAGATTCTTTGCTACTGTGTCCTGCGGCGGTCAACTCGTAACCAATCTCACTCTCCTACTTCTCGGTCTTCCTCCTCTGTACCCTCCGCCGAATTTATTTTGCCCATTCCGGTTTTTTGTTCAGGTCATTGCTTCCTTTTCAAACCTGGAAGTTCTCTTTTTGCCGGCCGGGTGTTTTTGTTTCGTTTGCTGATTTTTCAGCCGTTTTTCATCTTTAGAGGGTGATGCTCAATTTTTACCTTCTTTCAATTTTTTCCGGGCTTCACTTCGCTCTCACCGGCATTTAACTTTTCCCTTCTCGTTTTAATTTGTTCAGCGCTCCTGCCGGAGCATAGTTTACGAAGGGATCGTCAGTTGTCGAGGGTCGCGCTCCTTCTGCAAACGCGCAGTCTATGCTTTTTCCCCACCTCTGCCCCACGTCGCTCTGACTTCACGATCTCGTTTTTTGGCTCTCCCTAAATCATCCCTTTTCTTTCCCGTCCTCGATTGATGATTGGCGCCTTTTTTCGGCCTTGCATGCAAGACTCCCTTTTTCCTAGATTTTGTTTTTGCGGTTGTATCTTTCGAAGTCGTTTGAAGATATTTTTTACCTATGCTGAGGGCCAACTGCATTCCTCCTCAGGAAGCTTCTCACTTGAACCCCCTCCCCCACGAGTCGGGTTTTGTTCGACGGGGTGACGACGTATCATCTCGCTGACCGCTCCATTTCTCTTCTGTCAGGCCGCTACTATCTGGCTTTTTTGGCATTCTCTCTGGAACGTAAAGGGGGTCCCGGCCAATTCGGAACATCCCAAAAAATCCCTGCAGAGTTTTAGCCTTTTTTTTGCCACCAAGGCCCTCTTTTCCTTTCCGCCCTTCCCCCCCCCCTCAATAATTGCTTAGTTCTTTTGCTTCATGACCTTTGCCAATGTCGCTCTCCCCGCAGCGTCAGGTCTGCCTTTTTCCCGAGTTAATCCAAAATTAATTTTTCGGAAACGATTCTGCTCTCAAACATGCAGGAGTCTTTTTTTTTGGCATTCTTCTTTTGATATTAAATATACTGCCATTCCCTTTCACGCTTCCTTTTTTGATAAGCGATCATCACTAGTGGTCCACAGACGACCCCCTTCCCGCGCCTCTCTTCCTTTCTTTCTTCTCCTTCCATCTGATTTCGGTTCCCCCCAGCACAATTTCCTTCGCTCCCCAAGTGAAGATCTTCGCACGTGACGGGCTATTTCAGTTGCGCGACTCCCTGTTTCACTGACTCTCATCCTCAGTTTTTTTTTCAGAGATTCTTTCTTAAGTTTCCGTTGCTCTGCCCTCAACTCTTTTCTCAGACAAATCTCGCGTTTCTGCTTCATCTCGCCCTTTTCACCGAGTCTTTCGTGCCGCTCTCCTCTTTTTCCTCTCACCACGATTTGCGTGTGCTTTCCTTCTTTTTTGTCTCTTTATCCTGGTTTTAATCAGACCCCTTCTCCCTGTTGAATGATTGTATATTCCTTTCTTTCTTCATAAACGCTCCTGCCACAAGGGCTAAACTTCCTTCTGTTTATCGGTCGTTTTCTCCCATTTTTCCCTCTGCCTGCGTTTCCTCCGTGTAGTTATCCCTGGACGCCTTTTGGCCGCTCGAACATCCCCGGCCCTTTTCAGATTTTCCAACTCTATTGATGGTTAGGTTATCTTTCTTGGTTTCGGTTCCCCCAAGCCCAGATACGATTTCACCGTATTGTCTACACAGAGAGGCGCTTTTCCTTTGCGTTGCTTTTTGCTGCTCCTTCTTTCCATCGTCACCTACTGTCCCCCCTTGCAGTCTTTTTATTTCTTCAAGACCCACAGACTTTATGCCTTGGAGGTAGAACCCGCATGATACTTCCCGTTCCCTTCCCTGCAACCTCTCACCCGGGTCCCCTTCCTCGTGCCTGGTTTTCATTCTTACTCGCCCTTTTGCCTCCTAAGGTGCGTTTTATTCCCTACGCTCCCCCTCTAAATTCTTAGTCCGAGATTATTTTATGTCACCTTTTCGTTCCAGTTCAATCAAGAATCTGTTTTCTTTGTGAGTTCTCGCTTTTTTTTATCCCTACATTGGCTTTTGAGCTGCGTTCCCCCGCGTGTTGCTTGACCTCATAGCCTGTCCTGGCAGGGCCCCTTTTCCCGCGGCCATGAAGTACGACCCCTATCGTATCCTTCTTTTCTCCTCCTTTCTGCTCCTTTCGTCTTCTCGCTGGACTTCTTTGGCCATCACCCCTCGTTCGCATCTTTAAAGTGTCCCTTCCATAGGATTTTTATTTTCTCATGGCACTTCTCTTTCCCCATCTTGCCCAGCATCCACGCGATGCCTTTGCGACTTTCTCCGATCACGTAGAATCGTCCCCCATGTAACTCCCAGGTTCTTCCTTGTTTCTCTCATACCCCCATTTCGTTTAACGGAAACCTGGCGTCTTTGAGTGTTTTCTCCCCCCCCACTTCGCTAGTCTTTTTCTTTTTTACTCTTTTTGCCCCTTCCTGTCGAGCCCAGTTTCCAACCTCCGAGGTGTCCTACTTTCACATGCGTGGCCTCCCCCCTCCCCCCCCCCCCCCGACTCCGCGGGTTCCCTTGGGAGTTTTTTTGCGTCCGCAGTGTATTCCCCTCAGTCTCATCCGGTCACTACCTGTCAGCGCGCTTCTCCTTGCCTGTTTTTTTTTTCCTAGGTTACAAAATCCTTTTGCCCTTGGGCTGAGGTATTTCCCCTTTTTTTATCCGCTCCTCGAGTAGGGAGGCTCTGAGTTAGTTTTTTTTTGCGCCTTTTTAGCATATTCCCCAATCATCGCCGCGGGCGTTGGCTTCTTTCTTTCCTCGAGTGTGCCGTGCATCCAGTTGACTGAAGTAATTTCTTTGTGGCTCTGGCTGCGTTTTCTTTTTTAGTTCCCGCGCCTGTTTTTTGCTTTGCCCCCACAAGTTTTTGTTTTCGACTGGCCAGGGACCTGTGTGGTTGGCACGCCTTTCCACAGTCAATACTCTTCATTCCGCTTTTTCATATTTGGTACCGATCCCCCAGCGCCGGCGGGTCCTCTCGTCGCGATGGTCATGTCGACCTCTCATATTCGCTCCTCGGCAGTAGTTTTTATCTTCGGCCGGTGCTCAACCTATGCGTGCTTTCCATGACTGTGCCATATGTGCGTTTTTTCTTTCCGAACCTCTCAAACTATTTCTCCTTTCCCATTGGCCAGATGGGCTTTTTCGGGTCCTGTTCCCGAACCATTAGTTGTTGATCACCTGATCCAGGGGGTCATGGCTCCAAGTATGACTATTTCCAGGTCGGGCCCCGGCTTTTTATGGTTCCGGTTGACTGCTCTCCGTTTCCAACACTCGGTACCCGTTAGCCTCCTTTTTCATCCTTCGTTATTGGTCGGATGGTCACCAATAATTTTTGAGTGTGCCCCGGTTTTTCCTTCAAGAGGCAAATTTTTCGAAAATGTTTTAGGCGTCTTTTCCGTTCCCCCCATCTCCTTGTCAGGCCGATCTACCCCGACACTGCCTTCTTTTCCCCGTGATAACATTTTCAACTCCCCCCCGCCGACCCTTAATCTAGATTGAACCCCCCGCTCCCTCCTTTTTAAACCTTGGTCTCACTTTCTACGCCGCCTATAAACCTTCCTCCCCACAGTTTAGTTCTACTGTTGTTCTTGGCCGGCGTGCTCGTTTCTCTGTCCCCCCCTCTTGGTCAAATCGGAATTTTCGGGAACCTTTCCCCGTTTCCTCATAATGGTTAGCAGACCACTTTTCAAAGATATTGTGTGATTTTTTTTTTGCGTGTTTGTGGTTTTTTTCCCAGCTTTCAATTTGTTGCTGCGGCATTGGCGATTTGTGTGGCAACCGTTCCCTCTTATCGGTCTGCCTGTTCTTCCCCGAGTCTTTCTCCCCATGTGCCGTGATCACTAACACAGCATTCTCTCCGCCTCCTACGTTGTTTTTTCTAGAGATTGCTGTTTGCTGACTTTTTTTTCTTTCTTTCTGACGTTTTTTTCTTTACGTGTCCGAACAAGTCCTTGCTCGTCGCGGGACGCCCCCAAAGATCGAACCCTGCCGATTCCACCCCCCGACTTATTGACATCCCCTCCCCCGGCCCCCCCTGATTGATTTGTCCCACTCCACTGCAAGGTTTTAACCTTGACGGTGGCCCTTCAAAGGGATAATAAGGTCCGAATGTTCAATGCTTTTTTTTCGGAGGGTTTTTTTTTTTTTTCCCCCCACCCGGGACCTAAGACCCTGCCTTTCCCCAGAATCAAAAAGTAGGACCTTTGTTTTTTCTTTTGCGCGCTTGCAAGTTTTTACTCCCTTCGTTATCTGGGGGTTCAATTTTTCGAGTCCTCTCTTTCACCTCTTTTTCTTGTCTCTTGTTTAATTTTGTGTGCTGTCGGGTTTTCCCTCTTTTCCTCTTTTTTGGGCGGCTTTAGTGATGGACCCTTTTTTTTTTAGGAAACCCCCCTTTTTTTCTTACGGTTGTGATTGATTTCGTTTCTCCGCTGTTCGAACCTTCTTACATTCTTTTTTCCCCCGCTCTTATGAACAAGCCGATTGATTCCCACAAAAGTTTCAGTGCAACGGCCCTTAGAGGACTTGAGAGTTCTTTGCCCTTTGAAAATCGGTCCTGAGTTCCCCTCTGGTTTCAATTTCGTCATACAAGTGTCCCCTGCCGCTGTTCTTTTCCCCACGCGTTTTGTTTTTCTTTGCTCGGTAGGGGACTCCATCACGCTGGCACATTTCTGATTTTGGTCTCGGTGGCAATTTTTCTCCAATCCATGCTCTTTTGTTCTGGACGAAGGCTCCTTAAGATGGCTTTCCCGACCCTGTCTGCGGCGGTTCCCTTTCTGAGGGCTGTTGCAAGAAGATTTTTTGTCAGTATGCCATGGCTTGGCTTTCTGGTTTTGGTCTTTCTGCAAATCTTCCGCAAGGTCAGGTTTTTTCTTGTTGATTCAACTTCTTTGACAATCCTGGCCTCTTTAGCCCCGGATTTTAACTGTCTTGCGCGCCGGAACAGTCAGCAACCTTTTTGACCAACGCAGTCCCGCTTTCTTATCGCCCAGGCATACTTTTGTCCCTAGCTATTTCAGTGGAACTAATATCCTCGACTTCTCCCTTTTTCTCGTGCTTTTCTTGGCCTTTTTTCACTGTGATCCACCCCTCTCCTCAGCCCGCCTCTGAAAAGTCTTTCGCTTGAGCAACAAGGCGACCCTTCAAATTTCCTTTTTCAATTTTTTTGGTTCTCCCCAGAGGAATCTTCCTTGCCAGTCTCTTTTTACTCTTTTTGACCTACACCTACTTTTGCGCATTCGCCAGTACTCCTTGCTGACGCCGATGGCGGGAGATCCCCCTTCTATATTTTGACCCGAGGAGGTTTTTTCACCCTTTGGTTTCCCTGACTTTGGTCCCTCGTACCCCCTTAAAGACTTTGCGTTCGCAAGGGTTCAACCCACTTTTTTAACAATCCTGCGCATTTTCGGTTGAGTGTTATGATGCTCTTTTTTTGAAACTATTTTCGCATGCGTTTTTGCGGTTTGTTGCTGTGGTCTTCGCCTCCTGTCCCCTTCGTGTCTTTTTGCTGCCCCCTATGGGTAACCCACGTTCGATTTGTCAATTTCGCTCTCTCTTAGTTTCACCCTTCTGATTACGTTCCAATGATGCGATTTTTTTTCTCACTCAACGTTCATACGTCTCCGACGCAATCCCTCCTGATCTCGTAGTGTTTATTTTTGGGCGACTTCCTTTTTCGCTTTGCGCATTTGCTGTCCCTTACAATGGCTGTAGGCTTCTGCGCTGACTGTTTTTTGTCGTTCAGCTAAGGATAGCGCTCTTCTGGCGAGAGGGTGACTTCAATCAGATGCATGATGATTGAGAGGGGTTCCCTGATGCCGTTTCCAACAGAATCTCCCGCTGTTTTTTCCCCTCGCCGGTGAGTTGCGGCTGCCTGTTTTTTTTTTTTGAAGACTTAGAAAGCCTTTCTTGTTTCCCTTTTTGGTCCGTACGCTTGCTACTTCTCTCACCACTCCATGTTCGGTTTTCTCTGGCCTAAGGAGGGAAACGAATCTTATTGCGAGTGTTCTCCAAGTAGCCGGTTCTACGTTTCTTGACGCTTCCTTTGACTGCCTTCAGTGCGTTTCCCTTTTGGACCTTTAAAGGAAAGGCGCCTCTTTCCACCGCACCGACTCCATCTACCTCCTCGTCTTTCCACGGTTCCTTCTGGTCTTGACTCCTCTTTCCCCTTCTAACCTAACTTTTTCATTTTTTTCGAGATCTGACTTTCTTGCATCTCTCGAGCCAGCGTCAGGTGTTGCTCTTTCCAGCTTCGCAGTTCATAATACCTTGCGAGGAAAACGATGCTTTTTTTTTCCTTCCCCAATTGCGCGCAGAGTATTCACCCCTGTGTCCGGTTGCTCTTTGTTGATTTCATTAAGTACAGCCCTTCTTCACGGAATGGTTATCGTCTTCGGCAAAGGACACCCCCACTCCCGCCGGCCCTTGGGTCTCTACGTTTTTCCAACTTTTTGATCTTCTGATCGAATTTAAGCATTTCTGTCCCTTTTCCCCTTCCCCAAACTTGGCGAGATAAAGCGCCTCTCTTACGGCGATTTGGATGATAAGGATGTTTCTATGGCGAATACATATACTCTCCCCTTCCCCTTTTTTTGTTGCTCGTTCATAGTATCGAAGTGTACTGATTTGCTCAATCCGAATCATTCCCACTTTTCCCGATTTATCCTGATTTCTCCAACTTTTTAATTCTTTCCGGCCATCCTGATTGCCGATAGATGGCGATTGTTTTGCCCACGAGCCCGGTTTCGCTTCCTTTCTTTCTTTGTTCTCAGACATTTGGAGGTACGGATGTATTTTGCCCATTTTTAAATTCTCCACAACTCGTTCCCTTGTCCTCCGGTCATGTTTTTTTTCCCTTTTGCACAAGTTGTCCCTCTTTGTTCGAGGTCAGAACCCTGACGCTTGCTGAATTAACGCTCATTTAATCCGTGCCGTCAGATCTTCCGCACCTTACCTTCTATCTTTGAGTTTTTCTTTTAGGCAGGGTCTTGGCTCTTATATCGAACGATCTGTGTTTTCTCTCCCCACCCTGAGATCTAGGGAGTGGGTTTGTGTTTGCTCTTAAGGTTCCCGTTTCCTCCACAGATACAAACCTTTAATCGTTCCCAGCTTAGATATTTGTTTAGTCTTATTCCCCCCCGCGCTGACTGCGTCCTTTTGATTCTCACCTTTGAAACCGGTTTTTTCGATGCCGTCTGTTTTCATTGTTAATGGAGTATTCCCTGAGATTATGATTAGTTCTTTGCTTCCTTGTGATTTTTTACCTAACACGACGCCTTTTCTTACCCCTCCTTTTAAACCTCCTGATTCATTTCCATCAGGCCCCTCTCTCCCTGTTCCGTCATCTCCTCCTGTGAACGACGGTTTGTCTAGACAGAGTCAGTCACGAGATCCTTAGCTTCCCTCTCTGTTCCACGCTTCTGACTTCATATCTTTTTCCTTCAGGGCCCATTCGCCTCGTCATCAGTTTTCAGTCCCAGATCATCTGTTCATACGGCCGTTTTCTTTCCCCCGCTTGGTTTTGGCGGCCAAGCCTTGCATCTTGACTTTTAAAATGTCGTTGAGATGCTTTTTCCTCAGCATGAACTTTCTTTTTTTCCCTTTGCTCCCTTTTGACCCGGATCCTCGCCTTGGTAAGTTGAGGAGCGATCCCATCCCTGAGCAGCACCACCCTCCCCTGTGCTGACCAATTCCCTGTTATCCGCACGGATGAGTTCGAGACCCCTCATCACGACGTCCAGGATTTTCGCCTTGCAGTTGGGTTTCTTTCCCATCTTCTATTTTAGTCTTACGAGTGTTTCTCTTTTACTTCTTCCATCCTGTTCACCGTTTGCCAACTCCGCGTTCGCGATGAACTCTTTTATCCCTTTCTTTTTTTTGCTCCCCCCTCGGAGGATTATTTCTCTTTTTTTTTCTTCTAAAGAGTAAACCCCTCTTTCACTCCCAGTTCATCCCATATGATTAAGTTTCCATCCAATCAGTTCTTTTGCTGAGCTTTTTGTGTTTTGGATCATTACCGATTAATTCTTCTCGGTTCTTTCCTCTGTTTCTAGGTCAGTCATCATTTGCTCGTTTTGCGAGGCTTCATTTCTTTCCTTCCTATCCCGGCGGATCTGGCCCTTTCTTGGCGACAGCGGGTCTGTTTTTTTTTGGGTTTTTTAGGCACCAGGTTTTCCCCCCCCATTAATTTGTCCCTTGCTTTCCCTGTTTGTTAACTCCCTTTTTCCCATACGCGGCATCAGGATGCCGTACGTTTCAGTTGCCCTCCACCCGCGGGTACCCCTTCTGCGGGCGCCTGCAGTCATACCGATCTTTACTTTTTTGGGTTTTGCCACGTTTTCGTATTGCCGCAGGCTTTTTCTTTTTTTTCGCGCAACGGCTCAGGGCCCTGTTCGAAACACAGGCCTTTTTTGACCTACCTTTCCCGCTGAACTCAGCATCCGTCCACATTGTCTTTTTTCCCCTTCCCGGAAGCTCCCCTCCGCTAGATCTTGTTGTTAATTTGTCTTTTTAGGGCATGGCGCTTTTTTGACCCTTTTAGGTATATCCATGCAGTCCGATTATGTTTTTTAACAGTTCCCCCACTTTTTTCCAATTCCGTTTCTCCTTGCATTTCATGGCTTGTTCTCCGCCCTTTTCGGATGGTCACCAACCTTTTGCTCTCCGCGTTCCGACTGCACTCACCCCTCCCTCGGTCCCACCTGTTTTTTTTAAAGTCACCATTCTCTTCTTTCTTTCCCTCCCCTATCAATAGAGGTTTCCAAATAGCGTAGCTCCCCCGCGCCGCGTTTTCTTTTCAGACCCTCCTCCCCCCCCCTAAAGACAGCCAAAGCGTTCTTCCTCCCTTAATCTTGAACCACTACTCCTTTTTCCTGGTCTTTCTCCCTTTCAAGAGAACCTTTTACCCTTTGACTCCCCAAAAGTATGGTCGTACTTTTTTTCTCTTTTCTTGAATGTGCTGTTCAGGTTCCCGCCTTTCCCCCCCCCCCCTCAGCGATGTGAACATTTTAATCCTTTCCCCTTATGATCCGTTTTTATACTTCCGCCGCCGTTAACTGTCCTACGTACACCTTCTTTTGCTGCTTTTCTAAAAAATAGTTCCCCCTTTTTTTCGGTCCTTTGGCGCGCTTTTATGACTCCTGATGTTTATGCCGGTTCTGGTCGAGCTGTGGGCAAGACTTCTCTTAGCGGTTGTTGCGCATCCTCTCCTTCGTCTCAGCTTTTCCCGTGCTCCTTACACCAGCCTCCTCCCTCCGGTGTGGGTTCGCTACCTATTTTTTTTTTTGGAGGCCTTTCTTGTGGTGAGGACGTTTTATTGCTGTGCTGCGACAAGTACGGCTTTGTTGTTTGGCGTTCTCACCCCAAGCGCCCCTTGCTCTTTTTCCCCCTTAATATATTTTCTCCCCCCTCCTTCCCCCACAAAAGGTTTTATGAATGCGCCGCCAAGAAGGCGGAAAAGGTTTTCAATTCTTCCTTGCTCTTATTGACACCTGATCATAAAGGTCATTCACTTATTTTTCCCTGCTGTTTTGTTTAGCACGTGCCTACAGCAATGTCAGGCCAGAATATACAACAAGTAGGAATCTGGTTGTTTTTCCCCTTCGCGGTTCTCTGCAAGTCTCCCTCCGTTCCCGCCGTTCGTCGGGGTCTGTTATTGTCTGCCGATTCCCGCGTTGGTAGTTTCCTTTGTCTTCTCTCTCGATTTGGTGAAACCCGCTTCCTTTTGGGTTATTACTTTTTGTTTTTTTAGTGTACCCTCTCTGGCCCTACGGCGTTTACATTGCCGTGGTGACTAGGGGCGGTTTTGGGACCCTGCCATTTCCATCCCCCTCCGTCCCCCCGCCCTTTTTGACAAGCTTTACCGAGGTCTTTTTACAATGCGAGAGACATTCCCAAGTCAGGTTTTTTGTACCGACTTTCCTGGGCGCATTCACGTGTCCTGCCCCCCTCATGTCTGAGGATATTTCCTGGCCTTTATCAAACTGACTTCGTTGCTGAGTCAATACATTGAGCATTATCATCTTTCTAGATCAACACTACTTTTTTTGCCCGGTTTTTTTCCGGAATGGAGGGCCCCTACACACGCTCGAAGGTGATTTTTTTTGTTTACTCCTTGTTTTGTCCCCTGTGGAGTCCACACCTCTTTTCCTGGGTTTGGTTTCTGACAGGGCCCCTACTTTTCCGTGTCTTTCTAATGAGGCTATTCGGCACGACGAACTGATTGCTGGCTTAAGAGAACGTGTTTGTTTTGCTCTCCATCGGCGCATTTAGGTTTGCGATGGGTGGGGATGTTTGTCCTACACATATTCCGCAGATTTCATTACTTGCGGATTGAAAATATTGTTGGATTCGTGCCCACCCACCCGTCCTCTGTTTGGTTTTAGTCTACCCGCCGGACTTGTTTGTTTTGCGAGTGCAGCGACGGTATTCCAGCAAACTTGACCGTGGCCCGCGCTGGTGACACGGTCCCTCCTTACTTTCCGCCATCTACTTCAACTCGATTATCGTCTTCATGCAACGGGCGCCTCCTTGATTTTCTCTTTCGCAAAATCGCTTACCCCTGACCTCTTCATGCATTCCGTCCTCCGAGAGCGATGCTCCACCCACAAGGACGCATATTTCACGCCAGGGAACCTGAATTATTGGTCTCCTTATCAGGCAACTCTTCCTTTGGCTTCAGGTTGGAACGCTGTGGTTTTGATTTTACGGTGCCTTCTCTACAATCGCGCAACCCCCTGCTCCAAGCTCCTCCTGCTTGCTCCGCTTTATGGAGATTCCCTGGGTATTCCTTTTTCGACCCGCGGATTTTTTGTTTCCGATCTTTCCCGCCCTAAGGACTTGTTCAACTGTAACCCCAACCTTTTAAAAAATGACTTTCCTCTTCGTGGTTCGCCCCCCCAACTTTCTCAGCTCCTAATCTGCGTGGTCTTGCTTGTCTTCTTTTCCCTTCTCATCCGTGCGCGGACAACATTTGTTCTCCTATTGGCCTTTTGTTTTAGTGGTGGCGGGTGCTCGGTCATTTAAATCCTATTAGTTTGTGCGCGCTGCAAGAGTGGGACCTCTCTCCTTGCAATTTCGTCGTTTTAGTCAGTGTCTCCATGATTTCACAACGTTTCACTGATTGCGCCTCGTTTTTGCCGTCATAAGAAATTACAGCGGGGGCAGTCTTTCCTCCTTCCCTTTCTTCTATTTGTGGACCCCTTTGAGCGATAGTTGTCGATTATTATTGTGCCGTGCGACTTTCCCTTCAGTGAAAGCCGGCAGTCTCAGTCCCACACGCGCTTTGTCCCCGCGCCGCGACCGCTAAGGATCTGTTTTTTCGCTTCTGTTTTAACTCGCGTCGTCAATAGATCCTTGATGAGATGGTTTTTTGTTCTCGCGTTATCTGGTTGATTGAATTCCCCTCCTCTTCGAGGCTTTTACTTGACTGTTTTTTTTGTAGCCCGGCGTTGAAGCCTTCTAACTGCAACTAGGGAGGTTTTCCATGCCTTTGCCCATCAGTCCTCCTTTAATATCACGTTTTGAACAATCCACACCGGCAAGTTCGCTGTGCGCTTTGGATCAGGCGGGAACGAAGTTCCCTAGATGGGTTTCCTCCCTTTCCCAAAGTGGCAGCTTTTTTTTTGACGCCTTTCTTCATTTGGGCAGTGATCCGAGGAACCCTTCCTTGGCAGGCTTTTTTCCCCCAAGCAATCCCCTCCTTACAGTGCTTCATGACAACTTCCGGTAGCGGATCTGGTCTTTGCTGGTCTATCTTTTGGGTGGTTTGTTCTTTCTCTCCTCATCCCCCAACTCCTTCTTCATTCTTTTTTCTCGTTTTTTCAGAGTTACCGCACGGTCCTGCCATGTTCGAGGTTAATCGCAAGGTCCCTTTTCTTTCTCTGCTTGCGACCCGTTAATCCCCCATTTTTCCGAGGTACTCTTTGCGTCCCGCTTTTTTTTTCAAACATTGAGAAGAGTTTACCCTTGTTTGCGGTTGGTCTTTTCTCCATTCCTTCCCAGAATGCCCCCCCCTCCTTCCCGCCTGTTCCCCGAGCTCCTCAACTCGGGCCACAACCCTCCTCTGACATGTTACCGCCTCACCGACCGACTCGTTGTGTCAACTTTTTCTCGAGGCAGGTGACGATTATTAGGCGGTAGTCTGAGTTTTTGCTAATGAGTTTCTCACTCCCGATCTTCTCTTGACGGCCTTGGTCTTAAGGCTTTTCCGACCGGACTGAAGACATACTCTTTTCCCTTTCCCGTTTTTTTTTTTTTAGAGAGATTGTCTCGAGTTCGTGGTCTGTCTAACTTCCGCACCATCTCGCGTACTTTTATGATTTTCCTTCGTTATCTCCCTTTTTTCCCCACGACATGAGACTCCTGCTGGCCAGATAATAACTCCTTTGCCTCCTCTTTCCCGAATTGTCCACATGAGAGTTTTTGGGCTTTCCACCTGTCGTGCTTTCTTTTGCCACCCGCTTTGAGGGAGATTTTCTCCCTTTTCTGTGGCTGATTTTTCCTTCGATAATTTGAATGATCCCCAATCCCCTCCTCCCCCCCCGTTTAAATTCTCGGTCTTGATCGGTATCTTTCCCCCGTCAATTTTTGACCTTATTGCACTTGTTTCGCTTTTCCATACCCACTGACGCCGGATTAACCTCCGACGGAAATGTCCTTTCCGTCACTCTTTCCGAGAACTAAGTTTTACTACATTGTCGGTTATCGGGGGCTCACCTCCCCGATCTCTTCGCCCGACTGTGTTCATGAACTTACAATCTGAGGCCCCCCCCTATTTAGGTGTGGCGTTGTTTGGTTTCTCCGTCGTCGCTAACTTCTTCACATGCGTTTTGCTACCAACTTGCTCCTGATCGTCTGCCATCTTAGCTTTTTTCTTTTTTTCTGTATCGGGGGTGGTTTTTTGGTGTTGGGTGGGGGTGTTGGTTTGTTTGGTGTTTGGGTGGGTGTCTCGTTTTCCATCTATTGCACCCGGCTCCGTCGTGTTCTTTTTTTCCCCTTCTTCTGTGCAACTTGCAACTTTTCCTTTTCCCCCTCGAGGTGCTTTCGCTTCACCCCGACTCCCGTCGACACTCTTTATGTCTTTCCTCGAGATTTTTTCACTTTTCCACCCTTCGAGGGAATTCCTAAATCTTCCTTGCTTACTACGGCGGAGTTGTCGGCTGTATTGCTAAACAGAGTCCTTAGCACTCCGTTGTTCACTCGATGTGTTGTGATACCATATACTGCTCCCTTTGAAGGGCCCTGCACCTCGTCTCCCCTGAAGTCCCCGACCTACCCGTCGGTACAATACTCCCTTTCTTTCGTTTAGCGTTGATTTTTGAGTTCTGGCGGCCTCAACTCTCGAGAAGGAACATGTCTTTGAGTCCTCTTCTCATCACGAAGAAATGCACTCGGCTGTCTGTCAAGCTTGCCGTTTCGCTCCTACTTGGACCAGGCTCTTTTTTCCTCCATCTCAGACGCTCAACCTTTTTTCCCGCCTTTCACGCAAAATCCTCGTTGATGTTTTCCTCATCGCCCATATCTCTTTCCAGGAATTGATCCCGAATTAGCTCGATACCCGATTAAGCGGACTCACTTTTATATTTGGTTTACTGAGTTTACCCCATTCTGTCGCGCATTTACGCCCCCCCACTCCAGCATTATCGCTGTCTCAATCTACGTAATTTGCAAGTCGGTTTTTCTCCTTTGTTTTATGTTCCTGCGCGATTTCTTCACTCCGAGTCACACCCCACTGAGATTAACAGCTCGTCTCGATATGTGATCTGGAGAACACCCCCGGCAGTTCCCTGGGCTTAGTCGTATCCTTGGTTTTGCTCCCCCCTTCTTTCCATCTATCAGCGGCGTTCGTTTCTCTGATGATTTTGCAGGTTAGCTATCCCTCATCGCCGCGTCTGTTTATTTTTACGATTTTTTCCCCTTTCTCTCCCGTTATGAAAGGTCTTTGGGCGATCTTTTTTTCGTTTTTTGGCTGCCCCGTCGCTGCCTTTCTTGCACAAATTTGTTCCCTTTCTGTGGTGATGGTACACTTCCTGGGTTCCTATCCAGTGCAATCTTTCAGCTTTTGCCGGACGATTTGCATCTCCACCTCTTTCGTTCCCCCCCCTCATAGGCGCCTCTTTCATCCTGCGAACATACACTCCAGCCCGTATTATTTCGTGTATGCCGTCTTCATTTTTTTTGTGCACTTACCTGCGGCTGGGTCCTTGTTTTGTCCCTTACACCTTGCTTCGATTAGTAATCCATTTTTTCCTTTCTGAAACTCTCTGGCCATCTTCTTTTCTCTTACTTCAAGCGCCCCTCCCCAGAGCGCGTTTTGATCTCGTACCTGCGGATGGGGTTGGGTCGGACCCCCGTGAGAGACCCTGTCGCCGCAGATCTCTTTTCCTTGTCCTGTGAAGCGATTCCCCTTACTCGGTAAATTGCCGTTGACTCCTTTGAATTCATCGGTTTTCTCCTTTTGTTGTCCCATCCCTGTGAGCGTCGCCCCTGTTTGTTTTCACCCGCCCTCTTTCACCAAGGTTGTGAAAAAACGTTACCAGATCTTTGGGTTCTTTAGCACTAGCGAGCCAACCAAATATCTCTATGTCCTCCCCCCGTCCCGCGTTTCGTGTCCCGCTTAATACAGCCAACACGACACGTACCAACGCTTTGACTCACATCCTTTCCCCCCATACGAACTGATTTCCCACTTGTGTTTTCATCAATTTCAGAGAACCCTCTCGCTAAATTCCTAACAAGCTTTCCGTACTTTTTTCTTTTTTTTTTTTTCATGTGCTTTCTTTGGGGATCCGTAACTTGTGAAATTTTGATTCTTTACCCCTTTCTGTCTGTTTCCCCTTTCCGCAGCTCAATGTCAGACCTCCCCACGCCTGTTTGCATTGGAGTTTCTCTTTCTCCAACTCAGGCCTTTTGCTTCTTTTCTTTGTGTTTTACCATATTCATTTTTCTTCTTATGGGTGGGGGCAAACTAATTCCTCTCGAGCCTGCTTTTTTGTTTTTTTCCTTCCAGCCTTCTCACCACTTCTCCCGACCCCGCGTTCTTGCTCCGCTCACCCATTCAATTTCTCTCTTCTTTCTCCTGGGTGGTGGTTTAGCGAGATTGCATGGTGGTTCCCTCGGAGTCAATCCCGCTTTTTTTCTTACTAAGTGATGCTGGCATGCTCACCAAGTCCTTCTCGTTACTGCTCGGATTTCCCAAGTTGCCTGCCCTATTTCGCATATTGCTCCAGCGCCACATGCCGCCGCCACAACCCCCCTTCTTTCTTTTTTAATCCCATGCCCCGCCTGCTTGAAGTCTCCCCCGTTACGGCGTTTGGCCGACTTTCCACTTTATCATAAATTTCCCTCCATTTCCCCTCGTTCCCCCTGGGTTTTTTCCTTCGAAGGTTCCCCGCAAAGCCATGCCGGCCAGTCAATCATCACTTACCGGTTTTACCCTACTTGGTGTTTCTTGGTTTTATTTGGGCGCTTTTCTCGTGTCCAGGGATTCACTCCGTGGATCTCGTTCGGTTTTTTTCAAGTATTTGATTTTGTGCCGATCCCGCGTTGGTCCTTTGTTCTTTGTCTTTTTATTATAGTTAACAGGGGTCCAAGCGACTTTTTTTTACTTA
>Ga0179593_1514734_pt1 | contig 17120 bp, 14 predicted proteins | sample CZODoug2_1_08_16_FD_185931 | JGI IMG/M metagenome (GOLD analysis project Ga0179593, IMG submission 185931) | Vadose zone soil fungal communities from Angelo Coast Range Reserve, California, USA - CZODoug2_1_08_16fungal (PacBio error correction) | ecosystem: Environmental > Terrestrial > Soil >... | reverse complement strand
TTCCACTCTCTCCCTTTTGACTTTTGGTTTGCTTTTTTTCCTCCCTTCCTCGCACTGGCCTTATTTTCTCGTTTCGTTATACCATCCCTTCCCCCCTTTCTTCGTAACGGTACTTTCACCCCTACCTATCAAGCCCTGATTGTCGTTTCTCTCCCAGTTCCCCCCTCTGCTCCTCCTTGCCTTCGCAGATCCTTGGACTACTTCCATTCTTCTTTCCACTTTAGATTGACCCCGCTTTATTCTTCTCTACACCTCCGTTTGACTTCTCTCTCTTTCCTTCCCTCCCTCAGAACCTGCTTCTCAAAGTAACGCAGCAAGCTATCTTTCTTTACCACTTCTGCTTATTTTGGCCCCTGCAGTATTGGACACTTTTGGCTTCAGATTAGAATCATTTTCCTTCAGCGCTGCTAACAATGACCTTCCCCCGTAATAACGTCACATCTCTAATGATGACTCTTTGTACTACAGTTTAGCTAGCCCCTTTGTTTTTTTCCCCTTCCCATTCAAGTATCCTTTCCACAGTCCCCTTCTCTCACAATGCCCTTTTCTGTGAGGTAGCTCCAACGTCTTGCGTCTTTGATAGTTTATGTTTGACCCCTCACCCTTTCGGAGTTTTCCACCTCTTAAATTATAGCTCCCCCTCTCTCGACAGTTCTATCCATTTCCTTTTTTACCCTTTTCTCTCTTTCATTTTTATTAGTATTGGCCCTTTACCCCCTTCGGCTCCTCAAGGTTCTCTGGTACTTTTGCATCCCTTCCTTCCCCCTCGATGGCCACCGTTAGGTTCCCGGCTTAATTTGAAGAAGGTTGATGATTCTCTGATAAACTCCTTTACCGTGCGTCTTCCCCAGAACTCTCTTTCCCCCGGAGTCTAATGTTCCCCCCAAAAACATAAGCCCCCACCCTGCTTGTACTTTCAAGGAGCTCAATGGAATGCTCCTCCCTCTCGCACCCCTCCCCGCGCCTTGCCGCTACTTTCCCCCGCCGGCTTTACGTGTCATTAAGAACCCCTTCTTATTCTCTTTTCCTTTTTTTTGACCACACAAAGCTCCCCCCCTCGTACCCTTTTCCCTCAGAGCCTCCACTAACTTAAGCTTTACCCTCCTTTTTTGAGTTTCTCAGACAGTAGACGAAACTTATTCCCTATTTTATTCCCCTGGAGGATTCCCTGAGATTCTCCTCGAACCCCAATGATCGTTTTTTCTTGTTTAGACCTCGTTTTTCCCTTTTTCTCACTTGCTCGGAAAAAAGATTCGATGTTTGCAATTTTCGGCCCTTCGGTTCCAACTTTCATCGGTTCATCTTGTACTTCCGGGTTCTCATTTTCCCCTCACAATAAGTTTTTGTTTGAGAGTCCTGAAGAGGAATTCCCCCTCTCCAGCCTTTTCGATTCTTCTGGACCGTGATCCACGATCCACCCCTCTTTTTCTTTTCTTTGTAGCCTTCCCGACTGCATTTTCTCCCCTTATTTACACAATGCCGAATGGCGGGTGATTCTTGATCTAACGTTTTTTTATATTTCCCCATATTGCGTTAGTCTACTGTAGAGTCCTTCCCGTTGGCCCTTTTCCTCCCCTTTTTCAGTTTTATTCCTTATGTCAATTGTCTTTTTGATCCCCCCTTTCAGCTTTTTTTTTTTTAAATTTCAGAGTTGAGATAGGTTCGTTCTCCGTTCCCGGCCTTTCTGCGTTTCCCCCCTCCCTTGCCCATTCCGATAACTCCTCTTCTGGAGAGCGGCTGAGAATTTCTCCCTTTGCCAGTGCACGTTAGGGTTCATTTCGTCCCTCCACGGCCTTTGCAATTAGTGCGCGTGCCGGTCTTTTTTCTTAATTTTGCGATCAAGCAAATTAATGCTGTACTCTGCTTCCCCCCCCAGGGGGACCTAGAGGTTCAGCTTGGTTCTTCCCCTCACGTCCTTTTTTCCCTTTTCCGTTCAAACACGGTGATCCCCCCCAAAACGATTTGCTGAATGCATCGCCCCGTCTAACTATCGGTTTTACTCTTCTGGTCCGCTCTCCGGTTCCGGCCCCCGATCTACCCCTGTTTGTTTTTCATTCCCCCTTCCTCCAAGACACAGAAGCAGCCTCTTGTTTCTTCATTCCCCCCGGGTTTCTTTCCCCCTTTTCTCTGCTGGAGACCGATTTTCCCCCCCCCTTTCTTTAATGTTCGCCCCCGTCTGAAGACCCTTCTTATTCTTTCCCCCTCCTTTGAAGTGCCTTTTCCCCTTTCTAACTTTTTTGCATGTGAGAATGTTCAGTTCCCCCCCCCTCTTCCCTCCCCGCCACTGCCATCTCTCATTATCGACCCACCCTCTCCTGAATGTTCGCCCAGATCAGTACGATCTCTGTGATTTTTAATTTCCAGTCGAAGTTTTTCTGACTTTCTTAAGCATTCTGTGCAGGCTAGTCCTTTCCCCCTTTATTTTCTGCACATCCGGAAGAGTTTCCCCTAGCCCTTTTCTTCTAGCCGTCTGCTGATAGGGACCTTTTCTTCCCTTCTCCGATCACTTTCTAGCCCCTTCCCCCATCAATCTTGTGTGAACTTTTTGACCTTGGGTCCAAAACTCCCCTCCTTTCCAATGTTTTTTTGCCTTACGAACCGCGGATCTTTTCCCATGTCTCCCGGGCGTGAAAAGACCCAACAAACTTCACTCTCCCCCTTTTGTTTATCAACCCGTGTCTTTGTACTCCTCTCCCCCCCTGATGACTGAACCCACAAGTCTTAGCTTTTATAGGTTTGGATTCCTCTGGGGTTCCCCTTTATGCTCCATGTGTCACCTCTTTTTCGGGAAAGACCCCAAAGAATGTATTTCCCTAACCTGTTAGACCGGGTCACCGTGACTCTCCCCCACTCTTGTTTCTCGCCTCGTCCGGGTAGTCCCCCTCGTAGAACCCTACGCCTGCCCTCTCCGCATGTGACTTCAATCTTCCCCTTCCATCGACAGAACATCTTTTCAGTCCCCTTTCCTGTTTTTTTTGTGTCCTTAGCTTCCGATCCCAAAGAGGTCTCTCCCCCCCACAATTCTTGAGTCACCTTTAGCAATACTCTTTGCTTCTCCCCCCACCAAGCAGTTTGAATTTGTTCTGTCCAATTCCCGTTCGTTCCGGGTGACACTCCCTTTCCTTCAACCGTATTCTCCCTGACCCCCCACTTGTGCCTTTGGACGTCTCTGTCCTTTATCCCCTTATTTCTCTCTTCCTTGACTTAATTCCTCCCCCCCCCACGTTTGTCTGTACACCCTTCCCCTTGCAACCGAGCGTCTTTGCACAATGTAAACCCCTTCGATCTTCGAAATCGCTTGTTTCTTCCTGTCTTGTATCTCCGCACGTCTTTTTGTCTTCCTCCTTTTTTTTTTTTGCGTTCGCTGAAGTCAAGCGCGAGGAAATGAACCTATTTTCCCCCCTCTGCCATTGTTTATGCGTGCCGCACTAGCTTGGGATCAATTTTCCTCTTGCACACCGATCGCACTTAAAAAATTCCCCCTTTTTCCGTTTCGTCTCTAAACCACATCCTTATTTCTATCTGGGCGCCTTTTCTCTTTTCCTCTCTTCCTGAATCCTTCCGGCCGGCAAGTCCCCTTATGTGACTAGCAGGGCCGTCATTCCATCTCAGCTTTCTCCCCATCCCGCGTGAGAAACGACTCGAATTCCAGGTATATCTTGTACCCCCCAATTTCCTTTCCATGTTTCCTTCCCTTTCATGAGTTTTTCTTCCCCCCACCCCCACACCGCTCTCTGGTATCTCTTCTCTTTCGGTTACAGAATAATCTGTTGTCCGGCAGTTGCTTCCCCCGCTTAAGCTTTCTAAACCCACGTAATCGGGGAATTCTTCCCCAATTCTTCTTCTTTTGTTTTTTGATAGCTATTTGCCCCGGGACCAACAATTTCCCCGGTGATCTTCCCCACTTACCTTCCCTTAACCCCCCCCCACCAAAAAATGACTCCCCTTCTCGACTTTCTTTGCCCAGAAAGACCTTGAGCTCCCGAGTCCCATAACCACTCTTGGTTACTCCCTCAGTCCTAAGGGCTCTTGTTTCGCTATTTCTCAGGCCTTCTTCCTAACTTTTTTTTCACGAAAGCCAATCCTTCCCTCACCTCGGACCCCCCCCCCCCTTAGTGTCTACTTCCCCCCAGATTTTATGACGACCCTATCCCTTCTACTCTGGCAGTCTTCGGACGAGGATTGCAAGGATCCCAAATCCCTTTTCTCTAATTTGTTTCCCAAGCTTCCTTAGGTTATGACGATCACCTGTTGAAGATGAAGCCCACCACTTTTTCTTCTCCCGGCCCTTTATAACCACAACCCCAGAACCCCCCCATTTTCCGGTATAGCATTGAATGCATTCCCCCCTCCAGTCAAACATAGATCCCTACCCCTCTTTGCTTCAGCATAGAGGTGTGCATTATCCCTTTCCCAGAGGCTCCGATCCCCCCCACGGGTTTAACATTGCTCCCTTTTCCTTATTTTCTTTCTTTCTTTGATTTCTGATTCACGCAAGGTGATGGTTTTCTTCCCTATCACCCGTTCTTTCTCTTTAAAGGACACTCCTACCCCCTTTTCCCCCCCCATTTTTTTGGTAGTCCGTTTGCGTCGCGTTTTTAGTTGTCCCCGCCCCAACTCTTCCTACCCACCTTGCAACTCTGAGGCCATACCTTTTCCCCCCTCTTCGTCCCTGTTAATCAGATTTTCCCCCTCTTTGGGCTACGAAGTCGTCTGTTACTTTCGAACACCATTCCTTTTCCCCGTCAAAAGATCTTCCCCCCCCCCTTTTTCCGGTGCTCCTGCCTTTGCCGATTTACGAACGGCCACGGGCGAAGATTAGTTCGTCTCCTACTTGGTACGACTCCTACACCTTCCTATCCGCTCCCCTTCAGATGTTCTCTTGGTTCCCCCCGCATTCGATTGACGGTCCCTCCCCTTTTGTTCGTTTAACACGTAAGAATCGTGACCAGGGTCGCCTCCGCCAGAATCCCACCCCTACAAATTTGCCAACTGTGGTTTTTTAGTATTCTCCGTAACCCCATCCGAACCCCTGCCTCCACTTTTGACCTTCCGTTTCCTTCGAAAACCATTTTCTTGGTTTTGACTGAAGGAATCCCTTTTTCCCATCTTTCCGGACATCAGGTTCGTAAAGAGGCCGGAATTGTCTCTTCTTTTACTTTTGCCCCTTCTCTTCAACACCTCCATTTATTCGTTCTTTCAGCCCCAACCCTTCAGTAAGATAATCCTCCTGCCTTCTCTTGTTCTATAGACGACCTTAGATTGTTAAAAGATTTCCTTTTCCTCTTATGCTTGTTGAACGGCTACCCCCCTGACAGTAAATTTTCTTCCTTTTCCTTTTTCTTCCAGTTTGACAATTCCCCGCCCAGCTTTTTCACCACTCGGCTTCTTTTTTAATTTCTCTTCGTGGTGTGTCTAGAGTGTTAGAATACTTTAGTGGAGAAGCCGTTCCATCCTCCCCCTTTAACTTCAGTTCTTCCTCCCTATTGAGCGGCAGCCGTTTTTCTTCTTTCCTCTTAGGCTCCATTCAAGACCGTGGAACCCTTTTCCCACTTCCACATGAGTACCTCTGTTCTTCTCAAGGACCGTCCCCTTCTTTCTTGTTATAGTACTGTTCCATAAGTTTTTTTTAAGGCTGCTTGTTATTCAATTCAGATCCCTGACCCCCTTATCCCCCTTCCTCTTCTTTTTCTGCAATCATGTTAGCGACTCATCTCTCTCCCTATTTTTAAGTTTTTTCCTCTCACACCTTTGGTTCCCGTAAATGTTCCCCCTAAAACTTAATGTCTTACCTTCTTAGGGTCAATGTAGGGTCTCACCTTGTCTATACCCCCCTTTTTTTTTTTTCCTCATTTTTTTATCGAATAGAGACACGATTTCCCAGAGTCTTATTGGAATTCAGTTTACCCTGCTTCCCATTTTCAGTTCCCCCTCTGGTACGTCAGGATGTAATGTACTCATCCGCTATTAAGCAAACTCATCCACTTCTCCTTCCCTTTTTTTTTTTCCAGGACCTGGTTTTTTTCCCTCTCCTCCCCCCCACGTTCCATTAATTGGCTCAACCCTCTCTCCCTCTCCTTTTCGCTTTCTTCTTTAACAACCCACCCCCCTTTCTCTCCCCATGTCCTGACTAACAGTCCATGCAACTCCCCCGTCCCCCGGCCACTCCTCTTGTGCGTTCTGCGGACAGTAGACTGTTCCCGCCGGCCCCTCGTTTCAAACTTATGAGCCGCCACCACTGCATCCTGTCTCTCCTGCGAGCGAGGGGGAACTTTGAGGACATTGTCCTCAAATTTTTTATCCGGTAATTCTGAAGGTACCCAAACTCCCGCGCATCCCTCCTTTCCCCCGCGTCCATCCCCATCCTAATCCTTTTGTTGTGTCGGATTCTTCCGCGCCTTTCGCCTGAGAAATTTATTTTTTAGTACCTTTCGAATTCCCACGGTCATCTTCTCACCCCTTCCCTCTTGTTCGTGAGCCCAGTCTTTCCCCCTCCTGCCCCCTTGCATATAAACCAATTTTTTGCGATTGCATTTTGGGTGGGCGGCACTCTTCTCCTCCCTCTTTAACCCCCCCCCCCTCTCCATTTTGCGTTGTTTTCTTCTACATGTCGCTTTCCCGAAATTCATTTTTGCCAAGGTTTCCGCACTTGTCTTGAGTGGCAGTTCTTGCTGATTCCCTTCTCCCCCATACGGGAGCTGTTTTAAATACAACTCTCCCCTTGCCCGATACCTTTTTGTTGGGCTCAGGTTCCCTTTCTTTTAGAGCGAAGGCCGGACCGATGCTTCCCCCCCAGCCTCCTATGTTTATTTTTAGCGTCTCGATCCTAAAGCTGCTTTACCATCAAGTTCCCTTCTTTGCTGTAGGCATAAGGTTCATGTTTCCTGCCCATAGCTTCCTTCGAGCCCGTTTCCAGTCTTGTTCCCCAGACTGCCCCCAGCAACCTTCTTGCGGAAAAATATTCCTTCTTCCCCAGTTGCCGTTCACAGTGTTTTTTTCTTCCCTCTTTTTTTTTTAGTCTTTCGCTCCGGGAAGTGACGGGCCCCCCCTAAGATGAACTCGCTGCGTCCTTCTACATGATTGCCCTTCTCCTTTTCCTCTTCTTATGACTCCCAGAGGAATGGAATACAGCTCCTTCCCTGTTCAACCTACTATTTCCCCCCCGCCCACCCCTTTTTTCTGTGATCACATCAACAATGGAGCATTTCTATGTTTTTTTCTTTCCCCTTTTCAAAGGAGACTCTTTCGTAACTCTCCCCCCGTCCAAAAAGTATTCCATGCTTTTCCCCCGTACCCCCCTTTGACGTTTCCAAGGCCATCCGTCCCCTTCCCTTTCCTGTCCCCTCGATTTAAACTTCGCCAAGTCAACTTCCCACGCCCTTCGACGTAAAAACTTTTCCTGTCGGAAGTGTTCCTGCTGACTTTCGATTTTTTCTTCTTTCCGTGACATCCTTCTCCCCCCTCCTCTCTTTCCAGGACTGGTTTCCGTCTGATCCTTTAACATTGATCCCCTTTCCTCGTTCCCCATTAAAGTGTCGCTACTCCGTTCCCGGTCTAATTCTTTTCCTGCTTCGCCACAGAGAGCGTACGGAAGGTATCTTCCCCTCCCCTGCATTTGGAAGAAGCAAGGGTTTCTGAAACAAATAATTTCTCCCTTAAGGCGCTTCTTAGACAGAACCCTGGACCCGACTCCCCCATTCTTTCCGGGTCTCCCCGTCGTGCCAATCCCCCCCACACCAATTTTCGCGATCCGGAAAAGGTTCCACCCTCCCTCCTTGTTCGGCTGTAAGGACGCTCACGAGGCCTCAACCCCCCCTTCAGATAATAGTTGGATTTCAGATGTGTCCTTCCCTTTCAGCCCTTTCTTTTTTATCATGACCACCTCACTCGCAAGACGTCAAATCTCCCAGGCGTTCAACTTCCTCCCCTCTTGCTTTTATCTGTGACGAAAAGTTCATCTTTTTTAGCAAAGTTCCCACTTCTAGCGACGTTGAAGCTCCTTTTTTTAATAGACAACTTTGTCAACCGGCCAACCTCCCATTTTTCAGGATTGGTTCTTTCTTCCCCCCTTAAACCAAGTTCTTTTTTTTTTTTTCGAGACCTCCCAAGTGTCTTCCCCAACCAATCTTGTTTTTTTTTCCGTCTTAAAAGGTAGCCCTTCTTGGCTGCCCCCCTTCTTATCTGCGTCTTCTTTACCACCGAGTTCCCAAACCCCACACTATAAAGAAAACTCGTTCCAACAAAAATGTTTTTGACCGTTTTTCTGTCCTCTTTCCTTCCGTGTGGTAATCAATTCCTGGCCCTACGAACTAAACCCCCCCCCGATCTTTTGACCCCCAGAGTAAGATATGCAGTTCCCCACTTTTAGGATTTATTCGCGGTTTCCTCCCTCCCCCCTCTCCATTGCCACGGCGTAGAGACTAAAGAGTGGGGAGCCCTGTTTCTTTCAGTCTTCCCTGAAAGATTTCTTTTTCCACCCCCGCATGTGTGCCGCGGCTACGTTTTTTCCTATCAGATTTTAAACCTCTCTCCCAACACCTTGAACCCATGCGATTCTCCCTTGATCCCTCTATTCGATTCGTATTTTGTCCTCCGTGCAGCCCCCCCTCCCCTAATAGATTCCGTGCACTCCTGCTGCGTCATCCTTTGCCTCCCCATTCTCTTTGGCATCACGTTAGAACCCCTTTGCCTTTCCGTCGTCATCTTTCCCCAACTTGAATGGGAAAGTAGGATTCAATGCTCACTCCCCCCCTTTCTTTTTCATTAAAAAAACAGGTTTCTGTTTGCCTCCCTTCTGTCTTTTTTCCATCCTTCATCTAGCGTTTTTTTCCTTCCTTATGACCGAGTTAAAGTATAATTTCCCCCATCTCTCTTTTCCTCCTCCTCGTTTGTTGTCTCCTTTTACCCCTTGCACCCCCTTCCTCTCTTTCTATGGTTGCTCTTCATCCCATAACTAACGCGCCTCCCTTCCAGCACTCCCCGGTGAGCCAGCACCTCTGCTGTTTGTTAAGCCCTTCAATCAGTTTCTTGGGCGAGATGTCCTTCCTTTTCCCCCATTGTTTTCCTAAAGAGTCACTTCCAGCCCCTCATTTTTTCTAACGCACGGCGTTGCGCGTATGCAAAACTCTTTTTTTCTGAAGAGTCTCCGTCTGCGTGTCCCAGTCCCCTGCTCTTCTCCCCTCTGCCTTTTATTTAGCAATCATAACTTGCTCCTTCCCATGTTTTCGAAAATCGCTTTCTTGGTCCTGGTGCCCAACCTCCCCCCTTCCTCAATCTGTCCAGCCCCTTCCGGCCCGCCGTACCCCCCCCCTTTTAATGTTTTCCTCAATCATCTTTCAGTGTCCCTTTTTTTTTTCCTGCCAAAATGTATCTTTCTTTGACGCGATAGCGGTTTTTTGCATTTTTCCTTACTTTAGCTACCCAGATACTCCTTCACTGTGTAAAATTTTCCCCTCTCGACTTCGGTTCCGCAACTTGTTCCCCTCGTGATCTTTTCGACAATGAAAGGAACTTTATTAAACCGGCGACTCTTCATCCTTCCATAATTCCCAACTTCCCCTTTGTGTCGTCGCGACGTGGTTCCTTCTCTTTCTTGAGTCCAACACCCAACTTCTTTTACCTCCCCTGCACAGTGTGAGGAATCGGCATTCACTTCCTGCTGGATACTTTTACTACAATACTCTTTGTTATCTCCTATCAGTTTGAGTTAGAAGTCAGAAGTGGGCAGTTCACGTTCCCCACCAGTCTTTTTCCCCCGGTCTGCGGACTTCTCCGCGCCTCGGAACAGGCTCCCCCGCTCCCCTAAAGATACTTGTCAGGCCTTCCTTTTGCTCCGATTGGGAGCCCTGATCCTAACCCTTGACGTCCACGCTTCGAAGACCATCCTCTGGAAGGAGTGTTGCCTCCCTACCCTTCTCCCTTTTTTCCTCCTTTCCTTTCGTCTGAGACCACGAAAGCCTTTTTTTCCCAGGGATTCACCACGTTCTTCTGTCCTCCCCCCCCTCAACTTTTTTTTTTCGGGTTTCGGCCTTCTTAACCTCCCCTTCCTCCCTTCTTCAAAGGCCTACGTTGAGCTGCACCCTTTTGCTGCGTTCACTTGACTTTTTCTTGCAGTTTTTTCTGGACATTTTTGAGAATTTTTGCATTTCTCTGTTAGTATAGCCGCCGGAGCATTGTAGATAACTCCCCAACAACCAACTTTCTCACCCCCACTCCATATTGTTCCCTTACCCGTGAGTCAATTTTTTTCTCTTGCCGTGAGCCCCTTCCAGAATCGCGATTTAGATTTACCCCTGTTCTCCCTTTTTTTTTTTTCACTTCTTTTTCTTTGAAATTTATCATCTGCTTTTCCCTTCATGAATTATGCGAATTTCGTATCCAGCCCTTTTCACGCGCGTCGGTGGGCGCCTGATTAGTTTTTGAATATGATCTTTTTTTCTTTTCTTTTTTTATGGCGCTAGTTGAGATTCTCTTGGTCTTCATTAGAACATCACCTGTAACCTTTCTTCTCCCCCCCTTAACTTTTTCCTATGATTGCAGACGACGAATATCAATCCCTTTTTTTTTTTAGCCGGACGGGACACTTCCCTCTCGTTTCCCTTGCCCTCTTCCTATCTTGTCTGTGTGCCGCTAAAATTTTTTGCTTGTCTGATGTAATTCCTGCAACTTCCCTCGTCCTGTTATTCCATTTTTCAGCTTCTCCGTCTCTCTTCTTCCGTCATTAGCGGGATTTCTTCGCCCCCATCATCGCGCCCTTCCTTCCTTTACGCTTCATTGTGCCCCGTTAAAAGTTTTTTCCTTCTCCCACCGGTTCGAACCTTCGTTCCCCCTTTTGACCCCTTTTTAAACCTTTTAGGGGTTTTCATTTTTCCCCTTCAGCAGAAGGTTTGCTGATCGAATGTCCTTAAACGCGGCCGGTGCTCGTTCAGACATTCTCTTTTCCACCTTTGCCTTCCCTGGCAAACATTTTTTTTCCTGGTACGCGGCTTTTCATGGACGAATAGCTCCTTCCCCTCGGGCTGGAAGATTCTCCGTTCTTGAGCCCTCTTTTTCCGTTCTTCTCCGAAACCCCAGCATCGTTTTTCAAAAAAACAGCTCCCAACTGATCAGACATGGAACTCCTTCTTTATCTCCTTACGCGGTACCTGGCCACCCCTTTTTGACCTTTCTTTCTACGACCTACTAAATCCCTTTTTTTTTTTTATGCAAAACCTGGAGGTCTGATGAGGGCGCCCTCCCTCCCTCTTGGTTTTTTATTCCCTCTCCACCGTTTTGTTTTTTCTTTGAGACCTTTCCCCGTCGTTTTTCCCCAGAGCTGATCCTGTTTTTCCCCAGCTCCAATCAGGCGCATTCCTTTTTTACGTCAGATCTCTTTTCTCCCCTTTGAGTTTTTATTTCTCGGAAGAAACTCGATTGAGGAATGATTTTTTTTTACCTTCCTTTTGATGCCCCAAAGTCAGAAGCTGTTCTATCAAGGTCTACAGTTCTCTTCCCTTTAGCCTTTTTCATAACCCGGGCGACTGCTTGTGCTTTTTTTTCACTCCCCCTCCAGTTTATTTTCCCCCAAACCCATTTTTTCTGCTCTCTGTTCCTTAGCGTCCCCCCCTGACTTTGAGGTTCCGCTTTCCTGGTCTTTTTTTTTTCGTTCCTTCCCTCACTTTCTCACATCTTGGGTGCATGTTTCCACCCCCCGAGAATCTCCCTCTCATGCGCTATTGTTTCCTTCCGAGCCCTTCAAGTTCTTTTTGCTTTTTGCGCTGCCTTCCCTTGCCGCGTAAATAGTTTTGTGTCGGTTGCATTCAGAGCCCTGCGTACCCCCCAAGTTTTCCTATGTTCCTGGGACCCCTCCCTGAAGGAATCCGCTTGTCTGTCCTTTCTGTCCCAGGCGATCATCCACCTTTCTCTTCCCCCTGCACTGACCCCCCAGGTTGCCTCGTTCTATTTGAATTCCCCGAGTTACCCTCTAACGGACCACTTTTTTTTTGCCCCACAACAGTGACCTGTTGCACGCCCTCTGCTCGTTTCGTGTACTGATGGTCTTCCCTACCTTTTATGGTCGCCCCCCTCTAGCATTTAATGCTTTTATGTTTCCCCCCCCATGGCTTCGGTGCAAGGCAACCGATCCCACCCGCAGCAGTTCTCTCAAGACCAGGGCAGTCCTTTTCTTTCTCTAAGTTCTTTTTTCCAGTTCAGTCCTTTCCTCCCCCCCTCCCCTAGTCTCCCCCTCCTGCGTCTCTAATCGAAGTCATGTGATTTTTCAACAGGAGAATTATCCCCTTCTGTGCTGGCTCCCAGAAGTCTCTCTGCCCCCTCCCTTTCCTCTTTTTAAGATTTCCTCCCCCGCAGCCGGAAGTGGCTTCTTTACTTTTTATGTGTCTCTAGTCTCCTGTTCTTGCAGGAAGAGACCTTTCTATCTCTTTTCCCCTAAGAAGATTGTCCCCCTGTTCAATCTCCAAGTGTCGCTATAGCGGATGCGCCCACTATTGCTGCTCTCCCAGAGTTTTTGTACCGGACACGGGCTGACCCACACATCCCCCCCTTTTTTTTGTTCAAATTTCTTTGTTTGATGTCAACTCCCTTTAAGCAGTTCCCGCTTCACCCCGTCCTATTAAGGTGCCAGGTGTTTTTCCCCAGCCCCCCCCTTTTCAATTTGAGAGCTTCCAATTTTTTCCCCCTTTTGTCTCGGCTGGTTACGAAGGAAGGCTCAGATGCCACCCTTTTTCAAGTTGTAATAGGTTTTTTCAGATTCCATCACCTATGGTTCAAAGAAGTTTTCCTTTCTTTTATCATGCCCTTTCCCACTTTTCGGTATGCCTCCCAATTTCCTCTCCCCCTATACGCTCCCTCCCGATCACTCTCACTCCCTTCCCTCCCCTCTATTCCTTTCTCCCACCTCCCACCCCTATTGCCTCTACGCACCCTCCCATCATCCCCTTCACCCCCTCGCAAGCCCCCCCATCTACTTTACCCTCCCCCCCTTCCCCCCAACCCTTTTCCCTCCCCTCCACCCCCTCTCCACTACCTCTACCTCTCTTCCCCCTCCCCCCCCCCTTTCCCCCCTGCCGACCTTAGTTAATTCGTCAACCCTTTGACCGCGCCCCAGTTCCTAAATCTATGTTTCTCTCTGGCCTCCTTTTTTAGATCGGCGCCTTCCGCTCCCCCCGTCACTAGGACTCATTCGGTCTTTCCAGTTGGCCGGTTAGTAAAGCCCCCTACGACATTGCACCCATCTCCCCCCCCAAGTTCACGGACTTTTTTTTGCCAGGAAAAAAGGCTAGTTTCTACACGATGGAGATCCCCCCCCCCCAACGTAGCCCAATCCGTCGGGGGGTGGGTTTTTTTTTTTTTTTTGGGGTGTGCTTTTTTCCCCACTCATTTTCCTTTTTCTGACCCAAGGCAGTTTTTTCTTTTTCCACCAACGCGACATCCCACCCTCAGCGAAGACCCCAACATGTGAATTTCCCTTTGATGAGCATCGTCGGGGTGGACCTCGCTTTCCCCCCCCTCCCGCTTCCCCGGTAAAAGTCAGCCCACACGGTTCTTTCTCTAATGAGTTGCTACACAATTGTCTACCTGAGTTTCGGAACCTCCGGCTAGATCACGGCTCCTTCTCCGCAACCTCGCTTGCCCCGTTTGCGGGACAGCAATTCCCCTCCTCCTCCGATTGATTTCCCCCCTATGATTTTTTTACACTTATTTTAGTTAAATGGGTACTTTCTTCCTGTGACCCCCACCTATCGCCTCCCCCAACATGGTATTCTGGGATCTAAAACTGATTCCCCCCTTTAGTTTATTCAGCTCAGTGCGAACATAATTTTCTCCCCAGGCCGCAGGCACTTACTGGCGGAGACCGCGGCGTAATTCCTATTGTAATTTCTACCACTCAAGTATCGCCCTGCTGTAGTTGTTTTTTTTCCATAACCCCTTGAATGGGCACGATGGACCCTGCTCCCATTACTGCGTGGCTGCCCACAAAGCCTTTGCTCCATGCGCCCCTTTTCGATTGTAGGGGTAAAGACCAATTTCCTCCTTCCTTTTGCGAAGATGACAGAGGTTCCCTAGTCATTGTTGCCCTTACCTTCTATTCCTAATCTTTTTTAGAGAGATGGTTTTTTCAGAACCAATCTCGTTTTCCGAGTGGAAATCCTTCACCAATGCTTCCCCTGAGCAGCTTTTCTTCGGCACCCCCCCCCCCCTAATAGTGAGCCACAACCAGGATTTTCTTCTCTTCTTCACCCCAGCGTCCTTACTGGCTATCAGTGTGTCGGTAAACTTTCAATGGGGTGCCTCCCCTTCCCATTTAACTCCGCTTTGGCCTTCAGCCAGGGTTGCAACGTTTCCACTTTGAATGACTTTTCTCCTCCCTGCTCCCTCATGACGTCGGGCCGTCTTTTTTTTTCCCTGGTGGTCTATGTATCGCCGGATCGCCATAGCGCATCGATGTTTAATCCTTAATTCGTGCATTTTCTTTGGTTTTCGGTGTGCGCTTGCTGACGACCATTTATTAGTATTTCCCTTGCACTGCCCAACTGCCGAATGGTGACTCATCCCCTCAGGCATCTCTTTCTGTACTTCGTTCCCCCCGCCCTCTCCCACGCGCGGAGGATGACGTTCCTGATAGGGACAGCTTGTAAGTCTCTACCCCCCCCCCCCTCAAGGTTTTACATTGTTAGACTCATTATCTATGATTTTCTCCTGACTTGTACCGCCAGCGTTCCTTCTTAAGTTACCCCCCCTGATTCCACCCCCCCCCTGCCCCTCTCTTCAAAGAACAGGTAACGCAACTTTTTTTGGGTCGTGAGCTCGGGTCGTACTCTTTCACTTCCACGACCCTTGCATTTTTCCCTCACCTTTCCCTTTTGGGGAGTAATAAAGGCAGCCAATAAGTGGAGCCGTTCTTGTTACTCTACCATTTTGGTCCCCCTCCGATTCCTCCGTGGTTCTTCGTTACGACAGGGGTTGAAACTCTTTTTTTCGTCGATTGGCCTTTTTTCCGTTTCCCCTACTTTTCGACCGTCCATTTCCGTGAAGCCTTCGTAGGCTCCCCGTGGCACGAGGACTACATTCCCCCCCTGGTCCTCGGGAAAAGAGAGGACCATCATGTTGAATTACTTCCCTTTTTTTCCTTAGACAATTTAACCGTCTTGGTAGTCTTGTACTCATGCCGGGCGTTGACCAGTATCGTTATGACCCGATCCCCTCACACCACTTTGCTCTGCCTTTTTTCTTCCATTTACCATTCTTCTACAACCCGGAGAGACAAGGCTAAGCCTCACCTTTTTTAGTCTCCCCCCCCCTTCGTGGCCTTGGCCGCCTACTCCTTCCTATGGTTGCTGGTCCAAGGTTTTCGTACCCCTATTTGTAAGGTACCCTTTAAACCCCCTTCCAACCAACTGGATTGATTTAGTCTTCCCTGCCCTCCTATTTGGCCGTGAGCAGCTGGCCCCTTCCGTCGGACCCCAGATTTTCACGTCTTTGAAGATATTTTTCTCTTAGGTGAATTGGCTAATTCCCTGCAATTTTTATTACAATTTCCATTCAACTCCCCTTCCTCTCTGATTAACAGTAACTTTTCCCCCCCCCCCCCCCAGGCGCGTCCTCTGGGCGACTCCCTTTTCGAATTTCGCGATTTTTTTTGTCCTCAGTTAGAATTCTGCGTTTCTTTTTTTTTTGAAACATGCCATGATTTTCTCCGTTAATCACACACTGATGATTACGACAGACTCCCGTTTTACTCTTTTTTTATTCCGGATAATTCCCTAATAAGTGGCCACACGTTTTCCGAGATCACTGCATACCGTGCGTTCGCTAAATTTGATCGTTGTTCCTGCACCAGCCTTTTTTTTATTTCTCCTTCTCAACATTCACGCTCCATGCGATCGTTTTTCTTTACCTTTTGTCCGATCAGAAAATTCCTGTAGAGACGATTAGCCCTTGTCCCTTTTAAACGTCGGGTGCCCCTTTTATCAGCACTCGTGAATCCCTTTTCTGAAGACGCCATGTAGTTACATTAGGACTTCAGCACGAAGGTTGGATACCCTATCTTGGAACTTCTTGGACAGACTGAATTACCCCTTTTTCCGGCACCCCCCTTCCGTGGGTGACCCCCCCTTGATGGTACGCAATAAGCTCGCAAACTCGCATATACTGGCCTTGTTGTCCTTTCACGTACGGCCTTTAGCTTATTACGAAACCCCTAGTCCTCTCTGCGATTTTTTCTTTAACAAAGGCTACCAAATGATGGACGGCCATCCAGGCAATAAACGAAATCCACTTTTTTTCTGGCACCCTTTTCCCCCAGTCGGGTGCTTCGCGAAAGTTAGCCCGACTTACGTCATAAAGATCGCCCCGGGCGTTCGAGAGTTGCCCAAGCCCCTTTAACTAGAACCTTTTTTCCTACTCGTGACTCCTGCGGGGGAATGGTTCTTTCTGCTACCTTGGCCCTTGATCCGGTCCTTTAGAAGTGTCTTCCCAATCACTTCCGCGTCTCTTCTCTATCCTTTATCTGTTAGATCCTGACGCGTAAGTACAGCGATGGCCCTTGATTTTTAGACCTTTCCGGTATCCGCGGATGCAACAGCCCCCAATCTGCCGGAGCCTTTCCCTCGACTAGACCGTTGTGATAAACAACTTTCGGTCATTTTTTTTGCGTCCCCCCCCCTATAGATCCAGGTGTTGCATCCCGTTTTACCGGTTGTCGCACGACTTTCCCCATTTTCTTTCTTCTGTTTTTCTCTTCTTTTTTCTGTCAAGGTACTTCCCATCCTTTTTGCGTCTTTTTTTAAACCCGCCGATCTCGCTAGGTTCGGAAGATAACGGAATCCTCGAGCGACCTTCCGCTGCTGAGGCCGCCGTTTTTCAACCGGTTGCTTTTTTTTTCTTCTTGGGAGCCTTAATTACCCCCCTGCCGTACCCCCCTGGCTTTTCTCACTTGAATCAGTACGTGACGGCAAGAGAAGGTCTTCAGTTGCCGCGTCCCGATCGGCAACCAGTTCTCCCTCTAATTCACCTACTTTTGGCCCTCTCTTTTTTCCTTTCTGCTTTCACGAGTCCGAGACCTTACATTCGGTTTCCTTTAACCCGGTTGACTGGATCCCCTCCTCCTGAACTTCTTTAGTCTT
>Ga0179593_1488431_pt1 | contig 17120 bp, 17 predicted proteins | sample CZODoug2_1_08_16_FD_185931 | JGI IMG/M metagenome (GOLD analysis project Ga0179593, IMG submission 185931) | Vadose zone soil fungal communities from Angelo Coast Range Reserve, California, USA - CZODoug2_1_08_16fungal (PacBio error correction) | ecosystem: Environmental > Terrestrial > Soil >... | reverse complement strand
CTTGACCCTGCCGACTTAACGACCGCTAATTCCCCTCTGCTAGGTCCATACTTTCTTCAATCCTGAGTCCCCTACAAGAAAACCACCGCGTTCCTTTGCCCCTTCCATTTCCTTCTGGTTTTCCCGGTCTGCACACCACCCCCTTTGCACAGACTGTCCTTCCCCCGAAAGTTTTACCGGATGCCTCACGCCGTCCCCCTCCCCCCCCCCCACAAATACGAGCTTAATTTCTTTTTCCCAGGAGAAAGGATAGTCCAAGAATATTCTTTTTTCGAACCCTTTTCTCGCTTCGCATCCCCTTCTTCACCGGCTGTACGATTTTTTCAAATAGTTCTACTACGCGACGTGATGTTCCCCCCCAGCTGATCTTTTTTTCTGTGCAACCATGACTGATGCAAATCACCCTTCGCAGACTCCTTCATTAACGTATTTACGCGCCTTTACTTTCGCCGCCCCGCGGGCTTCCCCCCCCCTACAGACCACCCGTCCCCCGGTCAGGAGATGGCAAACTTTTTCTACTCCAAAAGCTCTGCATCAGACATGCACATTTTCTATGAAGCCCTCTTACCCCCCCACGAATCCCGCGACCTTCCCCCGCATAGCCATCCCCCTATGCTCAGATGCCCATCATCCTATTTTTTTGAACATCCAAGCCGATTGCAAGGCCCGCAACCCCTTCTTTGCTCCCGGTTCCTCAGCACGACGCATGGAGACTCTTTCCCTTTGACGAACTTTTCCTTTGTTCATCGCCATCCCCCCCCCCCCCCCCCCCACCTACTTCGACAGCGGGCCGGCGGATTTTTGATCACGATCCGACCACTCTTTTTTGACGACGGCCGAGTGGAAGGCGAACCTCTCTCTCCTGGGTATCTCCTTTGCAATTCTCTTTTTCCCAGCCGTTGAACGCTCCCTCCCAATTTAAGTTTTCTGTATTCTCCCCCCCTTGCCCCCTATCAGATGACCCCTTTTTCTTCCCTCACTTTTTTCTCCGAGTCATTCACCACTTTGTAGCCTTCTTTTCCCCTGCGGCATTTCCCCTGCCCCCCACCCCCAGACCATCTTCCCTTCCTCTCTTTTTGTCGAAGTTGGAGATTCGTATACGGACTTCTTTCAACCCCCAATTTTCTCCTGGAATATTATCCTTAGCGTCCCGAGCGGACGCACATTACTTTTTGCCACTTCCTCTTAGTACGCCGGCCCGGTGATGGTCTTGTTCACTACACGGAGAGCTCGTTTCCTCCCCCCTCGACGATATAATTCCTTTCCCCGCCGTTGACTGTACGTTTTTTCCCGCTCTCTTTCCCCCGGCGTCAGGTCCGTAGGCCTAAGGCCCTTGCCCGGCCCGATTCTTTTCTTTTTTGTCTGCCTTTCGACCTCCTTCTCGCATAACTACAGCTCAATTGCCTTCCTTTAGTTTTCCCCTTGGATTCTGTTCCGTGAACTAGTTTATCCCCTTCCCTTTTTCTAGCGATTGATTTTTTCCTGGAGCAACTCTTTTCGTACGCCTTGTTCAGTTCCCTGCGATCTTCCCACTTGATGTATGTTTGAGATCTGCAGCTTTCTCACCTGAAAAGGAGACTCCCATACATAGTGGAGTTAGCTTAGGTTCAAACTCCCAAGTTGAATAGGAATTGTGGATACCCAAGTTCAAGACCCCCCTCAGCCATTATTATTGGATAGGAGAGACTTGCGTTCTCCCTGCGTGCAAGACAAGTCTCCCTTGTAAATGAAACTTCTTCTGTCTGCCTGTACTTACCCTACGTCCCCCTTACTTAGCCGCGCCGACAGGCGTCCTTTCTTTGTTTCGACCACCCTTCCGTCCGATCGACACGTTAGTTCAACCCCACCCTAACCCAACCCTCCTCCATCAGCCCAAGTGTTTTGCCGTCATGGCTTCCCCCGGTCATTGTTGATTTTTTGCCTTTTCCCCCCGAATAGTTCATACTTCCTCCCTACGGTTTTGTCGCGTTTTTGTTCAATTCTTTCGCCGGCACAGAAAGGGATGAATGGCTTTAAGTTTCTTTCCCCCTCCCACCCCCCCCTTGTACCTGGTTTTTCCTATTTTATCTTCCGAACCAGAAAACCCCTGACCATTTTTTCGGAGGACTGGTTGCCATCCCTTTGGTCATTGTCCTATCCCCATGACCGCTAAGACGATGCTTTCGTGCCTTTTTGAACGATTCCCTTTTTTTGACGTCTTTTCCTCCCTTTCCCCAACGGGCCCTTCGAGTCTGCTTATTGCAGGCGGGCGCGATCTGAATTTTTTCTCTCCCGCGTTCTGATCTTTCTGATCCTTCGAGTGATGTTTTTATGCCCCTTCTCATCTAGAAGTGCTACAGTATGGATGTGCACTCGTCCTATCCTTTTAGGTCTGGGCGTTTTTGCTTCGATGCGAGCGCGGAGCCGGATTTGATTTTCTTCTTGCCTAATTTTTGGTTTTTTTTTGTTTTTTTCCCCCCTTCTCGGACTTCTGTCGTTTTATCGCCCATTTCCCGAGGGGGTAGGCTCCCTTCCTCACGGCTTCATCAGTGCGGGCGCCAAGCAAAAATTCTCTTTTTTAAATTTTCGCTTAGTAAGTAGATTTTCGATGCGACGCCGCCTCTGCCGAGCTTCCATTTTTTTCCCCTCGTGAATCCTCTGACCCCTTCCCCAGCAAGCGCCTATCAAGTTCCTTCACCCTTCCGGCCCGACTCAAGCGTTTTTGTTGCTTTTTTGGACGTGATTCTGTGCTCGGAGTTGTCGGCGGACGCTTGGCGACCTTTCCCTTTATCGTTATGAGTTTTACCGCAACTCCCCTAGACACAAGACAGTTCTCCCCCTGCGTGGTTGTTTTAATCCTTCGGGAATTCTTCTTCTGCGGCAGAGCCCACCGTATTTCAGTAGAGTCGAAAGTCGCTTTTTTTGCCTTCCCCTAATCTTTGGCCTTCCGATTTATACGCGTAGCGACCCGTCTCTTCTCCATTTTTTTTTTTTTCTGATGTTTAAAAGAAGTGAAATCCGGGTTGAACCGTTTATTAAGTCGTTTCGGCGCCAGTCCTCGCCGATGGCGTGCGACGCTGATTCTTCCTCTAGGTCCTCCCCCAGTTAAAGACTCCCTTTTCCCTCTTTCCGGCACGAAGCTCGAGATCCCCCCCCCCCCTTTCTTTCCTCTTTACTTTTGTCAACTTTTTTGACAGTTTCTATTCCTCCCCCAGAAGCAAGGGCCTCCGAGAACTAGAATGAGTGTCGCCGACTCCGGCCTTCCCCCACCTTACCCAGGATTCTGTCGTGAACGCGGTCAGTTTTTTTTCTTGAGTCTCTGGTCTCCTTCAGCGCGAAAGGTTAGATGTTTGCCTCCTCCCTTATCCCCTTTATATGTTGAGAGAGATATGCGTTTCCGTCACTTTCTTTCTACTACTGAGAAATCGACTCTCCCTCAAGGTCTGTAGAGTCATCAGAGTTCTCTTTTCGGCATGCGATGCAAGTCGCGACCCCACACCTGTATGAAGATGGTAGACGCGCTTGTTTTTTTTTCTACTTTTTGTAAATTCCGATGGTGTGTGTCACTTAAAGTGTGTGTTTTCTGAGCTTTTTTTTCTTTTTCACGTGTATCCTTCGCCTTTTCCCAATCACTTTAAAGCCTGTAGAAGGACGCCCACCCGCCTTCTCCTCTTTTCACCGTCTTTTTTCCTCCCCCATTTTTCCATGCGACCGATGATCCCTTCTCTTGTCCGCCCTTCCTTCGTTTGGCCGAATTTCCGATTTTCCATTTTTTGCGCGCTATCCCCCCCCATCGCGACGTAGCTGGACCCCGTTTCCTGAATTGACATTGAAGGACGTTGTCTCTTTTCACCCCCCTTCTTCGCCCTGATTCTTCCCTGCCTTTTTCTTCGCCGATGCTTTCCTGCCGATCCTCACTTCTTTTTGACCGATGTCCCCCCTCAACGTAAAGGAAAGTCTCAATGCACGCGTTTCCCAAACCCGTCATAATCTCTAGTGGCCCGTTTTTCCCCCCTTGTTTTTCTGACAAACACGATCGCGGGCCGCCTAATGTCCTCACCCGCCATACGGAATTCCTGTCCCCAAACTCTTACTCTTTCATGTCCGGGGCAGAAGTATATGCGACACTTCCGTTCTGCTTGCGCTGAACCACCCCCCACCCCCCCCAACCACCCCTTTACCTTTTCGCCTGAAAGAAGCCTCCACTTTCAGGCTCCCTCAGCGTATTTTTCTTTTTCCCCCTCGAAGAATAGAGCTGTCCCCTAAAGTGCCCCTAGCCCCTCCTTCGTCATTTCTTTCCTTACATCTCCTCTTTAGAATACCAGAAAACCACCACCCCCACCCCCCCCCCCACACCCCCCCCCCAACCCCCCCCCCCACCCCCATGAGGAGATGGCCACGGCCTTTTAACTCAACGCGAAATCTTCTCCAGGCCTTTTTTAGAACAGTCCCTAAATAGTACCCCCTCGACTCTTAGGCACATTAAAATACCCCTGCTTTTTAATCCCCTTGCGCGCACCTTTCACTCTTTCTATGTTTGCCAGGCCCCCCCCTATGTCCCGCCGGTCTCCATCTTTTCCTTTGCTCCTACTCTCAATTGCGTCTCTCCCAGTTATAGCTTTTCATTTTCTTTGGATACCCGTCATTTTTTTTAACCCTCTTTCTCGTGCTTTTCTCCTCGAAGCCATAAGCACTTGCGGAGCCCCCCTCAGGTGAAATCGCCTCCTCCACCTTCATTGTATTCCCCACCCCCCTTACAATAACTAATTTATTTTGGTTTTACCCCCTCTTCTCGCGACATTTTTCAATTTATTTCCCCTTGATCTTTTTGTGAAAAGATTTTGACACCCGCCGTCCTTCCCCTTTTTCGTAGAATAGCAGATTCCGCTGACGCCGGGCCTCCGCCTTACGATTCCTTCGGCCCACGTCCCTCCCCCCCCCCTCCGCACCTTTCCCCTTGATCTTATTTTTCGGCGAATTGAGTAGGACTAAACATTGATTCTAACTTCATGGCTTCTTTTTTGTCCTGTTCGCCCCCTACCGTTTTTTGCCGCGGGTTTGACGTCTCTCTGCGTCCGTAGCTAATCCAGTCTCCACCTCTGGCACCCAAAGCTAAGCAATATTCCTCGACTGACCCCTTTTATCATCAATTTGAAGTGCCGAAAATGGCTTTTTTCGCACCCTATGCTTCCTTAACTTGGTAATTTTCCTCCTGTGAGTCTCGAGATCCCGAACAACACAACTGTTGTCTCTCTTTTCCCCCCCCTGTTTGCAGAATATCTCTCTCCCTCTCCTCCTTTTCGGTTTTTATGCTTTATTGGATCATCCCCCTTCCCGACTCCCCCAAATGTTGTTGAACTCGGAGAAAAATCCAGACTCTCCCCTTCCCCCCCAACCCCCAGTCACCTTTCCCCCAAATCACGCAGCACCGGCGTTTTTCTAGAAGATGACCTTCTTCGTCCCCCTCCCCGGTACCCAAAGTCCTTTAGCATTGGAACGTATGTACAGATTGGCCAGTTTCCTCTCGTCCAGAAGCAATAGTGCCGACTTCTGCACCCCCCAGTTGATTTTTTCACCCCACAGTCGTCCCTCTCTTTCCGTCTAGTCCAGGTCAGTAACGATTTATCAATACCCGTACCCGCCGCACATGTTCCCCTGTGCGGTGGCGTTCCCCCCCCCGACCAACTTCCTTCTCCCCTTAGGACCCGGCGTCCAAGCCCGGACTACGCGTTAAGAAAAGACCTTAAGGTTTCCTTTCACCCAGGAACTGCCTTATCCCGTTTTGTGCGCTAGCGAGTGAACGCAACCAAACCTTTTCTCCCTTAGTTTTTTTTTGAGGTAATTTTTTTGCTGAAAAGCCCCTCATTGACTTTGGAGGTCGGGCTAATTACCTTAGGCCTCTCAGATGTTCTTCCTGAGATTTGCTCAGGGTTAAAAGAGTGTATTAACTTGTTTATCCTTTTCGGTTCCCCACTCCGGTTCCCCCCTGATAGCGCAGGGGTTTGGTTGTGTCTTCATGCCAGATTTTTTCCGCGTTGTATGCTCCTTTGACTCCGCTTTCCTTTACAGTTTAGTAGCCCACTACCTCCTTTTCATTTTGCCCCGATGATGTGACCTCGCCCCGGATTCGAATTGAATCCTTCTTGGATAAGCGGTATTCACTTCTTAACTTGCGTCTTCTGCGAGGGTGATGTTTTTTTCCCGTTTCCTTGTGCGCCCCCCTTCCCTCGGACTTCGGTTCGCCTGAGACTGACCAGGCGTCGAGTTTTTTTTTTTCCCCCTCGCAATTGCCCTTTACGTCTTTAGTTACTTTGACGGCCCTTTCTAGCCCTTTCTTCCCGGCGCATTAGATTTCTCCTGTACGGTATATAGGTCTATTTTGAGAGCATGATTTTTTTCCCTCGTTTTTCCCGAACCGTTCAGCGAACCCAGACCTTCCCGACCCACCTCGTCACCAAATCCACTAGTACCTCCCTAGTTTTCTCGTGACTGTGGTTTTCCCCCATCCTAGTGGAGTTAGACCTACAAATTCTCTCTGCTACTTTGGTTGACCCTCTTTTTGACCTGTCCCTCAACTGGCCCCCTGAGTGATCCCTTTGCCAGGCCGGGTGAAGGTGGAGGCCGAGACTGCCTTTAAGGAGCTCTTTCAGATTGATTCTTCGCAAACTCTTTCCCAGGCTCGGAAGGAAAGCACATCGGTTGGACGACCTTCCCCTCGTTATTGAACGGCATTTGCGACGCTGGCTTCCTGACACGGGAAGAACTCAGTCCGAAGGTGATCGACGCAAGTCTTCCCAGTTAAAGACTCTCCTCTATTTTTAGGCACCCCTTATAGAAATCTTTTTCCTTCCCTTTCCCGCTTTCCTTAACTTTTTTCAGTGTGCTTCTGCCCCCCCGTGAGCACTAGGCTCGTCAAGTTCAGCGAGTTTCTTTCCATTCGAGAGCAACTTTTTTTCCCCCATGAAAGAAAGGACTGAATCCCCCCTTATCTGAAAGTAAGGGGGGTTTTTTTTTTTGGTTGCCTTTCCTCTCCCTGGCCACTCGACCATCGATTCTTTTTTATGAATAGAACGCGACTCGTCGGGAGTTCCTCTCAGTTCCCTCAGATGAGGTCCTTCTTTTCTGCCGAATATCTCTCTCTTTTCCGCCCTTTTGTTTTTCTCTCTCTATGACCTCTACTCTCTTTGAGACAATAGACCCCCCCTCAAGGATGTCGCCCAGGATTCCGGGTCTCGTTGAGCCCTGCCTGGAGTGCGACCCCCTTCGTCTCAGGTTCACTTTTAACAAATCACAGGACAAGTTTTTTTTTATGCAATCCACTTCCCTTTACAGCTAGTCCTGCTCGATTCTCTTTCTTTTGTGGCAGTTACCTTTTCCAAACGGCGGCCTTGCTTCGCTTCTTCCGCCCTTACAAGACTCCCGTTGCCCGCTGTTCCTTCTGTCCGAGATTTATGAGTTATCCCGATTTTACGCGTGCATGCGAAACCCTTTCTGCTGCCTTTAGTGGCGGTTCCGTTTTCTGAAAAACGTAGCCCCCCCCACACCCCCCCCGGATCGCGAGACCCGAGAATAGTCTTCCCCCGACGTTTTTTTTTCGTACAAGATTGCCTTTCCTGCCTGTTTCCCCCTCGTCATGATTTCCCTATTCCCCAGAACCCCCCCCCCCCCCACCCCCCCACGGAGCTTCCCGCAAAGCGCAGCCTTTCTCTCCTCACCCTTTCCAATGGCAAAACCTCTTTTGAAGCTTGCAGGTGCGGACTGAGAACCCCCCACTTCATTTCAGTCCGTTCCCTCCTTTTCTGACTCACGCCCCAAAGTAAAGCCCAATTTGAGAGACTTGGTCCGTGGCGCGTGGTGTCCCTTCGGAGTTAGTTCCCCTTTTTGCATGGATCCCTAAAAACCGGACCTGGATTCTTTTCTGAGTATCTCGCCATATGCTTTCGCCGATTGATCAACCGTCGCCTTTCTTGCCCTCGCCGAACTAACTCTTCTGCTTCAGCCCCCTTTTTTTAGGCCTCCTCCCTCCCCTGCGGGCTAGCCGGCACCAACCCCAGTTTTTCCCTTCTTCTGGTCATTCGGCCAAAAACGGCTTTTCTCCCCTCTTCCCGCTCCATATCATACTCTTCCTCGGTTTCCCCCCCCTTCTGGATCCTATTGCCATCATATTCGAGAACTTCACTAGATAGGTTATTTAGTCTTTTGACAAACATAGCGATCGTTTACCGCGTCTACGCGTGCTCCAATGACCCCCGCTAAGACAGTTTTCGTCGACTCCCGTTTTTTCATTCCCCGACCGACCCCCCCATTTTTTTTTTTAGACGCCCTTTGGTAGGCTGCCGCGCCCCCCCATCGTACGCATGTAATTTTTCCAAGCCCTCTATCTTACCAGAGTCAGCTCGTGTCGTCCCCTACTCTCCCCCTCCTTTTTTCCCACAACGCCAGTGGTGGGTCTTCACTTTTTCTTGCGCCCCCCTCTTCCGGGCAGGCGCGGACTTTTGGACACCCGGCCCTCCCTAGATCTGTTTCGTCGCAGGGAGATTCTAGACGTCCTTACGCCTCCTGCGAATTTGGCTCCCGAAAGCAAAATTCCCCCCCAGACCCGCCCACCCCAAACTTTTGGCAACCCCCCACAATTAAATTTTTACGGGGGCCTCCCGGACGGTCGCGGACACGTGTTAGCGTTTTCCCTTGTCTCCCCATCCGTTTTTGGTTTCTTTCGAGGGCGCCTTCTCTTTTCCGAAGAAGGCGCCGACCCCCCTTCAAGGACTATGCCCTCTGCCGGCGAGCTCGAATTTCCCTCTACCCGATTACTTTCAAATTGGAGATCCCCCCATAGGTGTTTCGTCTTTTTTTCCCGCGTCCACCCCTGAGTTTTCTTTCCCCCAGGTTCCATTTTTCCCAATGTGCCTCTCTTCGTTTCTTCATATTTGTTGTGTGAAGAGCAGCACATTTTCTCTTACACTGCAAATGCTACCGACCGCGTTTTGCTCCTCTGACATTAGGTCCCCCCCCCACCCCCCCCCCCCTACAAAAACAATTTTGGATCCCGCCTTGGTTTTCAAACTTTCACGGAAAAGCTCCCATGAACTGCGAACGGTAGGAGCTTAGTATTCTTCCGCCCTGCGCGTTGTACAGCGAGATGCTATTTCCCCCTTCTCAGCTCAGTCCTTAGAATGGCTTCTGCAGGCCCCTTTTTTGGAGAGAAAGCCCCGCTACGCACTGTTCCGCTCCTCCTCAGTTAGTCGCCAATGACAACCTCACCTTCAGTACTTACTTCCTTTTTTTTTCACGACCACCTTCTTTGTAACCCTTTTTTTTTTGCGCCCGCCGAGTGAATATACCTGAGACGACCCTTGATCTCTTCCCCCCGTTGAATCACCAAGTCGCGCGGGCCCGCGCGTATAACCTTCGTGAATGGCGCGATAGGGAGACTCCCCTTTACGGATTTAGTGATTTTCCTTATCCAGCACCCCAATAGATAGTTGGGGAGAGAGGAGCGTTCCCTTTCCTTCTATGAGCATACGTGCTAATTGTACGAGGATTGGTCCCTTCCGGGCTTTACCATTGCTTCCCTCCTTTGCTTTCCCGTCTTTCTTTCCCCTGACCGCGGCCCCCTCCTTTTCTTTAATGCCCCCAAGAACGAGGCGCTAGTCAGATAGGAATTTGATCTTGTATCCTCAGTTGCTCCCTTTTTTGTTGAGGTTCCTGCGCTTCTTTTTTTTAAGGATGCAATCCCCCACGGTGAATTCGCTCCAGTTTTTCTTTGTCCCCAGGCTCCTATTGCTTTGCCCCCGCGAATTGCTTCCCAAGTTACCTGTCTGGAATGAAATTGACCTGCCCCCTTTTTATCAGATTCGTTTTTGAATTGTGGCATTCCTTCTTTTTTTTGTTACCCATTCCTGAAGGCAGCCTCGCATTGGTTTTTTTTTTTCTACTCCCTGAATTTCATCAGACGCTAGGTGACAGCGTCCGAGTCCGTCCTTATTTCTTTGGGGGTGATTACCAACCCCCCCCCCCTTGATTTCTTAGTATCCTCTTTGTCCCGAAGCATGCCGCTGTTTATTTCCTCAGGCGAATCGCCCCCTTCGCGCTCTCTCACAACTAGCCCCCCTCTAGCTATTTCGATAAGTGGTCTGACTTACGTGACAGCCTTTGTACGGAGGAGGGTGGAGCTATTCTGCCGGGCCTGCTTTTTTTGGACGACAGCAACGTTCCCTATCTGATCCCTGACAGGCTCCCCTTGCGTGATTGACTGGGCACTCCCTTTTCTCCCCCCTGCGGGGGCCCCCAGCCGTCTAGTTAAAGTCTCCGTCGAGACGGCAGGAAATGACATAGTTTTACTCCGTAATCCCCGGTAGGAAACATTTTTCCCCGTCTCCCTTGTGTATGTGGATGCGGTTTGATCCCCTACCCGCTCAAGGTTTTTCGGCACCCCAGTTTTCGTCTTTTTTCCTCAGGGCGCTCTTTTTTTTTTCGTATGAAGAGAGCCATTCTCACACTGCAGATTCCAGGATCAGTCTGCTACAATTCCCGAGCTCGGTGAGATTTTGCTTTTAATTCAGACGACGTACTCGTGTGGACTAAATTTAAAGCTTCTATCCCGAGTCAGACCTAATTTTTCGCTTCCTTTTCCCGTCCAAAGTTGACCATGCCCCCCCGCGACTTGCGGTGCTTTCCTCTTATTTTTTTCCATGACTTGAATGGAAGGTAGTGTTTTTTCCATCTCCGAAACTTTTCATCCCTACGTTGTGAGTATGTTGTCCTCCCTTTTATAATGCGCCTAGAATACTCCGTCACTTGAGAATACCACCACCCCCAACAGAACTCTGTACCCTCCTATATCGTTTCTCCTTTGGAGGTTTTTACCCTTCCTCTTTTTAAATCCATTTTTTTGGGAAGGTTCCCGTTCCCTCCTGGCTTCTTCTCTTTCTCCAGCTCCTCGAAGAGCGCCCATCCAATACCCTCGTACAGGAAGGCAGTAAGAGTTTTTTGCCTCCCGCTTTCAAATTTTTTACCGAGATTTAAGTCCCCAGCAAGCACTATCCCCTCTTTCCTTTTTCGACCAGAGAGTTCTCGTTTTTCTGAGAGCAGAACCTTTAGCTAACTTTTTCGCGAGTATGCTCGAAAGCTGCCAGACGTAGCCTTCGACGGGCCAGCATGTTCTTCCCCCTCGCCTTATAACAGCCCTCCCCCTACGTCGACCGGGGACACGATTTGGGTGTCGTCGACAACTTCCATTCTTTCCTGCTTTTTTCTAACAGGCCCTATGACCCTTGGACTTTTCCGAGCTAGGGTATCCGCCAAGTTCTAACATACAAATAAAGCCCCACCCCTTCATGTCATGGGAAAATAATATTTTGGCCGTTTCCCCCCCTTGTCGCAGGACCCCCCCCCCCCCCCCCCCCCATGAAGCACTCTACGGCCTGCCGTACAGTACCCCACGATCACGCCGCTTTCCCCCGCTTCAACGTCAACCAGTCCCCTCCGCGGCTTTCTTCCCGGGTTTAGTTGTAGAACGGAGAGGCGCTTAGGGTCTCCACGCCTTCTCCAACGACTTTTGACATATTTTTACCCCTTTGGCTCGTATACTCGCTTTTCCTAACTGAGAATCGATTATACACCGCTTCCTCCTTTATGTCCAGAGAATCGACCAATAGATTTTACCCCTTTACCCCCTTTACGTTTGCCTTCCGCTTTGGTTCCGATACGGCAATAACTGGCCGCAGTGAGTTCCTTCCCTTCGGCCCCCCAAAATTCCTAATGAGCAAGCAGTGCACTTCCTCCCCTAAATCCCCCCTCATTTTGACCTCGTACGTTTCCCCCATCCGGTCTTGCTCATCTGGCGCGACTCATGGATATGGCCGTACTTTGCTCAGACGAGTTTACATGATGTCTACTCCCTTTTTCATTCAAAGGAGGAATCGTTCCCCTGAATGCTCTACACCCCCCCCCACCCACCAGTTTCGTCGACGGGATTCAAGATCCGGACTTTTCCCCCAGTTTCAGATTGGCAATTTTCTTGCCCCCCCCCCCCCCCCCCCCCCGAGTTCAAGCCAAGTCCCATACTCGTAATGATACGATGACTTTCCCCCTCCGTGCCCTAACGCTAAGTTCTTGCTCGTTTGCTCCATACCTCCTACAGTTCCAAAAAGGTTTTTTTTTTCTCTCTTCGTTACAATGACACCCTTGATCCTTTTCGGTACCCCTTGGCCGCCTCTTTTTTTCAACTGAAAAAGACGACGCATGGCCTTTTTTTGTTCTCTCCCCTCGGTCGCTAATTCCGACGCTTTACTCGGGTAAGCATCTTTTTTTTAACTGACCCGCACTGTGCCGTCTTAAATACGTTTTCATTGTCTGCGGTGGAGATATTAGCTTATATACACCTTTGGCGAGCTTACAAGGCCGTCGCGATGTGTTTTCTCACGTTTTTTTTGAATGTCTAGATTCTGAGTAGGCGGACTCCGTTACTAAGCACGGCATCGCCTCCTTCCCTCCTGATTTCTTGCCCCGGAGCCCTTACTTCTTTTTTCATCCGTCCTACCGACCGAGTCCTGAATTTTGGAAGATTATTTAACACCTCTTTCCTCGGCAGTCGGCAGTTGCAACCTTTTTTTCCCCCCCACCTGGTTTTGTCGTTTCTTGTCAAGGCGATTTTTCAATTTTCCTTCCCTTTCCCTGTATGTTGTGTCAGTTATTATGCGACCTCTTTCGAACCATCGACATGGTCTTTGCTCGGCCAATTCCCTCCTTCTTGATCCCGTTCACGCTCCCCCAACCTGCACAATTTCGATCCCCCTCGTTGTGATTGATGCGTAGAAGTATCTTCGCAAGCCCAGGTCGATAATTTTACAGGCCCGTCTTTTCAGAATCCACCCGCCCCTACGGACTACTCGTGCTCTGAGACCTTTGCCCTTGCTGTTAAATTCCTTCGTTTTTTTTGCTGTTTAAGTTTGACCTCCGTTCGTAAGACCCCAATCGCCCATCACCATTTCCACTGAACATTTTTTGGAACTGGCGTCAACGGACTTGATTTCCAAAGTGAGCGAACAGCGAAATGTCCCATCTTCCCTTTCGACGACAAGGTCTTCATCGTCGGCGTGTCAGTTGTCACACTTGCATTTTTTCCCGCCGATGTTGCAGTAGATCTGATTTTTCTCCCCCGTGCTCTAGAGCGCAGGTCAGCAGATTCGACATTCCTTTTCCCTTGAATGGTTTCGCCCCCCTTTTAGACACTAGCGTTTAAGTGCCTCATTTTTTTTTTCCGTCTAAGAAGACAGACGCCTTCTTCCGCCCGGTTTCGATCGTGAACCCCCCGACTTTTTTAGAGACTCTCGACTCATGCGCGACGTCGAGTCTCCTGGAGGCTTTCCCCCTTGTCTCGATTTTTTTTCATTGAATGAGGTGTTTTTCTTGCCTTTCCCTTCCATAGGTGAATTCGCCGCCCGCTGTGGCTCTAACTTGCCTCCGAGTAGCGGGATGGCGTGGATGCTTTTCCGTTTTGCAGGGGAGCCAGTTCGATTTTTTGATTGCCGAATGTGGAACCCCCATGGCCCTTTCTTGTTACGTTTTTTAATTTTTTTTTTTCCGTCGAGAGACTCCAGATCCGCGCTGACCTGGCTCCCCCTTAGAGAATAGTTCTGATTTATCTCCGGGGCCCGCCCCCCCCTCCCCCCCTTTTCCCCCCGCGCAAGTGCTTCCCGCGACGCCTCTTCTTTGAAGAGTAAGAACAGCTTGACCGAATGGTGATTTAGTTTTTTTTTTTTCGTCTTGATATCGTGGCCCACCTACTAATTTTAACTCCGTCACCCACTCGCCCGCGGGCTCCTTTTTTTTGGGGGTTTTTTTAGAATTGAGGTTTTTGTCTTTTTTCGCGTTTACGCATTTCGATTTTCGCTTTTCTTTTACCGAGAGCTTAATACAAACGCCCGATTGCTTTTCAGCGGCTCAGACAGAAAAACTTCCCCCTATAGATAACCGTAGGACCCCTTTAGTTTTAGATTTGAATGCCTATTTCCCTGCTTTAGCGTTTCTAAGCTCGGAAAGAGTGGTTGAGGAAAACCCCCCCCCCCCCGTTTCACGAACCTTGCGGTCAGGACCGTTTACTTTCTCGCGTTTGGCAGGAGATGCGTTTGAGTCCCCCCCGCTCACTCCTTTTTTTCTGACTTTCCGCTTGCCGTTCTTGGCGCCAGTTTTTTTATTTTTGATTTTTTTAGCATATGAGAAATAAAATGGAAGTCCGCCCCGAGATGGATTCTTGCGTCCCCCTTGACCCTTTTTTCCCCTTTGTCAAGTTTTGCCGCTATTCTCGAGATCTTTTTTAAGGATGGATAAGGACTACCTCTTTTTTTTTTTTTCCCGACCATTTTTTCTTTCCTAATGGGGGGCAAGAGCGTTACTACCTGTCCCCTTGACCACCCTTTATGATTTCAATTTCTTCCCTTGCCTTTTGGATTTTTTTATAAGAAGGAGGCAGTTTTTTGGCTCACTCTCTCCTTCCCTAATACCCGGCTTTTATTTAGACTCTCGACAAGCATCACCCCTCTGCCTCTCTTAGACATTCTACTCCTCCACACGACATGTATTTTTTTTTTCAGGCTGAACTTCGAGCCGAAACAGGTCATTCGAGTAGCGTCCCCGTATCCTTTTTTTTTTTTTTTCCCGCAAGGCGCGGCGCCATTTTTCTTTGCACGAGACTGCGTCGAGCTGTTTCATCTTTGAATGATCCTGAAGCTCGCAGCGATTCTATTGTTTTTTTTTTTTTTTTCGGCCCAATCGCGCCCTTTCTTTACACCAGCCGCGACGTACTTTTTTTTTCTTGAAGAGTTCACCCCTAATTTTTCCACAACACCAGATTTTGAGTCTTTAGTCCCCCAAGCGAGCCAATTTTGTTCTTTTTAAGCTTACCTTTTTTTCTCGACACAGACTTTATTGTGGACACTTCAGACCGAGAGCTTCTGAAGGCCCCGCTAACCCAAACCGCCTGGACAGGCCCTTTATCTTTTTTTGAGTGCCTGTTTTTCTCCCACCCCCCCACGACTGTAAACCGCGCTTACATGTTCGCGCACGCTCCAGACTTTTCAAACATTTTTTTCCCTCTTTCGAAGCTTTTTTTTGTGTCGACTTTCGAGGAGTTGTCGTTTTTTACCACGCCCCCTTTTTTTCCTTTTCCCGCACTACATCTACGGCACGGTGTTAGCTCAATCGACATACTCGTTCTTTCCTTGATCAACCGCAAGAATTTTCGTTTTGAAATCCATAGAGTTTTCCTTATGCTCCTTTATCGAAGACTGGCTCGTTCTCTCGCGAATTGCCGAGTTCCTGGCCTAACCACAATGATCTGCTCCGTTCCTGGACGACCCCTTTTTTCGCAATTTTTTTATTGCACCCCAAAGAAGGATCTTCCAGGCGCGTGTCATTCCCCCCCCTATTTTTAAGAGCCTTTTTTGGCCAATCATGTACCTGCGCGTCCTGATCCGCCCTTTTTTTTCTGCTTTGAGAAGTTCTTCCCCAGTCGCCGAAAACAGTTCTTCGCTTTTTTGGTCAGATCGACGACCACAGCGCTTTTGGTTTTTTTTTTTTTTTTGGTGGCCCATCTCTGTAGCCTTTGCACGCGATGCCAAGCAGTGCTGCCCCAAAGACACCCTTTTGTTTCTTGGATGTTTTTCTTTTTCACTACGCGACCTCACTACATCTTTTCACCTTTTTTTGCTGCGTTTCATCCTAAGCGCCGTCTCACCTTTTCCTTTGCGGACATTCTGCGACTTGTGACACTTGTAACCCCCCCTTCGACGATGATCGCGGGTCCCTTCTCCTTTTGAGCGGCGTACCGGGCTCCTTTTACTCATTGAGCAGCAGAGTCGTTTTTAGCCCTACCGCACAGCTCCCATGTCGTTTCTACTTTTTCCTGTTTTTGTTATTGCGATTAGGCGAGACTTACTGCCTGTTCCCCGGAAACGTAGCAAGTTTTTTTTTTTAACCGACACGTCGCCCGTCAGGTTTTTTGATCTTTCTTTTCGGTTCCTCTTGTCCTTACGTTTTTTTTCTAAGGGAACCCATGCAAGTGCGCGAGCTAAAAATTGCCATGCTGCCTTCGGTTTTTTCCGGAGTTGTGAGATGGAATTTCCCCCATTTTTTCCCTTTTTCATTCGGAGATTTTTAGTGCCGCTGCACCACCTGTGCTGGATCCTCCTTGTGAGCTTTCTTTTTTGATCTAAAACGCCTATTTTTTTGTAGTCTTTTAATTGCTCCTTGTTCAGACACATGAACTTTCACGACACGGTTTTCTCGACCACCGCGCCAGGGGATCCCATGACCTTCCCCTTATTTCTGACTGTTTAGAGAGAATGTAGCCTTTTCGCCTTGTTCAGACTCTTCTTATTGGTTTGTCGGCTTGCCTTACTACTACGTACGGTCTCATTTTTGATGCGCGCGACACACCAAGGTTGGAGGTCTAACGAATTACACGCGACTGCGCTTTTTTTCTCTTGTAAGTTTGTCCGCCATATTCCCCCCCCCGTTTTTTCAGTTTGCACCTTCCGGGCGTGTTCCCCAGACCTAGGCATGCGTTGACTCTTCCGAACTCACGACCAACGAACGATCAAGTTCTTGTTAGTTCACAAGTCCTCTCCTTGCCCTCCGGTTATTTGCTCCCCATGGCGCGCTGGGTTTTCCCCCCCCAAAAACCCGCGTGTCACCCGATGGAGATTTTTACTTTCTTGACAAGAACCCATCTACCTTGTTCCACGGTTTGCGATTTTTCGCCGACCTTTTGCATTTCCCCGATGACCTCATGCGTAACGAAGATTGTTTAATTCGCCCCCCCCTTTCCTTCCCCGAGGCGCCTTGTCGCGTATTTTTTAATCAAGCCAGTTATCTTCGCCCCGCCGGGGTGTCGTCTTTTTTTTTTTCGCACGGATTCCCTTCCGCGGACGCGGATGCTTTGCACCAGCATACTTCCCCATCCCATATGTCAATTTTAAGATTCCTGTCACCTTGATCTGGCATTACGACTTTTTCTTTTTTTTTTTATATGGAAGTGGAACCTTTTGACCCTCTGCGTTGAGCAGATCTTTGCAGTCTTCCTTAAGGTTCGTTATAGGCACTCTTGTTGACGGTTTGGGTTTTATATTTTTCGAGAGGCC